>BNJU01001177.1_pt1 | contig 314517 bp, 298 predicted proteins | sample 8539281 | NCBI WGS metagenome assembly BNJU01 (sample SAMD00202456, study PRJDB9452) | human saliva metagenome | isolation source: human saliva | place: Japan
CTTTCATTCCTTTACTCTTTTATTTTACTATTGTCTTAACTCCTTAACTCCCTTTCACTCCTTAGCTCCTCCAGGATTCTCCTTCAAGAATCCCCTTAACTCCTTAATTTTTCAGACATAAGGAAAGTGTTAAATATTTAAAATATTCGCTTAAGTATACCTACTATATCAATAATAATATGTACTTTTGCACAAAAATTTAATAAACGTATTCGAGGTAGCTTGCTAAAATAACAGATTCTCAAAGGATATCTTTTAAGGGCTATTCAGTGTAAAAAGGAATACAATTAACCAACGATTATTATCAAAAATTCTATATTACAATAAAGGTTTATGAAGAAGAAAGATTATGTAAAGCCTAACGCACAGGTGTTGAGCCTTTACACAGACGAGTTTATGGAGGGTGGATTCCATGCACAAAGTAGTATAAAGGGTAGCCTTGATAAAGGTGACGATGAGAAAGATCCAGAGGAAGAAAATCCAACTGCATTTTAGTTTTAACAAAGTTATTTAAGGAAATTAGAAAACAAACCTGTAGGGAATAATTACCTACATAACGAAAAACAAAAAAATAAATGAAAAAAACTATTTTTATTCATTCATCGCTGTTTTTTTGCATTGCTTTTCACTGGCTGTGCAGACAAAGATGTTGTTGAGGCTATCTCAAATGGTGATAATCAGCCGGGTGTCACTGTGTCTATGTCAATGGAGGGTGATATGGGGCAGACTGCTGCTACTCGCGCAATTGGTTACGAAACAGATGATAATACTGGTTTTCCAACTCCTGTTGGTATTTTCGACAAAGGTACGTCTGAAGGAAAAGAAATTGCTGATGGTAGTAAGGTAGAAGTGCTTCTTATCTTTAAAAGTTCAGATGGCACACAGCCTGTAACAAAGGTTGTTACTAATTGGATTTACAAGAAGGGTGGTAACTTAACTTTGTTGCCAAGTGAAAAATTTGAGATGGCAGCGGGTACTGATCTTAGCAAGGGTACATGGTATGTATGTGGTATCTTAGGAGGTGAGATGCTTCCTGGTAATAATCAGGTGAAGTTCAATGGCTTCTCTGAAGGACATACAGCTCGTAACAGTGCAGGTGAGAAATTGCAGTGGGGTGCAAACATTCCTTATGTATTTAGCTGGCGTCAGTTGACAACCAATGCTGCAAACAAGACTTTTAAGGCTGAAAAGGCGGTTAAGTTCAAGCAGTTTGGTTCTATCGTACGTTTGAAAGTTACCAATAAGACTGGTTTCGATTTCATGTATAATGGTGTTCGTATCATCACAAGTAATATTCTTTGCGGTCAGTTCGACCTGAAGAGCTTTGATGATGTTGCGACTTCAGACCTTAAGGATACAGAGGATGGTGACATTGCTTCTGCTAAGGATGCTTCTTACAAGAATGCTTTTAAGGCGTTTAAGTTCTATCAGCGCCCACTGACTGATGCTGCAATGACGGGTAATGATGGTCTTATAAATAAAAAGGCTTCCGTCTTCATGGTACATATGTTAAGGATTACGCAGATGAAAAGGCTGGAGCTCTTAATACTGCCCTTACTTATTACGATCATATTTTCTTGAAGAAGCAATCTGGTAATAACTTTGATAATGTTCCAAATGGTCAGCCTGCTCCAAGCTATATCTATGTATGGATGGCACCACAGCAGCAGGCTGTGAAGATATATAATAAGCAAGAAGGAGTTGGAAACCCTGTAGAAACAAAAATGATCTCTAAGACACAGTTCTTGTTGATGGCAGTACCAACCGAGACAAGTGCTGGTACTAAGATTGTTCCAACTTCTATTAATATGCTTCCTGCGTATGGTACACTTGCAGACTATGTTTCAGGTGCTAACTATCCAGCAAAGGGTAAAGTTGTCTACAACTTCCCTCCATTGAGCTATATTGCTAAGCACAGCAACTTTGGTACAGATGCTGAATTGTCAAATGCCGCTACCCAAGACGCTGCACATACAGAGACATATTCATACAGTGAGATAGAGACTTACGTTAATAACCCTTCAAAGGTTCCTGCTGGTTACATGTTTGCACACCACGAATATTGGCGTAGTATTCTTCCACAATTCTATGGATTCTCTGGATTCCGTAATAATGGAACAACATATAATTGCTCTATGGGTATCGTTTCACCAGCAAAATTACCAGGTTGGAATGAAACGAAGCTTGTATTCCAATCTTACTCTAAGGGTGTAAGAGATAGCCAAGGAAACCTAATAGCTTATATGATTGGTTTGTCAAAGCAACCAAGCTATATAGATATAAGCAAAACAGGTGAAGGACAAGCTTACCAAGGTTATGCTAAGGATCCTCTAACAAGAGCAAGTTCTGGTGTTTTCGAATCAGCACCATGGATTCAAATAATGACTATCGTTATGTTATGCGCTGGGAAGACAAGAATGGCAATGCAATCCTTAAGCAGCGTTATCTTGGTCCACGTTTTGTTCTTGATATGGATGACATTGCTAACGAAGATTTCTGGGCAGCACCAAATAATTATGATACAACTTATCCTGCCGATGTAGAGCGTATCGTTCCTTATACAGGTATATATGATGTTGCAGCAACTAAAGACCCTTCAAAACCTGCTAACTCACCAGAAGGACAGACATGGTGGTACTTTAATACTAACACTGTTGGTAAGTGTGCACAATATTGGACACCAGATGATGCACCAGTTGGTGGACGTTATGCAACTCAAGCTCCTGGCGGTGGTGCAATGCAAGATAATGCTCACCAAGCACCAAAGTTGTCTGCAACATTTAGATATTCAGTTGTTGCCGACGATATAAGTGGATTCTTCAACTGTTATCTTTACACACGTACGCCATTAAATCAGAATGAAAAGAAGCCTTATGTAAACGACTCACGATTTGTTGAAAACCTCATCATGAAGGCTCCTGTACGTTTGTGGAAGACAACTCCATACGCAGACTAATTCGCTAACATTAGAATTATCTATATAATTAAGTATCTGTGGTATCCGAAAGGGTATCACAGATATTTTTTATGTGGGTTTTTTGTCGACGTGTTGTTGCTCCGCACATATCGTGTTGATGCTCCGCACGAATGGTGCGGGGGCTTAGCACGGATGGTGCGGAGGGTTAAACACATTGTTATATATAGACGATAAAGGGACAAATTACTTGCAAATACAAAAGAAAGGATGTATCTTTGTTGCAGTAACTCAGGCGCAACCATTACGCAGCATCCTAATGGGAACACCATAACTAAAAATAGCAATGAACAAAAGAAGTCTTTTTCCTTTATGCAGCCTTGACAGCTCTTTTCTGTATCGGCTACGGCACAGACAATGAAGATTACACGTGTTAGAGATACGACGATTGTGAAGATAGAAAAGTCGCCAAAGTATCTTCTCCTTCCGATTGAAGAGGGCAAAGACGAGGCGCAGGTGATACTTGATAATGGTAAGAAGACCGATACGTGGATGGATGTAAGATTAGTACAAGGGAAGACCGACTATTATGTTCCTTTCAAACTCAATAAGGGTAAGACTTCCGTTGTCAAGATTCTGAACCTAAAGGCAGATGTACTGGCACTTCAAAAAGGACAACTGAAACTTTCAAACGTGTGGGACGTTACCAATACCGACTACTATCGTCCTTCTTATCATCATACCCCTTCTTACGGATGGATGAATGATCCTGTTGGAATGTTTTATAAAGATGGGGTCTACCACCTCTGTTATCAATATAACCCTTACGGCTCTATGTGGGGAAATATGCACTGGGGACATGCTGTCAGTCGTGACCTTATCCATTGGAAAGAGGTTGAACCAACACTTCTGCGCGACCCTATGGGACATATCTTCTCTGGTAGTACGGTAATAGATAAGGACGGTACGGCTGGTTATGGTAAGAATGCGGTTATCTCCCTTTATACCTCCGATAGCAAGGAGAATGCGCAGACACAATGTATGGCTTATAGCACCGATGGCGGTTATACCTTCCATAAGTATGAGAAGAATCCAGTTTTGAAGCCTTTCGATGGTGTGAAAGACTTCCGCGACCCAAAGGTCTTCTGGTATGAGCCACTGCAGAAATGGTATATGATCGTTTCTGCCGACAAAGAAATGCGTTTCTATTCGTCGCCAAACTTGAAGAACTGGACCTATGTAAGTGCTTTCGGTGCAGGCTATGGTGCACAACCTAACCAGTTTGAATGTCCCGACTTCTTTGAACTTCCCGTTGATGGTAACCCGAATAAGAAGAAATGGGTGATGATTGTGAATATCAATCCGGGCTGTCTCTTTGGTGGTAGTGCTACGGAGTACTTTGTAGGTGACTTCGATGGGACGAACTTCACCTGCGATAGCGACCCTTCTGTAGCTAAGTTCCTCGACTATGGTAAGGATCATTATGCCACAGTTACCTTCTCAGGTGTTAAAGACCGTGTGTTGGGAATAGCATGGATGAGCAACTGGCAGTATGCTAACGTTACGCCTATCCGTCAGTATCGTGGTGCCAATACGCTTCCACGTGAGTTAAAACTCTTCACAGGTAAAGATGGACAAGTATATATGTCTTCTAATATTGCACCAGAGGTAGCCTACCTAAGAAGGACCTATAAGCGTCTGCCCGACCTTATTGTAGCTAAGGAAAGGGACGCAGAGAACGTCACAGTAAGTAAGGAGAACGCCTTTGAGGTAGAGATGGATGTAACGCCAAACAAGGCTTCTAAGACGGGAATAGTCCTTTATAATGATAAGGGTGAGAAGGTAGATATCTACTTTGATATCAAGGCTGGGCGATTGGTTATGGACCGTACGGAGAGCGGAAAGGTTAAGTTTGGTGAGAAGTCAGAACCTCATAAGATTGAAACCGACTATGACGATCGTCAGGAACAGAAGGCTTTAGGCGAGAAGCGCAAGGTGAACTCCATTAATTATAAGAACGACTTTGCACTCGGTACATGGGCACCATTGAGCCTTTGCGACTCCGACACCTACCACTTGAACATCTTTGTTGACAAGTGCTCTATCGAAATCTTCGTCGATGGCGGTCGTATCTCAATGACCAATCTTGTCTTCCCAACCGAACCTTACACCTCTATCAAGTTCTATTCTGACGGCAATAGAGCCTCCTTTAAAAACATAAAGGTGTGCGAGTTAGGAATATTGAAGCGTTAACATATAGTATTTAACCCATATCGATCATTAGAGGCTAAACACATTTTGTTCTAATGACCGATTGCGGTTTAAGTAGAGGCTGTAGTTATATGCTTTTTATTAAGAACGGACAAGAACGGAAAGGTTGAAAAGATAGCCAACGCTTGCTTAGTAGATACAGAATTACTTACTTCTATACTTGCAAATACAGAAGAAAGAATGTAACTTTGTTGCGGTAAACCTGTATTATCTCAATTGTTTTTGGGATTATATATAATCTACTTGATAATTATGCAGATGAAACAATGGCTATATGTCGTTTTTTTCTTACATTGGTGTTTTTCAGCCTGTTCGGATAACAACGTAAAAAAAATATGTTATAGGAGTATCTCAGTGTTCTGAAGATATTTGGCGTGATAAGCTCAACAACGAACTTGTGATGAGTACCTATCAGCATGATAATGTAACACTGAAATTTGCTTCAGCTAATGATAATGACAGGTTACAGAAACAACAGATTGAACAGTTATAAAGGAAGGGGTCAACCTTCTTATTGTTTCTCCCAATCAAATTCATACGATTTCATCGGTCATCGATAAAGCATACGATGCAGGAATCCCTGTTATCCTCTTCGACCGTAAGACCGATTCAAGAAAGTATACAGCCTTTATAGGGGCTGATAACTATGAGGCAGGACACGAAATAGGCTATTTCATCGGTCAGCAGTTAGAGGGTAAAGGGAATATAGCAGAGATTTGTGGATTACAAGCATCGTCTCCTGCTATCGAACGAAACAGAGGTTTTATGGATGCGCTGAAGAGTTACCCTAATGTAAAGGTAGTGGCTCGTGGGTATGGAGACTGGATAAAAGAAAGTGGTGTCACGGCTATGGATAGTATACTTGTGCAGTCTAAGGAGTCTTTCCAATATGTCTTTGCACAAAATGACCGCATGGCTTTAGGTGCTTTGCAATCTATAAAGAAGCATAAGGTTAAGGGAATAAAAATAGTTGGAATAGATGCTCTTCCTGTACCAGGAGGAGGTATGGAGAATGTTCGTGATGGTAATTTAGAAGCTTCTTATATCTATCCTACCCGAGGCGATTCGGTTATGCAACTCGCGTTGAATATCCTTGAGAAGAAGCCTTATAAGCGTGACAACTATCTAAAAGGTGCATTGGTAACAAAGGCAAACGCTAATGTTTTACTTATGCAAAATGAAGAGATGAACAAGCAGACCGCCCGTCTCAATGCACTTCATGGGAAGGTAGATACTTATTTGGTGCAATATAATCATCAAAAGATGTATATTGTGCTTTTTAGCATAATCCTTCTCTTACTGATAGGTATTATGGTTTATATCTATCGAACCATCCTTATGAAGCGAAGAATAGAGGAAGAAGCCAACAAAGCAAAACTTCAGTTTTTTACAAATATAAGTCATGAATTGCGTACACCACTTACGTTGATAGCTGATCCAGTGAACTATATCATCCATGATGATAACCTTAATTCACAACAACGAAGTATGCTACAGATAGTACAACGCAATGTGCTTGTCCTGACACAATTGGTCAGTGAGATCCTTGACTTCCGTAAGGTGCAGAATGGCAAGATGGAACTACGCCTCTCCGACTTTAATCTTGCGGAAAGTATGAAACAATGGATTAAGCTTTTCAGTGCCTCTGCACAAAAGAAGCATATTGCCATTAGTATGGATGCCCCTGATACAATCATGCTCAGAGCAGATCAAGATAAGATAGAGCGAATCTGTTATAATCTTCTTAGTAATGCCCTAAAATATACGTCTGAAGGTGGAGAAATCTCTCTGATGGCTAAAGAGGAGGATGGACGTGTTATGATTAGTGTGGCAGATAATGGTTGTGGTATTTCAAGTGATGAGCTTCCTTATATTTTCAATCGTTTCTATCAAGCAAAGAATGCAGGACGTGGTACGGGTATTGGGTTGGCTATTGTGAAAGCTTTCACAGAATTGCATCACGGAGAAGTAAGTGCTACAAGTATAGAGGGAAAAGGAAGTACCTTTACGATTCATATTCCAGTTAGACAGAAAGGAGAGGTAACTAACCAGCCTACAGAGAAAATAGAACAATTGGTTGAGCCATCATCCGCAGAAGAAGTTCCGAATCAAGCTCGTCATATAGATGAACTTATACAGCCTTATCAAACAGATAAACCAGAGGTGTTAATCATTGATGATAATATCGATATTCGCACTTATTTAAGGTCGGTACTATCCGAAAAGTATAATGTGAGTGAAGCCGCTGATGGAAAAGTCGGTTTGGAACTTGCACGGAAAATAGTTCCAGATATAGTGTTGTCGGACATTATGATGCCTGTGATGGACGGATTAGCGTTTTGTCAACAGCTGAAAACGGATAAAGCTATCAGTCATATACCTGTCATATTACTAACAGCACGTAGTCTTGATGAGCAACGCGCTGAGGGGTATGAGCATGGCGCAGATGCTTATTTGTCCAAACCATTTTCACTTCGTCTACTTCTTTCACGTATTGACAATCTCATAGAAAGTAGGAAAAAGTTAAATCAAACATGGTCAAAAGGCGTTGAGGACGATGAAATCGGTAATATTTCGAATGAAATTGATAAATCTTTCCTCAAGCAATTGCGAAAGATAATACAAGAAAACCTTGCAAATAGTGACTTAAGTGTAGAGCAGATTGGCGATGAAATCGGACTTTCTCGTGTACAACTTTATCGGAAAGTAAAGGCTCTTACGGGCTATTCTCCTGTAGAAATTGTACGTAAAGCCCGTCTCACTCGTGCTCGTCATCTCCTTCAAACCACTGAGCGAACGGTGTCAGAAGTGGCTTATGCTGTTGGCTTCTCTACACCCAGTTATTTCTCAAAATGCTATAAAGACGAGTTTGGGGAGAATCCCAAGAAGTGATAATAGGATTATGTAAACTGTTTAAATAAGTGATATAGGCACTTGTGGGAGTGTAAATCTCCTGTAAGGTGAGGTGTTGAACACTTAAGAAAATGAACGATTTGTCAGATTCGTGAGAATAGACAAATCGTTCATTTATTATTAATATCTTTGTTATGTAACATTTATTACATTCGGAGAACGATTATTATTGGAAAAGGATATCACCATTTCCTATCTTTGCGCCATAAACCAAAAGAATATTATTTAGTATTACTAACTATCAGAAAGTCATGAAACAATTATTGCGAGTAATCATGAGTCTGTTACTTCTGATGTATTGTGCTGGGGTTATGGCACAAACTGCAGATGTTAGCGGTAAAGTGATTGACGAACAGGGGGAACCTGTTATTGGTGCATCGGTGGTACAGAAAGGTACATCAAATGGTACTGTCACCGATATTGATGGTAATTTCACCTTTAAGGCTCCACAAAGTGCTACACTTGTAGTCTCCTATGTAGGCTATAAAAGTGTAGAAGTAAAGGCTGGTGTCGGAATAAAGGTACAGCTACAAACAAATGCGAGTGAACTAAACGAAGTCGTTGTTACGGGTTATACAACCCAACGCAAAGCAGATCTTACAGGAGCTGTTTCGGTTGTAAGCGTAGATGAATTAGCAAAGCAGAATGAGAACAATCCTATGAAGGCGCTACAAGGTAGGGTTCCTGGTATGAATATCTCTGCAGATGGTTCACCTTCAGGATCTGCTACGGTACGTATTCGTGGTATTGGAACTCTGAACAATAACGATCCTCTTTATATTATAGATGGCGTACCGACTAAGGCTGGTATGCATGAGTTAAATGGTAGTGATATAGAAAGTATCCAAGTTTTGAAAGATGCTTCATCTGCTTCTATCTATGGTAGCCGTGCAGCTAATGGTGTTATCATTATTACTACAAAGAAAGGTAAGGAAGGAAGAGTAAACGTAGATATTGATGCTTCTATTGCGGCGTCAATGTATGCCCATAAGATGAAAGTTCTTAATGCGAAACAATATGGACAGGTAATGTGGCAAGCTTATGTTAACGATGGTATGGACCCAAATACTAATGGTTTAGGGTATCGTTACGACTGGAGTTACGACGTACAAGGAAATCCTGTGTTGAATAGCATTAGCATGCGTAAGTATCTGGATGGTGCAGGAACAACACCTGCTGCTGATACAGACTGGTTTGATAAAACGACACGTACAGGTGTTGTTCAGAACTATAATGTAGCGGTAAGTAGCGGTTCAGATCGTCATTCGTCTTATTTCTCATTAGGTTATTATAAGAACTTAGGTATCATTAAGACATCTGATTTTGATCGTTATTCAGCTCGTATGAATACTGAATATAAGTTGATAAAAGATGTTTTAACCGTTGGAGAGCATTTTACGTTAAGTCGTACGTCAGAGGTTCAAGCACCTGGCGGGTTCCTTGAGAATGTTCTTCAGTTTAATCCTTCACTCCCTGTTTACACAGAGAACGGAACTTATGCGGGTCCAGTCGGTGGTTATCCTGATCGTGAGAACCCAGTTGCACGTCTGTATCGTAACAGTGATAATCGTTATGTTTATTGGCGTACTTTTGGTGATGCATACATAAATCTTCATCTTTTCAAGGGATTTAATTTGCGCTCAACCTTTGGATTGGATTATGCTCAGAAGCAGCAGAGATTCTTTACTTACCCTATAACAGAAGGAACGGTTGCCAATTCAAAGAATGCTGTTGAGGCAAAAACAAGAACATTGGACAAAGTGGATGTGGAATGCTGTTGCAACTTATAATTTGCAAGCTGGTTTACACCTGTAGACGCAATGGCAGGTATTGAGTTGAACCGTGAAGATGATAACTACTTCTCAGGTTATAAAGAAGACTTCCTGATTCTTAATCCTACCTACATGTGGCCTGATGCTGGTACTGGTACTGCACAAGCCTATGGTGGAGGAAGTGGATACTCTTTGGTTTCTTATTTCGGTAAATTGAATTATAATTATGCTGACAAGTATTTAGCTTCGTTCACCCTTCGTTATGATGGCTCATCACGATTTGGTAAGAACAATCGTTATGCAACATTCCCTTCTGTTTCTTTGGGATGGCGTATTAATCAAGAGAAGTTCTTAAAGAGTGCACAATGGTTGAATGATTTAAAACTTAGAGCATCGTGGGGAGCAACTGGTAATCAGGAGATTTCTAACATCGCACGTTACACCATATATGTTAGTAACTATGGAGTAAATGAAAATGGTGGTCAGAGTTATGGTACATCATATGATATAGCAGGTACTAATGGTGGTCGTCAATTGCCAAGTGGATTTAAACGTGACCAACTCGGTAATAATGATATCAAATGGGAGACAACCTATCAAACTAATCTTGGTCTGGACTTCTATGTTCAACTCTTCATTATATGGAAGTTTTGACTGGTATTATAAAAAGACTAAGGATATTCTCGTACAGATGGCTGGTATCGCTGCTATGGGAGAAGGTAGCACACAGTGGATCAATGCTGGTGCTATGGAGAATCGTGGTGTAGAACTCAACTTGGGTTATCGCAAGACAACCAATGGTGGTTTTCATTATGACATAGCAGGCAACTTTAGTACTTATCGTAATAAGATTACAGCTTTGCCAGCAACAGTCGCTGCCAATGGTACCTTTGGTGGTAATGGTGTGAAGAGTGTTATTGGTCATCCTATGGGTGCACAAGTTGGTTATGTTGCTGATGGCATCTTTAAGAGTCAAGATGAAATAGATAATCATGCGAAACAGGATGGTGCAAAACTTGGACGTATGCGTTGGAAAGACCTGGATGGCAATAATGTCATTACAGAAGCAGACCAAGACTGGATTTATAATCCAACACCAGACTTTTCTTATGGTCTTAATGTGTATCTTGAATACAAAAACTTTGATTTCACAATGTTCTGGCAAGGTGTACAAGGTGTAGATATTATCTCTGATTTAAAGAAGCAGACTGATATTTGGGCTGGTTTAAATATTGGTTTCCTAAATAAGGGTCAACGCTTGTTAGATGCATGGAGTAGTACCAACCCAAATAGTAATATTCCTGCGCTCTCACTATCAGATAATAATAATGAGAAGCGTGTTTCTACTTATTGGGTGGAGAATGGCTCATACTTAAAACTACGTACTATTCAGTTAGGATATAATCTGCCAAAGAGTATGACGAACCGGCTTGCAATGCAGCGTTTACGTTTCTACCTCAGTGCGCAGAACTTATTAACTATACATAGTAAGAGTTTTACCGGTGTTGATCCAGAGAATCCAAACTATGGTTACCCAATTCCACTCAATATCACATTCGGTATAAACGTTACATTCTAACAATTATCATCTGACTATATAATATGAAAAAAATAATATATTCAGCACTTGTGCTCGCTACCCTTAGTATGACAAGTTGTTCAGACTTCTTGGATGAACATACTCCACAGGCAACACTAAGTGATGAGCAAGTAAAGGAGGCTAATCATGTTGATGAACTCGTAACATCAGCTTATGCCATATTTATTTCAGCAGAAGATATCAATTCTTCGTTTTCAATGTGGAATTATGATGTCCGCAGTGATGATGCCTATAAAGGTGGTAACGGAACAAGTGATGGAGATGTGTTCCATCAACTTGAAATAGAACAAGGAGTCTTGACCACAAACTGGAATATTAGCGATATGTGGCAAAGATTATACAATTGTATATCACGTGCCAACACGGCAATAGCTCTTCTTGAACAAGTCAATAGTACTGTCTACCCTCGAAAGGATGAACGTTTGGCTGAGATGAAATTCCTACGTGCATATGGACACTTCTTGTTAAAGCGTTTGTATAAGAATATACCTTTTGTTGTAGACCCTAATCTTAAGTCAGAGCAATATAACATGCTTTCTAATCGTGAATATACGAATGATCAAGGTTGGCAAGTTATTATTGATGACTTGATGGAATCTTACAATAACCTTCCTGTTCATCAAGCAGACAAGGGACGTCCAACAAAAGCATCAGCTGCAGCTTTCCTTACGAAGGTGTATATGTATAAGGCTTATCATCAAGATAATGAGAACACGAATGAAGTTACAAGTATATCAAAAGACGATCTTTTGAAAGCTGTTCAGTTTAGTGATCCATCTATTTATGCTGCTGGAGGCTATGGCTTAGAGAGTGATTTCCATAATAACTTTAGACCAGAACCACAGTTCGAGAATGGAAAGGAAAGTCTTTGGGCAATGCAATATTCTATCAATGATGGAACTAAGAATGGTAATCTCAATTGGAGTTACGGACTGATTGTTCCAAATATTCCTGGTGTAACAGATGGAGGATGTGATTTCTATAAGCCAAGTCAAAACCTTGTTAATGCTTATCGTACAGATGCTAATGGCCATCCATATATAGGTACATTTAACAATCAAGACTATAATAAAGCAACAGATTATGCAGACCCACGTCTATTCCTTACCATTGGTATTCCTGGTTTACCTTATGAATTTAACTCTAAGTTCATGATGGATAGGACTGCTACATGGAGTAGAAGTAATGGATTGTATGGCTATTATGTAACTTTAAAGCAGAATGTAGACCCAGAAAGTCCTTATCTGAAGAAAGGTGCATGGTGGGGTACATCAGAGAATCGTATTGTCTTCCGTTATGCTGATGTTCTGCTTGAGCGTGCAGAAGCTTTGATTCAATTAAACGATGGTCGTATTAACGAAGCAATCAATATCATCAATCAAATCCGTAATCGTGCTAAACAAAGTACAAGTGCTATCAGCAATTATCAGAGTGATTATGGTGTGAGAATGAATGTTATGCCATATACTGGAACCTACAGTCAGGTAGAGGCGCTTGATATTGTTAAAATGGAGCGTCGTATAGAGATGGGTATGGAATCTGAAAGATTCTTTGACCTTGTAAGATGGGGAGAGGCAGAACGCGTACTCAACAAGTATTATGCAGAAGAAGCTAATGACTGTTCTATCTATAGTAGTGCTCACTTCACTAAAAATAAGAATGAGTACTTGCCTATTCCATATGCACAAATAGCAGCTTCAAACGGACATTATAAACAAAATATTGGTCAGTGGTAAAGTATGAAAACAAATATAACAACAATATTCATTGCACTTATTGCTTTCTTTGCATTAGGTAGCTGCAGCGACGAGAATAATATTTCTGGTCTGCAATTAAACGGATTATGTTCAGTCGATTCTATCGTATTGGATAATTATAAAGGTGTCGTAGATCAGGCTTCACGTACAATCACTGTGCGTGTCCCTGAGACTTACGATGTCACAAACATGACTGTTAGCACACTTAAGGTAGGTGCTGGTGCCATCAGTAATATCAAAGAGGGTGACAAACTTAATATGCTTACGGCTCAGGTGCTCAGTGTTAAGAATGGTGACGTCTTCCTTGATTGGACTATCAATGTGTTGAGAGATGAGGCAAAAATCACTTCTTTTAAGATTAATGGAACATATAATGGTGTTATTGATGAAGCGAATAAGACTATTTCTGTCTATGTGCCAAATACACTTGACCTCCATTCTCTAATCCCTACAATAGGTTTGAGCACAAATGCAACGGTTAGTCCATCTAATGGTATTGCAACGGACTTCTCTAATCCTGTTACATTCACTGTCACTAATAATACAGCTTCTGCAATCTATACAGTAAAAGTAACAGCTATTGGTAAGCCTACTGCAGTCTTTGTTAGTTTGCCTGCTTCGATGAATGAACTCAATTCAGAGGAATTAACTGCTTGTAAGTGGATGCTTCAGAATATTCCAAATTCATTATATGCATCATTTACTGATATTAAAAATGGCACAGTAGATCTTAGCGAGTGTAAAGTGATATGGTGGCATTATCATAAGGATGGAGGAGTAGATGGAAAAGAAGCTTTCGAAAAGAAGTGCGCCTGAGGCTGTCAATGCAGCAGTTGCCTTAAGAGACTATTATAATAATGGTGGTTCTTTCCTCTTCACTCGATATGCAACAAACATGCCAGCTGAGATTGGCGCAGTAGCAAACAATGCTGCTCCAAATAATTGTTGGGGGCAGAACGAAGCTGATGCTGAGAAAGTAAGTGGTCCTTGGAACTTCTTTATTCAAGGGCATACGAGTCATCCTCTTTTCCAAAATCTTATAATGAAGAGTGGTGAGCCTAACTCTATTTATACTTGTGATGCAAATTACCGTATCACCAATTCAACTGCTCAGTGGCATATTGGTACCGATTGGGGTGGATATGATAACTTAAATAAATGGCGTACAGAGACTGGAGCACAAGATTTGGCTTATGGTGGTGATGGTGCTGTCGTTGCATGGGAATTCCCTGCAACTGGAACAAAGGGCAAGATTCTCTGTATTGGCTCTGGATGTTATGACTGGTACAGTATAGATGATGTCCCAGCCTTTTACCACAATAACATTGCCAAGATGACACAGAACGCATTCAACTATCTAATGAATCATTAAATAAAGTATAATTGATATGAGAACTATGATATATTCTCTCGCTCTCATCGCATCTTTATCAGTCTCACTAACGAGCTGTAGCGATGATAAGACCATGATTGAGGAAAAAGATTGGAATACAACAACTTATTTCAAGTCTACAGATGAAATGGGGCAAGCTACCTTTTATAAGCCAACTGTTGGATTTGTTGGAGACCCAATGCCTTTCTTTGACCCTAAAACAAAGAATTTTAAAGTTATGTATTTACAGGACTTTCGTCCTAATCAGGCGGGTACTTATCATCCTATCTGGGCTGTTGAAACAACTGATGGAGCCAACTACCAATCACTTGGAGAGTTGATTCATTGTGGTGGTATCAATGAGCAGGATGCGGCACTGGGTACAGGTTCTACCGTTTATAATGATGCTGATGGGTTGTATTATACCTTCTATACAGGTCATAGATATCAAACAAATTCTACTAATAATGGTGAGATGGTGATGATGGCAACATCATCCGACTTCAAAACATGGACTAAGAATCGTGTTTTCCGCTTGAAAGGTGATGATTACGGGTATAGTAAAGATGACTTCCGTGATCCCTTTGTCTTCAAGGGCGATGATAATAAATGGCATATGCTTGTCTCAACTCTGAAGGGAAGTAAAGGTCATTTGGCTGAGTTTACATCAGATGATCTTAAGACGTGGACCCATGCTGGAACGTTTATGACCATGATGTGGGACCGATTCTATGAATGTCCTGATGTGTTCAAGATGGGTGATTGGTGGTATCTTGTTTATAGTGAAAAGCATTCAGCTATCCGTCGTGTGCAGTATTTCAAAGGTAAGACTCTTAGTGAACTGAAGGCTTGTACACAGAATGATGCTGGTTTATGGCCTGATGGACATGAGGGATTCTTAGATAGTCGTGGTTTCTATGCAGGTAAAACTGCGAGTGATGGTCAGAATCGCTATATTTGGGGATGGTGTCCAACACGTCCAGGTAAGGATAATGCTGCTGTTGGTGCTGCTCCTAATGAACCTGAGTGGGCTGGCAACCTTGTTGTCCACCGTCTCATACAACACGCTGATGGTAGTCTTACCTTAGGAGAAGTAAAAGGGATTAGCGATAAATACGGCAAAAAACAAGAAGTAAAGGTTATGGCAAAGAGTGATAATGGTGTTGAGAATGTAACTGATAGCTATAAGCTTTCTGGTGATTCTTACCTACTTTTCAATCGTCTTGGCTATCACAATAAAATTTCCTTCACGATAACAACTTCTAATAACTGGGATAAGTTTGGTGTTTCATTCGTACGTGGCACAGATTCTGAGAAGTATTATTCTTTGGTGGTAAATCCTGAAAATGAACAGACACGTAAGATAAACTTTGAGGAAGAAGGTTCTGCGGGTCGTGGTTTCATAAATGGTATTGATGGCTACAACTTCGCTCGTCCAACAGACAACGTCTATCATGTGACCATCTATACAGACAATAGTATTGCGGTAATGTATATTAATGACGTATGTTGCTATACTAACCGTATTTACGAAATACAGAAGAACTGTTGGAGTATCAATAATTATGGAGGTAATATCACCATCAGTAATCTCACTGTAAGTCAATATTAAGAATTTAAACCCTTTCTTCACTAAAGATAGAATAAAAGATATAGTCGTTCATTCTGTGAGAAATTGCCTATTATCGCAAATAATATCATTGAATGGGCGACTACTCTTTCTAACTTATCAATAAAATGTCTATCTTTGTCTATCTGAAACTAAAAATATAATGAATCAACCTATAATGAGTAGAAAGATTAAATTATTGGCTATTTGCCTTTTTATAACTACAACATTTATGCATGCGCAAACATTCTTAAGTTCAAATCATGCTATGAAGCGTGTGAAAACTGCAGATAAGTATATTCTTCTTCCTGTAGAGGAGGAAGAAGGTTATGCACATATTCGCGTTATCAAAGATAATCAAGTTGTAAAAGAATTCAATTGTAAGCTTGCTATAAACAAGACTGATTATAATGTGCCACTTGATGTCAGTGAATATGGTGGTGATGTGTTGCTTGATATCCAGTTCTCAGGAGATAAGCGTAGTATCGGTTTAATCAATAATTTCGTTTGCTGGAAAGATATAAAAGCAACAAATGTGTTTGATTCCAAGAATCGTGAAAAGTTCCGTTCTATCTATCACCATACTCCACTCTATGGCTGGATGAACGATCCTAATGGTATGTTCTACAAAGATGGTGTATGGCATTTATACTATCAGTATAACCCTTATGGTTCGCAGTGGGAGAATATGACGTGGGCGCATAGTACCTCTACAGACCTCATACACTGGAAAAATCATGGAGAAGTGATACAACCAGATGCACTTGGAACTATTTTCAGTGGTAGTAGTGTCGTTGATAAAGAAAATACCGCAGGGTTTGGAAAGGATGCTGTTGTTGCTTTTTACACTTCTGCAGGAGCTGCGCAAACACAAAGTATTGCATATAGTACGGATAATGGTGAGACTTTTAAGAAGTATGTAAACAACCCAATTCTTACAAGTGATGTACCTGACTTCCGTGATCCTAATGTCTTTTGGAATGAAGAAGTGAAGCAATGGATTCTTATTCTTGCAGCAGGACAGCAGATGAATATATATAGCTCAAAGAACTTGAAAGACTGGAAGTATGAAAGTTCTTTTGGAGAGGGATATGGTAATCATGGAGGTGTTTGGGAGTGTCCTGACCTCTTGAAGATGGGCGATAAGTGGGTGCTTATCTGTAATATTAACCCTGGAGGTCCCTTTGGTGGTAGTGCAACTCAATACTTTGTAGGCTCATTTGATGGTCATAAATTCACTTGCGAATCAAAACCTGAGGTAACAAAGTGGATGGATTATGGAAAAGATCACTATGCAACCGTATCGTTCAGTAACGCTCCTGATGGTAGAATTGTCGTTCTTCCGTGGATGAGTAACTGGCAGTATGCTAATCAAGTACCTACACAGCAGTTCCGTTCAGCCAATGGTTTGCCAAGAGACTTGGGGCTTTATAGTTACAATGGGGAAGATTATGTTAGCGTAAAGCCATCACCTGAAGTCTTTGCTGCCTTTGAGAAGAAACCGTCTGGACACCTCCAACCTGCTGCTTATATAGAAGTGACCAATATTAAGAGTAATGCTTCTATAGTGTTAAGTAATGACAAGGGAGAACGAGTTACGATGGTTTATGATGGAAAGAATGCTACTTTCAGTATGGATCGTACAGAGAGTGGTGTTACTGATTTCCATAGTGACTTTAAGGCTAAGACGGTAGCTCCAACTAATGGTGTTATTAAATCAATGCAAATATTTATAGACCGTTGTAGTATTGAAGCTTTTGATACTGAAGGTAAAGTCGCAATGACTAACCTCGTTTTTCCGTCAAAGCCTTATGATAAGATAATAGTAAAGGGATGCAAAGTAAAGATTTATGAATTGAAGGATCAAAAGTAATAAAAGAAAAAATACTAATTCTGTCTATTAATTATATGTAATCTTGTTAGAGATATATTTGTTGATATTAATGAACGGAATTTCAAGGTTTCTTTCTTCGTAAAAAAAGTAACTTTGCAAGTATAATTAAAATAGTAGAACTACACAAACTAAAAATTTAAAGATTATGTCGAAAACCAATAAACTCGCACTACTGCCCGTAATGCTTTGCTTCTTTGCGATGGGCTTCGTTGATTTGGTGGGTATTGCCTCCAATTATGTAAAGAACGATTTGCAACTGTCGGATTCAACTGCAAATGTTTTTCCGTCCCTTGTTTTCTTTTGGTTCCTTATCTTTTCCGTACCGACTGGTATGTTGATGAATAAGATTGGACGTAAGAAAACGGTTCTTATTAGTCTTATTGTTACCTTGTTCTCCCTGCTTTTACCGATATTCGGTGAGTCCTACGGTTTGATGCTTGTTTCATTCTCATTGCTTGGAATAGGCAATGCTTTGATGCAAACATCGTTAAATCCATTGGTTTCAACGGTGATGAAAGGTGGAAATTTGGCGTCAACACTCACTTTCGGACAGTTTGTTAAGGCTATAGCGTCTTTTATGGCTCCTTATCTTGCTATATGGGGAGCGCAGGCAAGCATCCCTGCCTTTGGTCTTGGATGGCGTGTTCTTTTCCCAATTTATTTGATTATAGGCACACTTGCTACGCTGTTACTCTTCTCAACGCCTATAGAAGAAGAACCTATTGAAGGCAAAGCAAGCTCCTTTGCAGAATGTTTCAGCCTATTGGGTAAACCTATTGTGTTGCTTAGTTTCTTAGGTATTATGTGTCACGTTGGTATTGATGTTGGTACAAATACCACGGCACCAAAGATTCTGATAGAGCGTTTAGGAATGTCATTGAATGATGCGGCTTTTGCAACATCCCTTTACTTTATCTTCCGTACTATTGGATGTCTTACAGGTTCGTTCTTCCTTCGTGTGATGAATAATAAGTTTTTCTTTATTATTTCGGTTACGATGATGGCACTTGCTATGTGTGGAATGGCTGTGGGAACGTCAAAGACTGTACTATTTGTAGCGATTGCTCTTGTTGGTTATGGTAATAGTAATGTCTTCTCAATGGTCTTTGCACGTGCTTTACAGAGTGTTCCAGATAAGCAGAATGAAGTGAGTGGATTGATGATTATGGGACTTTTCGGTGGTACTATCTTCCCTCTCTTGATGGGATTTGCCAGCGATGGGTTCGGTCAAGTGGGAGCAGTTATTGTAATGGCGATAGGTGTACTCTATCTTTTCTCGTATATTCCAAAAATGAATAATAAATAAAACAGATATGAAACAGTTAATCGTTGGCCTCGGAGAGGCATTGTGGGATTGTCTTCCTGAGGGTAGAAAGCTGGGTGGCGCACCTGCAAACTTTGCTTATCATACAGGACAGTTTGGGCATGATTCGTTGGCTATTAGTGCTGTCGGAAATGATGCTTTGGGTAAGGAAACACTCGATGAATTCGATAAAAAAGGTGTAAAGTACTTGATGCCAGAGGTGGATTATCAGACGGGAACGGTGCAGGTAGAACTCGACAGTGAAGGTATACCTACTTATGACATCAAGGAGGGAGTAGCTTGGGATAACATACCGTTTACTCCTGAGATTGAAGAAGCAGCCAAGAACTGTCGTGCTGTATGCTTTGGCTCACTTGCACAGCGTAGTAGTGTAAGCCGCCAGACAATACAGAAATTCCTCGAAGCAACGCCAAAGGATTGTCTCAAGATATTCGATATCAATCTTCGTCAGAACTTCTATACAAAGGAGATTATCACTAATTCGCTCCAGCATGCCAATATCCTCAAGATTAATGATGAGGAACTTGTGTTGATTGGTCGTCTTTTCGGTTATCCAGGTCTTGATATAGAGAATAAGTGTTGGCTGCTTTTAGGAAAGTATCACCTTGATATGCTCGTGCTGACTTGTGGTGTCAACGGTTCGTATGTCTTTGCGCCAAACCTCAAGTCGTTCCAAGAAACGCCAGCGGTTGAGGTTGCTGATACCGTGGGGGCAGGTGATTCCTTTACGGGTGCTTTCACTTCAGCCATCCTTGCAGGCATGCCAATCACCGATGCTCATAAGTTGGCAGTGGAAGTTAGTGCGTATGTCTGTACGCAGAATGGTGCTATGCCAAAACTCCCTAAGGAACTATTAGACAGAATTAAGTAATTTATTCCTTTCTCTGATACGTGATATTGTTTCCGTGTGGGAAATATTTATTTATCGTACGTATCTTAACAGGCAAGGGATAAGTGGCATTTAGATAAAGTACATGGTCCGAATTGATTGAGTGAAGGATAACTTTTCTCGATTAATTCGGGCTTTTTAGTGTGCTAATATTAGAGTTCTTAATATGTAATTTATGCTCTCCTTTTCTATTAAATACCCCTCCTTTCGAATTATTTTCATGAAAATAAATCTTTTTTTCATGAAGATAAATATTTCTTTTTCACGTAAATAATTATTTTTTTCTTCATGAAAATAATTCGTAGTGAGTGTCAGGTTGTAGCTGTTTCTGTTGGAAATATATAATAAAAAATGGGATAGTATCAGCATGAAGCAGATACAATCCCATTTGATAAGTTAATCAACAGTAAAGAAGATGGTTTTAATCTTCCCAGATATTAGTTGTGTTTTGCTCGGTGAAAGGATTTTCCTTGCTTCCTGCTACACCTGGACCACCTGTATCAATATCGTCTTGACTCTTTTCATTTGGACTACCTGTACTTCCAACACTTGCAGAATCTGTTATTTTGCTGTTACATATAAACTTTTCAGTAATAACGGCATGAATATCCGTCATTGGCTTTATATATATTGTTTTCATCATGACTTTTCTTTGTTTAACGAACGATGTACTTCTTTCCATTAACGATGTAAACTCCCTGTGGCAATGCTTTCAGGTTAATTATGCCCTGCTGTACGAGCTGTCCCGTAATGGTATATACCTTTCCCTGCTGCATGTTGTGTACTGCTGGCATAACAGGAAGCGTGTCAATAGCAGTTGTTTGCCCGTCAATGCTTTCTAAATAATAGCTGATTGATGGCTTCGCATTCGCACCATTGTCCTTATCCATCAAGACGCAAGCCGTGTAAGGAGTCCATATTCCGCTGTTAGACTTAATCCACTTGTAAAAACCGTTCTTATATTGGGTCTCATTGTCACCTGAATAGTAATAATAAGAAAACTGCTGCAATGGCTTCGCATTTTTATAATTACCAATGAAAGTATAGGTAACACCGTCTGCAGTCTTTACAACCTTTTGAGCATCCAAACTTTCCTGTTTCTCTTCTTGTTTCTTGATACCCACGATGGTTGTTTTCACACCCGTCTGCGTTCCCTTGTGCAGGGAAGGGTGAATCATGTAAGGATGGTGAGCCTTTGTCTCTGTTACAGGCTGCTTAAATTTCAGTGTGACAATCTTGTCATTATTAGGCTTTGTAACAACTTCTACATCGGAGAACTCTACAACCTCAACTTTTGAACCGTATGCACTCTTGAGCTGCTGGGCTGTCATGTCAAATGGCAGACACATTGTGTACCATTTGCCATCCACACGCTTGTCGTCCTCCCAGGTCTCCTCATGTTTGAGTTTACCAGCCAAGGCAAAGTTATTCCAACCTGCATAATCACCATGCGCCGTAGTGTATTTGCCAACTTCTACAGTAGGCCAATATCCGCCATTCTCTGCGGGCTTACTATTAGTATCACCGCCGGGAGTGCGGGAGTGTACGTTTACATAGTCATTTTCAGCAGCTTCGGGATAATGCAGCATAGCCAAAAGACTGTTTGAAGAATCCCCTTTCTTGTAAAACTCTCGCTTTAAAGGAGTGATATTACTTGGGTTATTATAATTAAAACTTGCAGTGGCTTGCTCGTAAAAAGCCTGGTTTTCTGCCTTCGTATGTGTTCCCAGTACATAAACATCCGTCAAAGCATAGTTCTCTTGAAACGCTTGTGCTTGAATCATCTCGACACTTGCAGGAATGGTAATAGTTTTCAAATGGTGACATCTAAAAGCAGTTGCTTCAATTTTTTTCAATGTGTTTGGCAAGTGGATAGCTTCAATAGCTGAACCTGAAAATGCACCATAGCGGATATACTCAACTCCTTCTGGCAACACAATATCCTTTAAGGCTGTACAGCCAGTGAAAGCCTGGGTACCAATTTCTTTCCAACCATAGCCGAAGTCAACAGATGTGAGATTTGTACAACCCTCAAATGCTTGTTGTCCTATTTTGCTGTTGCCATTAGGGTTAACTGCACCAAGTTTGATTGTCTTTAGGGATTGTGGAAACGCCTGAACGCCTACATCTACGCTGCGTTCTGCATTGTCAGGAATGATTACATGTTCTATTTTACATGAACCATTATTAAGGCAAGCTTGTGGTATCTCTTTAGTTGTACGAGGGAAGGTGATAGTCTTCAGCTTGTCCATAAAATTTAGATTGAACAGTTTGCTGTCATTCATTAAGTTTGCAAACTCAAGGTCGAGTGTGTTTAAGTTGGGAAAGTTGTTTTCCTCCTCTGCCATACCACAGATACGCTCTAAGTCTTCATCGCTCATAGTTACTCCAGGTTTGGTTACAACTTTCAATTTTGTTGTATTCAAGTAAGGGGCTATTAGGCTTGAAGCCTCATATAGTGCGTACCCTTTCTTCGTAAACTCATTGTTAATGTCGCCAGATGCTTCGAGCGTGAAGACCACCGTCCCGTCAGCTTCTTTAGTTACATTTAGCTTTGCCCATGTTGCCTGCAATGTAATGATTGACAGAGCCAACATTAAGATTAATCTTTTCATTTCTTTTGTCTGTTTTTTTATATTTATAGGTTACTTAAATCCAATAAATTATTCTGCAAGTTTCGACATGAAACTGCAGATTGTTGTTGTTTAATTGGATGTTTGCTGCGAATAGTCGCTTGAAATTATTTTGTAATATCTCTAATTTTCTGCAAAAGTATTATTATTATTTAATATATTGAGTTTTACTTCCTTTATATTTAATATAACTTAACATAAGTTATCCTTGATTTTAATAAAAGTAATAAAGGTAGCAATAAGTCTTTTGAAAAGCCAACAAGAGGCACATTCTGATTTGCGTTTTCATTTTTTTTATGTAAGTTTGCAGACCCGTAGACATTACTACACGATGAAATCGGGAAAGACAAACACCAAGAACCTAAAGTATAACATATCATTATATGAAACCAAACTTAACAAAGACACTTCTGCCCATAGCTGCATTGGCTTGTGGACAAGTTAACGCAATGGTGCAGAAACACCAGCAACGTCCAAACATCATTTATATCATGTGTGATGATATGGGCTATGGCGACCTTGGTTGCTATGGTCAGCAGTACATCCTTACACCGAATATTGACCGTATGGCAAAGGAAGGTATGCGTTTTACACAAGCTTATGCGGGTGCACCAGTGAGTGCTCCATCGCGTGCCTGCTTTATGACAGGACAACATTCTGGACATACGGAAGTAAGAGGAAACAAGGAATATTGGGCACCAAGTAAGCCTATCTATTATGGAAAAAAACCGCGATTTCAGCGTTGTTGGACAGCATCCTTACGACCCAGGGCATGTTATCCTACCTGAAATCATGAAAGACAATGGCTACCGCACGGGTATGTTCGGTAAGTGGGCTGGTGGCTATGAAGGCTCTAAGTCAACGCCTGATAAGCGTGGGGTGGATGAGTTTTATGGTTATATCTGTCAGTTCCAAGCACATCTTTATTACCCAAACTTCCTCAATGAATATAGCAGAGAGCGTGGAGATAGTGCAGTAAGACGTGTTGTGATGCAGAATAATATCGATTATCCGATGTTTGGTGACCAGTATGCGCAGCGTAAAGACTACTCAGCCGACCTCATACATCAGCACGCTTTGAATTGGTTGAAGCGTCAGAACAAGGAAAAACCATTCTTTGGTATCTTCACTTATACGCTTCCTCACGCAGAGCTAACACAACCCAACGACTCACTCGTGGCTTTCTATAAAAAGAAGTTCTTTGAAGATAAGACTTGGGGAGGGCAGGAAGGTTCACGTTATAACGCCGTAGAGCATACCCACGCACAGTTTGCTGCGATGATAAGTCGCCTTGATGCGTATGTAGGAGAGATTCTTCGTACCTTAGATGAGCAAGGACTTGCTGAAAATACACTCGTCATCTTCACCAGTGACAACGGTCCTCATGAGGAGGGTGGAGCAGACCCAACCTTCTTCAATCGTGATGGTAAGCTACGAGGACTTAAACGCCAGTGTTACGAGGGAGGAATTCGTATTCCGTTTATTGCCCGCTGGAAGGGACGTATTAAGGAAGGAGTGACCAATGACTTGCCGTTTGCATTCTACGACTTGATGCCAACTTTCTGTGATGTGGCAGGTGTACGCAACTTCCCAAAACGCTATATTAATAAGAAAAAGACTATCGATTATTTCGATGGAATCTCTATTTTTCCCAACCTTGATGAGCGATGAAAAGGCACAAAAAGAAGCATCCACACCTTTATTGGGAGTTTGCTGAGACCAACCAGATAGGTGTGCGTATGGGAGATTGGAAGCTCATTGTTATCCGTGGTGTACCACATCTTTACAACCTTGCAACAGACCTTCACGAAGATAAAGACGTCGCAAAGGAGCATCCAGAGATTGTTGATCAGATGGTAAAGATTATCTATCAAGAGCATGTTGACAATCCGCTATTCCCAATAACAATGCCGATGGAAAGGGGAAAATAAGGCTTAAACAACTAAAAACTATTCTATATGAATCAAAACATTACAAAGGCAATCTTGCCGTTGGCGGCACTGTCGTGTGTCCACGGTAAGATGCTTGCGCAGGATGTGGCACGTCCTAACATCCTTTACATCATGTGTGACGACCACGCTATGCAGGCAATTAGTGCATATGGTAGTCCTATCTCAAAGTTAGCTCCTACACCAAACATCGATCGTTTGGCACAACGAGGAATGCTCTTTCGCAACTGTTTCGTGGAAAACTCATTGTCAACGCCAAGTCGTGCTTGCTTGATGACAGGACTCTACAGCCACCAGAATGGGCAAAGACAGTTGGCTGAGGGTATCGATACAACAAAGACTTTCGTCCCAGAACTGATGCAGAAGGCAGGTTACGAGACTGGAATCGTAGGTAAATGGCACATGATGTGTCGCCCGAAGGGTTTCGATTACTATTATATCCTCGATGGTCAGGGAAAGTACTATAATCCAAATTTCTGCACAACAGGCAACTACGGCAAGTATAAACAGGAGATGGGGTATGCAACGACACTGACCACACAGCATGCGATAGAGTTTCTTGACCATCGACAGAAGGACAAGCCTTTCTGCCTATATGTGCATCATAAGGCACCACATCGCAGTTGGTTTGCCGAGCCAAAGCATATCGGAATGTATGATGGGGTAGACTTCCCATTGCCAAAAACCTTCTGGGATAACTATGAGAATCGCGGTTCGGCAGCTAAAACACAGAAGATGAATATTGAGAAAGATATGGAGTTAATCTTAGACTTCAAGATTCCAGAGCTTCTCGATACATCAGACGTGGAGAGTATGGCTTCTTATGCAGGTTTGATGGGCGAACTTGGTCGTATGACAGCAGCACAAAGAATGGCATGGGATAAGTATTATATGCCAAGAAACCGCCGTTTCATCGAGGCGAAACTCTCAGGAAAAGACCTCGCAGTGTGGAAGTATCAGAATTATATTCGTGATTATATGTCTGTTATTGCTTCTGTAGATGAGAGTGTTGGTCAGCTGTTAGATTATCTTAAGGCACATGACTTGGATAAGAATACTGTGGTTATCTATACCTCAGATCAAGGTTTCTATATGGGCGAGCATGGATGGTTTGATAAGCGATTCATGTATGAGGAGTCTTTACACACCCCACTTATCATTAGCTACCCAGGCCATATCAAAGAAGGAGTAGAGAATACTGATATGGTACAGAATATCGACTTTGCACCGACTTTCCTTGCTTATGCCGGTGTACAACAGCCAAAGGAGATGACAGGTAAGCCTTTGCAGCCGCTGCTTGCAGGTAATAAACCAAAGAACTGGCGTAAGGATTTATATTATCACTACTATGATTATCCTACTTATCACCTTGTTCGTAAGCACGATGGTGTACGTAATGATCGCTACAAACTTATCTATTTCTATGGTAAGGGCGGTATGCGTGCCGTGGAGGAGAATAAATATCAGAAGATTCCGGGTACGAGTGAGTATAACTGTCTGAAGTATTTGAATGCTACACACTACTTCAACGATGATGCTGATGTAAGCTATTACGAGCTTTATGATCTGCAGAATGACCCTGATGAGTTGAATAATATCTACGGAAAGAAGGGTACGGAGAAGGTAACAAAGCAGCTGATGAAGCGTTTGAATGATTATCGTAAAGAACTGAAAATAGATGAGTATTAAATAACCTTTTGCTTGGTTCGTTTAGAACTTATAAGTGTTAATGGCATGATCGAGGGTCAAGTCAATTCTTTCCTTAGTGTGATTTAGGGAAAGAATGACTTGACTCTCTTTTTGATTTGTTGCTATTGGAGGAGAAAATGCAAACGTCTTTATTGCTGTATTATAACAATAAAGGTGTATTTAGCCTGTGGAAGCCTTCTTTTTAGCCGTGAATTAGGGGGAGAGGAATGCTCCGCACCAATGGTGCGGAGGCTTAACACCATTGGTGCGGAGGGCTAACACGAATGGTGCGGAGCATTAGTATAGCGAGTATCTATCACCTTTAGAAAGGAAAGACAAGACAAGAAAAAGGGATACACAGCCTGTGTATCCCTTTGTTATATTGTGTATAATTCAATCAAATTCTAATGAATCAAATTGGGGTTATCCCATTGAAGGATAAGGTTAGAATAGGTTTAGAAACTCTTTAACCATGCCTTCAAGTCCATCATCATCTCCTCATGATAGCGGAAGCCAATCTTGCTACCCCAACCGTGGCCGCCACCAGGGTAAACGTGGAGCGAACCACGAACGTCATTGCGGTACAACTCGGTGTAGAAGTTTACACCATTAGCTGGTGGAACAGTATCGTCGTCGTCGCTGAGTGCAATGAAAGTGCGTGGAGTCACACGGCTTACGTTCATGTCAGCACTGTATTTCTTCTCGTCACGCTTGCTTGGATTTTTACCAAGGAAGTTCTGACGACTTCTGTCGTGTCCGTAACCTTCCATCATTGAGATAACTGGATAGAAGAGAATTTGGAAGTTAGGCTTTGCCTCACCCTGACTTCTTGTTGCGATAGTTGCAGCGAGGTGGCCACCAGCAGAGAATCCCATGATACCAACATCATTACGATTAATCTTCCAGCTTGTTGCATTCAAGCGTACAAGTTTCATCGCCTGTTCAGCGTCAGACACTGGAACTTCTGGCTGACCATGTGGCATACGATACTTCAAAACGATAGCTGCAATACCTTGGTTCTGGAAGAATTCTCCCCAATCGTAGCCCTCTTTCTCCATAGAAAGGGTCTCGTATGCACCACCCGGACAGATAACTACGGCACGACCAGTAGCTTGTTTCTCCATAGGAAGGAATACGCGAACCTTGGCAGAGTCGTTTGGATCACCATTATCGTAAGGTGGACGTCCATTATAAAGTTTAATGTCGAAGACACTTTGAGCCGACATTGTCATAGTGGCAGTGGCCAACCCCATTACGAGGAAAAGTTTTTTAAAATTCATTCTATTCTCAGTTTATTTGTTTTGTTCGTTTATCCCCTCTCTTTTTCTACGATATTTGGGTAGATAATTGATTTACAGAAAACAACACGTTACTGTAACAAGAAGAGGAATAAATCGTGTGATTTTGAACATGTAGTTGCAAAGTTAACAAAAAGATACGATTTCAATAGTAGATGTTTAGAGTTTTTTTAGTATATTTGCAAAGCAGAAATAATAAAAGGTATAGAGTATAAACGAATTTTAATAATTTCGTATGATCTGTTAACAACTACCTTTTAGTTAGCTTTTTAAATGGTTACATCAATGTTCAAGAACAATATACAATCTCAAGATGCACGTATTAGATAAATTTCGGTATTGCCCCGTATGTGGAAGTAAACACTTTGTTGAACAGAATGAAAAAAGCAAACGCTGCGAGAGCTGTGGCTTTGAGTATTTCTTAAATCCAAGTTCTGCAGTCGCAGCATTTATTCTGAATGAGCAAGGAGAACTGCTTGTTACACGTAGGAAGTTTGAGCCTGGACGTGGAACATTGGACCTTCCTGGTGGTTTTTGTGATATTGGGGAGACGATTGGCGAGGCACTGATACGTGAGGTAAGAGAGGAAACCAACCTGACAGTCAAGGAAAAACATTACTTCTGTTCGCTTCCGAATAAGTATCGTTACAGCGATTTTGATGTTCCAACACTTGATGCCTTTTTTGTTTGTAAGGTAGAGGATGAGACTGTATTAAAGGCTGCTGACGATGTAGAAGAGGCAATGTGGCTTCCTTTGTCAGAGGTTCACACAGAGCAGTTTGGGCTCCGTTCTATTCGTCAGGCACTATATGATTTCCTGCAAATGGAGTCGAAAAACTTAAAAAAGTAGAAATTTTGCCTATTATATAAGGTGTAAGCAAAAAAAGTTTAAGTACTTTTTGCGTCCTTGAAAAAAATGTACAAGATTGATTATGCAAGAAAACTTGGTAATAGTAGAGAGCCCGGCAAAGGCTAAGACCATAGAGAAGTTTCTCGGTAAGGATTATAAGGTGATGTCATCTTATGGACATATCCGTGACTTGAAGAAAAAGGAACTTAGCATTGACCTCGACACGTTAAATCCTGACTACGAAATCCCTGATGAGAAGAAGAAAGTAGTCAGTGAACTGAAGAAGAGTGCAAAGCTGCCGATAAGGTTTGGTTAGCTTCCGATGAGGACCGTGAGGGAGAGGCTATCAGCTGGCACCTTTGCGAGGTTTTGGGATTGGATGAGGATAAAACGAATCGTATTGTTTTCCATGAGATTACCAAGCCAGCTATATTGAAAGCTATCGAGTCACCACGTCGTTTGGATATGAATCTTGTGAACGCACAGCAGGCTCGTCGTGTACTCGACCGCTTGGTTGGCTTCCGTCTTTCACCAGTGTTGTGGCGCAAAGTAAAGCCTGCTTTGAGTGCAGGACGTGTGCAGAGCGTAGCCGTTAGATTGATTGTTGAGCGTGAACGTGAGATACAAAACTTCAATTCAGAGCCTTATTACCGCTTGAATGCAGTCTTTGCTGTGACCAGTGAGGACGGTTCAAAGAATGAAGTGAAGGCAGAGTTGTGCAAGCGTTTTAAGACACATGAGGAAGCATTAGCGTTCCTTGAACTGTGTAAGACTTCAAAATTCAAGGTTTCATCGATAGCTAAGAAGCCTTTGAAGCGTACGCCAGCTCCTCCATTTACCACCTCAACCCTCCAGCAGGAAGCTGCAAGAAAGCTTGGATTTACCGTAAGTCAGACGATGATGGTTGCCCAAAGATTGTACGAGGCGGGTCGTATAACTTACATGCGTACTGATAGTGTGAATCTTTCAGCATTGGCTATCGAGGGCTGTAAGACAGAGATTGAGCGACTCTATGGCGAAGATTATGGTAAAGTAAGAAAGTATCAGACGCATAGTAAGGGTGCTCAAGAAGCACACGAGGCTATCCGTCCAACTTATATCGATAATGTTTCTATCGAAGGAACAAGCCAGGAAAAGCGTCTGTATGACCTTATTTGGAAACGTACAATTGCATCACAGATGGCGGATGCAAAGATAGAAAAGACCACAGTGAATATATCACTTGAGTCAGAAGAAGCCAAGAATACCACCGATTTACAGTTTATTGCGAATGGTGAGGTAGTAGCTTTCGAAGCGTTTCTTGAAGGTATATCACGAGTCAACTGACGATGACGAAAACAGTGAGGAGTTCTCACATGCACTCCCAGTAATGCATGAAGGCGAAGAGTTGGAACGTCGTGAAATCGTGTCAACCGAGCGTTATTCACAGGGACCAAACCGCTATACGGAAGCAAGTCTTGTGCGTAAACTTGAAGAACTTGGTATCGGTCGCCCTTCAACTTACGCCCCAACAATCTCAACGATTCAGCAGCGTGAATACGTGCAGAAGGGAGATCGAAAGGGTGAAGAACGTAAGTACGCTGTTGATTCATTGCTCGGTTTGAAGATTACCTCCAAGACAAAGAAGGAGATGGCAGGTGCTGATAAGGGTAAACTTATCCCAACCGACATCGGTATTGTTGTAAACGACTTCCTTATGGGTAACTTCCCTGACATCATGGATTACAACTTCACGGCTAAGATTGAGCAGGAGTTCGATAAGATTGCAGAGGGAAAAGCAGAGTGGAATAAGGAAATGAAGACCTTCTACCAGAGCTTTGAACCAGAGGTGGAGAAGGTTATGAATGCCCGTTCTGAGCATAAGGCTGGTGAACGCGAACTTGGTCTTGACCCTGCAACAGGCAAACCAGTGTTCGTAAAGATTGGTCGTTTCGGTCCTGTGGTACAGATTGGTAGTGCTGACGATGAGGACAAACCACGCTTCTCACAGCTCCCATCTGATAAGAGTATGGAAGCCATTACCCTTGATGAGGCTTTGGAATTGTTTAAGTTACCACGTAACCTTGGACAGTTTGAGGGTACAGATGTCGTAATTGGAGCTGGTCGATTTGGTCCTTATGTGCTTCATGATAAGAAGTATACATCGCTGCCAAAGGAGGAAGATCCACTCACGATCAGTCTTGATGCGGCTATCAATCTTATTCAAAAGAAGCGTCTACAGGATGCACAGCGTCACTTAAAGACCTTCGAGGAAGATGCTAAGATGGAGGTGATGAATGGTCGTTACGGTCCTTATATCGCTTATGATGGTAAGAATTATCGTATGCCCAAAAACCTTCATGATAAGGCTGCCGAGCTTACTTATGAGCAGTGTATGGACATTGTAAAGAATGCTCCGGAACCAAAGCGTAAGAAGTAAGTGAATATAGACTCACCTATAAGGGAAAGGAAGACATCCACCACGTAGTCTGATGATAACAGACTATAGGGTGGATGATAAATATATCGTGAGTATGACAGAACATACAGAAGAATATAAACCGCTTCGCATTATTCTCATTGGTTATATGGGTGCGGGCAAGACGACCGTAGGCAGAGCCTTGTCAAAGGAGTTGAACATTCCGTTCTACGACTTAGATTGGTACATAGAGAGCCGAATGCGTAAGACGGTGAAGCAAATCTTCGATGAAAGGGGAGAGGAAGGCTTCCGTATGATAGAGCAGTCAATGCTTCACGAAGTGGCTGAATTTGAGAATGTCATTATCTCTTGTGGGGGTGGAACTCCATGTTTCTTTGATAATATGGAGTATATGAATGGACAGGCTGAGACGGTCTATTTGAAAGCAGAGACTGATGTTCTGTACAAGCATCTGCTGATGGGGAAGTCCGTACGACCCCTCTTACTCAATAAGACAGCTGATGAAGTAAACCTGTTTATTCGTGAACAATTGAAGTATCGTGAAGCTTTTTACACAAAGGCTAAGCACGTTCTTGACGTGAGTCTTATGGATAGTTACGACAAGATACAGATTTCGGTTAATCAACTTTGCCAACTATTAAAGTTGAATAAAGCCAATAGTCTGAAATAAAATAGCTATTAATAGATAGTTAGAAACCAAATGCTCAAAGCAAATAATTGATTAATTCAAGATTATATATAGGGACAGAAGAAGAGAAATGAAAAAGTGGACGATTGAAGATTCTCAAGAGTTGTACAACATCTCAGGGTGGGGTACATCTTACTTTGGTATTAACGAATCGGGTGATGTGTATGTAACACCTTGTAAAGACAATACACAAGTTGACTTACGTGACGTTATGGACGAACTCGCCCTGCGTGATGTGACACCTCCAGTGTTGCTCCGTTTCCCGGATATTCTCGATAACCGTATCGAGAAAACATCCTCTTGCTTTGAGAAAGCAAGGAAGGAATATGACTTCAAAGCAGAGAACTTCATCATCTATCCTATTAAGGTAAACCAGATGCAGCCGGTAGTTGAGGAGATTATCTCCCATGGACGTAAGTTCAACTTGGGCTTGGAAGCAGGCTCAAAGCCTGAGTTGCACGCTGTGATTGCCGTACAGTGTCAGAGTGATTCGCTCATTATCTGTAACGGATATAAGGATCAGAGCTATATTGAATTAGCTCTGTTAGCACAGAAGATGGGTAAGCGTATCTTCATTGTAGTGGAGAAACTCAATGAAATCGACCTTATTGCACGTGCTGCAAAGAAGTTGAATGTAAAGCCAAACCTTGGTATTCGCATCAAACTTGCTTCAAGTGGTTCTGGTAAATGGGCTGATAGTGGTGGCGACGCTTCTAAGTTTGGTCTTACTTCTTCTGAACTCTTGCAGGCTTTAGAGACGCTTGATAACAAGGGATTGCACGATTGTTTGCATCTTATCCACTTCCATATCGGTTCACAGATTACGAAGATTCGTCGTATTCAGACAGCTCTCAACGAGGCTGCACGATTATGTGAACCTCAGAAAGATGGGTTATAACGTTGATTTCGTTGATCGTGGCGGTGGTTTAGGTGTCGACTACGATGGTACCCGTTCTGCAAGTAGCGAGAGTTCTGTCAACTATAGCATTCAAGAATATGTCAACGACTGCGTCTATACCTTTGTTGATGCAGCCAATAAGAATGATATTCCACATCCAAACATTATCACCGAGAGTGGTAGAAGTCTTTCTGCTCATCACTCTGTCCTCGTGATTGATGTGCTTGAAACTGCCTCTCTGCCTGAAATGTCAGAGGATTTTGAGGCAAAGGATACCGACCATCAGTTGGTAAAAGACCTCTACGATATCTGGGATAATCTTGATTCTCGTAACATGTTAGAGGACTGGCACGATGCTGAGCAGATTCGTGAGGAGGCGTTAGAGTTGTTCTCTCATGGCTTAGTAGACCTAAAGACACGTGCTGAGATTGAGGCGATGTATTGGAGTGTATGCCATGAAATCAACAATTTGGCAAAGAATATGAAGCATGTGCCTGATGAGTTGCGCAATATGGATAAGCTTCTTGCAGATAAATATTTCTGTAACTTCTCTCTCTTCCAGTCTCTTCCAGACAGTTGGGCGATTGATCAACTCTTCCCTGTAATGCCAATCCAACGACTCAATGAGCGTCCATCACGTAACGCTACATTGCAAGATATCACCTGTGATAGCGACGGTAAGATCTCAAACTTCGTTGCAATGGGACGTAGCAGTCATGTTCTTCCTATCCACGCATTGAAGAAGAATGAACCTTATTACCTCGGTGTCTTCCTTGTTGGAGCTTATCAAGAGATTTTAGGTGATATGCACAACCTCTTTGGTGATACCAATGCCGTACATGTTTCAGTAAAGGATGGCAGCTATCATATCGATCAGATCTTTGATGGTGAGACGGTAGAAGAGGTGTTGGAGTATGTTCAGTATAATCCAAAGAAGCTCGTTCGTCAACTCGAAATATGGGTGACAAAGAGCGTAAAGCAGGGTAAGATTTCACTTGAGGAGGGTAAAGAGTTCCTCAGTAACTACCGCAGCGGACTCTACGGTTACACCTATTTGGAGTAAACTAAAATCCTCTTAGAAGAGTAGGGTAGCTGTAGTTATATCATAGAATTATCATTGACAATCTGTAGGGGCGCATAGCTCGTGCGTCAACCATGAACATTTCGTTTCGGACGCATGTGCTGTGCGTCCCTACGTTTATTAATACAGAGCGTCAAAATATGGTGTTTAAGTAGGTTATAAGGTATGTCTACCCTGCTGTTTATCCTCGTTCTTTCTAAAAGAAGCGTGCTTTTAGCGAATTATTTTCATGATAATAAATATTTTTCTTCACGAAAATAAATATTTTTCTTCATGATAATAAATAATTATTTTCATGAAAATAATTCAGTGTAAGTGGACTTCAACGTGAGAAAGAATACTAAATAATGGCTTTATTTACACATGATAGTATCCTTAAAGAGGGTTGTGAGCGTTGATGAATAGCCGAATTAAGAGCTTATCAGTTAAGTGTTTATAGAGCAGTAAAGGTCAATAACAATCAATAATCATAATTCTAACGTAGAGATGAGAACGCCTTTCGAATAATGGTAGGTTAAGGAAGTAAACACAATTACGAGTCTGGAGTTATGTATTATGAGTTAAACGAATGGATATACTATCGCAAGACATAATGTATTTACCAGGTGTGGGGCCACATCGTAAGGAGATTCTGGGCAAAGAACTTGGAATCCATACTTATCGTGACCTACTGGAATACTTCCCTTACAAATATGTTGACCGTACAAAGTTATATCTTATTTCAGAGCTTTCGCAAGATATGCCGTTTGTGCAAATCAAAGGAAGAATCCTCAGTTTTGAGGAAACTGAGATGGGAAACGTAAGAAACGTATCGTTGCACACTTCACCGATGGACATGGCGTCTGTGATATTGTATGGTTTAATGGTACGAAGTATATCTATCAGAACTATCAAGTAAACAAGGAATATATTATCTTTGGCAAGCCTACCTTCTTTAATGGTAGGTTTCAGTTTACGCATCCTGACATTGATGATGCTTCTCAGTTGCAGCTCAATGACATGGGTATGCAACCCTTCTATGTCACAACAGAGAAGATGAAGAAGGCTGGTATCACTTCACGTGCTGTGGAGAAACTGACAAAGATGTTGATTAGTAAGCTTACTGAACCTTTAGAAGAGACACTCCCACCCTTCATTACAACCCATTTGCATCTCATCTCACGGGATGCTGCTATGCGCAAGATTCATTATCCAAAGTCGGTTGATGACACCCAGCGCGCCCGTGTACGTCTGAAGTTTGAAGAACTCTTCTACGTACAACTTAACATTCTTCGCTATGCCAGCGACCATCGTCGCAAATACCGAGGCTATATATTCAATAGGATTGGAGCACAGTTTAATTGGTTCTACTCCCATAACCTGCCTTTTGAACTTACTGGAGCGCAGAAAAGAGTGATGCATGAGATACGTGCAGACATGGCAAGCGGACGACAGATGAACCGTTTGTTACAGGGCGATGTAGGCTCAGGAAAGACCCTTGTAGCTCTGATGTCTATGCTTATTGCTATCGACAACGGCTATCAGGCTTGTATGATGGCACCTACGGAGATACTTGCAGAGCAACATCTCCAGACGATTAAGGAATTTCTCAAGGGAATGAACTTGCGTGTAGAACTGTTGACGGGTATCGTGAAGGGTAAGAAACGACAAGAAGTATTAGATGGACTCATCGACGGTTCTATTAATATTGTTGTAGGAACGCACGCCATTATAGAGGATAAAGTGCAGTTCCAGCACCTCGGTATGGCTGTTGTCGACGAGCAACACCGCTTCGGTGTGGAGCAACGCGCTAAGCTATGGAGTAAGAGTGAGAATCCCCCACACGTATTGGTGATGACAGCTACGCCTATACCACGTACGCTTGCGATGACCATCTATGGCGACCTTGATGTCTCTATCATCGACGAGTTGCCACCAGGACGTAAGCCAATACAGACGATTCACAAGTATGATGACCAAATGGCGAGCCTTTATAGTGGTATAAGACAGCAGATCAACTTAGGGCGCCAAGTGTATATCGTCTATCCACTCATCAAGGAAAGCGAGCGTATGGACCTCAAAAACCTTGAGGATGGATTCGAGGCTATGCAAGATATCTTTCCTGAATTCCAGCTAAGTAAGATTCATGGAAAGATGAAGGATAAGGAAAAAGAAGCCGAGATGCAGAAGTTTGTCAGTGGACAAACACAGATACTCGTTGCTACAACAGTGATAGAGGTAGGTGTAAACGTACCAAATGCCAGCGTAATGGTTATTCTCGATGCCCAGCGTTTTGGACTTTCTCAGCTCCATCAGCTGCGTGGTCGTGTTGGTCGTGGTGCTGAACAGAGTTATTGTATCCTTGTTACCAACCACAAACTAACCAAGGAAACCAGAAAACGTATTGATATTATGTGCGATACAAATGATGGTTTTGAAATTGCAGAAGCTGACCTTAAGTTGCGTGGACCTGGTGATCTGGAAGGTACACAACAAAGTGGTATAGCCTTCGACCTTAAAATTGCCGATATAGCTCGTGATGGACAGATTGTTCAAATGGCACGAGAGGAGGCACAAAAGATCATCGACGACGATCCAACATGTAAAAAAATAGAATATAACATGCTCTGGGAGAGACTTAAAGCGTTAAGAAAGACTAATATAAACTGGGCTGCTATTTCATAGAAAATAACACCATGAAATTGGCTTCAAACGCCCTGTTTTAGCGACTTGACATAAATCATGTGGAGGCGAAAATACGTATTATTCCTTTGTTAAACAGGCTAAAAAAATAGCTAAGGTGCAATTTATTCTATATTTTTTCGTTATCTTTGCGAAGTCTTTCGGTAAAAAGTTTCGTACTTTTATGAAGTTTATCGACGACTTAACCGATAGAAAGGGATATGAAAATCTGTCCCGTGCCGCAAGGCATCCAAGTGTAGAAATAAAATAACTTGATTATGACTTTTAAGAAAATAGTTAGGACTTTTGCTCTAACATCTCTCTTAACTTTGACAGCCCATTCAGCAAATGCCCAAGACTTGCTTGCCCGTCAAGCACCAATCGACCGCCGTGCTAAAGCATTAGACACAATGGTTATTAATCGTCTTCGCGAAGCTGAAGAAATCGAAGAGCCTTCATCTGAACTCTATAATGATTGGGATAACAATTATGCACACCGTGGAGGTAACCTCCCAGATGTATACAAGATTGATCTTCGTGGCTTCCATATGCCAACACCAAGCCGTGTGATTACAAGTAACTTCGGACGCCGTTGGGGTCGTCGTCACCAAGGATTGGACATCAAAGTGTATATTGGCGATACTATTCGTGCAGCCTTCTCTGGTAAGGTTCGTGTCGTAAAATACGATGGAAACGGATATGGTAAGTATATTGTTATCCGCCATAATAACGGTCTTGAAACCATTTATGGTCACCTTTCAAAGCAAATAGTAAGTCCAAACCAGACTGTTCGTGCTGGTCAGCCTATCGGATTAGGTGGTAATACTGGTCGTTCTACAGGTTCTCACCTTCACTTCGAAACTCGTTTGGCAGGTGTAGCTTTGAATCCAGCACTCTTCTTCGATTTTGCTAACCAAGATGTTACAGGCGACTACTATGTGTTCCGTCGCAACACCGTAGCGCAAGAGTCAGAGCGTGCAACAGCTGCTCGTGGTACTTCTTCAAGCCTTGGTTACTCTCGTGAGAACATTCAGGGCAAAGGCAACCAAAGTCATAGTTCACGTCAGGAGAGAAGTTACAACACTGATTTCTCAAGTCATACACCACGTAATGAGGCAAGTGCTGATAATGGAAAGATTTTCTATCACAAGGTTGCTAATGGTGAAACCTTAGAAACGATAGCCAAACAACATGGCATCAGTATCGAACAGTTGTGCCGTCAGAACCGCATAGGCAGATTGACGCGAGTATCAGAAGGACAGCTACTCTCGATTACGAAGTAAAGATTTAACCCACCATACAAACAGCTCCGATGGACAAAGTCTATCGGAGCTGTTTTCGTTTATAGTCTTTTCCGTTTATAGGAACAAAGGGAAAGAGAATTAAGTCGGATATGGAGTGAACTCAAAGTGAGCTTACTTCCCGAACACTTGATTCATTACATTAGCAGGTGGGCGCTGATTCTCCAGCTCATTCTTCATAAAGTCCATATAAGGTGCTACATGCTCGAAGAACTGATAATACCCCTTGCAGAGATAGTTAAGTCCTTGATTGCCGTAACAATCGCGAATAAAACGATTCTTCGGACACTCTCCATGACAAGCAAACTGATATTTGCACTCCTTACACTGTTGTGGAAGAAGTCTATACTTCATCTTGGAAAAGTCCTTCTGTCGGTCGCTATTCATCATCTCATAAATGGTATGCTGTGACAAGTTGCCAAGTTTATGTTCTGGATAAACGAAGTGATCACACGAATAGACATCACCATTATACTCCATAACACCTGCATGACCGCACTCTTTAGCCATGGTACAAATACCTGGTGCAACGCCAACCCAATTTGCTAAAGTGGCATCAAAGAGCTGTATATAGTATTCGCCTACATCATGGTGTACCCACTCATCGAAGATAGTACAGAGGAAATTACCCCATTGTTCAGCCGTCACAGAGAAGTCGGTTAACTCACCACCTTCCTGCATTCCTGGTGCTAAGGTCAGTCCATCTGTACGCTTTACAATACGCTCTACGATAGGTGTAAACGTATATAACGGCAGCCAATCTCCTTAAAGAAGTGATAAAAAAATCTAACGGATAGTCTGCATTAAAGTCGTTGACAACGGCGAGAGCATTCCACTCAACCCCATGTTTATTCAATAAGTCTATACCTTTCATCACCTGATGAAAGGAAAGGCTTACCCATTGCATTGCGGCGATACTCGTCATGGAACTCTTGTGGACCGTCAATAGAGACACCCACAAGGAAGTTGTTTTCCTTGAAGAAACGACACCACTCATCGTTTAGTAGAATACCATTTGTCTGAATGCTATTGTCTATCTGACGACCACGAGCGTAATAACGCTGCAGTTCCAATGCACGACGATAGAACGAGATAGGACGCATTAGTGTCTCACCACCATGCCATGTGAAGAGTACTTGTGGTGTTGTCTGTGCCTCGATGTATTCCTTGATGAATTTCTCAAGTAAGGCATCGGTAATAACATGATTCTTATTATCGTCATAAAGCTTACTCTTCTCCAAGTAATAACAATACTTACACCGCAGGTTACAAAGCGAACCAGCTGGCTTCAGCATGATATACATGGGATGACTAAAGGGAACAATGGTATTCATAATAATCTTGTTTCGGGTCGCAAAGGTAGTCAATTATTTACTAATGGCAAAACATTCTATATGACTTATTATGCCCGTGCCTGTTCATTGACGCATGACCACTCTTCTCAGAGTAGGTAAATATGACTTCGTATAGCCGTATTTTGCAGGGTATTTAGAGGCTAACACCAATGGTGTTTACCAACCGCACCATACGTGCTAAGCCTTAACACGATATGTGCGAAGCATCCGCACATCATGTGCGGAGCAATTACGCAGTAATAAAAAGCGGAAAGAAGACTTCATTAAGCTTGTTATTATATGTCGTGATGGTAATATAACTGGTTCTTCCGAAATTATTGCTGTCCGGTAAACCTTTTCCACATATAAAAGTTAAGGGCTAAAATCCGTATTTGGATTTCAGCCCTTTTTGTTACTTTTGTTTCTGCGATAAAACTTCAATAACATGGGCAAAAGTACACATTTTATCGGACAGCCGGTCTATAATCAGGTAATAAAATTACTCGATAAGCAACAAATCAAGCAAATCAGCCTTGAAACACCCCGAAGTGAAGCTTATGTGAAGCGTCTTGATGGGTGGACTCACCTTGTCATAATGCTTTTCGGTGTTCTCAAACACTTTGATTCTCTTCGGGAAGTGGAGATAGGCATGAAGGCTGAAGTAAACAAACTGCATCATCTTGGCATCGACTATGTCGTCCGTCGTAGTACGCTTGCTGATGCCAACAAGCGTCGCCCACAAGAGTTCTTTGCAAGCGTTTATGCGTACCTCTTAGAGCGTTATGGTTCTTTTTTATCGGACAGCCGCCCTAAAGGTGAACAGAAGACATGGGAAAAGCTTCTGTATATGATGGATTCAACTACGATTACCCTTTTTGACAACATACTCAAGGGTGTAGGCAGACACCCCAAGAGTGGTAAGAAGAAAGGCGGTATGAAGGTTCATACGGTGATGAAGTATCATGTTGGCGTTCCCATGGTCGTACAGCTTACCTCTGCCGCCACGCATGATCATTATCTACTTAAAGAAGTGCATCTTCCTAAGGATGCTACCCTTACCATGGACAGAGCATACGTTGATTATGCACAGTTCCAGCGACTTACAGAGGAAGGGGTATGCTATGTGACCAAGATGAAGAAGAATCTCACCTATACCGAGTTGTCCTCAGTAACCTATGTAAGCCCTGATGGGCTGGTTACACATACAGACAAGAAGATTCTCTTTGAGAAAGGAGAGATACGGCACGAAGCAAGACGTGTAGAACTGTGGAGTAATAACTCCCATAAGTCAGTTGTCCTGCTGACCAATAACTTTGAGCTTGATGTAAAGGACCTTGAGGAGATTTACAAGCGAAGATGGGCTATAGAGTCCCTTTACAAGCAGCTCAAACAGAACTTCCCACTGCATTTCTTCTATGGTGACAGTGTAAATGCCATACAGATACAGACATGGGTGGTACTCATTGCCAATCTGCTTTGTACCGTTATCTCCAGAATGATAAAAAGACACGTATCCTTCTCGCAGCTGGTAACCATGCTGAGGCTCACACTGATGTATTACACTGATTTCATCTCATTTATGGAAAATCCACAAAATGATGAACTCATCATAATAGCTGAAAGGCAAATTCACCACCAAAAGAACTTAACTTATTTGATTAGGGGGCTTGGATTTCAAAAAAGAATGCGGAATTACCTATATAAAGACAATTCCGCAAGGATTTATATGTTATTTAAGTTTTACCGGACAGCAATATTCCGAAATAAGGAATGATAAACTAAAAGTCTTATATATTAGGCACACGGAGTCACGGAGGGGACGGAGGTAACGCAATGTCATGGAGGTGCCGACGGCACAAAGAGCTACGGAGGTGTAGCGTACAGATTCTTGATAACTCTTTCGGGATAAGCGCTTTGTATATAAATTGCTAATAGAATTGGCAAACAAGCTCCGTTGCTCTGTGCACCGACGGTGCCTCCGTGCCTTACATTGCTTTGTTTTAATAATCCTCCGTCCTCTCCTTTTCTCCGTGTGATATTTCGTTAGAAACCTAACCTTAAATGGCAAAACTTATCACTCCAAAATCCTGAAGACCCATATAACTAACTGATAGAAGGACAGGTTTACTGAATAAGAGACATAAAAAATGTTCCAAGACTATTGACCGCAAAGGGTCTTAGCCTTGGAACACGCCATATATAGTGTGAAACGAAATCTTACTTAGAGGTTGTTGTGTCTGGTTTAAAGGAGTCTGAGATTCCTTTACCTAATTTCTTAAAGAACTTCTTACCATCGGCACCAATCTTACGAGTTACCTCACCCATAGTCTTGGTTTCACGTTTAATCACCTTACCCATGCCACGTGAGAAAGTCTTAAAGCCGTCTCTAACCTCCGTTTCGCCAGATTCATTGTTGTCTGGTAGCGGTGCATAGGTTGAGTTATTACTATTTGCATTGCCATTGTTGGAAGTCTTAGGCTTTGATACATTAGAAGAATTCGCAGCCTTAGAATTGCGATTGGCTGCTTCGCTGCAGCCTGCTTATTTGCTCTTACCATACCTGGTGATGCTCCAGCAATACCACTATACTCTGTTTGTGCTGATACCGAGAGGCACAGCAACAACAAAGCTACTAACATTTTAATTCTCATTCTTTCCATTTTCGTACGTTTTATTAGGTGAAGAGGACAGAGCATGAACTTGCTCTAAATATCCCCATAATAATACTACTTACTGAATAAAACGATTTTATAGCGCAGAAATTGCTGCCCTTAACAATCAATAGGACGTATTAAGGGCATTTAAACCAAAGGTAGTCTACCTATTTTATTAAACTACGTATGGCAAACCATGCATGAAGGAGGACTGTTTGAATCAGTCCATAGTGCTTACACATCACATCAAAACGCTCTCGGAGCGACTCTTTGTGATGACGGGTTGTTTGTCCTTCTCGTACATAATTTGCTACAACGGCATGGATATTGCGTAAAAGGAGTTGCTGACGTTCGCCCTCTTTCATGACACGTATACACCAATCTACATCTGCTGAATAGCGATAAGTTGTATCATATAATAGTGAACGAGCGATGTCTAAGCGAGCATAAAATGCTTGATGGCATACCAACATACCATAACGGAAAGAACGCCATGTGAGTCGTTCTGATGGACTTAGCCTGCGGTGGCTAATAAAGTTGCCCTTTTCGTCAATGATGTCTGTATCGCCAAAGAGGACGGCAGGGAGTTCCTCGCCATCTCCAACAACAGCAGCAAGTACCACCTTGTCTAATGTGTCGGGATTAGGGAAGCGGTCACCTGCATTCAGAAAGACAATATAATCGCCAGTAGCTTGCTGTAAGCCTTTATTCATTGCGTCATAAAGTCCTTCGTCTGGCTCGCTTTGAATACGTACGACATGCTCATTTTCAGCCTCGTCAGACAGCTGCTGATAGGCTTTGGCAATCTCTAAAGTGTCGTCTGTTGAAGCCCCATCAATTATGATATGCTCCACATGAGGATAGTCCTGCATGAGCACACTGTCAAGTGTCGGTTGCAGAACCGAAGCTGCATTATAGGTTATAGTGACTACTGAAAATGTGATCATAATCGGAAATTCTTATAGGCGAGTGCCTCATTATATACTTCAAGATATTGCATTGCGACGCTACGTTGTGAATAACAGCGCAGTACTTTCCCAACAGCTGCTTCTGAAAGGGCTGTGTAGTCGGACTCATCAAGCACCCAGTGTATGCCCTTTGCAAGGTCTTCTGCATTACGTTCTGCCGCTACATAGCCATTCTTACAATGGTCAATCATTTCAGGTATTCCTCCAACCTTAAGCCTATCGAAGGTACACCACATGCCATTGCCTCCATAATAGTATTAGGGAGGTTCTCTGACAAGGATGGTAAGACAAACACGTCACAAGCATTATAGACATCAACTATCTTTTGGGTGTCATTGACATAACCCAACTCACAGACTTCAAAATCGAACTCCTCCCTAAGATCTTCTGCATGTCCTCCGAGTATAGCCACGGCAGTGTTGTCCACCATCTCTGGGTATTTCGTAGCCAATTGGTGGCATGCTTCGACAAGATAAGAAATACCCTTATTTACATTTGTTACTCGTTGTGAGGCGAAAAGAATTATCTTTTTATTCAAAGGGAGCCCTATCTTTATACGTGCCTGCTTGCTGTCGGCAGGATGAAAAACGTGTGTATCAATGGGATTAGGGATAGAACGCACCTGTTGACCAGCGAGGATAGCACTCTTGCGAGCCTCTTTTTCAAGCCACTTACTACATGTAACAAACATGACGTTACGCCCTTCAAGCATCTTCTTCTTACGTTCTAAGACCCGATGAGATAGGTCGTTTGTAGATCCACCATTGGGTAGCAAGCGGCAATTACCACATGCCGACTGATAGCGTAGACAGTTTAATGTAATATGACAAATGCCTGTTGCGGGCCAAATATCATGCATTGTCCACACGACAGGCTTCCCACTGTCAAGAATCTTACGGATACCTTTCAGCGAGAGCATACCCTGATTAATCCAAGACAAGTGTATGATATCAGCCTCTTTGAACTCGCGTAGCTTCGTAATGTCCGTTCCTGTGTTTGCTAAGTCTATCTCAAAGAGGTGGTTTCGAGAGAAATGAAGGTTCCAGAATACACAGAAACGCTCCCATAACAAGTTCCATTGGTTACGCCATTCGTGCCCAAGACTGACCACAGTGATGTCATCTGTCAGTTTATCTCGTACTAACATCTTTGCCTTCACTCCGTTGTTATTCAGAGCATCTTTGAGTCGGTTGGCTGCAACAGCAGCACCACCTGTTTTCTCACTGGTATTTACAATCAGTATTCTCATTGATATATCATTTGCAGCAAAGTTACAAGAAAACAGATAAAGAGCCAAGAAAGTGACTAAATATTGATTGTTTGCGCACACAAAGGGTTGATATGTATCAAGAAAAGATAGTTTTCGGCATAAAAGTCAGTGCAAATGTTGCACAATACTTGAAAACATTCTAACTTTGCATTGTCAAAAGGTTAATAGATTGTTTAGGTTAGTAGTAATAGATTTAGGTTTTTAGTTATTTTATTAAGGTAAAAGTTTAACGATTGATCAAGGATGACAAAGGTGACCGTGAGGTTCCCTTTCATTTGAAAAGATTTCTTAGTTAAACATACTAATAACGCCGAAGCTCGTTGAGAGTCTCGGCGTTTTTCTTCTTTAAACTTTGCCCTTTGGACATTGAACTTTGCCCTTTGAACATTGAACTTTGAGCTTTGAACTTTGTCTTTAGGCATCATCAGTAATCATAATTATGAACCTTTGAACATTGAGCTTTGAGCTTTGAACTTTGTCTTTAAGCATCATCGGTAATCATAATTATGAATTTTGAATTATGAATTATGAATTATATATGAATTGTGAATTATGAATTAAGCCCTCGTTTTCCGGCATAAGAAGAGCCGACACTCATTAGGAGTATCGGCTCTTCTACGTTAGTATGTTATGAAAAATTTGAGAGAATTGAGACTTCACAGCCTCGAGTTGTTTTACTTAAAATGATTATTTTATAGAGAAAGCATAGAAATTGTCTTACTTTGTGATGGTTGATACAGGTGACTGTATCTTATGTTGTAAGGTGTCGCTCACTACCGAGTCGGCCTTAGCAACAGATGGACCCTCCTGAGGTTTGTTAACAGCTGCAGTGTTTGGGCTTACCTGATGAGCATCATCATCAGAGAAAGCAACCTGCATTGCATTACCTAAGGTAAGGAAGATTGCTACCACAGCGGCTGCCTTAAAGAGTGGTATAAGACGGTGGCGCATTGTTATTACACGTGCCTTTACAGGCTCGTCTTCCTGTATTAGTCCGAGGACTCTCTGGTCAAAGTCATCGCCCAAGACGTCCATCTCCTTCTCATTCTGCTCGTAAACGAACAGAGAACGATAAGGCAGCAACGCAGCTGGAATGTCCTCCTGCGAGAAGAACATACGCAAAATCTCCTCTTCTTGGAGAGAAGTCTCGCAATGCCAGTAGCGTTCCAGTAATTGTTCGATGTACTTATAATCCATAATTGTCTAATTTCAAGTATTTTTGTTTGACCGTTTGGCGAGCTCTAAAGATGCTTACCTTCACTTGCTCTTCGCTGATTTCGAGTATTTCTGCAATCTCTTTGTATGACTTTCCTTCAAAATCTCTTAGCTGCATGCAGCTTCGTTGTTTCTCCGGGAGAGCGTCTACAATCTGTTTAACGAGACTGATTTTGTCCTCTTCAATCATTCGGTCTTGAGGATTAGATGAAGCGAGAGGCTCTGCTACTTTCACATCTTCCAAAGAATCATTGTTGTTTTCCTTCTTTTTGATGCGGTCGAGCGAAAGGTTTCGACATACGGTGAGGCTAAATGCTTCGATAGAATCGATGTTTTCCCACTCGTATCGGCGGTTCCAGACCTTTATCAGTGTGTCCTGAACGATGTCCTCAGCCTCAGCTCTGTTGAGCGTGATACGGAGTGCAAGCCGGAAGAGTTCATTCTTCAACGGCAACACATCGTTACGGAAACTGACTTTTTTCATCTTCTCTCTGTTTAAATGACGCTTATCTATGGGGGAAAGTTACAAGCGTGGGGTGAAAAATGCTATTATTTAACTTTCATTAAGATGTTAGCTATTGTTTTTTTGTTGCTTATTATTGCTCTTTTATTTGGCTTTGAGGCTTATTATAAGGGCCTTATAGCGCTCTAACTTATATGATGTTAAAGGATTTTTTTTCATGAAAAGAAATATTTTTCTTCATGACAAGAAATCTTTTTTTTCATGAAAATAAATTCTTCTTTTCGTGAAAATAATTCCGAAATAACGCCCTTTATATTCTTCATCTCTATGCTTTACACATCTTGGTTGTGCTGTTTATCAGTCTTAAACATCATCTTTACGTTTCCACTCTTTCGTCTTTCTTATCCAATAACTCCATCAAACTCAGTAATCATAATTATGAATTCTGAATTCTGAATTTTGAATTAATAATAGTAATCATAGTTATGAATTGTGAATTATGACTCATGAAATAAAAGAACTTCAGCCACTTTCAAGTCGAATGGGGTTGTAATCTTAATGTTCTCGCGATTTCCTTCCACCATTGTTACTGCTTGTCCGAGTCGTTCAACAACGCTCGCATCATCGGTAAAATCGGTACTTTCTTCTTGTTCGTATGCTTTTTTGATAAGTTGGATATCAAAGACCTGTGGTGTTTGTACGGCTTTATAATTGCTACGCTGTACGTTTCTTCCGCTTGGAGAGTCACCGATAAAACGCAGAGTGTCAGTAACTGGTAATACAGGAATGACCGCTTTTGACGTCTGAGCAGTATCAAAACAACGTGCAATGGTCTCACAAGAGACGAAAGGACGCACCCCATCATGGATGCCAACAAGTCCAACAGCATCTGTAGGAATCATCGAAATGCCATTCTTACATGACTGAAAGCGACTTGCACCACCATCAGCTAACTGGTACTCCTCATCGAAATGATACTGCTCACATAGTTCCTTCCAATATGTTTGTTGCTCTTTCGGTAAGACGAGGATAACTTTCAAATTCTTATCGTAGGCATGAAAGCGACTGATTGTGTGCATGAGGACAGGTTTCCCACCGACAGGAAGAAACTGTTTGGGTATGTCTGCTCCCATTCGCAATCCCTTTCCGCCAGCGACGATGATGGCATATTTTGATGTTTTAGACGTCACAATTCTATGCTATGAATATGGTTTATGAATTGAGAAGACGGTCGTAAATCATACCCTTCTTTATCTCTTCCACCTTCTCTGCAGGTAGGAAATAGCTTAGAAGCTGATATCCGTATGGGAAAGAAGCAGCAGGACCGGCACCAGTTGTTACGTTTCCGTCTTCCTGAACAAGTGCTCCTGTGTATTCAGCATCCTCACCTAAATAGCTTTCCATACCTGGATAGATTGTTGCTTTCTTACCTTTCAACAAGCCAACAGATGCCAATACCAATGGAGCAGCACAGATAGCAGCAACGCGTTTACCCTTCTCAAACTGCTCTTTGAGGGCATTGTGCACGCCATTGTGCTCATTCAAGTTCTTGAACCAGGCATACCGCCAGGTAACATCAGCAAGTCTGCATCCGAGAAGTCGGTTATGTTCTCAAAAAGGAGGTCGGCTTTAACCACTACACCATGTGATGATTCAACGAGATTACTTCCTGTAATACTAACCATCTTAACCTCTACGCCCCCACGTCGTAGGATATCGACAGGCGCCAAAGCCTCAACTTCTTCAAAGCCATTAGCGAGAAACTCATATACCTTAGCCATAATTATTTTGTTTTTACGTAATAAATCCAATTAAAATCTTTACTTTTGCAAATGAATAGTGTCTGCAAATATACTAAATATTCATGGTATTGTGTGGCTTGTAAGACTAAAAGAATTAAAAAAGGCATGTTTTTATGGCAGAAAAGAAACTTAGTTTTGCTATCTTCGGCAATGCTTCTAAAGCTTTTGACTCGCTTCAGATAACAGAAATCTTAGACTATCTGAGGGAGCATGAAGCTGATGTATATATTGAACAGAACTTTTATAATAGCCTACAAAAAGAACTTAAGAAGTCGATTTCTATAGCGGGTGTATTCGAGGGGGTAAACTTTGATGTCGATTATGTCATCTCCTTAGGTGGCGATGGTACTTTTCTAAAGGCAGCAAGTAAGGTTGGTCCCAAGCAAATACCTATCATTGGCGTGAATATGGGACGGTTAGGTTTCCTCGCAAATGTTGCTCCAGAAGAAATTAAAGACGTACTTAATAATGTCTTTGAAGGAAGATATGAGATCGAGGAGCGTGCTGTTATCCAACTTGAAGCAGATGGGAAAGCTCTCGAGAACTGCCCTTTTGCCTTGAACGATATTGCGATTTTGAAACGTGATAATGCTGCGATGATATCGATAAAGGCAAGTGTTAATGGCGAATTTTTGGTAACTTATTTGGCAGACGGACTTGTTATCAGTACGCCAACAGGCTCAACTGCTTACTCATTGTCGGTTGGTGGTCCGATTATCGTACCTCAATCAGGCATTTTAAGTATGACTCCTGTAGCCCCACATAGTCTGAATATTCGTCCAATCGTTATCAGTGATGAGGCTGAGATAAAGTTGGAAGTAAAGAGTCGAAGCCACAACTTCCTTGCAGCTGTGGACGGACGGTCAGAGAAACTCAGTGAGGGAGTAACGCTAACGATAAAGAAGGCACCGCATAAGGTGCGTATCGTGAAGGTCTATGGGCAGCGTTTCTTCTCAACACTACGTGAGAAGTTGATGTGGGGAGCTGATACACGCCAGTTTTAGGAAGGCTGATTGGTGGCGAGAAAGGCAGTGAATAGCTTACCATACAGTTTAGTTTTTCCTATTCAAACCATCCTTATTGGCTATGCTAACCCAGCTGAAAAGTCTATCATTCCCACACTTCAATAAAATTAAAAAAATAAAAGGTAATAATGCTAAGCAAGATAAAGAAACTCTTTCAAATCCCTGAAACGCGTTACACAAGCAAGGAGATATTCCGCTGGTTGTGGAATGCTGGCGTGGTAATCGTAAGCAGGCGATACTGAATGCTTTGATAGGTATTCTCAGCGTAGTCGTTTCTTTGGCAACGAGTATGGGCTGTTCAACATGCCATTGATGTGGCTTCTCATGTCATAGAGGGCAGTATTTATACCGCTGTGAGCATCATGGGAGCTTTGATTCTCTGTGATTTCGCGTTGAGTATAGCCTCTGTATGGGTAAAGAACCTGTTAGGTATCAAGGCGCAGAACCGTATGCAACAGCGCATGCTCGACCGTATTCTGCGTTCGGAGTGGCATGGAAAAGAGCGTCATCACAGTGGTGACGTACTTAACCGATTGGAATTTGATGTTGCCAATGTGGTAAGTTTTCTCACCGAGACGATACCAAGTTCAGTCTCAACATTGGCTATGTTCCTCGGAGCTTTCTTCTATTTGATGTCGATGGACTGGCGTCTTGCTACTATCATTGTCGTTATGATTCCACTATTTGTCCTCATCAGCAAGGTGTATGTACGCCAGATGAGACGACTGACACGTGAAGTTCGCGACTCAGACTCAAAGGTTCAAAGTGTTTTGCAAGAGACGATTCAGCACCGAATGCTCATCAAGACACTTGAAAGTGACGAGATGATTGTTGGAAAGTTAGAGGGAACACAACACGAGTTGCGTCGTAAGGTAGTGCGAAGAACGAAGTTTTCTGTATTCTCAAACCTTGTTTTGAACTTTGGGTTTGCCTTTGGTTATCTTGTTGCTTTCACGTGGGCAGCCCTCCGCATGTCGGCTCATTCGCTGACTTTTGGCGGTATGACAGCCTTCTTACAGTTGGTAAATAAGATTCAGAATCCTGCTCGTCAATTAACGAAATTAGTACCTGCTTTTGTCTCAGTATTCACTGCTGCCGAGCGACTAATGGAGTTAGAGGAGAATCCTTTAGAGGAACAAGGCGAGCCGATAGAGGTGGCTGGACCTTGTGGTATTCGTTTGAATCATGTCGACTATCGTTATGATGATGCCGAACGAGAGATATTGAAGGATCTTGACTTCGATTTCTACCCAGGCTCTTGTACGGCTATTCTTGGTGAGACAGGTGCTGGTAAGACAACGCTTGTACGTATGCTCCTTGCCTTGATGAAGCCTAATAAGGGCTCTGTAGAGATTTATAACGAAAAAGAAAGCAGAGAGTTGACACCGCTCATGCGTACCAATTTTGTCTATGTCCCTCAAGGTAACACACTTCTTAGTGGCACAATCCGTGAGAACCTACTACTCGGTAAGGTCGATGCAACGGAAGAAGAGATGATTGCAGTACTAAAGAAGAGCTGTGCTGACTTTGTTTTCCATCTTCCTTTAGGACTCGATACGCTCTGTTCAGAGCAGGGAGGAGGACTCAGTGAAGGACAGGCACAACGCATTGCCATAGCTCGTTCGTTACTGCGTGACCGTAGTATCATGATATTTGATGAGGCAACGTCAGCCCTTGACCCACAGACAGAGCGCGACCTCTTGAAGAATATACTCTCCAATCACGATAAAACGGTGATTTTTATCACCCATCGTCCAGCTGTTGTTGACTATTGCGACCAGACGTTGACCATAGAAAAAATACAATAATGTATTTGCGTTATTCAAAATAAGGTCGTATATTTGCAACATGACTGAAAACTGAAAGGAGACCTAAAAAAACTGCAAATTCCAATCTTATTAGTGGGAAGGAAGATAAAGAAAAATAGAATAAAAATTAGATATGAAAAAGAATTCTTTTAGCTGTTGTCAGTGTATTTCTTATGTCCGCATCAGTGGCTTTTGCACAGACAACAAACGTTGAACCAACTAAGGATTTAGATGCTAAGTATGCCACGAACATGCTCAAGCCGGGTACTCGTGCGCCTGAGTTTAAGTTGAAGACATACGATGCTAAGGAAATAAAGTTGAGTCAGTATCGTGGTAGTTACGTGGTATTGGATTTCTGGGCAAGCTGGTGTCCAGACTGTCGTCGTGACATTCCTGCCATGAAAGCGCTTTACGAGCAGTTCCGCGATTATGGAGTGCAGTTTGTTGGTATCTCTTTCGATACCGATCGCGAGGTTTGGGCACAGACTTATTGGGGCAAGTATCAGATGCACTGGACACAGGTGAGTGAACTAAAGAAGTTCAGAAAGAATACTGTTATCGACAAGTTGTATAAGATTGATTGGATTCCTTCAATGTATCTCGTTGATCCAGAGGGCAAGATTGTTATGGGAACGGTGGAGATTAATAAGCTGAAAGCGAAGTTAGAATCTCTTCCGCTGACGCCACAGGTGAGCAAGACAGAGGTGCTCCCAACCTTTGAAGGTGGTCAGGAGGCTATTGATAACTATTTTGCACAGAGTCAGCGTCGCAGCATTCAGTCATTCCGTTCAAAGGTACAGGCTGAGATGACCGTTGTTTTCAATGTTGAGATGGATGGCACTGTTACTGGTGCTCGTGTCGTAGAGGTGAAGAATGTGAAGGGCACAAGCAAGCACTTCATGAAGATGGATGCTGAGAAACAGAAGCGTGTGTTGGAAAACTGTGTTGAATATTACAAAGAGCAGGCAGTTCGTCTTACGAACAATATGCCTAAGTGGAACCCTGCTATGCAGAATGGTCGCCCTGTTAAGAGCAAGACAACAGTAAATATTCTCTTCCAGTAAGAGACGGATTAGACAACAATTAAGTTCTAAATAAGATGCACAAGGCTGTCCTAACGAGGGCAGCCTTGTGTTTTTTATCTCTTTAAAAATGCTCTTTTTGAATCTACTTGAGCCTCATCATTCATCGTGTTAGTACTCCGCACCATTGGTGCTTACCCTCCGCACGCTATGTGCTAAGCACTAACACGTATAGAAGAAATGGGTAAGATGAACTTTTGTTGACCAATGTTTGGAAACAAGAATATTAATGCTTACTTTTGTGAAAAGTACATAAAGGAAAGGTTATAGTCGATAATCGCACTGTTTTATTGTGTCTTACATTTCGATATAGTTAGTAGGATAGATTGATAACGTCTGACTTTTTTAAATTTTTAGAAAGATGAATAAGTTATTATGGTTATGTGGAATAATTGCCTTCGCAGTCGTCAGTTGTACAGAAGGTAATCGAGGTAGTATCAAGGAAAAGGATACACTCAGTGCGTATGACTCCGTTCTTATTGGACGTGATCCCGGCTATAGTTGCGGTCTTATGGAGGTTTATTGGATGTTATATAAGAATGGAAGTGTAACGAAATGTACACGGCCATTATTTGTATCTGACGATGGTAAAGACACTGTCAGAACTGTTCGTTTTAAAGATGATAGTGCTCGTCGTGTACAAGAACTTGTTGATGATATGTTTGTTAAGGGTACTGTAAAGGACATTGTGGCGGTAAAAGGTAACGAACATTGCAGTGATATGGGTGGTCTATACATCTATATTTACTATCCAGGAAAGACCGTTCGATATGAATATAACTGGGGACAAACAGGTGTAAAATACTCTTCCGAGTTCAATGAACTTATGAATCTGTTAAAGGTGCATGATGCAGAATAGGGAGAAAGACGTATAAAAGCAGCGAGAATAGCATTAGGTCTTTCTCATTGTTGTGTCTATATACGAGTTATGCATCCTCTTTATGCTCAATAGATTAGGTTAATTTGGATAAAAATAATAGTAGGCTGTGAAAGTTTCTTTGAATTATTTGTAACTATCCAATAAAAAATGTACTTTTGTGTTTAGTAAGTTAAAAGTCTGAAAGGAGGAAGACGAGAGCCTAAAATTATGTAGTGTAACGAACTTTTAGATAGTTCTAAAAAGATAAAGACAATCTTAATCATTCCTCAATTCCGCAACATTATTCCTTGTGAGGTACTTTTTTATATTGAAGTGACATTTTGGGCTTTATCCATTGATTTGGGAATTTTCCGGAGTTCTTGGTTCTTGCATAGGCATAAAATCCCCCACCCAAACCAATGGGGAAGTATGATAACTACAAAGAAATACAGTTTATTCTATGAAGATTTCAGCGTAGTAGGTTTTATTTGTATATAGGTTCAGAACGTTCTGTCTTCCAGTTCGCACCCATTTTGCTGGCACGCTGACAAAATGTAGGATAAAGGCTTTCAGCCTGCTTGTCTTTTTCAACGGCTTGACCTTTTCGCTGATATGACGGACGAGATAGAGATAGAAGTTCTTCAGCATGGCGGTAACCATCATGAAAACCATGTTCTCAGCCATAAAGGAAAAGGGCAGATGTGCCCAGCCGAAATCATTGTTCTGTATGTCGAAGTTCTTTTCGCTTGCTCCACGCTCATTATAAAATGTAATGATGTCTTTCTCAGTAGATGTCCAGTTATTGGTGAGGATACAGCGGTATGTGTATATTACTCCGAACATATCCGTCTGTTGCTTGCCATCCTTGTCTTTCAAGGGACTACGCTGTACGACAAGCCTGTATGACCTTCCTTCTATTAAGTTGTCCATATTGATGGATGTGACATCGCATTTCTCATAGCCAAGCTCAACGCTCTTCCATTCTTTTTAAGCTGTCGGAAGTTCTCATAGCGACTGCCACGGTTGGTAGCACGTATATAGAACGTGTTGCAGCGCTGCTCTACGGTTTGGATGATTTCCTTTGAGAACGACCCGCAGTCAGCACGGAAACGCTCTATCACCACACCAAGTTCAGAGGTCACACGGTCCATAGTGCGACGGAGCGTATCCTCCTGATGGAATTTTACATTGGTATTCCCATCACGGTTCTCACCTCCGACTATGATTCCCCCAATGGAAGCCCATCCTGGGAAATAACCATGATCCTGCTTGTAAGAATACTTTGCATCGAACTTGTGGGCCGGAATAAACTGGTGGTCAAAGTCCAAGTCAACATGGCTACCCACCTTTATAAGCCCCATCCTCCGTATCATTCGTAAAAAGTAAGGTATTCAACTTTTTCTGCCGTATTGAAACTATACGACTTGTCGGAGGTCTCGCTCTTATAGACAATATTTTTCTCGGCAAGCTCCTTTAGTCCGCGCCCCACAGTGTCGGCACTGGGTAATAGCGTATTAGGTCTCTGCTTGAACTGTCCAATAAGCGCATTGATGTCCTCAAGGCATTCTCCACCACAAAGGTAGCTGAAGAAGAGAGAGCCGAAAATACTTCCATGGCTGAATGCTTTGCCACTACTTCCACGTTTACCCAATACAGATTCGGTAAGTTTTTCAAAGCCCAACTTTGAGAAAACATCCATAATGTGATAAATTCCACCGAAAGAAGTGATATTCACGTTTTTAATTGCTACCTTTGCCATGTCAGATTTTTGCTTACTTGTTATGTTTGCAGCACCAAGATAGGTGAAATTTCTGACATATCCAAGTGTTTTGAGAACTTTGTTTCTCAGGCACTTGGAGTTCTTACAAGAATTTATGCTACGGAATTAAGGTCATTAACTATTAACGATAAAGTAATTATGAGAACTCTGCTATTATGTGTTATTGCGTTGTGCTCTCAGGTGATGAGTATGACTGCTCAGGTGACAGGAAGAATAGAGTATCCTCACCGTGCTGACTATGAAGATCAGGTCGTGTTGCCTGTGGATGACAAGGGACTGGTCATTCAGTCGTTTGCTAAGGACAGCAAGGAGGGTAAGCGTTACTTCAAGACAGAATTTTATTCAACTGCAATGAAACTGATAAGTACCGATTCAATATTGATTGATAAGGGTATGTATTTCTATTCAGATGTGGTTGAGAGTGGTGTGCTTTATACTGTTTTGCGCCAGAAGGATGGTTCGTTTATGATTGTTGCTTTCAATCCTGCAACTCATCAAATAACCACAACGGATGGTGAATACACCCGTAAAGGATCGATGAGAAATCTCGTTATTGCGAATGGATCAGTCGTTTTCAGTTCAACACAGAAGAAATTAGACCGCATTGGCATCATTGATTTGAAGACGGGTAACTGTCGATTTACTGATATTCACTTCCCAAAGTGAAGGATAAGAATATCTTTGTGCTTGAAAATACCGTGATAGACAATACTATCTATGCGTTGGTAGGAGTAGAGACCGACGTCTATCTGCTTCGTTTAGATATGCAGGGCAATCAGTTAGGAGCAAATAATCTCACTGCTGATATTGCTGAACGAATCATCTCGGCATCAGTCTCAAAGGCAGGAAATAAGTTCTTTGTTACAGGAACTTACTCTAAGTCGAAGAAAGGTGGGGCGGAAGGTATTTTCTTCTCAGAGCTGAAAGACGATAGGTTTAATAATATCAAGTTCTATAACTTCTTAAAGTTGAAGAACTTTACGGAGTATATGAGCGACCGTAAGCAAGCAAAGATTGAACGCAGATAGGAAAAAGCAGAGAAGGCTGGTAAGGAGTATTCGCTGAAGTATTTGATGGCTTCTCATCGTATTATGACGGATGGTAAGGATTACTTCTATCTTGGTGAGGCATACTATCCAGTTTATCGTACAACCTGGATTGGTAATACAATGATTACAACCTTCGCTGGTTATAACTATACACATGCTGTTCTTGCAAAGTTTGATGTTGCAGGTAATCTGCTTTGGGACGAATGCTTCCCTATGGAGCCACGCCTCATGCCGATGTATGTGAAGCGTTTTGTTTCTGCAAGTATGAAGGGTAATAATGTGAATCTTCTCTTTACAGATAAGAACAGACTGGTATCTAAACTCTTTAGAAATGCGGATGGAAATGTGATTCAAGACCGTACGTCGGAGATTATAGAAACAGATAATGAAGACGAAGACGTTAAGAAGATGCGTTATTCTAACTCTCAGCACTGGTATGGAGATAACTTCCTCGTCTATGGAACGCAGGTGGTGAAGAATACTAAGACTGGTGAACGCCGTAAAGTGTTTGCTGTTACAAAGTATACAATAAGTAACCAAGTTATGAAGATGATGAGAAATATTGATAAATTCCGTCTCTATCAATGGCTTTTACTGCTTGGCTGTCTACTTTGTGTTCCGCATAGTGTACAGGCACAGGCGTGGGACGGAGAAGGAGATATTAAAGTTTATGCTGGTTATGCCAATGTTGGAGGGAGATCAGGTATGGAGTTAGGCAGTGATTATGCGCTTAGCGACTTTGTCTCAGTAGGCGGACAGCTAACTTATGTCAACGTGAAGGACTATGACGAAGGACGTGATAGAGCCTTTATGGGGTATGATTTCAGCTTGACGGGTAACTATCATTGGGCTGAAGTACTGAAACTACCATCCGTACTGGATATTTATAGTGGTGTTTCCGTCGGCTTACGAACAGCTGGTTTGCAGGCAGGTGTACGCTATAACTTTAGTGAGACATTCGGACTTTATGGGCAGGTGCGACAGAATCTCTTCAAGACTTTTGGCGATGATGTGGAACATGGGCGCGTCTATCAAGGCAAAACAGCTCTCTCTGTGGGTCTGACTGTTACGTTCTGATTTAGTGAATAGAAACAACAAAGACTATCGGGAACTCCGATAGTCTTTGTTGTTTAGTGTGAAGTTTATATTCGTTTTGGCTTTTATTCGACGTTTTAAAGTTAGAAGCTGAGCACCATTGCTTGTCGTTGTGTCAAAGGAATGTTCTTTGTGAGGTCTACAGTAGCACCTGTAAGGACATCGGTTGCAGTGGTATGTGAACCAATTACTTCGGCATAGCGGGCTACATCGACTTGGTTGTCAGCTTTCTTACCATTGAGGATGGTGAGGACCGTCTTGCCATTATGTTGACGAGCGAGTACATAAACGCCATGGTGAGGAATGAATTGTGTCTGAGAACCGTTGATGATTACATCGTTGTTCTGTCGCCAATGGAGTAGGCGGCTGGTCCAATCAAACATAGCATTCTCGGCTTTGGTACGACCTTCATTTGTGAACTTGTTGACCTTATCGCCAGGGAAACCACCTGGGAAGTCTTGTCGTACATTGCCGTCTGTTTCTGTTTTCGTACCATTCATCAGAATCTCCGTACCATAATAGAGCTGTGGAATACGCTTCATTGTCAGCAAGAGAGCGTACGCCTGCTTTAAAGCCGTTGAGTCTTTACCATTGCCAAGGTAGCGGTCAGTATCGTGATTCTCAATGAATGCCATCACAGAAGATGGGTCAGTATAGAGGTAATCATAGCAGAGAGAGTTGTAAATGCGGTTCCATCCCTTCCACCAATCATCTGTTTCCTCGTTCTTTGCCTGCGAAAGACGATCGAAGAAGGCGAAGTCCATCACCGTTTTTAGATTGCTGTTAATGTCAGAGAGTTTGCTGTCTTTCTGCCAAGCTGCCGTATAAGCAGGTTCTGTTACCCATGTTTCGCCAACGGTGTTGAAGTTAGGATATTCCTTGTTGAGGACCTTCATCCAGTCTGCCATTGCTTGTCGGTCTGCGTAAGGGTAAGTATCCATACGTATTCCATCGATACCAACAGTTTCAATCCACCAAATAGAATTCTGAATCAGATACTTAATAACGTGTGGATTGCGCTGGTTGAGGTCAGGCATAGAGGGTACAAACCATCCGTCAATAGTCTCAGCCATATCCACTTTGCTGGCGTATGGGTCGAGGACGGGAGTAAGCTTGTAGCTTGTTTGCAGCCCATAGTTAGGACTGTTAAACCAATTCTTTGATGGATAGTCTTTGATTGTCTTGCCGTTTTCATCAATGCGTGTATGCTTAGCCCATGGATGATAGTCTCCGCAATGGTTGAAAATCATATCCATAACCACCTTTAATCCCTTCTTATGACATTCGTCGACGAGGGCTTTATACTCCTCATTTGTACCGAAGCGAGGGTCAACACGATAGTAGTCGGTTGTAGCATAGCCGTGATAAGTACTGTGTTTGCCACCATCAGCAGGGCGATCATTCTCCAATACTGGCGTCAACCATAGGGCAGTAACACCAAGGTCAGTGAAGTAATCGAGGTGTTGGCGGAGTCCTTCAAGGTCGCCACCGTGTCGAAGACTTGGCTCATTGCGGTCGCATAGTTGGTCTTCCATCCCTTTGATTACGTCGTTCGTTGGATTACCATTAGCGAAACGATCGGGCATCAGCATATACAGAACATCCGAGATATCGAAGCCTTTGCGGTCTGCTCCTGCCATCTCACGTGCCTTTAGTTGGAACTTCTTAGTTGTCTTTTTACCGTTCTTATTAGAGAAGGTAAGGGTTACCTCACCCGGTTTCGCACCTTTTAAGTTAAGATAAACAAGGAGATAATTAGGTGAATCGAGGCGTACGAGCGAGTCAATCTTTACATTAGGGTAGTCCGTTGTAACGTCTGCAAACTTGATATCCTTGCCATATACCATCAGCTGTAACGTTGGATCCTGCATGTCAGCAAACCAGTTGGTAGGGTCAATGCGGGTAACGTTTGGTGTAGCTGTGCGGTTATTGGCTTTCTTTTGAGCTGCCGTACTGTTCTGAGCGGTCATAGGAGATGATAAAAGAAGTAAGAATAAAAGAATCTTCCAAGTCTTTTGAAAGAGGGAAAGATTAGGTTCGTTCGTTAGTTGTCTGCGGTTCATTTTAGGTAATTTGTTTTGCTGTGGTATTGGGCTTATTAGCCTAATTAGCCTAATAGGGCCAATAAACCCAATATCCTTAACAGCTATTAATAATCTGCTGAATGGTTAGCAATTCTCCTCTTAAGAGAAAAGTGGGGAAGGGCATAGCACTTTAATCATGCAAGATAAGGGCTGACTGGGCGTCAACCATCACCTCACCACCTTCCATTTTGCCTAATCCAGCTTCGTTAATTTCACCATTAGCACATACAATCGTGTACTGACCCTTAGGGATGTTGACGGTGCGAAGTTCCTTGTTAGCATTGAGGATGACGTAGATGTTCTTCCACTTATCACCACCAGCATGGTCTTTAGACGGAAAGCAACCAAACAATCCTGTACAGGAAGGAACTCAAGATGCTTGCGAACGAGGTCGGCTTTGCCCAATCGGAAGGCTGGATGTGCCTTGCGAAGGTTGATGAGTCCACTGTAATAGTTGAATACCTGCGGGTAAGTCTTGAGGTTATTCCAGTCGAGGTGATTGATACTATCAGGTGAATTATACGAGTTATGCACCCCTTTCTTGTTGCGAAGCATCTCCTCACCAGAGAGCATGAAAGGTACACCCTGTGATGTGAAGATAGCCGTTTGGGCAAGTTCATTCAGACGAATCAGTTCATTCTCGTCATATTCGGCCTCTGGAATAGAAGCCTTCAGACGGTCAACAAGGCACAAGTCGTCGTGACAACTGACATAAGAAATCATCTGAGTAGGCTCAAGGGCATAAGGTTTCTTAGAATAGTTTACCTTTGAGTAGTCTACCTGTGGATGCTCAATCATACCCGCAATACCCGCCTTCAAGCTCTCTTCCAAGCCTGTAACGCCACCAAGCATACCGGGCTTATGGTCGTCAGAGAAGGGTCCACGCAAGGCATCACGGATGTCATCAGAGAAGGCTGCAATGCCCGGCATCTGTGGAATAGCTGCCTTCATCGCCAACTTCTCAAGTGGATAAGCACATGTACCAGCGCTCCATCCCTCTCCATAGACAAATATCTCTGGGTCGATAGCATTGAGTTCATGACGAATATCATTCATTGTTTGAATGTCATGCACACCCATAAGGTCTACACGGAAACCGTCAATATGATATTCATTTACCCAATACTTCATTGATTCCAACATATACTCGCGCATCAAAGGGCGCTCACTTGCCGTCTCATTGCCACACCCTGTGCCATCTGAAGGTGTACCATCAGCCTTGTATCGGTAGTAAGCCTTAGGATAAGTACGCTCAAAGTTACTATTTGTAAGGTCGAAAGTATGGTTGTAAACAACGTCAAGGATAACTCTAATACCCGCCTTGTGCAATGCTTGTACCATCTGCTTGAACTCCATAATACGGCGTGTAGGCAGGTTAGCATCGTATGAGTAGCTACCTTCTGGTACGTTATAGTTCAATGGGTCATAGCCCCAATTATACTGTGGCACGTCCGGTTTGGATTCATCTATCGAAGCAAAGTCGAACGAAGGGAGGATATGCACAGCGTTAATACCCAACTTCTTCAAGTGATCAATAGCCTTCTGCTCAGTTAAGGCAAGGTATTTACCCTTGTGCATCAAGCCCGATGAAGGATCAATAGAGAAGTCACGGTGGTGCAACTCATAGATAATGAGGTCTGCCGGACTCTTAGTTGGTACACGACGATCGCTTTCCCAGCCTGTTGGGTTGGTCTCTTTCATATCAACAACGGCACCACGTCCGCCATTACAGCCGACCGCTTTGGCAAAGACACCCGGTGTCTCGCCGTGTCCGATATCGAAAGTATAGAACTTACCTTTGAGGTCTCCCTTCACAGTAGCCGTCCAAGTATTGTCTCCACTCGGTGTAAGTTTCACCTTCTTGTAGGCTTTTCCACCTCGTCCTGCCTCATAAAGGCGAAGCGTTGGCTTAGAAGGCGCGTTGAGGCGGAAGGTTGTCTCACTCGGAGAATAAGACATCTCGTTGAATCGTTGTTGTGCAACAACGTTCTGCGAGAGTATGAAAGCAGCTACAGATGCTGCAAGGTTGTATTTTAATTTCATTGGGTTGTAGGTGTTGGGTGATGGGTGTTGAATGTTGGGTGATGATGAATTGGGTGGTAGGTGTTGGGGTGTTGGGTGATAAATGTTAGGTGTTGGGTGATGAATGTTAGGTGATGATGGTTTGTTATAATAATTTATAATATCCATCATCACCTATTCTTTTTTATCGGCCCGCCTGATTGATAAGGTCTGTTATCTGCTCATTGAAAGACGCATTCTTCATCAAGTCTTCAATGCTGACGTGCATACGGTAACGCCAGTAATGCTTTGGATTAGACGGAACATTGATACGTTCGGCATTAGGGTCAGCCAAACGCAATTCCTCATCAATACTCATCCAGTCCTGAATACCGAGGATGCAGAGCATACTTGGCGATGTAAGGTGACGGCTAACGATGTCTCTTGCCAACCAACCTGGTAGTGGGTGAGGTGCTGGACCACCACGATGTAACATGCTATTGAAGTAATCCTGCGCACGTTCCCAGTCTTCATCCCACCACTGACGCAGTGTTGCCATGTCATGAGTAGAGATAGTGCTGACACTACGATAAGGGTTCTCACTAAGATGACCGAAGCGAACCTTAGGGTCTTTTGGCATACTCTGAATCTCCAGACTGAGGATGCGTAGCTCATTCATTACCCATGCCACGCAATCAGGAACCATTCCCAAGTCCTCTGCACAGACAAGCATACGAGTCGCATTAACCAACTTCGGCAGTTTCTTCATCGCCTCTTGATACCAGAACTGGTTATTACGACGATAGTAGTAATCGTTGTAAAGCTTATTGAATATAGCCTTATCGCTATCGTAGAGACTCTCGTAAATGAAGTCGAACTGTACGCAGATACGTGGATGGAAGCGGTTTGGATCCTTATGGTCACGAATGAAAAGTACATCACTAATCAAAGCATAGAGTCCGTCACGCAGCCAGATGTCAACATCAGAGTTCTTACCAGCAAAGGCTTTCTCAACCTTTCGCTGTGTATCATACGCTGGACGCATCTTGTATCTGTCGCCCCATACATGTTCCACATACTTCTGTCTTACCTCATCGGCATGCTCACGGAAGATGCGGTCGAGTACCCAATCAGCAATGAATGGCTCGGTGAAGAGTTCTTCCTGCCAGTGTAGACCGTAGCCTTCAATCTCCTCACGAGTCATACCAAGTGATGGAGAGAACTGACCGAGCAGTCCGTGTACTGAATGAATAGGAATCTCCCAGATACGGAAGAAGCCGAGTACGTGGTCGATACGATAAGCATCAAAGTACTGTGCCATGTTCTGGAAGCGCTTTACCCACCACTGACAACCATCCTTTATCATCTCGTCCCAGTTGTAAGTAGGGAACCCCCAGTTCTGACCATTCACTGAGAAATCATCAGGTGGAGCACCTGCCTGCCCGTTAAGGTTGAAGTAACGTGGTTCTGTCCATACGTCACAGCCATAGCGGTTGACACCAATAGGGATGTCACCCTTGAGGATTATCTTATGAGCCTGTGCATATTCGTGTACCGCTTTCAGCTGACTACTCAATACGAACTGTACGTAATAGAAGAAAGCTACTTCCTTGTAAGCCTTGTCCTTAGGGTTAGACAATGCCTTGCGGTCAGCCTCATCCCATTGTTTATGGTCTGGCCAATGAGAGAAATCGGCTGTCCCGAACTTGTCTCTCATATAAGAATACTGTGCGTAAGGCACAAGCCAACTCTCTGTCTCAGCAAAGAATCTCTTGAAAGCACTGCTTTCGAGTACCTTTTCACCCTCTTGTTCAAAGAGCAGACGGAGGTATTCTGTCTTTGCATCGTTCACACGCTCATAGTCAATCTGTGGCAGTGCGTTAAGCTCTTTACGTAGTTTCTCGAACTTCTCACTCTGCTTCTTGTCCTTCAGTGCAGGTAATGCTGTAAGGTCAGCATATCGTGGGTGGAGGGCAAAGATAGAAATACAGCTATATGGATAAGAGTCTGTCCAAGTGTGTGTAATTGTTGTGTCGTTGATAGGAAGAATCTGCAGCGCACGCTGGTGGGTCTTACTTATCCAGTCAACCATCTTCTTCAAATCGCCAAAGTCACCGATACCGAAACTTGTCTCCGAACGAAGTGAGAATACAGGTACCAATGTTCCAGCAACACGAACAGCTGGGAGAGGGAAAGAAGCCTCTGTCAACTCATAGACAACGACGTCGCCTTCATCCATTGTTGGCAATAATAAGGTGCGGTTGTCGCTATATTCCCAAACGAGATTCTCATTACTATCATTGCTCTTGATGAAGAACTTCACTTCAATCTGGTCACCAACAAGTTTGGTAGCATCTAAGGTATAGCTCCACTCGTTGACATTATGCTGTACCATCTTCAGTGCCTTCTTCACGTTCCAAGCACCTAATGCAGGCTCAGCACCTACGAGATAAAGCTCATCCGTTGCACCTAACTGTGGCGCACGCACCTTCAGCGTGACAGCTTTGTTGTAGTTATTGAGTTTAACCTTCACTAACTTCTTACCCGCAACACAATCGGTGATAGCAGAAGTATAGAGATAAGCATTGTCTGGAATGTCACTCCAATGGTCGTAAACACGATAATTAAGACTGCGTTCTGTATCAAAATCCAGTCGGTGATTGATTACGCCCCATTCTTTTCGCTGTTCATTATTACCACAGAGAATGCTGTAGAAATAATCGATATGCGTTCCTGGCTTTGCATCCTTCTTCACTTCCACCTCCCAGTGGTAGCCGTCAGATGTGCGCATTCTGTACTGTGAGGCCTCTACAGCCCCCTTGTGTTGACCTGTAATAATATTCAAGACAAGGTCTTGTCCGTAATAGGTCTGGTAGTCTATGTGAAACTGTATGTTCATAGAGTTGGGTAGTTATTTTTGCCTCAAAGATAATAATATTAATTAGAAAAAAAGCAATACCCTTTTTACATGATTTATATCAATTTATATGCAATCGTTTGCATAATGATAGATTGGTGATAATTCATGGCTAATGAACTAACGCTCTATAAGTATAAATAAAACCTTATTTTCGATGCTTTCTAACGCTACTTTGCTTTTGTGTTAGTGCTTAGCACCAATGGTGCGCACGCTCAACACCAATGGTGCGGGGCTGCAACACAGTCGTTAGAAACGGTAAACGAATTTTGGGTTTAGGACTATATGGCTTGTAAACTGGGAATAGCAAGCTGATAAGAGGATGTTTGTTAGCTGATGTTAGCTATTTATTTGATATAGGAAAGAATGCTCTATTGAGATTGATTTCTCAGTGGTTTATCATTTCTTTTCATGGTGATAAATATTTATTTACGTGAGAAGAAATATTTATTTTCATGAAGAAAAATATTTCTTTTCATGAAAATAACTTGTTGGTGAGGGTAGAGTGGTAGTAAGTTGTTGGTAGAAAAGGTTTATTTAGAAGAGCGATAAGAGGTGTAAAAAGTGTTTGTAGAAAAGGAAAAAGGTGTACTGAAACGCTTTTCAGTACACCCTTAAATTCAGAGAGATTATAAAAAAGTTATGTTACCCTTGTTCCGCAGGACGGCGTACCTTTATAATTCCAACGGACATTGCACCGAGGAAGAGGGAAACGCCTGCTACAATCATCATATTACTTTGTACGGAACCAACCATCTGAAGGAGTACTCCGCCAATAGCCGCAGCGATAATTTGTGGAATACAGATGGTACCGTTGAACAATCCGAGATAAGTTCCCAAGTGGCCATAGCCCTCGAGTGCATTTGTCACCAAGGTAAATGGCATTGCCAATATGGCTGCCCAAGCACATCCGATGAGGATGAATGGGATGAACATTACATATTGATTGTGGATGAAGGCTGCGAGGACAAAGCCTGCTGCACCTAAGATAAGTGAGAAGGAGTATGCGAGTTTGGTGTTCTTGAACTGTGGAAGAACCATTGCCCAAGCTACTGAACCAATCGCCTGAATGGCAAAGAGAATACCTACCCAGTTGCCTGCTTCCTGATATCCCTTTGTCATTGTTGCATCATGTGCAAGCATATCCACACCCCAACAGTTAGCTGCTACGGTTCCATTGGTGTAAGTCCACATATACATGAAGGCAAACCAGCAGAAGAACTGTACTAAACCTACTTTCCAGAAGGTAGGTGGTGCAACTTTTAATAAGGTGAAGACATTAGACTTTGAAGTATCATCTTTCTTCTCTACCGAATGGTATTCGGCATAAACCTTTGGTGGCATCTCCTTTACCTTGGCTGTGGTATAGATAACACAAAGGATGAGGATGGCTGCACCGATATAGAAAGAATAGACCACTGAGTCTGGAACAACACCCGATGGAGCTTGATTGGAGATACCTAAGAAGGTGAAGAAGAATGGGAAGACATAGCCTGCGATGGAGCCAGCATTGCAGAGGAAACTCTGAATAGAGTAGGCGAGTGTCTTCTGTTTCTCGTTGACCATATCGCCCACCAACATCTTAAAGGGTTGCATGGCCATATTGATACTTGTGTCGAGGAACATCAATGAGACAAGTCCAAACACCATAGCCGTTGAGACAGCCATACCTAAAGAACCCGCATTCGGAAGTAGGCACATCACGAGGACGGCAGCGGCTGCACCTACGAAGAGGTAAGGGATGCGACGTCCGAAGCGTGTCCACGTCATGTCAGAGAGTGTTCCTACAATCGGTTGTACGACGATACCCATCAATGGAGGGAGTATCCAGAAGTAACTAAGATTGTGAGGGTCAGCACCTAATGTCGCAAAAATGCGTGAGATGTTGGCACTCTGCAGCGCGTACGCAATCTGCACTCCAAAGAATCCAAAGCTGAGATTCCAAAGTTGCCAGAAGCTTAAGTTAGGTTTTTGTTTCATTGTTATATTAGTTTTTGTGCTCCTTAAGTCCCTCTGACGAGGGGATGGGAAGCTTGTGTTGTTTGTTTTCTTTTGAAGAGAGGATTATTAGGCTGATTGGGCTGATTAGGCAAATAAGCCCAATATTCTCCTCCCTAAGCCCCTTTTGCGAGGGAGTGTGAAGCCTGTTTTGCCTTTTCTTTTTTAAGAGAGGGCTATTAGGCTGATTGGGCTGATTAGGCTTATTAGCCCAATTCAGTCCCCAGCACTCCCCTCCTTTGGAGGGGTTGGGGGAGGTTCCCTCACCTCGTTGTCCCTCTGATAATCAGTCTTGTCTTCACCACACGTTTCTCAACTCGATTCTTAGGAAGTCTTCCTTCACTTGATCGATGAGAATACTCGCAGCCTCTTCACCCACGCGGACTCCTCTTTGTTCAACTGTTGTCAGCATTGGGTCGCAGGCAATGGCACGTTGTCCGTTAGTGAAACCACAGATAGAGACGTCTTCTGGCACACGAAAACCTAAGCGTTTGCAGGAGTAGAGAATACCGATAGCTGTGTCATCATTGACGGCAAAGAAGGCATCTGGTGGTTCAAGAAGTCGCATCACGCTTGGAGTGATAAGCTCAGCATCTGCCCTGTTGTCGCAATTCTTAATCAGTTGCTCGTTAGGGTGCATACCATTCTTCAGTAAGGCATCAAGATATCCGTTATAACGGTTCTTTGCGATTTGCATGGTTAGCGAAGTACCATAGTAAGCAATACGCTTGCAACCTGTATTTATAAGATGTGTAACGGCAGAAAAGGCCCCCATATAGTCATCAACAACCACTCGACTGGCATTTACACCTGTACTGATACGATCGTAGAAAACCAAAGGTACACCCTTGTCTATGAGTGTTTGAAAATGGTTGTATTTGGTTGTATTCTTCGCTTGAGAAACGATGATGCCACAAACCTTACTCTCCGAAAATGCTCGACAGATTTTCACTTCGTCCTCATAGTTCTCTCGGCTCTGTGCAACCATAATTCGATAGCCACGTGAAGAAGCCTCTTCTTCGATGCCTGAAAGGATAGATGAGAAGTAGAAATGGTCAAGTTGTGGAATGATTACGCCGATAATCTTAATCGGTTGTACCTTACTTTTGCGCAGACTCTCTGCAAGGATGTTTGGGTAGAAGTTATGTTCTTGTGCATACTTCTTTATTGCCTCACGTTTTTCTACAGAGATACGAGGGCTATCTTTGAGCGCACGAGAAACGGTAGCGACCGAAACACCAAGGTCTCGGGCTATATCCTTCATTGTTATGTTGGTTGAGTCACTCATGCGATTTAGCTTTGTCTTTAGTCTGCTAATTGTTTTATTAGGCAAATATACATATTTTCTATAACTTCTTTGACCTATATCAATTTATTTATCTCTTATTTATTTGTGCAATCGTTTGCATTGTTTAAAATACAAATTCAAAGCAAAAATAGTATAAAGTAGCTTAATCTCAACTAACTTTGCAGCAGAGTAAGCCCATAAAACGGCTATTAACCTAACTTTGATAAAGCTAAACGAATATTACTTTAATCAATTTATAAATTACTTTAACAATAACAAAGATGAAGCAGGTAAAATGCAAATTTCCTGTTAGGATATTGACTCTATTGTTGGGTCTATTCCTTTCAGTCAGTGCCTTTGCGCAGTCTACGATTACAGGACAGGTGAAGGATGCTACTGGTGAGCCAGTCATTGGTGCTTCTGTCCTTATCAATGGGACAAGTAATGGTACAGATGACCGACCTTGATGGTAACTCTCTATCAGCGTACAGCCGGGTGCTACTTTGACAATCTCTTACATTGGTTTCCAAAAACAACAGGTAGCTGCAGCCAATGGTATGGTAATTACACTTCAGGAAGACCAAGCACAGCAGATGAATGAGGTTGTTGTTATTGGTTACTAGTGCTGTTAAGAAGAGTGACCTTACGGGTTCTGTGACAGCCTTGAAACCTGATAGCAAGAATAAGGGTCTTGTTGTTAATGCACAGGATATGCTTGCTGGTAAGGTTGCCGTGTGAGTGTAACGAGCGATGGTGGTACTCCTGGTGGCGGTGCTAACATTCGTATTCGTGGTGGTTCTTCTTTGAACGCATCTAACAATCCATTGATTGTGATTGATGGTGTGGCTATGGACCAGACAGGTATTAAGGGTGTTAGCAATCCTTTGTCACTTGTAAACCCACAGGATATTGAGTCTTTCAACGTTTTGAAGGATGCTTCTGCTACTGCAATCTATGGTTCTCGTGGTTCAAATGGTGTTATCATCATTACAACTAAGAAGGGACGTCGTGGTTTGCAGGTGTCTTATAATGGTAGCTTTACCGTTAGTAAGAATTCAAAGAACCTTGATGTCTTGTCTGCTGATGAGTATCGTGGCCTTATTGCAAACAAGTTTGGTACTGATCTTTATACCCTCGATGCTAATGGTAATCAAGTTCCAACAGCTTACTCACGCCTTGGTAAGGCTAATACAAACTGGCAGAACGAAATCTTCCGCACTGCTTTTAGCCACGACCATAACGTAGCCGTTTCTGGTCAAGTTGCTAACTGGTTGCCTTATCGTGTTAGTGCAGGCTACACAAATCAGCAGGGTATCATCAAGACTTCTAACTTTGAGCGTTTCACAGGAGCGTTGACATTGAGCCCTTCTTTCTTGAATGACCACTTGAAGGTTACGTTGAATGCTAAGGGAATGTGGACAAAGAATCGCTATGCTGATGGTGAGGCTATCAAGGCAGCACGTCAGTTTGACCCAACACAGCCAGTCTATGCGTCTGGTTATGATAACTTCGGTGGCTACTATCAGTGGCTTGATGATGGTACAGCGCTCAATGATAGCAGTTGGCCAAAGACCTATTATTTATTGGCAACAAAGAACCCTGTGTCTATTCTTAACCTAAAGAATGACCGTGCTATCAGCCGCGACTTCCTTGGTAGTGCCGATGTTGATTATAAAGTTCATGGCTTTGAAGACCTCCGTTTCCACGTTACTGCAGGTGTTGATGTTGCTAAGGGACGTCAGGTAACAGATGTTGATCCAGCCTCTCCACAGGCTATCTATTATGGTTCTTACGGTTGGGAATCACAGTTGAAACGTAATATGCAGCTCTCTGCTTATGCTCAGTACTACCACGATTTCAATGATAAAGCAAAGAATCACTTCGATATCATGGCTGGTTATGAGTGGGCACACTTCTGGCACAACACCAATAACGCTTATTGGAGTTACTATCCATCAACAAACGGTGATGCAACTCTTGCTGGCAAACAACGCAACTATGCACCTTATTACTATGCGACAGAGAACTATCTTGTATCCTTCTTCGGTCGTGCAAACTGGTCTTTGATGGACGGTCGTTATATGGTAACAGCAACCGTACGTAATGATGGTTCTTCACGCTTCAAGGAGCATTGGGCAACGTTCCCTTCATTCGCTTTCGCTTGGCGTATCAATGAAGAGAACCTTTTCAAGCAGATTGATTGGTTGTCAGACTTGAAACTTCGTCTCAGCTGGGGTATGACTGGTCAGCAGGAAGGTATCGGCGACTATAATTACTTCGCAATATACGAAATGAATAAAGGTAATGAATCTTACTATCCAATCGCTGGTGATGGCTCTTTGGCTCGTCCAAAGGCATACGATCCAAACTTGAAGTGGGAGACTACTACCTCTTATAACGTAGGACTTGATTGGGGTATTCTCAAGCAGCGCCTCACTGGTAGCATTGATTGGTACTATCGCAAGACCAACGACCTGCTCAACAATGCAACCGTACCAGCAGGTGCTAACTTCCGTAATCAGGTAATGAGCAACATTGGTTCTATGTATAATATGGGTGTTGAGACAAGTCTCCACTGGTTGGCAGTGAACGCTAAGGACTTCAACTGGACAATGGATTACAACTTCACCTATAACTATAATAAGATTACGAACCTCAATGGTGGTAGCGATCCAAACTATTTCGTACCAACAGGAGGTATCTCTGCTGGTACTGGTGGTAACATCCAGGCACAGCATGTAGGTAATGCAGTTAACTCTTTCCACGTATTCCAGCAGGCATATGATAAGAATGGCAAGCCGTTGGAGGGTGTAGTTGTCGACCGCAACAGCGATGGTAAGATTACCGATGCAGATAAGTACTACTACAAGGCACCTGCAGCACCAGTAACGATGGGCTTTGCTTCTCGTTTCGAGTATCGTAACTGGGACCTTGGTTCGCACTCCGTGCAAGTCTTGGTAACTATGTTTACAATGATGCTTTTGCAAGTACTTCTAATATGTCTAACTCAGAAATATATGTAAAGAGCAAGTTCCTCGTGAACCGTCCTACAGATGTAGTAGCAGACAACTGGTTGTCAACCGAGACTACATCTACTCAGACAGACTACTGGGTACAGAATGCTTCTTTCTTGAAGTTGGATAATGTAACCTTGGGTTATAGCTTCGCTAATCTTCTCAAGCAGGGTTCATGGAATGGTATTACTGGTCGTATTTATGGAACTGTGAATAACGTGTTCTGCCTTACTAAGTATAAAGGTCTCGACCCAGAGGTGTTCAATGGTATTGACAACAACCTCTATCCACGTCCAATCTCATTCATCTTGGGTTTGAACCTGAATTTCTAAATCTATAAAAGATAAAGACAATGAATACTAAATTCAAATATATATTCTCTACAGCAGCACTTTTGCTGTCAGTAGGGTTCACCTCTTGTACAGGCGATTTGGATGTAAAACCAATTGATCCAAACCTTAATACAAAGGAAAATACGTCGCCAGAAAGCGCATTCAATAAGTGCTATGCTCATATTGCTATGGCTGGTAACGGTGGAGCTAATGGTGATAGCGATGTTGATGGTATCGATGGTGGAACCAGTGGTTACGTACGTCAGCTATTCAATTCACAGGAGTTAACCACTGATGAGGCTATCTGCGCATGGGGTGATGAAGGTATTTCTAACATGAACTTCGATAGTTATGACGCTTCACATCCAATGTTAAAGGGTTTTTACTATCGTCTTTATGCGGGTATCACCTATTGCAATCAGTATCTTGCAGACTTCGGTGACTACAATGCAACGATGTCAGCAGAGGTTCGTTTCATTCGTGCTTTGAATTATTACTATCTCTTGGACGGATGGGGTAATGTTCCTTTCACAACAGCAATATCTTCTGCTAAGCCAGCTCGCATCCAGCGTGCAGACCTTTATAAGTGGCTTATTGATGAATTGAAGAATGAGGTTGAGCCTAATTTGAACGATGCAAGTCTAAGACTTCAGCCACTACTGGTTATGGTCGTGTTGACAAAGCTGCTGCTTGGATGCTCTTGGCTCGTCTTTATATGAATGCTGAGGTTTATACAGGTACTGCTGATTGGGCTAATGCTAAGTTATATGCAAAGAAGGTTATTGACTCTCCTTATAAGCTCTATACCACCAAGAAGGGTCAGTGGAGTGCTTACCAGCAGCTCTTCATGGGCGATAATGGTGAAAACGGTGCTTCTGTTGAGGCTATCTTCCCAATCCTTCAGGATGGTTTGAAGACAACTTCATATGGTACAACCCTCTACCTTATGGCTGGTTCTAACGATAACAGCGAGCATATCAAGAGTGCTACTATTGCTGGTAACAGCACAACTGGTGGTTGGGCTGGTAACCGTATGCGTCCAGACCTCGTATTGAAGTTCTTCCCAAATAACGATGCTCCTAATGTTGCTGCATACGCTATGCCAGCAGCAGCTGATGACGATCGTGCCCTCTTCGATGGTGAAGGTCGTAATGTAAGCAATGGTGACGATGAGAAGGGTGTAAAGGTATTTACCAACGGATTCTCTGTTTGTAAGTTTAATAACTTCAAGACGGACGGCAGTGCAGGTCATAACTCACTCTTCCCAGATGCTGACTTCTTCCTTATGCGTGCTGCTGAGGCTTACTTAATGTATGCAGAGGCTGATGCACGTCAGAATAATGGAACAACAACAGCACAGGGTACTGCTTATATCAATGCGCTCCGTACGCGTGCTAATGCTACTACTCAGACCGCTTATTCACTCCGCCAGATTTGTGACGAGTGGAGCCGTGAGTTCTACTTCGAAGGCTTGCGTCGTACAACACTTATCCGTTTCGGCTACTTTGGTGGTAATGTTAATTACAACTGGAGTTGGAAGGGTGGTGTGAAGAACGGCCGTAACTTCGACTCTCACCTCAATCTCTTCCCAATTCCGACAAGTGATATGGTTGCTAATAGCAACTTGATTCAGAATACTGGGTATTAATTAAGGTGTTGTCAATGCCTGAAAAGTCTGATGAAAACCGTGATTGAATCTCTCGGAAATCATCATTGGCAAATTCTTTCATGAAAATAAATGTTTTTCTTCATGAAAATAAATATTTCCACTCGTGAAAATAATTATTTCTTTTCATGAAAAGAATTCGCCAACAAGACTTCAGCATGACCTATTTCATGGTTAATAAAGACGTTCTTGGGACTTAAAAGGCATTGAAAAGACGTACTACTGAATAATAGAAATAAAACGATTAAAGAATAATCAATATGAAATCAATAATTAAGTCATCGTTGCTGTTGTGTGCAGGTGTGGCACTGTTCTCTGCCTGTGACAAGGACTTGGACAATAATCCAGTTCTTCAGTCACCAAAGACATTTGTTCTGAACACACCAGCTTACGCTGCACAAACAATAGATTTAAAGGTTGCTGAGAGTCTGAAGTTCACATGGTCGCAGCCTGAATATGGTTTCCCTGTAGCTGCTGAATATGGTATGCAGTTCTCAACTACCAACACTTGGACAAAGTCTGTGGACGCTGTTGTTGATATGGATGCTGAACGTGGTAACTATGCTGCTGTTGGTTCGCCAACAGGTACAGCTTCTACCTCTGTTCCTGCAGCCGACCTTGCAACGGCTATTCAGAAGATGGAACGCTATGAGGAGACTACTGTCCCTGCAACACAGGAACTCTACGCACGTGTTTACTCATTAGTAAATGGTGATACAATCTACTCTAACCCTGTAAAGATGAGTGTTGCTCCTTATTATGTTGAGCTTTCTGACGCTCCTGTTGAGACTTGGTATCTCGTTGGTGGTAACTTCGGTGATGGCTCTTGGGGCAATAGTCAGGTTGTACCATTGCTCCCACAGGAAGGTCAGGAGTATGATAAGAAGACTGGTAAGGGCGTAATTTCTTGGACTGGTTATCTGTCAACAGCAGGCTTCAAACTGAAGAAGAACCCAGAGAATTGGGATGCTGGTCAGGTTGGTCAGGGCACAAGCTATGGCGAGTTCCTTTATAATGATGGCGGTTCTTCTGATATCAAGGTTCCAACAGCTGGTTACTATACCATTACTTTTGATACTAAGAATGTGAAACTGACAATCGCAGAGTACACTGGTGCTACACCTACTGTTTACAACTCTATGGGTCTTCCTGGTAAGCATGACAGCTGGAATGCTGCAGGAACACCAATGACTGCACAGACAACTGTTGTAGAGAATCATGATTGGAAGGCTACGGTGACCTTCAATGAGAAGTCTACTGGTGCTGATGGTGAGGGCTGTAAGTTCGCTGCTAACGGTACTTGGGACGTAAACTGGGGTTCTGAAGCATTCCCATATGGTGTTGCAACGAAGGGCGGTAAGAATGTTCGCAATGGTAGGGTACTTTACATCGCTTTACTTCAACGACATCACTGGTCAGTATTCTTTCGTAAAGCAGTAATTTATTAAAGATGATAATAGAGGGTGTGTCAGCAGGCACAATTAGTATGACACACCCTTATCACATAACAAGAAGAATCGAAATGAAGAAATTATTAATCATGGCAAGTGCCGCATTGCTACTTGCTTCTTGCGGTAGCGATGAATATGAAGCATGGACTGCACCACAGAGTAACAGCGCAGAGACAGCCAGTACGGTTACGTTTACTGTAAACCAAGCAGCTGCCATCGACTTCAATACAGCAACAGCAGACTCTGTTCAGCTGTTTGTTCCAAAGGTTGTCTCAACGGATTCTGTCGTTTCTCAGACCTTGACGGCTGTACTTTCTTATAATAGTAAGACCGCAACCCTTGACGCAAGTAAAGAGGGTAAGGTGAAGAGTACAGAACTTGTTTCTGCCGTAGAGAGCCTCTATGGTAAGAATGGTAACCTACATCAGGTGCCTATTACAGTGACTGATAAAGTAAAGTTGCTCCGTGGTGAGGGTTTCAGCCTTTCACAGAGTGTGACTGCAAACGTTACTTGTGTTGCACCAGCCTTCACTCAGTATCTTTATATGTCAGGTGATGCTAACGGCTGGTCATTCAGCAATCCGCTTTATAGCGCAGCTGCTGATGGTAAGTACACAGGCTTTATGTATCTCAATCAGAATGGCTTTAAGTTCGCAACTCAGCAGGACTGGAACGGTACTGACTATGGTACTGGTCTCGTAGAGAAGGGTAGTAATATCGTGTTGACTGAACCAGCAGGCTTCTATAAGGTGGATATTGACCTCACATCACAGGCATTGACCTACACTGCTATCAATCGCGTTGGTATTATTGGTTCTGCAACTCCAAACGGATGGAACAGCGATCAGGCAATGACCTATAATGCTACAGAGAAGTGTTGGGAGATAAAGGGCATCACACTGACTGCAGGTGAGATGAAGTTCCGCGCTAACAATGATTGGGTATTAGATTGGGGTGGCTCATTGACTGATATTACTTTCAAGGGTGGTAACATCAATGTTACAGCTGGTAAGTATAATATCAAACTCTATCTCTTGTGTGATACGAAGTCACACTGTACAATGGAACTTGTTCCTTAATGACTTGAATTTAGGTAAAACGATAAGAGTGTGTCGAAGGATTGTTCGACACACTCTTTCTTTTTTATGGCTTTTGAAGAGGAAACTATTGAGTACTTGGGGCTTAGTTTTCTGTTCATGAAAGTGCAAACGATTGCATTTTAAAATACTTAGATACACAGTTGTTTGCGAATATTGTGTTTGGTAAATCATTATCTTTGTACACATAGACAGTAAACAACTAAAAACGAAATCTATATGAAACGTAAACTCGTGTTTTTATATGCCTTAGTATTTTCCCTTTGTGCCATGTCACAGGGTTGGCCTACTAATTATGGTGGCGTAATGCTACAGGGTTTTTATTGGGATTCGTTCGACGATTCGCAGTGGACAGTGCTGGAGAAGAAAGCTAATGACTTCTCTGGTTATTTCGATCTTGTATGGGTTCCGCAGAGTGGTAAGGCTGCTGCAACGAAGTCGATGGGTTATGATCCGCTCTATTACTTCAATCAGAACTCATCGTTCGGTACGGAGGCGGAGTTGAGGAGTATGATTACTACCTTTAAGAACAAGCAGATTGGTACGATTGCCGATGTGGTTATCAATCACCATGGAACGAATAATGGATGGTTTGGTTTCCCTGCAGAAGTTTATAAGGGAGTAACTTATCAAAACCTTTCTACGGATGTTTGTGCTGATGATGACGGTGGAGCAGCTGCTACAGAAGCAAGAAAAACGGGCACTCAACTTAGTCAGAATAATGACGAAGGAGAAGGTTGGGGCGGTATGCGCGACCTTGATCATAAGAGTGCGAACGTACAGAAGATTGTTAAGGCATACGAAAATTTCTTGCTTAATGACCTCGGTTATGCTGGTTTCCGATATGATATGGTGAAGGGATTTGGCGCTTCTCATGTTGGTGATTATAATACAGCGGCTAACGTTATTTATTCTGTAGGTGAGTATTGGGACGGCAATGCGAATACTGTAAAGGCGTGGATTGATGCCACAGGAAAACGTAGTGCAGCCTTCGACTTTGCTTTCCGCTATGCAGTTCGTGATGCTATTAATCAGAATGATTGGCGTGTTCTTAATGATACAAGACTTACAGGGCTTAATATAGATAATGGTGCTTATAAGCAATATGCCGTAACCTTTGTTGAAAATCATGATGTTCAAGACAGAGGGACGACGAGCGGTTATAGCCCAGATCCTATCCGTAAGGATACGTTAGCAGCCAATGCTTATCTCTTGGCAATGCCAGGAACACCTTGTGTTTTCTATACCCACTACCTTGCTTATCCAAAGGAAATAAAGGCAATGATTGATGCCCGTAAGTTGGCTGGTGTGACGAATACGAGCAGTTATCTGGTCTATCGTACTTCAAAGGATTATTATGCCAATGTTGTTACAGGTACGAATGGAAAACTCTTGGTTGTTGTGGGTAACAATGCTAACCAACTAATAGTTCCTACTTCACGTTATACTAAGTTGTTGAGTGGTTATCACTATGCTTATTATTTGGCTAATGATGCAGAAACCCCTTGGGTTGATAAGGCGAGTGGTCAGTATGAAGTAGAGAACTTAAAAGTTAAACTAACTGCAGTGTCTGCCAATGCGGGAGCTAAACTTATTTATACAACGGATGGTACAGAGCCAACGGCAAGCAGTACGCAGGTGGCTTCTGGAACGGAGATAACCCTTCCCAGAGGGCGAAACAACCTTGAAGCGTGGCATTGTTGGCAGGTGGTGTAGTAGGTAAGGTTATCACTCGTAGCTATCAGGTTACGGCTCCAGTCCCTTTCACACCAGAGACGATTCGTGTCTATGTGAATACTGATCAGGTGAATTGGAACGCATACGTGAATTATCATTCATGGGGTGGTACGCACACAGCAACGGCATGGCCGGGTGATAAGGTTACTTCAAAGACAACCCTGAATGGTAAGACTTGGTTCTATAAAGACTATACGCTCACAAAAGCTGATGACTATGTGAACTTTGTTTTTAGTATTGGTAGCGCATCAAATGCCAGTGACAATCAAAGTTTAGACATCGAGCGCGTGAAGAAAACGTCTTACTTTGTTATCTCATCAACAAAGGAGAATGGTAAGTATGTAGTCAATAACGTGACGAATGAAGTTACTGGTATTGAGGGAATTGAGGTTGATACTAAACAGAGCAAGGATGATAAGTATTATTACACACTCTCTGGTCAGCGACTCGCAGGCAAGCCTACGCAACGTGGAGTTTATATCCATGCTGGCAAGAAGATAGTTGTAAAGTAAGTAAAGCTATCAGATAAAAAGAAAAAAGCATACATTTTTCTATGTAATATCCTATATTTAGCGGTGTATAAACCTTGAGAAAGTAAGTCTTCTTATCACATTAGGTAGACTTACTTTTTGTTTTTATACTCCTTTCTAACGTCATGTTACGCTTATTTATACGACGTGTTGTGTGGTATTTAGCCCTCCGCACATCGTGTGCTCATGGTTCGCACCATTGGTGCAGGGCGTTAACGCCATTGGTGTTAGGCATCTTTACGATGGTAAAAGATGGTGGGATAGGGTAGAGTTGATAAAGTTTTGATTGCTAATAAGGTAAGATATTCTGTAAATACAAGGCAATCATAGAGGCGAGAAAAGTATTAAAGAATGTAAATTTTGTAATGTTTACAAGTGGAAAGTTTGTTTCTTTCGGAAAATAGATATATCTTTGCAGACATAAAACATTAAGAAATAATTATTATGTCAAAGCGAAACGAATTATATAAGTGTTCAGAGAGTGGTCAGATCGTTGAAGTATTAGTAGGCGGTGAGTGTGGTGTTGCTGGTATGGAGCATGTAGTTGAGAATACTACTGATGCTGCTACCGAGAAGCACGTACCAGTTGTTGAGAAGATTGAAGGTGGTTACCGCGTAACTGTTGGTGAGGTTGAGCACCCAATGACAGAGGCTCACTCTATCCTTTGGATTGAGTTGGTAACTAACAATAACGAGGTTCTTCGTAAGTATCTCGAGCCAACAGACCGCCCAGTAGCTGAGTTTAAGACTGATGCAACAGAGGTTTACGCACGTGAGTACTGTAACCTCCATGGTCTCTGGCGCTCAAAGTAAGAGCAACTTTTCTGACTTACATATAATAGTGGGTGTATGAGTCTTCTTAAAAAGGAGAGCATACACCCTTTTTCTTTTCCTTTTTCCTATTTTTCTTTTATTATGTTGGGCTTATTAGCCTAATTAGCCTAATTAGGCTAATTAGAGCTAATTTAGAAATTCTTAATAATCTTAAATATCTACTGTCCCCTTATCAAAAGCTCTTGAAAGTTATAAAACAAAAAAAGGAATTACTTTCGTAATTCCTTTTGATGCGCTCCAGGATGGGCTTGAACCAACGACCCCCTGATTAACAGTCAGGTGCTCTAACCAACTGAGCTACTGAAGCAGTTTGTATTGCTTTATTTCTTGTAAGCGGTTGCAAAGGTAGTATGTTTCTTTGAAACTGCCAAATGTTTTTGAAGAAAATTTCAATAAAATCGTAATTTTCTTTATTTTCGTTGTCATTAAGGCGTGTTTTCCATTATAATAATGTACTTTTGTCCCGTTATAAGAACATTAAACAACAAACAGATATAATATATAATGAGAAAATTGTTTTTGGCTTTCGGACTCTGGTTGCTAACTTTCAGTGGGTCTGTTATGGCACAAAGCACTGCGGAGAAGGAGCATAACTTCAATGTCGCAAAGAATCTTGAGACTTTTTCGGCTATTTACAAGTATCTTGACTTGATGTATGTTGATAGCCTTAATGCCGACGAGGTAATCGGGACGGGTATCAATTACATGCTCCGTTCGCTCGACCCTTATACAATTTATTACCCAGAGGAGAAGGTGAAAGACCTCGACTTGATGATTTCGGGTAAGTATGCAGGTGTCGGTGCATTGATTCGTTATAATTTCTTATTGAAGAATACGGTGATTGATGAGCCATACGAGAATATGCCTGCTGCGGAAGTTGGCTTGAAGAAGGGTGATGTCATCCTTGCCATTGGCGATTCGTCAATGGTGGGTAAGGATGTTGCATATGTCAGCAATCATCTACGTGGCGATGCTGGTACGACCTTTATTCTGACCATTCAGCGTCCGTCAGTGAATAAGAAGATGAAGTTTAAGATTACTCGTCGTGCTATTCAGCTCCCTGCCGTACCTTATTATGGTGTGCAGGATGGTGGAGTGGGATATTTGAATCTTAATTCTTTTACAACGGGTTGTGCTAAGGACGTACGTCGTGCCTTCCTCGATATGAAGAAACAGGGTATGACCTCACTTGTCTTCGACCTCCGTAACAATGGTGGTGGTAGTTTGCAAGAGGCGGTTAACATCGTAAATATGTTTGTACCGAAAGGGATTACACTGGTGAAGACGGTGGGTAAGATGGAACGTGCCAACAAAGAGTATAAGACGACAGTTGAGCCTATCGACACCGTTATGCCGATTGTTGTGTTGGTGAATGATGAGACTGCGAGTGCCAGTGAGATTACCAGTGGTAGTTTGCAGGACCTTGATCGTGCGGTAGTTCTCGGTACACGTACCTATGGTAAGGGTCTTGTTCAGGTGTCAATGGACCTTCCTTATAATGGAAACTTAAAACTCACGTCAAGTAAGTATTATATTCCAAGTGGACGCTGTATACAAGCTATCAACTATAAGCATGCAAATGGCGGATATACTGAGCATGTACCAGACTCGCTAACACATGTGTTCCACACAGCAAACGGACGTGAGGTGCGTGATGGTGGTGGTATCAAGCCAGATGTTGAGGTGCGTCCAGACTCTCTACCAAATATTGCTTTCTATCTTGCTTCCTCTGGACGCGATTCAACAGAGGTAATGTGGAATTGGGAGTTGCAGTATTTGAAGAAGCATCCTACTATTGGTCCTGCAAAGACATTTGTTATTTCAGATGCTGACTTTGAAGACTTCAGCAAGCAGTGTTGAAGAGTGGATTCAAGTATGACCGTGAGAGTAAGAAATACTTGGAGAATCTTGTGAAGTTAGCTAAGTTCGAAGGCTATTATGATGATGCGAAAGGTGAGTTTGATGCCTTAGAGAAGAAGTTGAATCATAATCTTGCTAAAGACCTTGATTATAACAAGCAAACACTGAAGAAGGTGTTGACGAGCGACCTCGTTTCAGCTTATTATTACCAGAAAGGCTCCTTGGAGAATAGTCTGCAGTTTGATAAGCAGTGGAAAAAGGCAGTGGAAATCTTGAAGAATCCAGCAGAGTATAAGAAACTCTTGCAGCCTGTTGTTGGTCAGCCTTTGGTTAAACTCGAACCAGCAAGCAATGTAGCTGTTGATAAAAAGCAGAAGTCAAAGGCGAAATAAAGGGAACTTTTTAATAAAAGGAATAAGGCTTATGAGTTCAAGTGGAACTTATAAGCCTTATTCTTATATAGTCATTATGTGTGTTTGGTTATGGGTTACTTGTCATGTTGGTGAACTGCTTTTTTGATAGACAATTCTCTTTTTATATGAAATATTTTCTTTTATAGGGATTGACTTATATGTTTTTTTCTTTATCTTTGCCCTGTGAGAACCTTACTTGTTTGTTATTCAGTATCAAGGCAAGTGGAGGGTGGATGTGAGAACGAGACTTGGAAAAGTTGTTTTCAAGTACTTGTTTCGCTTATAACAGTTTGTTCTATAAATTTGATGAATATGAAAAAGAAGATTCTACTCTTATGTTTGTTGTTTTTCTGGGTTGGAGTTTTTGCACAGAAACCTATGGAAGGAGTGTGGATGGGTAAGTTGAATCTTGGTCCACAATTGTTGACTATTGTGTTACATGTGAATTGTGATGCACAAGGAAAGGTTGAATGTACGCTCGATAGTCCTGATCAAGGGGCAAAGGGGATAGCGGTAGAAACAGATTACTGCTCGTCTGATTCTATCAGTGTAAGCCTCGCAAGTTTGGCTCTCAGCTATCAAGGAAAATTGAAAGGGGACGAGATAGTCGGTACTTTTACCCAGGGGCAACCCTTTCCATTAACCTTGAAACGAGGAGAGGAGAAACTAGATCGTCCGCAGAACCCTGTAGCTCCCTATCCATATAAGACAGAAGAAGTGACGTTTAATAATGTGACAGATAAGGCAACACTTGTTGGGACACTCTCATACCCTATTGGTTATAAGAAAGGACAGACCCCTGTTGTGTTGATGGTTACTGGGAGTGGGCAGGAGAATAGAGATGAAGAAATCTTCGATCATAAGCCTTTCCTTGTTATAGCAGACTATCTGGCACGGCATGGTGTAGCCACTTTGCGTTATGATGACCGTGGTTTTGGTAAATCAACAGGCGGAGATGTGGAACATGCTACGACGCTTGATTTTATGCGAGATGCAATGAGTGGTGTTGAATTTCTGCGTGCGTCAAAGCTTTTTGGTAAGGTTGGCGTACTCGGACATAGTGAAGGAGGCTCTATAGCTTTCATGTTGGGAGCGAAAGGGAAAGTAGATTTCGTTATTAGTATGGCTGGTATTGGCGTGAAAGGAGATACAGCTTTGACAGCTCAAACGAATAAAATGCTTGAACTTGCTGGACAATCAATGCGACTCACTACACAGCAATACCGTATGAATGCCATTATAAAGAGGTCACCTTGGTTGAACTTCTTTATTGATTATGACCCATCTGCGGATATCTCAAAGACGCTTTGTCCTGTTATGGCTATTAATGGGAGTCGTGATGTTCAGGTGATATCGTCGCTTAATCTTACAGGAATTAAGGCTCATCTAAAGAATAATCCCCAAAACGTTATCAAAGAATATCCATCTCTTAACCATCTTTTCCAACATTGTAAGACGGGAAATATTTCGGAGTATAGGATGATTGAAGAAACGATCTCGCCAGAAGTCTTGGAAGATATCGTTCGTTTTATCAAACAATAAATACAGAATTCGCTGTTTATTTATAATTGATAAGTAACGATATGTGCTTATATGCAGTTGATTTAGTGGATTTTATATGGTCTGTTCCTATCTTTTAGTTATCTAAAAAAAGGTTTGCATAGAATTATTTTCATGAAAGGAAGAATTTATTTTTCATGAAAAAAATATTTTTCTTCACGAAAAAGAAATATTTTCTTTCATGAAAGAATTTAGAATTCGAAGATTTCTTAGGGGAAGAAAGACCTTGGATATATTTCATCTAAATCGCTTATAAGCAGATAAAAAAGCCGTAAAACATTTGGAATGTGGCGAAAATATTTGTAACTTTGCAAACGTTCAGAGGAATGAGGGGCTTTTAATAGTCCCTCATTTTTCATATTAAAACACTTATGATAGATAAAAAAACGTTGTAAAAAGTCTTGTTGACGAGTGGCTGGAAGGTAAGGAGTACTTCCTGGTTGACATTCAAATCAGTTCTGACGATAAGATTGTCGTTGAGATTGATCATGCCGATGGCGTGTGGATTGAAGATTGTGTAGAGTTGAGCAAGTATATCGAAGATCGTCTCTCACGTGATGAAGAGGATTACGAACTTGAGGTAGGTTCTGCAGGATTGGGTCAGCCTTTCAAAGTTCCTCAGCAGTATCAGAACTTCATTGGTAAAGAAGTTGAGGTGCTCGGTAAGGACGGAAAGAAAGTCAAAGGCATATTGAAGAGCGTTGATGGTAACGACTTTGTTGTTGCAGTCAATGAGAAGTACAAGTGGGAAGGTAAGAAACGTCCAGTGAAGATGGACGTAGACCATGCGTACAAGATGGATGAAGTAAAATATACAAAATACATAATAAGTTTCAAGTAAAGCTATGGCAGCAAGAAAAATAGAAGAAGAACGTCCGAATATGATCGAGACCTTCAAGGAGTTTAAAGACACCAAGAGCATCGATCGTACTACATTGGTGAGCGTTTTGGAGGAGAGCTTCCGCAATGTACTCGCTAAAAATTTTTTTGGTAGTGACGAAAAACTTCGACGTGATTGTAAACCCTGATAAGGGCGACTTCGAGATTCACCATAACTAGTGTGGTTGTGGCTGATGGTGAGGTTGAGGATGAGAATAAGGAAATAAGCCTTACAGATGCACGTAAGATAGAGGCAGACTATGAAGTAGGTGAGGATGTAAGTGAGGAAGTTGACTTCAATAAGTTCGGTCGCCGTGCTATCTTGAACCTTCGTCAGACATTGGCTTCTAAGATTCTTGAGCTGGAGCATGACTCTCTCTATAACAAGTATAAGGACCGTGTTGGTCAGATTATCTCTGGTGAGGTTTATCAGACTTGGAAGCGTGAGGTTCTGCTTGTTGACGAAGAGAATAATGAGTTGATTCTCCCTAAGGGTGAGCAGATTCCACGTGATCAGTATCGTAAGGGCGAGACTGTTCGTGCGGTGATTCATCGTGTTGACAATGAGAATAACAATCCAAAGATTATCCTCTCACGTACTGCTCCAGAGTTCCTTGAGCGTCTGCTTGAGGCTGAGGTACCTGAAATCAATGATGGTTTGATAGCTATTCGTAAGATTGCTCGTATGCCTGGTGAGCGTGCAAAGATTGCAGTTGAGAGCTTTGATGAGCGTATCGACCCAGTAGGTGCTTGTGTTGGTGTACGTGGTAGTCGTGTTCATGGTATCGTTCGTGAACTTTGCAACGAGAATCTTGACGTTATCAATTGGACTGCAAATACAAAACTATTTATTCAGCGTGCGCTTGCTCCTGCAAAGGTGAGTAGCTTAACTATTGATGAGGAGAATAAGAAGGCTGAGGTTTACTTGCAGCCAGAGGAGGTAAGTCTTGCGATTGGTCGTGGTGGTATGAACATCAAGTTGGCAAGTATGCTGACAGGTTATACCATCGACGTATTCCGTGAACTTGACGAACAGAATGCAGAGGAGGATATTTACTTGGATGAGTTCTCTGATGAAATCGATCAGTGGGTTATCGATGCCATTAAGGGTATCGGACTTGACACAGCGCGCCAGGTACTCAACGCTCCACGTGAGATGCTGATTGAAAAGGCAGACTTGGAGGTAGAGACTGTTGATAGCGTGTTGAACGTATTGAGATCAGAGTTTGAACAGTAAAAGGTGATTGGTTGGTGGGTGATGGCTGTTGACTGAAAGCTAACGGGTGTGACTATTCAGCAACTCCATGTTCGGAACCCCTCTCTCTACCAAAAGGCATATCAACAACCAACACCCTACACCGAAAAATAAAGTTAATGAGCATCAGATTAAACAAAGCAATTCGTGAATTGAATATAGGACTCCAAACGGCAGTGGAGTTCTTAGAGAAGAAGCCAGAGTTAGGCGAGGTGAAGAACGAGCTTAACTTCAAGCTAAGCGAGGGTCAGTATAAAGCTCTCGTAGATGCCTTCAATAATGATAAGGAGGTAAAGAAGGACGCTGCTAAGCTTTTGCAGAAGAAGACTAAGGAGAAGAAAAGCGCTGCAGAACATAAAGGCGAAGCAGTCATGAAGGCTGAGCGTCAGCAGTATAAACCAGTCGGAAAGATGGACCTTGATCAGCTGAATAAGCCAGCTGCAAAGAAAGCTGCTGCTCCTGTTGAGAATAAACCTACCCCTGCTGCTGCCGTAGAACCTGCAGAGGAGAAGAAAAAGGTAGAGAAACATGATGCAAGCAAGAAGCCTGCTGTAAAAAAAGAAGAGGCTAAACCTGTTGCTCCAAAGGTTGAGAAACCTGTTGAGGTAAAGGCTGAGCCTAAGAAGAAAGAAGCTCCTGTGGCTAAGGCTGAGGTAAAGGCTGAGCCTAAGGTGCAGGCTGAACCAGCAGCTTCTAATACTCCAGCTGAACCTGCTACTGCAGAGGAGAAAAAAGATAATGGCTTGTTCCAGACCAAGAATGAGAAGAAAATCTTGAATACACCTAAGGTGAATGTCTTAGGTAAGATTGACCTCAGCACTTTGAACCAGAGTACCCGCCCTAAGAAGAAGAGTAAGGAGGAACGCCGTAAAGAGCGTGAGGAGAAAGCTGGTCAGGGTAATGGTCAGGGTAAGAAGAAACGCGTTCGTATTAACAAGGAACGTGTTGACATCAATGCTGCCGCTAATCAGCAGCAGAACCAGAATGGTAAGAAAGGTAATAACAATAATGGCGGTGGCAACAAGAATGCGGGTAAGAAGAACCGCAATCGTAATCAGAAGCCTTTAGAGGTTGATGATGAGGCTGTAGCACGCCAGGTAAAGGAGACACTTGCACGCTTGACAAGCAAGAGTCAGAATAAGAAGGGTGCTAAATACCGTAAAGAGAAGCGTGATGCTGTTCAAGAACGTCTGAATGCAGAGGCTAAGGCAGAACGCAAGGAAGTAAGATATTGAAGTTGACAGAGTTTGTTACTGTTTCAGAGTTGGCAACAATGATGAATGTTCCTGTAACAAATGTCATCTCAACCTTGATGTCTGTAGGTATCATGGTGTCTATAAACCAGCGTCTTGATGCAGAGACTATCAACCTTGTTGCTGATGAGTTCGACTTCAAGACAGAGTATGTTAGTGCTGAAGTACAGGAAGCTGTTAGTGAAGAGGAGGATGATGAGAATGATCTCGTGTCACGTGCTCCAATCGTGACCGTCATGGGTCATGTTGACCATGGTAAGACTTCTTTGCTCGACCATATCCGTAATACGAATGTAATTGCTGGTGAGGCAGGTGGTATTACCCAGCACATCGGTGCTTATGGTGTGACACTTGAGAATGGCCGTAAGGTTACCTTTCCTTGATACTCCGGGTCACGAAGCATTTACTGCTATGCGTGCTCGTGGTGCACAGGTTACTGATATTGTGATTATCATCATTGCTGCAGACGACTCTGTGATGCCTACTACCAAGGAGGCTATTGCTCATGCACAGGCAGCAGGTGTTCCTATGGTCTTTGCAATCAATAAGATTGATAAGCCAGGAGCTAATCCTGATAAGATACGTGAGGATTTGTCACAAATGAATCTGCTCGTTGAAGAATGGGGTGGTAAGTATCAGTGTCAGGAAATCAGTGCTAAGAAGGGTATCGGAGTGAACGAACTTCTCGACAAAGTTCTTCTTGAGGCTGATATGATGGACCTCAAGGCTAACCCTAACCGTAAGGCTACAGGTACTATCATTGAGTCTTCACTTGATAAGGGTCGTGGTTATGTAAGTACGGTTCTTGTATCTAATGGTACTTTGAAGATTGGTGATAATGTTATCGCTGGTACTTCATGGGGTCGTATCAAGGCTATGTTCAATGAGCGTAACCAGCGTATTGAGAGTGCTGGACCAGCAGAGCCTGCAATCATCCTCGGTCTGAATGGTGCACCAACAGCTGGTGATACCTTCCATGTAATGGAGACAGAGCAGGAGGCACGTGAGATTGCAAATAAGCGTGAACAGTTGCAGCGTGAGCAAGGCTTGCGTACACAGACTCGTCTTACCCTGTCTGATATCTCTCACCGAATTGCTCGTGGTGAGTTCCATGAGATGAATATCATTGTGAAGGGTGATACTGATGGATCTATCGAGGCATTGTCCGACTCATTCATCAAACTGTCAACTGAGAAGGTTAATGTTAACGTTATCAGTAAGGCTGTAGGTCAGATTTCAGAAAACGATGTTATGTTGGCATCAGCTTCAGATGCTGTTATCGTCGGCTTCCAGGTTCGTCCTTCTGCTGATGCACGCCGTTTGGCTGACCGTGAGGGTGTAGAAATCAATACTTACTCTGTCATCTATGATGCTATCGACGATGTTAAGTCAACGATGGTGGGTATGCTTGATAAGGTGAAGAAGGAGATTGTCACTGGTCAGTTTGAGGTTAAACAGGTCTTCAAGATTTCCAAGGTTGGAACTGTTGCTGGTGGTATGGTTACTGAAGGTAAGGTTCACAGCAAGGATAAGGGTCGCGTAGTTCGTGACGGTATCGTTATCCATACAGCTCCTATTGATGCTTTGAAGCGTTATAAGGACGATGTGAAGGAGGTCGCTACAGGACTTGAATGTGGTATTTCACTTGTCAATTACAATGATTTACAGGTGGGTGATATCATCGAAACCTTCACGGAGATTGAGGTTGAACAGAAATTGTAACAATATAAAAAACCGTCTTTTCTCCATCAAAGGAGTAAAGGCGGTTTTTTCTTCATGGTAACAAATGTTGCCATTGGTCTTTGTGGCATACATATTGTATGTTCACAGAGTGTATATAAGTATTGAGAATAGAGACTATGGGAACTAAGAACTTATTGCTGGATGAATTGAAACGATAGGTTTAAATGAATTAAACAATAGGTATAGGAAAGACAGATAGTGTATTTGGATGGGCTAAACGTTAGAGGTAACGAAGCATACTGAAAAGGTAAGTATTCTCTTTAACCCTTCTAACTCCCTCTAACTCTTTTGACTCCTGAGTATTCTCCCCTCTCTTTAATCACAAAAAACAAATGTCTGAGAACAAGAATAATGAATTTGTAAAGAAAGTCGCAGAGCAGAAGTATGAGTTCGGCTTTACGACTGATGTACATACGGAGGTCATTCCGAAGGGTCTGAACGAGGATGTCGTTCGACTTATTTCGCAGAAGAAAGGGGAACCAGAGTGGCTCCTCGATTTTCGTTTGAAGGCTTTCCGTTACTGGCAGACACTCCCTATACCAACGTGGGGACACTTGCATTTGCCAGAGTTACATCTGCAGGATATCTCCTATTATGCTGATCCATTAGCGAAGAAGCCTAAGAACAAGGAGATTGATCCAGAGTTAGCAAAGACTTTTGATAAGTTAGGTATTCCATTGGAAGAGCGTCTTGCTTTGAGTGGTACGGCAGTTGATGCCATTATGGACTCGGTGTCAGTGAAGACTACTTTTAAGAAGCAGTTGGCTGAGAAGGGTATCATCTTCTGCTCTATCGGTGAGGCAGTTCAGGAGCATCCTGACTTGATACGTAAGTATCTCGGAAGCGTAGTTCCTTATCGTGATAACTATTCTGCAGCACTCAACTCTGCGGTCTTTAGTGATGGCTCCTTTGTATATATCCCTAAGGGAGTTCGCTGTCCAATGGAACTTAGTTCGTATTTCCGTATCAATGCGGTTAATACTGGTCAGTTTGAACGTACATTGATTGTAGCTGATGATGATTCGTATGTTAGCTATCTTGAGGGCTGTACTGCTCCTATGCGTGACGAGAATCAGTTGCATGCAGCAGTCGTTGAAATTGTTGTCTTGGACAATGCAGAAGTAAAATACTCTACTGTTCAGAACTGGTATCCAGGTGATGAGAACGGTAAGGGTGGTGTCTTGAACCTTGTTACAAAGCGTGGCGAACTTCGTGGAGTGAACTCAAAGCTGTCATGGACACAGGTAGAGACAGGTTCGGCAATCACTTGGAAATATCCTTCTTGTGTGTTGAAGGGTGATAACTCACAGGCAGAATTCTATTCTGTTGCTGTGACAAACAACTACCAAGAGGCAGATACGGGTACGAAGATGATTCACATGGGTAAGAATACCAAGAGTACAATCATCTCTAAGGGTATCTCTGCTGGCCATAGTCAGAACTCTTATCGTGGCTTGGTTCGTGCTACAGCCAATGCTGAGAACGCTCGTAACTACTCAAGTTGTGACTCTCTTCTCTTAGGTTCTGACTGTGGCGCTCACACATTCCCTTATATGGATATCCACAATGATACAGCTATTGTTGAGCATGAGGCTACCACTTCTAAGATTAGTGAAGACCAGCTTTTCTATTGTAATCAGCGTGGTATTCCTACTGAAGATGCTGTTGGTTTGATCGTCAATGGATATGCTAAGGACGTACTCAATAAGCTTCCAATGGAGTTTGCTGTTGAGGCACAAAAACTACTCTCTGTAACACTTGAAGGAACGGTAGGATAATATAACTGAATATACAACATGCGAAAGGTCATTCTTATCACGTCTGGCTTGCTGCTAACAACAATGCTTCAAGCTCAGTCATGGCAAATAAAGCCGTGGCAGAAATATTTGATTGATGAGCAAGTGAAGCAGGATACAGCGATTACATGCCAGTCTGTGATGGGGTTGCCATCGATACCCAAGCCCTTTGAAACTCGTCTCTATCGTACAGTTACGGGCTCGGAGATGATAGGCAACTTACCGCGTTACAAGAAGAAATCAAAGTCCTTCCTTGGTTATAATGACTCTTCGCCATCGCTTTTTGAAGAGCAGAGAGAACAAGAAAAAACAGAGCAGATGGCTCGTGGTGAGTATCATACCTCTGATTTCGTATTCGACATGTTGTTGGATTTCGTTAATATATTTTTAGTGAAGAAAAAATAAAGCAAAGATAATATGTTAGAAGTAAGAAACCTGCATGCAACCATCGCAGGTAAAGAAATATTAAGAGGCATCAACCTCACAATTAAAGATGGTGAGATTCATGCTATTATGGGTCCTAATGGCTCTGGTAAGTCAACACTGAGTGCAGTACTTACAGGTAATCCTCTCTATGAGGTAACTGATGGTATGGCATTGTTTAATGGCAAGAATCTCTTGGAGATGAAGCCTGAGGATCGCTCTCATGAGGGACTCTTCTTATCTTTTCAGTATCCAGTAGAGATACCTGGTGTAAGTATGACTAACTTCATGAAGGCTGCTATCAATGCAAAGCGTGCCTATGAAGGATTAGAGCCAATGAAGGCTGCAGAGTTTATGGCACTCATGCGTGAGAAGCGCCAGTTAGTTGGTATGGACTCAACACTCTCTCGTCGTAGTGTAAACGAGGGCTTCTCTGGTGGTGAGAAGAAGCGCAACGAGATTTCCAAATGGCAATGTTGGAGCCAAAGCTTAGTATTCTTGATGAGACCGACTCTGGTCTTGACGTTGATGCTATGCGTATTGTAGCTGAGGGTGTAAACAAGATGCACAATGAAACTACTTCAGCTATTGTTATCACACACTATGAGCGTCTGTTAGAGATGATTAAGCCAGATGTTATCCATGTGCTTTATAAGGGTCGTATCGTGAAGACTGCAGGTCCCGAGCTTGCAAAGGAGATTGAACAGCGTGGATACGATTGGATTAAGGAAGAGGTTGATGCAGAGGAATAATCGGTGGCTTAAGAGTGTCTTGTAGTTCTAATAAAAATAGTATTACGAGTGGCATTAGTCCCGCTATCCTTTAGATAAAACCTCCAAAAAGAAATTACAATGCAAAGCGAAAAACAATATATAGACCTCTATACAGAGGCGCAGCAACTTATCAAAGAGCATGCTGCACCTGTGCTCAATGAGGTACGCGATAAGGCTTTTGAAGACTTCCGTCGACAGGGCTTTCCTACCAAGAAGGTGGAACGCTATAAGTACACGGATATGCAGAAGCTCTTTGAACCTGATTATGGATTGAATCTCAACCGTCTTGAGATTCCTGTTAATCCTTATGATACCTTCAAGTGCGATGTTCCAAATCTCAGCACTTCTCTTTATTTCATAGTGAATGATCAGTTCTACAGTAAGTCACTTCCAAAGGCAAAGCTTAATGATGGTGTCATTGTTGACAGCTTGAATCATGTAGCAACTGAGCGTCCTGAGTTGGTTGCAAAGTATTATGGTCGTCTTGCCAATACTGAGGCTGATGCGATAACAGCTTTGAATACAATGCTTGCACAAGATGGTCTTTTTATCTATGTGCCTAAGAATGTACAGCTTGAGCGTACCATACAGGTAATTAATATTCTTCGTTCAGATGTTGACTTGATGGTCAATCGTCGAGTACTCATTGTTCTTGAAGAAGGTGCAAAGGCGCAGTTCCTCTTCTGTGATCATGCTGCCGATGACCGTAACTTCCTTGCTACACAGGTAATCGAAGCCTACGTAGGAGCGAATGCCAATCTTGAGTTGAACTGTCTTGAGGAAACGCATGCAAAGAATGTACGCGTGTCGAATGTATATATCGAGCAGCAGCGTGATTCATGTGCAAGCCACAATGTCATTACATTGCATAACGGAGTTACTCGCAATATGCTCGACCTTGTTTTCAAGGGAGAGGGTAGCGAATGTTTCTGTAATGGTTGTGTGATAGCTGATAAGAGTCAGCATGTTGACAACAATACGCTTATCGACCATCAAGTACCTCATTGCACAAGTAACGAACTTTACAAGTACGTACTTGATGATAATGCAGTTGGTGCTTTCGCAGGTCGTGTGCTTGTTCGTAAGGGCGCGCAGAAGACGCTTTCACAGGAGAACAACCGTAACCTCTGTGCCAGCAAGACAGCCCGTATGTTCACCCAGCCTATGCTTGAGATTTATGCTGATGATGTTCAGTGTAATCATGGTTCAACGGTAGGGCAGCTTAATGATGCTGCGCTCTTCTACATGCAGCAGCGTGGTATTGATAAGAAAGAAGCAAAGCTCCTCCTTGAGTTTGCCTTTATCAATGAGGTAATTGATAAGATGGAGCTTGAACCATTGCGCGACCGTCTCCACCATTTGGTAGAGAAGCGTTTCCGTGGTGAGCTTGATAAGTGTGAAGGTTGCGATTTGTGTAAGTAATTTGGTATTAGGCTAATTGGGCTTATTAGCCTTATTAGCCCAATTAGCCCAATTAGCCCAATAAAAGATGTACGATATAACGAAAGTTCGAGAATCCTTCCCAATTTCTCTCTCGCACCGTCTATGGTAAACCCCTGATTTATCTTGACAATGGTGCCACCACACAGAAACCGCTCTGTGTGTTGGATGCTATGCAGGAAGAATACCTCAATGTAAATGCCAATGTGCACCGTGGTGTACACTGGATGTCACAACAGGCTACCGACTTGCACGAGGCAGCACGTGAGACAGTGCGGAAGTTTATCAATGCTTGTTCAACAACTGAGATTGTCTTCACACGTGGTACGACAGAGAGTTTGAACCTCGTTGCTTCCAGTTTTGTAGAAGGTTGTATGAAGGAGGGTGATGAAGTGATAGTTTCTACTATGGAACATCACTCAAACATTGTGCCTTGGCAGTTGCAGGAACAGCGCAAGGGAATTGTGCTAAAGGTTATTCCAATGACCGATGAGGGTGAACTTCTGCTTGAAGAATACGAGAAACTCTTCACCGAACGTACAAAACTTGTTAGTGTAACGCAGGTAAGCAATGTTCTTGGCACCATCAATCCTGTAAAGGAGATGATTCGTATCGCCCACGAGCACGGTGTTCCTGTAGTAGTGGATGGTGCGCAAAGCGTTCCTCACTTTGCCGTTGACGTGCAAGACTTAGATTGCGACTTCCTCGCCTTTAGTGGTCATAAGGTGTATGGTCCGACAGGTGTGGGCGTTCTTTATGGTAAAGAAGAGTGGCTCGACCGACTACCTCCATATCAAGGTGGTGGTGAGATGATAGAGCGTGTTAGCTTTGAGAAGACTACCTTTGAGCGTCCACCTTTGAAGTTTGAGGCTGGGACACCTGATTATATTGCAACGCATGGACTTGCAACCGCCCTCGATTATGTTACTTCCTTGGGGATGGATAACATCCTTGCTCATGAGCAGGACCTCACACGTTATGCACTTCAGCAACTTCGTGAGATAGAGGGTATGCACATCTATGGACATCGTAATGACAGCGGGGATGCTGTTATCAGTTTCAATGTCGGTGATATTCATCACATGGACCTTGGTACATTGCTCGACCAGTTAGGTATTGCTGTCCGCACGGGTCATCATTGTGCACAACCTTTGATGGATCGCCTTGGTATCCTTGGTACTGTTCGTGCCTCCTTCGGATTATATAACACACGTGAGGAAGTGGATGCTTTGGTAGCAGGTATCAAGCGTATTGCAATGATGTTTTAAGGAAATAAAGTAGATTCAAACAGGCGTTTATATGCGTTTCATTACGCTTATGAACGCCTGTTTTCTTGCAGATATACAAGGTATACACCGAGGTTCTTATCCCTTCTTGCACTTATAAAGGCTGAAGACAAACCAAATAAGGAAGACTCCTTGTAATAGTAATGATGAAACAATCGGGAATATAGTCAGAATCAAAGCCAACTGAGATTGCGTGATATAGGAAGCCTGCTTGCTACTCACTTCCCGTTCGAGGACAGAACTGTAATAATTGCGTAGCCACTCCACTGGAGTTTGGAACCATGCAGCTACGTCTGTGAAGAAACGACTAAGCTCGTTGTACGATGCGTTACGCTCTGTGAGAATCAATTCTTTTTTCATATTCTTTGTTCTTTAATTGTTGCTATATATAAATGATGTGTAAAACATTCCTTGGTTTACGTTTGCAAAAGTAGTTGTGTGTTGTGCAAGTAATGTTCACTCTGCAAAAAATATTTGTTATATAAGATTAAAATGAAAGGTTCTTTAACTTTTAAAACCTATTGCTCATGCTGAAAAGTCATTATTATGAAAGCCTAATAGAGGCTGGTTGCGACGAAGCAGGCAGAGGATGTCTTGCTGGAAGTGTCTATGCTGCAGCCGTTATCCTACCACCCGATTATCAGAATGAGTTGTTAAACGACTCAAAGAAGCTGACGGCTAAGAAACGTTATGCACTTCGTGAGGAAATTGAGCGAGATGCTATTGCATGGGCAGTGGGTATCGTTACGCCTGAAGAGATAGATAAGATAAATATTCTCAACGCCTCTTTCTTGGCTATGCATCGAGCGTTGGACCAGTTGAAGGTACGTCCAGAAGCTGTTATCGTTGATGGTAATCGTTTTAAGCCTTACCAAGATCTACCTTCAACAACCATAGTTAAAGGAGATGGGAAATATCTATCCATTGCAGCTGCCTCAATCCTTGCCAAGACTTATCGTGATGATTATATGCTCTCCTTGGCAGAGGAATATCCGCAGTATGACTGGCAATCAAATATGGGTTATCCAACGAAGAAGCATCGTCAGGCTATTCGTGAACATGGTATCACACCTTATCATCGCAAAAGTTATAACCTTTTGGGTGATGGGCAGCTCTCTTTTGACTTCTAAACCTAATTGAATATATGATTCTAAACTGATTTTGTTGTATTGTCAAGCATCTTGTCTGTTATTGTAACACCAGCATAGTGTACTAACATCAAGTTACAAAGACAGACAAGATGCTGATAAGAACCTACAATCTGTTAGGTAACTATATTATAGTGGGGTTTGTCTTATGATTCAATTTGAGTGAAGTCTGTTTGTGACTCCATCCTTCTCAATCAATTGACTTGCAACTTTTCTGGTTCTTCCGAAATATGGAGTGATAAATTAAAACGCTTATATAATAAGGTACACAGAGCTACGGAGAGGACGGAGATAAAGGCAATATCACGGAGGTGCCGATGGCACAAAGAGCGACGGAGGTATAGCGTACAGATTTCTAATGATTCTTTTGGTATGAACGCTTTGTATATAAATTGCTAACAGAATTGGCACACTATCTCCGTCGCTCCATGCACCGGCGGTGCCTCCGTGCCTACCAGTGCCTACTTTGATATTCCTCCGTACTCTCCGTCCCTCTGTGTGACATTTCGCCAGAGACCTAAGCTTAGACGGATTGTTATCACTCCAAAATTCTGAAGACCCACTTTTCTTTACATGCCTTCAGTAGGATAACTTTACATTCTTTGTAGTTCTAACAGCGTAAATGTAAGGTTAAATCCTTATTATTTTATATATTGTTTATGTTGTCTTGTAAACAATTCCCTAATAAATATATTCTTTATACCTTATAATATGCTATAAGGATTCTTTTCTTTCTGTTTTTGAATCCCCAATCGGTCATTAGGGACTAAACATATGTCATTGCGCACATGTGGTGCGAAGGCTCAGCACCAACCGTGTTAAGCCTTAGCACCAATGGTGCGGAGTACTAAACTCCTTGTAATATGTCAGTTGTTTGTTCGTAACTCATTGTTAGAAAAAGCTTATTTTATTGTTAGTAAGTAGGTTTGTTAAGTTATTTACTTCTTCTAAAAATCGAGTGATATTGCTCGTTTGGATTAATATTAATAATCGACATTACGATTTAATGGCAGATTTGGCTCTAAAGTTACTTTATCTCTCTATACTTAATTATATTTTAATCTTTAATAAGGAATGGAAGTGTAGTACTTACAATATGCTGTTTTTATGTACTGTTATAAATAATAATTAATTTATTTTTCATGCAATAATATATCGTTTCGTAAAAACGAAATATTAATAAATGTGAAAATATTAATTAAAAATTTCACTTCCACTTGGAACTTTAAAAAGTGGTGTACTATCTTTGTGCTGTGTAAAAAAATATCTGTACCATGATTGTATGCAATTTGTAATACCTTACGTATTAATAGTTTGAGTCTGAAATAGTTTATTTATTATATTAATTAAAGAGAGAATTTATGGAAAAAAGACTAATGATGTTTTTAGTCGGTCTATTCCTAAGTTTAGGAACAGCGCTGGCGCAGACAGAGATTAGCGGAACTGTAGTTTCCTCAAGTGATGGGCAGCCTGTTGTGGGTGCATCTATCCTTGTGTCTGGAACTCAGAACGGTACTGTAACTGATATTGATGGTAAATTCCGTCTCTCAGCACCTGCAGGAGCTAAGTTGGTGGTGTCTTATGTTGGTATGGCATCAAAGACTGTTACAGCTTCAAACAACATGAAGGTTACCTTAAATCCGAATGACAAGAATCTTGATGAAGTCGTTGTTGTGGCATATGGTACAGCTAAACGTCAATCAATTACAGGTTCTGTTGCCGTTGTCGACTCTAAGAAAATCTCCGATCGTATTAGTACTACGGTAACGGGTGCACTGGAAGGTTCTGCTCCTGGTGTACAGGTAAATAACTCTTATGGCGAACCTGGTGCTACACCTAAGATTCATATCCGTGGTGTGGGTACATTGGTTAAGGATGCTGATCAGCCTCTTTATATCGTTGATGGTACTCCATTTGAAGGTAATATTGCCGAGTTAAATCCTGGCGACATCGAGTCTATGTCTGTTTTGAAGGATGCTTCTTCTGCAGCTCTCTATGGTAACCGTGCGGCTAATGGCGTTGTCTTGATTACAACAAAGAAGCGCTAAGTTCTCTTCTAAGCCAAATATCTCTTTGAAGATGGATCAAGGTTTCTACAGACGTGGTATCCCAGAGTATGACCGTTTAGGTCCAAACGAGTGGATGGAGGCTTCTTGGGTAGCAATGAAGAATTATGCGCTTTCAGGTGGTATCGCTTCAACTGAGGCTGCAGCTGGTACTTTTGCTACTGAGCACTTGATGGGTGATTTTGTGAAGCGTAATATCTATGATGCTGCTGATAATGCTCTCTTTGATTCAAATGGTAAGCTAATTGCTTCTATTCGTCCTGGCTATGATGACCTTGATTGGCAGAAAGCGGTTGAGCGTACTGGTCACCGTCAAGAGTATAGCCTTTCTGCTGGTGTAGCAGGCGATAAGTACAATATCTACTCTTCTGCTGGTTATCTGAATGAGCAGGGTTACACTTTGAACTCAGGTTATGAGCGTTTTACTGGTCGTATTAATACACAATATACAGCTAACAAGTGGCTCGAATTAGGTTTGAACCTCTCTGGTACTTCTTCTGTAAGAAGCTATAATGCAGATGCAAATGGTAGTTTTTATGCTAACCCATTCTATGTAACTCGTTACATGGCTCCTGTTTATCCTGTTTATTTGCATAATAGTGATGGCACATACGCTTTGGACGCAGATGGTAACAAGCAATATGATACTACATCTGAGTATCTTGAAAATCGTAACCTCCCTTACGAGATGACGATGGATATGGACCGTGTACGTAGAAACGTATTGGATGGTTTGTTGTATACAAAAATCAGTTTGCCATATGGTTTCTCTTTGACAGGAAAAGTAGACTTGAACCATGCGACAACAAACCGTCAGAAATATAATAACCCTGTTATTGGTGATGGTGCTTCTAACAATGGTCGTTTGACAGAGCGTGCTTACCAGTATATCTCTTATACAGGACAGGAACTTCTGAATTGGGAACATAACTTTGATCTCCACCATGTTGATGTTCTTCTCGGTCATGAGAACTATAGCTGGAACAAGAAATATGCTCGTGTAATGAATACGAACGCAGCTATTGAAGGTTTGCGTGCGTTGAGTAACTTCGTGTTAAACACTGATACAGAAGGCTATTTTGAGGATTATAGAACTGAATCTTATCTTGGTCGTCTGCGTTACAACTATGATGAGAAGTACTTCTTTGACTTCTCTCTTCGTCGTGATGGTTCTTCTAAGTTCCATAAAGATAAGCGTTGGGGTAACTTCTTCTCTGCTGGTGTAAACTGGAACATTAAGAAAGAAAACTTCATGAAGGATGTGAAGTGGGTTGATGCTTTACGCGCTCGTGCTTCATACGGTGAGGTAGGTAACGATGCAGCTGTTAACTATTATGGTTATCAGGCACTTTATTACATTACAAAGAATGGTGGTAACCCTGCTTTGGTACGTCAGAAGCTATCAGCTCTCGATTTGAAGTGGGAGACAACTCAGACTTTTGACTTTGGCGTTGAGGGTACGCTCTTTGACCGTTTGAATTTCAGCTTGGGCTACTTCGACAAGCGTTCTAAGGACTTGCTCTTCGAGGTTCGTTTCCCATTGTCAGCAGGTTCATTCTTTGATAATGATGCTATTCAGAACCTTACACAGTATCAGAATATCGGTACTATCTCTAACCGTGGCTTCGAGATTATGTTGAGTGGTGATGTCGTACGCTCTAAGGATTGGACATGGAACCTCTCATTCGATGCTACTACATTGAAGAACAAGGTACTCAAGTTGCCAAAGGGCAAAGATATCTTACATGGTCAGCAGAACTATTCTGAGGGGCACTCTGCTTATGAGTGGTACACCTATCACTTTGTAGGTGTTGATCAGATGACTGGTAAGTCTCTCTATGACCTTGATCCAAAGCAGGAAGCTACTGCATCTGCTGCAGGCAACCTTGTTGAGATCAATGGAACAAAGTACACGACTTCTACATCTCAAGCAATCCGTAAGTGGGCGGGTACAGCTCTCCCTTCTGTTTATGGCTCATTTGGTTCTAACCTTCGTTGGAAGGACTTGAGCTTGTCTATGTTGATGACTTATAGCCTTGGTGGTAAGACAATGGATGGTTCTTACAGAGCTTTGATGTCTACAGGTTCAGCTTCTTCTGCTGCTGCACTTCATAAGGATGCACTTAACTCTTGGAATGGTGTTCCTGCAGGTATGACAGCTACATCTGCTAATCGTATCGACCCTAATGGTACACCAATCCTTGACTTCAACGGAAGTGTTGATAACAATGCGGTTAGTGACCGTTGGTTGACAAGTTCTTCTTATTTCATCATGAAGAATATCATGCTCACTTACCGTTTACCAAAGGCATTGGTTACAAAGTGGGGTCTTGGTGGTATTGCTGTAAAGGCTGGTGTTGAGAACCTCTTCACACTTACAAGCCGTAAGGGTTTGAACCCACAGTATAGCTTTAATGGTGGAAGTGACGATACTTATGTATCTGCACGTGTGTTCAACTTCGGTTTGACAGTCAATCTCTAATATTGTAGAATTTAAAAAGGGAATAATATGAAATATTCAATAAATAAATTCACCGCAGGGGCTTTACTTGCTGTAGCTGCAATGACAGCATCTTGCTCCAGTGATTATCTCAATGTATCACCAGCAGAGTCGGCTGAGCCCTTCTGCAGCATATGCTAATACAAGCAATGCGCGTAACACCTTGAATGGTATTGCAAAGTCGATGACCGTACAACAAGCTTACTATGGTCAAGGGTTTGCAGGTGAAAATGCGATAATGCGTCTCTATGAGAATCTTCCAAGTCAGAATTATAACTATAACCGTTATGCTTCTGGTTGGGCACCTATCCATAACCAAGATTTTCACTATAGGTCTACAGCTAAGTATGATTCTTATGCGTGGGCATACTATTATCAGATTATTAACAATGCAAATGCACTCCTTGCAAACATTGATAATGCCGCTGGTAATGAAGCGGATAGGAAGTTTATCAAGGCTTCGGCATTGACTTTCCGTGCATATGCTTATGAGAAGTTAGTACATTACTATTGTTATCGTTGGCAGGATAGTAACAATGGTGCCTCTACGGGATTGCCTTTGCGCCTTGACACTTCTACGGGTAATTTGAAGGCTTCTACGCTTGCTGAGACTTATGCTCAGATTTATAAGGACTGTCAGGATGCTATCACGCTCTTTACAGAAAGTGGTGTGACACGTTCAACAGCAGAGTGTTGGATTCCTGATTTGAATACAGCTCACGCTGTTTACGCACGTGCTGCTTTGACTCGTCAGGACTACGCTACTGCTTTGGCACAGGCTAAATTAGCTGAGAATGGTCGTCCTTTGATGACAGGTGATACATACGCTGCTGGTTTCTATAAGCCAAATGATGAGTGGATCCTTGGTAGCTATGGCGATGCAAGTGAGCAGAACTGGTATTGGGCTTATGGTGTACAGGGTGCTTGTAATGGTTACTATGCAAGTAATCAGAGTACGGGTGCCGGTACTATCGGTCATGAGTTGATTACTCGTATTCCTAATAATGATGCTCGTAAGCAACTTTTTATCACTGAAGATAAATTCCGCAGTATTAATATTACTGACAATGCACAGGTAAATCAGACCTATGGAATCTTAGGTCAGGGTAACAAGAGTGTTAAGGCACAGGCAGACTCTATCGTTAAGAAGCACCAGATTTCTGGTCTCTCTGCAGCTTATGCTTCTGGTTATATCTATTTGGATGGTCAAATGAAGTTCTGGGTAACAGCACAGCCAGGTGTTAGTTATCTTCCTTTCATCCGTTCAAGTGAGATGGTTCTTATCGAGGCTGAGGCTAATTACTTCTTGGGTAACACTGCTGATGCACAGGCAGCATTGGTTAAACTGAATGCTACTACAGGTCGTAACGCAAGCTACACCTGTACAAAGACTGGTACTGATCTCTTTAATGAAATCAAGGATTACCGTGAGGTTGAGCTTTGGGGTGAAGGCTTTGCATGGAGTGATTACAAGCGTTGGAACATTCCTGTTGTTCGCCACTCATTTGCTGAAGGTGGTAATGCACACGCTGCTGTTGCAAAAACAATTGCTGTAGATTACGGAAACAAGTGGACTTGGGTAATTCCACAGAACGAGATCGATTATAATGATCTTGTGAGGAACGAATAGGTCTTATGTTATTATAAATGTAAAGGCAGGGAGAACAGGTTTCTTTCTGCCTTTCTTTATTTTTTAATCAAATCGTTTATTAGCGCCTAAACATATTTTGTTTTATTACCGAGAAGACTGTTTGACTCTCTAAAACTAAATTTCCTGTCATTCCTGTCATCCAAAATACTTGTCTAACTCGTTTGTTTACAATGGAGTTATGTGAAATGTTAAAAGTGACAGCAAATCAAAATAAAACTATTCTTGTACGTTGCATAAATATATCACTCTTGGTAGGGAATCATTATATCTTGCTATGAGAAGAGTCTTTTGTTATAGAGGATAGTGTCAGTAGTTAGATATGATTAGACATGAAAAAAGTGCTGTAGAGATTAATAAAAGTGTTGTTTCTGCGTTATATACCATATGTCTATTCATTGTAAGAATGAGATTCGATAAATTAAAGAAGCAGTTAGAGCTTTTGATTCTATTGTCTGATGGACGCAACTATACGGTTGAAGAACTGTGTGAGCGGATGAACTTGTCGCGTAGGAATTTCTATTACCTACTCGACTTCATCAAGCATGCAGGTTTTATCGTATTTAAGAATCAGGGCTATTATCATATTGATCGTCGCTCTCCTTTCTTCACACAGCTGTTACAAACGATTCAGTTTACAGATAAGGATGTGAAGACGATACATAGTGTACTGACAATGGCAGGTAATGATAGTGAGATGGTGAACCAGCTAAGGCAGAAGTTGGAAAGTTCTTATAACTTCTCTGTGTCTGCAGAGTCACCCATTCGTCGCCAAATGGAGAGTAACCTGAAACTGTTACGCAAGGCGATGGCAGAGAAGAAGACGGTTCGGTTAATTGGTTATTCAAGTCCACATAGTCACTCTGTTAAGGATCGTCTTGTGGAGCCTTTCCTTTTATTGCATAATAATGAGGATGTACGCTGTCATGAATTGGTGTCAAAACAAAATAAGACATTTAAGATTTCTCGCATGACGAGTGTGGAAATACTGGATACATCGTGGTTACATGAAGACAAGCATAGGCAGGTGTTTACGGATATCTTTATGTTTAGTAGTGAGGAACGATATCGTGTGAAGTTACGTTTAGGACAGTTATCCCACAATCTCTTTAAGGAAGAATACCCACAGGGGGCGCATTATATTACTCCGAATGCGGATGGCTCGTGGCTTTTAGATATAGAAGTATGCGATTATCGTGGTTTAGGTCGTTTTGTTCTCGGACTCTTTAAAGATATAGAAATCATAGAGGGTGATGGTTTCAAGGCATATCTGAGAGCGGAAATAGAAAGCCTTATTGATTCGTCAAACCAACTATTGCAGAAGTAGGAAGTTCATTCTTTGTTCTATTATTCATTGCAAACTATCATTATTTATCATCAACTTTCCATTAATAGAAATATGTTCTCTTTTAGTTAGAGATAGTGCGAGAGGCTTGGGAGGTTTAAAATTCAGGAAAATGTTTACACGTAAGATTTTATTCGTTTTATTGTTTTTTATCACATTCAACGCTTATGCACAGCAAGAACGTTGGGTAGGTACATGGGCTTGTGCGCCACAGACAGTTGATAAGGGTTTTATGCCTTATAATAACCAAATGACTAATCGCTCCGTACGACAGGTCGTGAAGGTGAGTATCGGCGGCCCTGTTATTCGTTTACAGTTGAGTAATGAACTGTCTTCTGAGCCTGTTGAGATTACCAGTGTTTATATTGCAAAGGCTGGAGAAGGGTCAGAGATACAGAAGAATTCAGCTAAGTATCTCCGTTTTAATAATAAACGTCGGGTAACGATACCTGCTGGTAAGGCTGCCTTTTCAGATGCGTTGAAATTCGATTTACAACCATTGGAGCGTTTGTCAATTACGATTAACTATCTTAAAGCACCAAAAGAACCTACTGTTCACATGGGTTCGCGTACTACATCTTATATATTACGTGGTGTGACAAATGCTAATACTGATTTCTCAACAGCTTTCAAAGAGGACCATTGGTTTAATATTTCTGCTATTGATGTTCTTGATGCCTCTGCTTCCAGTGTGGCTATCCTTGGTAATAGTATTACCGATGGAAAGGGTTGTGTGACAAATGCACAAGACCGTTGGCCTGATTTTATGTCTGCCGTACTGAATGGAGAACATGAGTCGAAGAGTCCGAAAACGGGTGTATTGAATCTTGGTATTGGGGATAATCGTATCCTCTCTGTGGGTTTAGGACAGCCTGGAAAGGAGCGTTTCGATCGTGATATATTGGGACAAAGAGGACTTCGTGCAGTAATCATCTTCGAGGCTATTAATGATATCGGTACGTCAACCAATCCAGAAGAAACTGCTCGCCAGTTGATAGAAGCCTATCAAGTGATGATTAAGAAGGCTCGCCTGCGTGGATTGAAGGTCTATATGGGTACGATAACTCCTTTTAATGGCTGCAAAGGTTACTTTACAGAGGCACGTGATGCAGCACGTAAGACGGTGAACGAATGGATAAGAACAAACCATGAAATCGACGGCTTCATCGACTTTGATGCACTCATGCGTGATCCGTCATCACCCGACAGACTACGCAAAGACTGCCAGATTGGTGACTGGTTGCACCTAACCCTAAAGGGTATAAGATGATGGGAGAATATGCTGCCGAGAGACTCGAAGAGATGAATGTACCAACTCCCTCCAGTCAACGATCATTAATAGAAAGGAAGTAATTTCTTCCCCACCTATCGTCTACGATAATGTCTATCATTCTTATTGAAAGTGAAGTACCACTTTAGAATGATAGACATTCTCTGTTTATGGGAAAGCAATAACTCCAAATAAAGTCTCCTGTATATCTGTTATCCATCAGAGCCATCTAAGTTGTTAATTTACAGTGGACTTACGCGAAATGTTAAATATAACAGCAAAAGAAAATAAAACTATTTTTGTAATATTATGTACTATATTCTGACCATAATAGATGCTATCACTTCCTAATTTAGAAAAGTCTACTGCTTCGTATATTACAAGGTGAAAGCAGTATCTGATCATTATTACTCATCGTTAGTTGTATCGTCTTCTTCCCAATGTACCATGTCATAAGGATAATATGGATTATCCTTTAGGTCGGAATCATCTATCTGCAGTATCTTTGCTACGGCTGCGACCTCCCAAGCCCAGTAACCACGATAACAGCTTGTTTTCAAATGATTATTATACCAAGGGGCATCCTTATTCAAGTTATACCATTTTCCGATGTAATCTATCAAAGCTTTCTTCGCTGCTTGCGCATCAGACAACTGTGTTAATTTGAAAAGCCCTTTATACAATTTAGGGAAGGCAAGCTTATTTACATGCGTTTGTTTCTCATCTTCGCCCATTCGAGAGTTCAGCATAAACCAGAGTAAAAGGTCTGGAGTCCAATCAGCTGGCTTTGCCTGTTCGTCCATCCGCCGAACATAGGTAATCAACTGTTTAATGTTATTATCTGGAATATTTAACAATACGCCTAATGATACACGGTTTAGAATGTCATTATATATAGGGTTTTCTTTTTCAAATCCATGTAGAAAATAGCTTAATGAATCCATATAGATATCTTTTAGTTCTTTAATATCTGCATCCATTGAGTATTTTACAAAGATGACATCTATACTATTATCTGCAATAACACGATTTATAAATAAATTATTACAACCATTTGAAATAGTCAGTTTATCCTCATGAATCTCTGTCATTCTCTTTTTCCAAGACTTTTTCAAAGTGCTTCCTATTCTTTATTTTTATCCCTAATAGCTTTTATCTTTCTTCTGTTTAGCATGGCTAAAGAAATAATCAAATATACCCATAACTTATTCTTTTATTAGGAAATACAAGCCAATAACATTATTGCTGCATTGGTATTGACGAGGAACTCTTAGAGTCATTATATAATTCCTCTATACTCTTCCAATCAGTAGGAGAATCATCCCGAATTATTTCAACAGCCTTCTGGGTATATAATGTTTCTCCATTAATCCCATCAATGAGATAAATGTTATTCCGATTATCTTTCCAATGAGCACAGACTATATAAATCGGTCGCTTAATGTACTCTCGTTCTTCATAACGTCTTACACTATACACTTCCTTCTTATCCATGAGATTAATACCATATTGGTGCAACATTTAGGCTCAGTAGAAAAAAGGTGGGGAAATTTTCTTAATTAATATATTTTTCTTTCCTTTGTATCATGGAAGAAAAATATCTATATCAGTTAGCCGAATTCGTTTTACCCAGTGATGTATTACATTATTTCTCTATTGTTAAGATAGAGTCTGATACTTCATTGTTACGTATTTATCTTGATGAGAAGATGGAGAAAGAACTTTCCGATGATCTTCATTTTGAATCAAAAGGCTTTATGGAAGCTGTCGAGGTGACGGACTTTCCGATTCGTGATCATAAAGTTATTCTTGTTCTTCGCCGTCGTCGCTGGATAGATATTCGTACAGGTAAGAGTTTCTCTCTTCCCTTGCAGATAGATATTACAGCCTCCGGCACTCGTTATTCCAAAGAGTTCGGAGCTTTTTTAAAAGAAACGTATGGAGACATCCCCAGTGACCTGCCGTACGCTTGAGGAATTCTATCATATCAATGGACGTAGTTTTGAGAAACAATACAAGGAAACACTAAGTGGTTACAGGTCCTGGGATCAGTTGTCTCATGCTCAGAAGTGGCTTCTCTTTGAGGATAATATTGGTAAGAATATAGCAATAGACGAGACATCCTTGTCCAATGGTGAACTCTATACGATTATCACTAATAGGGACAAACACGGCAAGCAAGGATGTCTTGTAGCCATTGTTGCTGGAACCAAATCCTTGGATGTCTGCAAGGTATTGGATAAGATAGATGAAAAGAAACGGGAAGCCGTAGAAGAGGTCACCTTAGACTTATCCGATAGCATGCGTAAGATTGTAAGGCATTGTTTTCCAAAGGCTAAACGAGTGATTGATCGCTTTCATATACAGAAACTTGCAAGTGATGCCGTGCAACAGATGAGAATAGAGTATCGCTGGGCAGCTTTACAGCAAGCAAATGACGAGAAAGAGAATGCGAAGTTAGAAAAGATAGCGTATCAACCACTGACTTTTGAAAATGGAGATACACGTAGTGAACTGCTGGTAAGAAGTAGGTACCTGTTGTTCAAATCATCAGAGAAATGGACTGATGAACAGAAGCTAAGAGCCAAAATACTGTTTAGAGAATATCCTGACATTAAGAAGGCTTATGGTTTATCACATTCGCTAAGAATGATTTTTGCTAAGAATACTATCAAAGATGCAGCCAGACTATCATTGGCAAAATGGTATAATAATGTCGCAGAAGCTGGTTTTCATTCCTTTAATGTCATTGCTGCAACTTTCTACGAGCATTACGAAGACATACTTAACTTTTATATTAACAGATCTACAAACGCTGCTGCGGAATCCTTCAATGCAAAAATAAAACTATTTAGGGCTAACTTAAGAGGAGTTGTAGATAAAAGTTTCTTTCTTTTTAGGCTTGCCAAAATATATGCCTATCCCCACTAAATATCTACCGTCCCCATTTTTACTTTTAATGAATCTATGCTAAACTTATAAGGCAAATCATAATCTACACATTTTACTTCATGTCCATGACCATCGAATTCATATCCTTTACCTACTGGCATTTGATAAAGATATGCACAATATGCCGTTATATTTCCCACTGTGTTATACAGATAGATATATTCGTATGGAGAGTCTCTATATGTATGAGACTCTCGAAAGCCAGCAAAGGAGTTATTTACGTATTCATCTTCTAATTCTATAAGCTCACCCAACTTTCCTTCTTTGCATATACGATAAGCAGTAGGATTTTTTCTTACTAACCTCTTATACTCCTCAATATCAAATCGCTTATATCTTAAAGTATCCTTGTCACTATTATTACTTAAATTATCTTGCCCAACACATGTTGTCGCAAACAATAATAACCATAGAATTACCGATAACTTACTCATCATTAAATATTCTTCTTTTTAATTATGATTCGTGATAAGCCACACACACACTTACATTATTGCGATTATAGGTTCTACTCTGCATGGGAATAATACCTATCTAAAGAATAAGAAAGGCTTACTCTGCAGTCAGTTCGAGGACTCTACTTGAACCCTCGTTGGCAGAGAGGACCATCAAACCTACCTTCATCAAATAGTCACCAGTGTACCTTTGTCCATTACAAGTTAATGATGAAGGTGTGGTAGGTATAAGGCTGATTTATCCTCTGCTGCAAGTTCTATATCTGCTTCAGGAAGTTTCTTGTGACTTTTCCATCTTCTTTTTCATTCTACTTTTAATCGATCTGATGGCTTGTGACGTACAACAGAAGGCATCGGCTTTCTGCTCGTCGGTCATCCCGTTGTGTTCCATTATATAGTAGAATGTCTCCTTAGGAGTGAACGCATAGCGGGGATTATTGAGGATATAGGCAAGGTCGTAATCAAAGTTAGGCATAATAGCGTTGAGAGCCTGCTGTTCGCGTTTACCCATCTGTGAGATATTTCCACCTTTTAGAATGGTGTAGAGTGTATCTATTCCCAATTTAGTTTGTTCGATGGAATCGGCTGTTTTTGTATCTCCGTTGTGTGTAGGAGTTTTCTGTTTCAACTGTTCTAACTCATTGATCTTACTGTCAACTTCTGCCTTCATTTCATCTATCGTTGCATCTTTTCGGCGGAGCAACTGCTGAATATTCTGCTCTGTCATCTCTTGTTGTCTGCGATAGGCATGTAGTTGTTGGCGCATACGACGGCGAAACCATACTACGATACCAGATGTAAGGAGTATCAAGATGATAACAAGATAAGCTATATAGAGTTGAAGTTGCAAGGCTTTGCGTTGTGCGATAGCCACTTCATAACGGTCTTGTATCTGTATAATCTCAATATCTTTCTCCGGTGAAACCGATAAAATCTGATGTTTTTCAATGCGTGTTCGCAGCTGATTAATATTCTTCTCTTGGTCTTTACGAATACGAGGCTTGAAGGATTCAGCCTTCTTTACGTACAACAGGGCAGAGTCACGTTGTCCGATTTGGTTGAAAACCGAGGCTTTACCGAGGTAAATATCCGTCAGTCTGTGACTCTTCTTACTATCATTTGCATAGCGAGCAGTATGGGCGAAGTAGTCAAGTGCCAATTTATAAGCACCATTTTGGGCATTCAATAGAGCAATACGATAGTATGTAGCAAACTTCAAAGAGTCTTCTGTTACGTTGAAAAGGTGCTTTCTGCCGATTTTAGCTGATACATCGCATTCCTTGTGTCATGTTTAGCCATGAAGAAAGCAGCACTATCGAGCCTCATCCGAGTGATTCCTTCGTCTGTTGCAGGATAGTTAGGGAGTTTTCTTTGGCTGCATGAAAGCAAAGTCAAAAGAGTAAGCAGTAATAAAATCGGTTTTTTGTTCATATTTGCAAAGATACACATTCTACTGCGTATTGCCAAATTAGGGTGGGAGGAAAGGGGATGAAAAGCTACCTTAAAGCTTGGTAAAGTGCGAAAACGAGGGAACTTTTATAAGCTTTATTGTGTCAAAGAAGTGAAGTTGTTAGTCGTAAATTATTGATAGTCAAATATTAACTTGTTTTACATGTGTCAACTCTAATGGGGCTATTGCATTGTATTATATTCTTCTTTACCTTTGCATCGACAATAAGTTCCAATATATGTCATCTGCATTTCATAAACCTGCGGCGGCGTGATTGCGTTTAAGCGTTGGCGCAGGTTTTAAATTAAGAATGTTCGAAAGACTCTTCAAAGCAAGGAGTTTGTTTATAATAATCTCTCGAAAGGCTGCGTTTAGTAGCTGTAAAGGAGAATAAAACAAAAGGTTTATATGATGAAACGAATACTGTTTGCAATATCACTTAGTATCTGTATGTCAGGAACTATTAATGCTCAACAGGAAAAGATGTCGATGAAATCTTATGAAAATGAGGTTCGGAAAGATACAATCGATACCTTAGAAGTAAAAAACGAAAGGCATAAAATATTTGATTGTTGGTTTCCTCCAATGCCATCTTTCCCAGGTAATATCCAACAATTCCTTCGTGCTCACCTTGTATGGCCAGCTGGTCGTAAGAACAAAAAGGTTGAAGGAAAGGTGATTGTTAAGTTTTATATAGAACGTGACGGCACTTGTTCTCAGTTCAAGATACTTCGTTCGTTGAGTCCTGCTTTTGATACAGAGGCGTTAAGGGTATTGAAGTTAATGCCGAAGTGGAATGTGGATTCAACGGCTAAGGGTGGTACTTGGTATGTCTTGCCAGTTTCTTTTAAGAAACAAAATGTTCAACAATAAAAGTTCATGGTTATGATAAAGAAACTGTTTTTAGTTCTATTTTTAAGTTTTGTAGTCGTTGGTAATATCGATGCACAGAAGCATAAAAGAACGATGAAACCGAAGAAAAAGGAGCAAACTGAGCAGCCTTATTGTGCTGAACCAGCCTTTGCTCTTTGTTATGATACATTGAATGTGGACACCTTAGGGGCAAAGATGTTTGAAACCGCCGAGGGTTTGAAGCCTTCGTTCCGAGGTAATCTCCTCGAATTCATCGCATCAAATCTTCAGTATCCGCCTGAATTGGCAGAAAGCTCAGTGTCAGGAAGAGTTATTATAAAGTTCTTTGTGACCCCTTCTGGTCATTGTTGTCTGTTCAGGGTTATGCGTTCTGTATACCCATACCTCGACAGAGAGGCACTTCGCGTACTAAAACTTATGCCAGCGTGGGAGTGGGAAAGAAGACCGAAGCAGGGAGTTTGGCAGCTTGTGCCTGTCACTTTCAGATTATTATAAGCCTAAATTGCTCATGTTGTCATCACTTTTTGTAAGCCGTTTTTTTATTTATATAGCAAGGAAACGAACTTTTAAACGTATATAATTATTATGAATAAGTTTTTGATTATATTCTTTTTATCTTTGATGACTGTAGGTAGTATTTATGCTACGTACAGTAGCCAAATGAAATTCCAACAGGAGAATATTTGTAACACGAAGGCTATTACCTTGTCAGATAAGTCTAAAAAGGCTCGGCAAGACACCGTGTCTGTCCTAAAAGAATTCCCATTCTTTCCGGGAGATTTTAATGAGTTCATCTTTTCTAACTTTCATTATCCACCATCTTTACAAGAAAATTGTATACAGGGGAGGGTGGTTGTAAAGTTCTGTATTAACCCCAAAGGAAAGTGTGATCACTTTTCTATTGTGCGTTCTGTCGACCCATTGATTGATAAGGAAGTTCTACGTGTTTTAAAGTTAATGCCAAAATGGAAATGGAGGGTTAGTCCGAAGAAGTGTTTGTGGATGGTAAAGGCTGTAGAATTTCAGTTGAGATAAGAACTGATAATAGTTTTATTAGCAGTCTTGTGTTTGAATATAGATAAATTTATTAGAAGATAAAGCCACGTTGCTGGAGATAATACCGATGAAATCGACATAATTTATAGTCTATCATTAAGCAGGACTATGTTTTTAAGTAATTCAATGTAGGCTTTGATAAAGCAATACTTAAGAATCTATAAGTTTCGACCTTAAAATTCCAATGGCTTTTTGCCCCCATCTTATTCTTTTATCGTACCTTTGCAGTAACAAAAATAATAATAGGTAATAAACGAAGATAATAACAAAAATAAAGGAATAATTATGGCAAAGAAAGCTTTATTGATGATCCTTGATGGATGGGGTAACGGTAAGCATGGTAAGGGTGATGTAATCTATAACACACCAACTCCATACTTAGATTATTTGAACGCAGTTAGTGCACACTCTGAGTTGCAGGCATCAGGTGAAGATGTAGGTCTGCCAGATGGTCAGATGGGTAACTCTGAGGTTGGTCACTTGAATATAGGTGCAGGTCGTATTGTTTATCAGGACCTCGTTAAGATTAACAAGCTTGTCAGAGTGGTGACATCTTGAAGAACCAAGGTATTATTGATGCATATAGCTATGCGCAGAAGAATGGTAAGAAACTTCACTTGATGGGTCTGACCTCTACGGGTGGTGTTCACTCTTCACTTGATCACCTTTTCAAGTTTATCGAGATTGGTAAGGAGTATAACCTCAAGGATGTTTACGTTCATTGCTTTATGGACGGACGTGATACAGACCCAAAGAGTGGTGCTGGTTTCGTTGCTGATATCCAGAAGGTATGCGATGCAAATGACGCACATATCGCTTCGGTGGTTGGTCGTTTCTATGCAATGGACCGTGACAAGCGTTGGAATCGTGTGAAAGAAGCATACGACTTGCTTGTTGAGGGTAAGGGTACTCCTGCTACTGACATGGTTAAGGCGATTGAGGCAAGCTATGCAGAAGGCGTAACAGACGAGTTCATCAAGCCTATTACAAACTCTTCTGTAAATGGTAAGATAGAGGAGGGTGACGTAGTTATCTTCATTAACTTCCGTAACGACCGTGCTAAGGAGTTGACATCTGTGCTCACACAGCAGGACCTCCCAGAGGAAGGTATGCACACAATTAAGGATCTGCAGTTCTACTGTATGACTCCATACGATGCAAACTTTAAGAACGTGAATGTTCTCTTCCCTAAGGAGAACGTAATGGATACATTAGGTGAATACCTCAGCAAGCTCGGTAAGAAGCAGCTTCATACAGCCGAGACTGAGAAGTATGCACACGTAACCTTCTTCTTTAATGGTGGTCGTGAGCAGCCTTACGAGGGTGAGGATCGTATCTTGGTTCCTTCTCCAAAGGTGGCAACATACGACTTGAAGCCAGAGATGAGTGCCTTTGAAGTGAAGGATAAGCTTGTTGGTGCTATTAATACACAGGAGTATGACTTCATCGTTGTGAACTTTGCTAATGGTGATATGGTGGGTCATACAGGTGTTTACAATGCGATTGCAAAGGCTGTCTGGGCAGTTGACCAGTGTGTTAAGGAGGTTGTCGAGGCTGCGAAGGCTAACGATTATGAGACAATCATCATCGCTGACCACGGTAATGCAGACAACGCAATCAATGAGGATGGCAGTCCAAACACTGCTCACTCACTCAACCCAGTACCATTCATCTATGTTACAAACAATAATTCAGCAACAGTGAAGAATGGTCGTTTGGCTGACGTTGCTCCTTCAATCCTTCATATTATGGGCTTAGAACAGCCAGCTGATATGACAGGTGAAAATCTTATTACAGATTAATCAAAAGTTAATTATATTAAATTAGGCGAATCCCAAAGGTCTTTTATGGCTTTTGGGATTTGTTTTTATTACCTTTGCTGCCGTGAGTCGTATTTCGACTCTAATATTATATAGGTATTAGTATTAATTTTTAAGATTAAAGACAATGAAGAATCGTAAGTTAGTATTATCATTAGTAGCCCTTGCAGGACTCTCTTCTCTTAGCGCACAAGCACAGACCAACAATACAGAAAAGTCTCATGAGACTATCATGCAGCGTGTTGACACGTTGGCAAAGAAGGTAGGTTCTGATGTTAAACATGCAGAGGGTGTGGAGAAAGCTAAGTTAAACGCTGATGCACAGAAGGTAGGTGCTGCCGTTAAGAAGGCTGAAACTACTGAGAAAGCAAAGTTCAACGCAGACAAGCAGAGAGTTAAAGCAGACCTTGCTAAGGACAAGGAGAAAGTAAATAAGGTTTATCAGGATGATAAGGCAAAGTTCAATGCTGATGTAAAGAAGGCTGAGAACGGTCTTGCTAAAGATGAGCAGAAAGTAAAGAATACTTATCGCAAGGATGAGGCAAAGGTAAAGCAGGGTGTTGCTAAGGATAAGCAGAAAGTAAGAAACGCATATCGTAAGGACAAGGCAAAGGTTAAGGCTGGCGTAAAGAAGGTTAAGCAAGGTCTTGCTAAGGACGGACAGAAAATCAAAAACACTTATAACAAGGACAAGGCAAAGGTTAAAGCGTTCTTTAAGAAGGAGAAATAATTTGCTTAAATAGAAACAATTATTTAATTGTAGATAAAAGAGTCGTGTTCATTCACGGCTCTTTTTGTGTTCTTCCGTTAAATGTGTAGATCGTTAATAGAATGAGATAAATCCACATACAGGATATGATTACCCCCTCATTAGTTGAGCTTTGTAATTTATTTTCATGCAGTTCAAAATCAATACATGCTCTTTTGGCTTCTTAAAGACGCCTTTTTGACTTGCAAAAGGTGCCCTTTAAGCCTCTTACTAACGCCCTTTTGAAGTGCAATTAAGCATGTTTTACTTTACTACTTTATAACTAATTGATTTTCTGTTAATTATAAACCTGCTTTTTGTATGTGATTTTGCAGTTATTTATGGATGTATCGTTAGAAATTGTGTAATAATTTTTCAAACGCTTGTCTGCAGAATTTTGAAGTCTTAAATTAAAATGGTTTTCAATATCAAAAGATGATAATAGGATAGATACTTGATTGTCTTAGCTATGTTTTAGTTTAATGAGTAACTTCAGTTTTTCCTTTAAAGCAATACAAAAAGCGTCTACGTACTTAATGGAAGAAACTCTTTTTGTTTGTTGGTAAGGAAAAAGAACGATTAAGATTGTGGTTTACATAAATTCACTAAATGAATAAGCAGATTTTAATAAATCTAAAATTTATAAACAGAATGAATCTTTTTGCAGTTGAAACTTCTTTTTTCATTACCTTTGCGCCCATAAGGAATTATATCCTTTCCGAGTTTTAAAGATATTAATGTGTAATTTTTAAACAGTAAAAGATTATGGATTTTAAGAAAATAGCATTATCATTTGTAGTAGCATTTAGCGTATGTTCACTTAGTGCACAGGCACAGAGCCAGTGTTCAAAGAAGTGTGACAAGGCTCCAAATGAGCAGGTAGAGAAGGGCAAGCAGTGCGATAAGGCAGGTAAGGCTTGTGATGAGAAAGCTGAGAAGGCTTGTGATAAGCAGGCAGGTAGCTGCTGCAAGAAGCAAGATAAGGCTTGCGATAAGTCTGCTAAGGCTTGCGACAAGGCAAAGAAGGACTGCAAGAAGGCACAGGCTGGTAGCTGCTGCAAGAAGCAGGCTCAGCCAAAGAAGAAGTAATAGTTTAGCTTTAAAAATAAGAAAGTCGTGTCGAAAGGCACGACTTTTTTGTTGTTATCAGAACTTTATCGTACTTTTGTAGTAACAAAACTGCATGTAGTAAGATGCGATAAGTTATATCTTTGTTTTAATCTTATTACATTTGCAGATAACAATCATAGCTATGGGTGTAAAGATAGAACCATCGTGGGCACAGCAACTGAGTGGAGAGTTTGAGAAACCTTACTTCCAGCAGTTGGTTGAGCAGGTGAAACAAGAGTATGCACAGTTCCCTTGTTATCCTCCAGGAAACTTGATATTCAATGCCTTTAACCTTTGTCCTTTTGACAAGGTGAGGGTTGTGATTATTGGGCAAGACCCTTATCATGAGCCTGGTCAGGCGATGGGATTAAGCTTCTCCGTGCCTGATGGGGTACAGCTCCCACCTTCATTGCAGAATATCTATAAGGAGATTGCGGCAGATTTAGGTACACCTATCCATCAGTCAGGCGACTTAACACGTTGGGCAGAGCAGGGAGTTCTCTTGCTGAATGCTACACTTACCGTTCGTGCACATGTTGCCAATAGTCATCAACGGTTAGGGTGGGGAACCTTTACCGATGCAGCTATCAAGGCACTAAGTGATGGTCGAGAGAACTTAGTCTTTATGCTTTGGGGCGGTTTTGCGCGTAGTAAGAAGGCACTGATCGACCAGCAGCGACATTGTGTCATAGAAAGTGTACACCCTTCGCCACTCTCTGCTAATCGTGGTGGATGGTTTGGGCAGCACCAGTTCTCACGTTGTAACGCCTACTTGACCGCTTGTGGCGCACAGCCTATTGAATGGTAAGTAGGCAAGTTGGCGAGTTTAGGGGTTGACAAGTTAGTTGTCATTAGGCTTATGGGGCGTATTAGCCTAATTACTCTAATAAGAGTAGCATAATAGTCAAAGCTCTTTGACACTCTAAAATCATGTTAGGAGGAATTATTTACGTGAAAATGAATAGGAAGGGAGTTCCGTTTTTGTGAGAAGATGCTGTTGAGCGAACGGCAAGACATAGTTAGAAATGAAATAATTTAGCGTTAAGAAAGATGGGTAATACGTATGATCATATATTCATGGTGGGAGATGTGCTTGTCTCACCAGATATAATCAATGTGAAGTTTTGCTGTGACCTTGATAAATGTCATGGTCAGTGCTGCATTGAGGGGAGATGCTGGTGCACCTGTAACCTTGGACGAGACAATGGAGATAGAGAACGTTCTCGATACTGTTTGGGGTGATTTGTCAGCCTCTGGGCAGTCGGTCATAGATAAACAGGGTGTCGCTTACACCGATGAAGAGGGCGATTTGGTGACGAGTATCGTTGGTGGTAAGGACTGTGTCTTCACTTGTTATGAGAATGGTTCTTGTCTTTGTGCCTTGGAGCGTTCCTACCGTAATGGCAAGACAGGCTTCGTAAAACCTATTTCTTGTTCGTTATATCCAGTTCGAGTGAAAGACTTTGGGAATGGTACTTGTGGTATTAATTACCATCACTGGCGCATCTGTGCTGATGCAAGAAAAAAAGGAGAAGAACTAAATCTTCCCCTTTATAAGTTTTTGAAGGAACCCCTTACGCGTAGATTTGGTAAGGAGTGGTATGATGAATTGTGTGAGGTAGCTGAGCAGTTGTTGGGGTGATTAGGCTATTAGGCCAATTAGCCTAATGAGGCTAATAAGCCTAATAGCTTGTCAACTCTTTCTAAACTGCGAAGGACTCATACCCACATGTTCCTTAAAGTATTTACCCATAAAGCTCTGATTGGCGAAGTTTAGTTCATCAGCAATCTGCTTAATGCTCATCGTACTGTTTCTAAGCATCACGCGTAACTCACGTGTAACGTAGGAGTCAATCCAATCACTTGGTGTACGTCTGCTGACAGTACGCACGGTTTCAGAGAGATATTTAGATGTGATACACAGTTGTTGTGCGTACCAACTGACACGCCTTTCCGTACGATAGTTCTTTTCTACAGTCTGAATGAAGTCGCGGAAGATAGCTTCAGCACGAGTCTGTCCGGCTTCTCCTACTTGTTGGAAGCGATAGATGATATCACTCATATCGATGATAAGGGCCTTTAGCATTGTCATAACTAACTCACGACGGAAGCGATGACCAGTATCAATAATCTTCTCCTTGATATGCTGAATGTCGTTTTCTAATGCCTTTGCCTGATTGTTATCAAGGTGGAAAACAGGATGGGTACGGGCAAAGAGGAAGAGAGCAGACAGTTCGTGAACTCCGCTTACAATGTTCTGAAAGAAGTCATAAGACATGATGAGGGCAATTCCCTTGCAATCACGTGAGAGCATATAGTCGGCAACTACCTGTTCTTCGCTAATGATAATGACGTCCCCAGCACCCACCTCGTGCATCTTTGTATCAACAGTATATTGTGCATGACCGCTGGTACAGAGGGCAAGAAAGAGAGACTTCATACGAGAAGGATTGGTAGGAAGTGGTACTTGCGTAATATCCTCGAAGAGAATAAGGTCGTTATCAATAAATTTACCTTCAGGATAGACAGCTTTTGCTTGTGCTACATTAACTTCGAGAAGCCTTATCTTTTTGTTCATTTTCCTATTGTTTTGAATTTGCAAATATACTCATTTATTTCTTCTTTCGAAAAGTTTATGTGGGAAAAAGAACAATATTCATAGTAATAAAAGCGATAATAAGCGATTATAGGTGATAATTAGGAGAAAATAAAAACTCCCTTTCTCGTTTTGTGAGAAAGGGAGTTTCTTTATGTTTTCAGCTTTAGAAGCTGTGTAGAATCTACTTAGAAAAGCTTATGCATCAATGTTAGCATAGGTTGCATTCTTCTCGATAAACTCACGACGAGGCTCAACATCATCGCCCATCAGCATAGAGAAAATCTCATCTGCATCAGCAGCATTCTCGATAGTAACCTGCTTCAAGAGTCGTGTCTTTGGGTCCATAGTTGTCTCCCAAAGCTGTTCTGGGTTCATCTCACCAAGACCTTTGTATCGCTGTGTGTGGATAGCCTTTGCATCTTCAACACCATTAGCGTACTTATCGATGAAAGCCTGACGCTGTTGCTCGGTGTAGCAGTATTCGCTTACCTTCTTATAAGTACACTTGTAGAGTGGAGGTGTTGCGATATACAAGTGTCCCTGCTCAATAACCTTCGGCATATAACGATAGAAGAGTGTCATAATCAGTGTGTCGATGTGAGAACCATCGACGTCGGCATCGGTCATGATGATAATCTTGTCATAGCGAAGTTTATCAGTATTAGCCTCAAAGTCGCCTTCTCCCTCAACGCCAAAGCGTACACCGATAGACTGAATGATATTCATAACAGACTCAGCTTCGAATACACGATGACGCTGAACCTTCTCTACATTCAGAATCTTACCACGGAGAGGGAGGATAGCCTGTGTATAACGGTCACGTCCCTGCTTAGCTGAACCACCCGCAGAATCACCCTCGACGAGGAAGATTTCGCAGTCTTTTGGGTCCTTGTTAGAACAGTCTGCCAACTTACCAGGCAAACCACCACCGCTCATCACGTTCTTACGCTGTACGCTTTCGCGTGCCTTACGGGCTGCAACACGAGCTGTAGCAGCAAGAATAACCTTGTTACAAATCATCTTTGCCTCGTTAGGATGCTCCTCAAGATAATCGGTCAGTGCCTCACCAACAGCCTGCTGAACGGCACCTGAGACCTCACTGTTACCTAATTTGGTCTTTGTCTGGCCCTCAAACTGTGGCTCTGCAACCTTGATAGAGATAACAGCTGTCAAACCTTCGCGGAAGTCTTCACCAGCAATCTCAATCTTAGCTTTCTCCAACTGCTTAGAAATCTGTGGATCATTGTCAGCGTATGTCTTCAGTGTACGAGTCAATGCAGCACGGAATCCCTGCAAGTGAGTACCACCCTCGATAGTGTTGATATTGTTAACGTATGAGTGGATGTTCTCTGTATAATCAGTGTTGTACATCACAGCCACCTCGATAGGAATGTTTTGCTTCTCTGTCTTGAGATAGATAACATCATCGAAGAGGTGCTGACGATGGCGGTCAACGTAACGAACGAACTCCTTCAAACCATCCTTAGCATGGAAGACCTCAGTACGTGTCTTGCCTGTTTCAGGGTCTGGACGAAGGTCAGAAAGCGTAATCTTGATACCAGCATTCAGATAAGCCAACTCGCGCATACGACGTGCTACGATAGCCCATTGGTAAACTGTAGTGGTGAAAATCTCTGGGTCTGGCCAGAACTGCTGACGTGTACCTGTCTTGTCAGTCTCACCAACAACCTTTACAGGATAGAGAGGCTTACCCTTCTCATACTCCTGCTGGTAGATTTTACCATCGCGGAATACCTGTGACTTCATATGTGAAGAAAGTGCATTTACACAACTAACACCTACACCATGCAAACCACCGCTGACTTTATACGAACCCTTGTCGAACTTACCACCTGCGTGGAGCACGGTCATAACAACCTCAAGGGCGCTCTTGTGAAGTTTTTCGTGCATGTCAACAGGGATACCACGACCATCATCCTCAACGGTAATGGAGTTATCCTCGTTGATTGTAACCTCAATGTTCTGACAGTAGCCAGCCATTGCTTCGTCGATAGAGTTATCGACGGTCTCGTTAATCAAGTGGTGGAGTCCCTTCTCACTAATGTCACCAATGTACATAGCAGGACGCTTGCGTACTGCCTCCAAGCCTTCTAATACCTGGATGTTACTGGCGGAGTAATTATTCTCGTTTTCTGGATTTTCTGCCATTTTCTTTCGATTGTTCTTATAGTATGCAAAGATACACTTTTTCCTTTATATTTGAAAATAAAAACCTGCAAAAAACACAAAAGAAAGCATATCAAATTGCTGTTTCGTGCTGATAATTAGCTTTTATTCTTTTTTTAGAGGTAATACTTAATTTCCTTATAAATGAGGATTGTTCGGAAAACTCATTATCTGTACCTTTGCAACACAAAAACATTAACAAAAAGCCATCCTTATGTTAAATACCTTATTATTTGCATCCCTTGCTATCAGTGGGGTAGCTGGAGTGACTCCAGACTCAGTAGTGAACAAAGATGTATCACTTAATGAAGTAGTCGTAACCGACTTTAAACAGAATAAGAGAAACCTAACTTCTATTGCAGTTTCAACCATTAACAGTCAGCAATTACTGAACCAACAAATTGTGAATTTGAAGGAATTAACGGCAGTAATGCCTAACTTTTACATGCCCGACTATGGTTCATATGCTAACACACCTATCTTTATTCGTGGTATCGGAGCAAAGACGAAGGGTTCTGCCGTGGGTTTCTATGTAGATGGTGTGCCTCATTTTGAGTCGTCAGCATTTAATATTGACCTTAGTGATATTGCTGCTGTAGATGTGTTTCGAGGTCCGCAAGGAACCTTATACGGCCGTAACACTATAGCAGGTGTTATCAATGTCTACACACATAACCCTCTTGATTATCAGAAGACGCGTATAAAAGTAGGCTATGGAATGTATAACGATGTTGTAGCACAGGCTTCTAACTATTCTAAGCTGACTGATAAACTTGGTTTATCGAGTGCTATTTCTTATCATCATAATGATGGTATGTTCATCAATCAGTTCCTGAATAATAAGGCAGATAAGGTGAATGAGGTTGAAGGACGACTCGGACTTTACTGGCGACCAACCATGAATTGGCTTATTCATCTCAATAGTACGTTTACTCATAGTAAGCAGAATGGTTATCCATATGCACCATACGACCTGACGAAAGATGCGTTATCACCTATTAGTTATAACCGCAATAGCACTTACAAACGTCTGATTTCAACAACAGGTCTTAATGCTCGATATGAGAATAGTCGTATTAGTTTCAATAGTCAGACATCTTATCAATTCATCAAATCACATCAGGGGATAGACCAAGATTTCACACCAAAGGATTTCTTCTATGCTGATAATAGCTATCATCAGAATATGCTTTCGCAAGAGCTAACCCTGAAATCGAATGATAAAGGTCGTTACCAGTGGATTATTGGTATGTTTGGTATGCTACTCCATTCTGACCCCTTTATAGAAACAAGCTATTATACAAAGGATTTTTCGACTCCAACTTCCTATAAAAACCCTACAGCAGGCTATGCAATCTATCATCAGAGCTCTTATAATATATGGAGGGGTTTATCGGCAACTGTTGGTTTACGCTTTGATTATGAGCATGCGAAGATTGACTACAATCAAGATAAGGTAACGTTAACAACAGGTGCTAATGCACATGTAAAGGACTTTGTTAGTAGTGCTAACTTCTGTCAGTTCACCCCTAAGTTTACGCTTCAATATCTTACAAACAGGGACAATCTCTACTATGCGAGTGTCACTCGTGGTTATAAGCCAGGCGGATTTAACACTATCTTTAAGACCGATGCAGAGCGTGCATACGACCCAGAATACAGCTGGAATTACGAGGTAGGGGCACGATTGAAGTTCTTGAATGGGCGACTGACTGCTGAAGCAGATCTTTTCTACATTGATTGGCGACACATGCAGACTACCTATACTGTTCCTGCTGTGGGTAATCTAATTGCGAATGCAGGACATACAGATAGTAAAGGTTTCGAACTCTCATTTGCTTATCATCCAATAAAGAGCTTACAGTTTAGTATGAACTATGGTTACACCCACGCTCGTTACTTGGAATATAAGAAGAGTGCTACAGAAGATTTCTCGGGTAATAGACTTCCAATGGTGCCTAACCACACGCTCTCAATAGATGGAACTTACACCGTTTTGCAGGCAGGTTGGTTTGATAAGATTGTCGTTAATGCAGGCTTAACAGGGCTCGGTCGTATCTATTGGGCTGATGACAATGTCGTTCGCCAGAACTTCTATGGGACGCTTAATGCAAAGGTTAGTCTCACAAAAGGTATATTTACATGGGATTATGGGGTAAGAATCTGACAGGAACTGACTATATAGCGTACAGTTTCAAGATGTCAACTGGTAACTATGCACAGAAGGGTAAGCCTCTTACCTTTGGTACTTCCCTCAGCATGACATTCTAAGGAGAGGATAAAGGGTAGGAGAAAAAGGATGCTGTAGCTAATTCAGCTCACTTCTCCTAAAGTCCTTTCTCATGATATGTAACACGCTGCTCTACTTATATAATTCACTACATGTTCAACAGCATTTCATCAAAGAAACTAAGTTTTGGTACGTTCTTCTGTCTATATATTGCACAGATGGTACCGTCATCCTTTCTTATGACAGCCTTACAGGTTATCATGAGGGAAGGACAATATAGTCTTGCAACCATTGGGTTGCTAAACCTTGTCCGAGTTCCATGGACGATAAAGTTCCTATGGTCGCCTTTTGTTGACCGCCACTGCGTAACAGTGCGAGACTACAAACGTACGATTATCGCTACAGAGTTGATATATGCCGTTGCACTCTTAGCCACAGGGCTGATTAATGTACGTTCAGAAATCATGCTTGTAGTCATTCTTGCGTTTATCTCTATGCTTGCTTCGGCTACGCAAGACATTGCTACAGATGCGCTTGCCATCCTTTCTTTTAAGAAGCACGACCATAGTATGCTTAATAGTATGCAGTCTATGGGAGCTTTCGGAGGTGCTGTTATTGGTGGAGGAGTCTTGCTTATCTTACTGAAAAGCTATGGTTGGAATGTTGTAGTACCCTGCTTAGCCTTGTTTGTTTGTATGATGATTATTCCTTTAATGTTTAATCCTCATATCAAGATAGAGAATGAGAAACCAAGAGAGCGTGCCAAGTGGACTGACATCTTTAGCTTCTTTGGACGTAAGGAGATATGGCCACAGATAGGTTTCTTGCTGCTGTATTATATGGGAATTATCGGTATTCTTTCCATGTTGCGTCCTTACCTCGTTGATAAGGGGTACGATATGAAGGAGATAGGATTCCTTACTGGTATCGTTGGAACTGCTGCTTCCTTCGTTATGGCGTGGTTTTCTGGAGTGCTTATACGTCGAATCGGAATTTATAAGGCTCGTATTATCATTGCAGGACTTATTATTTTAGCACCTATCTACTTCCTTGCAATGACTTTTGCCGACTTTAACAAGACAGCATTTGTCATTGGAATCATTTATATCCAAGCTTGTTACGGATTGGCTACTGTGGTTCTTTACACTACAGCCATGCGATGCGTACGTCCTGGTAGAGAAGGGACTGACTTCACCATACAAATTGTTATTAGTCATGTAAGCGGTCTGCTCGTTGCGGTATTAGCGGGAACGGTAGCACATATCTTCGACTATCGTGGTCTTTATATAGCTGAAACAGTGGTGGCTATCATCAGCCTTATTTATGTTCTCTCAGCCTTTAAAAAGGAACAATAAACCATGTGTTCCTTTACAGAAGAACGTGGCTTTGCCCCAAACCGATCACGTATTGTGGTCTAATGACCTATTCAGATTATATCATAGTAAAGTTAGGCTTGTAAGCCTATTGTGCTTTCCTTATAAATGAGGATTGTTTATGTTAGGAGGTATTCGTACCTTTGTCATATAATTTATTTCGACGAATGAAGCAAGAACTGATTGATAAATACAATGTATCTGTACCTCGTTATACGAGTTATCCACCAGCTAACTTCTTCCGACTTTTTACTGGGGAAGAGTTTCTGAGGGAGGTTGATTATAGCAATGAGGTGCGTGAGAAGAATCTTTCCTTTTATTTTCATATGCCTTTTTGTCGGCGTCTGTGCCATTATTGTGGCTGCAACTCTTACCCTATGGCAAAGGAAGAGCATGTCGAAGCCTATGTAAAAGCATTGCATAAGGAGATAGATCTTGTAGTAAAGCATCTGGATAAAAGTAGACGTATATCGCAGATTCATTATGGCGGTGGTAGTCCAACTGCTATGCCTGTAAGTGTTCTTAAGGAACTGAATGAGCATCTGCTGTCACTCTTTTCTACGATAGAACAGCCTGAGATAGCCATAGAATGTCATCCAGGTTATCTAACAGCAAAGGACTGGCAAGGACTGTTGGATGCACGATTTAATCGTTTTAGTTTAGGTGTACAGGACTTCAATGAAGAGGTGTTGAGGCTTGTTAATCGTACGCCTTCTGAATTGCCAACAGAGGAAATAGTGGCAATTCTCCGTAACGCGGGTGTTAATATTAATATGGATTTCCTCTTTGGCTTACCACTTCAGACGTCGGATAGCTTTAAGAAGACGATAGAGCGTGCTGTAGCAATGCGCCCCGACCGTGTTACAACATTCAGTTATGGACACTGCCCATGGATATTTAAACGGCAGATGATACTTGAAAAGGCTGGTCTTCCTGATACGGAGGAGAAGGCTTTGATGTTCCAAAAGGCTAAAGATGTGCTGCATGAGGCGGGTTATCTTAGTGTTGGTTTGGATCATTTTGTACTTCCTAATGATGAACTATCTGAGGCTTTGCAATCTCATCGACTACATCGAAACTTCCAAGGTTATTGCACGCGTCGCACAACGGGGCAGGTGTATGCTTTCGGTGTGACGGGTATCAGCCAATTAGAGACTGCCTATGCACAGAATACAAAGTCGATAGACGAATATATAGCAGAAGTCTCTGCGGGTACGTTGCCTACCCGAAAAGGCTACCAATTAACGACCAAAGAACGTATAGTACGTGAGGTAATTGAACGTTTGATGTGTAACTATCATCTTGATTGGACGCATCTCGCGGAGGATCTTGCAGTTTCAGTAGCTGACGTGAAAGGGGCTATCAACTATGATGTTGAACGTCTGCAAGAGATGGAAAGAGATGGTATTCTTTGTTTAACAGAGAATACCTTGGAGATGACAGGGGAAGGGAATCCCTTTGTTCGTACTGTGGCTGCTGTGCTTGATCCGATGATGGTGGCTACGGATAAGAAGTTTTCTAAGCCGATATAAAAGTTTTACCCTTCCTTATTGTTGGGTAGAGAAACTGGGGAGAGGAATCTATATAGCATTAATATTATGGAAGAAAGAAAGATAGTTGTCGTTGGCGCAGGTCTTACTGGTCTTACTTGTGCTGCTTATCTACGTCGTAAAGGTCAAGATGTAGTGGTCTTGGAGGCTACCGACCGTATCGGTGGACTTATGCAGACGGAGGAGGTTGACGGCTTTGTGATGGAACAAGGACCGAGTACGGGTACTATTAAACACCCTGAAGTGGCTGAACTCTTCGATATGTTAGGCGATGATTGTACGCTGGAGGTGGCACAAAGTTCTGCTAAGTGCCGTTTGATATGGAAGGATGGACGCTTCCATGCCCTACCTTCAGGACTTTGGTCTGCTATCACAACTCCTCTCTTTACGCTGAAAGATAAGTTCCGCATCCTTGGTGAGCCATGGCGTAAGAAGGGAATAGACCCTAATGAGAGTGTGGGAAGCCTCGCTGAACGACGGTTGGGACGGTCTTTTGTTGATTATGCAGTCGATCCTTTCCTCTCAGGTGTGTATGCTGGTAACCCTTATCAACTACCAACTCGCCTTGCTTTGCCTAAACTCTACGACTTAGAACAGTGTTATGGGAGTTTTATCAAAGGGGCTATAGCACTTGCAAAACAACCAAAGACGGACAGGGAAAAGCGTGCAACGAAGGCTGTCTTCTCTACTCGTGGAGGTTTCCGTAGCCTTGTTTCTGCATTGGGGAGAGTGATAGGTGATGAGAGAATCCTAACGAATTGTAAAGACCTAAGTATAGAGCCGTTAGGAGATAAGTGGAAACTATCTTGGGGTAAGAATACGATAGTAGCTGAGCAGGTTGTTACAACTTGTCCTGCTTATGCCTTACCAAAGTTGTTGAGCTTCTTGCCTAAGGAGCAACTTGACGATTTAAGCAATCTTTATTATGCTCCTGTGATTGAGATAGGAGTAGGAATGAAGAATACGGGGGATGTACATTGGAATGCCTTTGGCGGATTAGTACCGTCTAAAGAAAAACAGAATGTGTTGGGAATTCTTATGCCTTCCGCTTGTTTTCAGGGGCGTTCGCCTAAGGAAGGAGCTAATTATGCGTTCTTCATTGGTGGTGCTTGTCATCCTGAATATCTCAATAAGACGGATGAAGAACTGACAGAATTGGTTAATACGTCCCTTCATACGATGTTGGGATATCCCAAAGGTACCCGAGCCGATGTTATTCGTATTTATAGGCACAGTCATGCTATTCCACAATATATGCCCGAAACGGATACTCGCCTTCGCACTATTGATGCCGTAGAACGTGCTTATCCAAGTTTACATATTATTGGTAATCTGAAAGATGGTATCGGTATGGGCGATAGAATCAAGCAAGCTGTGGATATGGCAGAGAAGATTAATTTAGCTTTATCGTAAATACAGCTGTTTTACACGTAATATTTTTTATTTTAATTTGCTGTCACTTTTAACACTTCTTTTACTCCTCTGTAAACGAATAAGTTAGGTGTTTAGAGTGGATGACAGCAGTGACAGCAAATTGAAAATTACCCCATTTGGTGAAGCACTGTCTATACATCAAACAAGTATATATACATGCAAAAAGCCATAATCCCAATAGGATTACGGCTTTTATTGTTCTTTTCAGCTATGACTGAAAGTATTTTTTTATCCCAATGCAGCTACGTGCTTGCAGAGAGCAGACTTCAAATTAGCTGCCTTGTTCTGGTGGATAACGTTAGTCTTTGCCAACTTGTCCAACATCTTCTGTACAACAGGGTAGAGCTTAACAGCCTCTTCCTTATCCGTCATGCTACGCAACTTGCGAACAGCGTTACGCATAGTCTTTGCATAATATCTGTTGTGCAAGGTCTTAACCTTGTCCTGACGGATTCTCTTCAATGATGATTTGTGATTTGCCATCTTTGTTTTCTTCTTTTTATTTTTACTTGTAGTCCCTAGCAGAGTCGAACTGCTCTTTAGAGAATGAAAATCTCTCGTCCTAACCGATAGACGAAGGGACCATAGCTGATTTTGCGGGTGCAAAGGTAGCCCATTTATTTTAATCAACCAAACTTTTTGCTAATAAATTTTCGTAAGAGGCTGTATTTTTGTATTTTTGCATTGTTTTTTATATGATTTTGAAGTCAAAGGCAATTGTTTTGCGTTCTCTGAAGTTTGGTGACTCATCACTAATAATTGATATGTTTACCGAGTTAGAGGGGCGTATTTCTTTTATAACGCGCATTCCTAAGACGGCAAAAGGGAAGATTAAGAAGCAGTATTTTCAACCGCTGACCTTACTCGACCTTGAATTTGATTACCGTCCGCGAACTTCTTTGCAGCGTATAAAGGAAGTGCGTATCCTTCGTCCTTACGGCTCTATACCTTTTGAACCTGTGAAGTCGGCTATACTTCTCTTCCTTTCTGAATTCCTTTATTATGTCACGCGTGGTGAGCAACAGAACGCCCACCTCTATAATTATATATGTGCGAGTATGGAATGGTTGGATGAGGCTGAACATGATTATGCCAACTTCCACCTTGTCTTTATGATGCGTTTGAGTCGTTTCATAGGTTTCTTTCCTAATCTTGATGCCTATCAGTCGGGTGCTTGTTTTGATCTTCGCAATGCAACCTTCACTACAAGTGCACCTCTTCATTCTGATTATTTACTCCCTATTGATGCCGCAGGTATTAATCAATTGATTCGTATGGACTACGAGAATATGCACCTTTTCCGTCTTTCTCGTCACGATCGTAATCGTATTTCAAATATAGTATTGCATTACTATCGAATCCATGTGCCTGATATGCCTGAGCTAAAGAGTTTTCAGGTGATGCGCGAACTGTTTAGTTAATGCGCTTTATGACGCCTATTGGTTTCTTAAAATGATATGCTTGATTTCTGTTGTAGATGTAGTGGCTGTCTTAACAGATAGCAAAAATCCACAAACATACTGGAGAGTGTTAAAGAATCGTCTCAGAAAGGAAGGAAATGAAACCGTTACAAATTGTAACGCTTTGTAGCTGTATTGACAAGAGTTAAAATCTATAGAGATAAAAAAACATGCTTCTCTGTGAGAATTCTTTTCATGGGAAAAATAATTCTCTTCATGAAAAGAGATATTTTTGTTCATGAAAATAAATTCTTTTATTCGTGATAAAAAATGCGATACCTTTTTTTATATGGTTCGTTTTTTTATTACTTTTGTGGTCTCGAAGCATGAAAATTCAAACTTTGTCTATATATAAAATAAGTCTATGAAGTTAACAGAACAGCGCAGTAGTATGCTTCATGGTGTACTGCTGATTACTTTGTTTGCCTGTGCAGCGTTCTATATCGGTGATATGGGATGGGTGAAAGCACTTTCGTTGAGTCCGATGGTTGTTGGTATTATCTTGGGTATGCTTTATGCCAACAGTCTGCGCAATAACCTTCCAGACACTTGGGTACCCGGTATTGCCTTCTGTGGAAAACGTGTTTTGCGCATTGGAATTATCCTTTATGGTTTCCGTTTGACCTTTCAAGACGTGGTAGCTGTGGGTTTTCCTGCTATAATCGTGGATGCAATTATCGTATGTGGAACGATTCTCTTGGGTGTTTTGGTAGGTAGACTTTTGAAGATGGACCGCAGTATAGCTCTTTTGACAGCTTGTGGAAGTGGTATCTGTGGAGCTGCAGCGGTATTAGGTGTCGACGGTGCTATCCGTCCAAAGCCTTATAAGACAGCTGTAGCGGTAGCGACGGTGGTAATCTTCGGTACACTTTCAATGTTCCTTTATCCTATTCTTTATCGTGCAGGTGTCTTTGATTTATCACCCGATGCAATGGGAATCTTTGCGGGGGCTACGATTCATGAGGTGGCTCATGTCGTCGGTGCAGGTAATGCCATGGGTGCTGCAGTGAGCAATTCAGCCATTATTGTTAAGATGATTCGTGTGATGATGTTGGTACCTGTGTTGTTGGTTATAGCCTTCTTTGTTGCAAAGAATGTTGCTGAGCGAGACGATGAGGCTGGCGGTAGTCGTAAGATAAACATCCCTTGGTTTGCGATTCTCTTCCTTGTGGTCATCGGTTTCAACTCATTGAACTTACTTCCAAAAGAGCTTGTCGACTTTATCAATACCCTCGACACCTTCCTGCTTACAATGGCTATGTCTGCACTTGGTGCTGAAACGAGTATTGATAAGTTTAAGAAAGCAGGCTTTAAGCCTTTCCTCTTGGCAGCAATCCTATGGTGCTGGCTGATTGGTGGAGGTTATTGCTTAGCAAAGTATTTGGTGCCTGTGTTAGGTGTTGGGTGTTAAGTGCTGGGTGTATTAGGGAATATTTTTGTAGAATCACTTCTGAATAAATTTTCATGTTCTCTAATATTATCATGTCTCATGAGGAGGTATCATTAAACATTTTATTAATCTTAGTTTTCAGTTTTGTGTAAAAAAAGATAAGAAATTAGCAGAATAAGATTTAACTATAAATAAAGTTTTTGAAAATGATAATGATATGTAAAAATAAATAACTATCTTTGCGCTTGTATGTTTTTGGTTTACAAAACTATAAGTATCTTGTTTGCGACTATCTTAGAAAGGTACCAAAGGATATGATTTAATATAATGATGAAGTTTGTTGTGAACCTTGGTACAGTATCTTGACAATTAATAGATGATTCATGCCGCATTCAGAATGTATTTATTACGCCTTATATACTATATAATAATTATAATAATAAAAACAAAGAATTATGTTTACAGCTAACGCTCAGAACTCAAATCAAGTACAGTTTAAATTTATCGTTGTATATGATAAGTTCAACAAACCTGTTGCAAACTCTATTAAAAACCAAGCTTATGAATTATCTATTAATAGTACAGCTTGGAGTAAAGAGCAGTATTTACATCAAGAACCTGGACTAAATAATGATAATTATGTATTATTTCTTTCAGAGAAATTATTAGAAGAGAATTTGTCTAATCCTCAACTTGAATTATATGATTTAATAGAAGGAGTTAAATACAAGCAAGGAAATGCTGTGGGTATATATGTTGAGGATATCAGTTATGTAGAAGTAGCAGAAAAACTTGCTGAAAGTCTTAAAGAAGACTGGTTGCTTCAGGTAGGGGCTTTAATAGCTGGTGGATGGATAGAGTAGTAGTGTTCTAGCTACATTCCAATATTTTTCAAAAGAGAAGGAAGGCGAAGCTATATTTGTTATACAAAAGCTGTGGATAAATTTGCTAAAGATAAACTAAAGTCGTTTGTTGTAGGAGAATTGAAATAAAAATGAAGTCATCGTTTGAAGAAGGATATAAAGCTTTCATCGAAGTATCTGGAAGTACTTATGGAGCAGATAGAGCTATGGGTATGTTGCTCAGTGTTTCAGGTTCTTGTTGAATTACAAAATAATCTCAATAAGTTTCATGGATTTACTACTGATATAAAGCAATTAAAAGGTGATGTACAAGAGTTTCGTTCATCTGGAACTTTTAATATTAAAGCTGCTATTAATGATTCCAAGTATAAAAACTGTAGTGGATAGAAGTCATGGATATGCATCGCCAGATATAACAACTAATTGGGGTGAAAATTATGGTTTAAAGGCTTTGTTTAGTGGGGCGGCTTCAGCCAAAGCTCAGTCTATAAGTCATTTCCAAAGATATATGGAATATAAAGCTAAGTCAGGTAGAATAGATTTGTTGTTTGAAGATTTTATTACAGAAAAAGGGTTTAAGTGCCTCTGAAATATTAGAATCAGATCCGATTTATTCTGGTCAAATGCGTTTAATTCCTGAAGATCGAGTTAAAAGAAGCTATAAGCTATTTGAGGCGTAGGATAGCTGTAAGGGCTATTACAAATCCAGATGAAGTAAGTCGATATCAAGAAACTCTTAATCGTTTAACGTCTAAGATTATAGCGCCAGATGGAACAGAATCTTCTACTGCAACAACACAGCAGTTACTCGATATTGCTGAGAAAGCAAAAAAAGGAGAGTATGATGCAGCAAGAGATGGGTTTTCAACAGAAGAATTAATAAAAATAGATAATATTCTTAAACAAGGTGTGAAAGCTGGATTAACAGCTGCAACAATTTCACTTGTTTTTAAAGGTTGCTCCAGAGATTTATAAATGTCTTGATGAACTTTTTATCGAATGGAACAATTGATGAAAGGAACTTAAATCTATAGGCTTTGCTGCTCTTGATGGATCTACCGAGGGATTTATCCGTGGGTTTGTTTCTGCAACAATAATGACTTCATGTACATCTGGATTTTTGGGGAGAAGCTTTTGAAATCTGTTGCTCCAGAAGTTATAGGGGAATGACAGTTATATTAATGAATACTCTTAAAGATTCATTTTTGTTGGCTAAAGGTAGTATCACTCAAAATGATTTTACTTATAATTTACAAAAGAAATATATTTGTTACTGGATGTGGTTTAGGTGGTGGTGTACTACTTCAAAGTTGCTTACCAATGATTCCGTTTGCGTACTTACTTGGTAATTTTGTAGGTTCTATGGTAGGGTCCTTTGCTTTCGTTGCATATGAACAAGCTATACTTTCATACTGTATATCATCTGAAGTACTTTCTTTGGCTTGGTTGACCAAAAACTATAAAATTACCAGATGATGTCTTGAAAGTATTAGGTGTAAATTTATTTGCTTATGAGAAGTATATATCTAATGAAAAGTTCTGTTAGTACATACACTCCAAGTCTGTATGAACCAAATTTATATAATGCTTCTATGATAAATATATTAAGGAGAGGGGTAATTAGCGTTAGGCAAATAGGATATATTTAAGAGGTATTGAATATAGGGTTAGATAGACTAAACATAGTAGATGGTATTTATTCCACATTGTATATTCAACGGTGTTTGGATTATGAATGTTGGGGGTGTTGATAAAGTGCGCATCTGAGGGAACATGTTTTGGTTAGATGTTGAATGATATATAGGAGAAGACTTACGATCTTCTACAAATGTGCGAAGGCTTAGCACATTATGTGCGGACGCCTAACACATGTGGTGCGGAGGCTTAATAAGAATGCATATAAGAGTAATGAGATTTATAGAAAGGCTTCCTTTCCCTCAAAGGAAGGGGTTATTCTTCTTATAATGAAGAAGGTTGATGAATCAAAAAAGGCTGAACTTCTTTCGGAGTCCAGCCTTTTCTTATTTTTGATATAACTATTATACGAAGCTAATAACGCCTTCAACAGCGCCTTCGTTGCTTTCGTTTTCTTCATTATCTTGCTCAGGATTACTGATGCGCTTGATGTCCTTAATCATCTGTTTGGTACGCTTATAGGTTGGTGTGTTCTCTACAGCAAGGATAACATCCTCGTTGTCGAGTTCATCCGCAGTAAAGCGATAGATGTGTGGACGATGCTTGTATTGTGAGCTGTTGTTGTCCTTATAGAAACGATCACGACGGTCACGACGCTCTGCAGCCTTCTCCTCTTCCTCTGCCTGACGTGCTGCATCCTCTTGTGTCTGCTTCTTGATATGGCTACCCATACCGTCAACATCCTCGATACCGAGCCCGTTGCAAGGATAGTAACCTTAACCTTCTTGTCGAGTTCAGGGTCAATAGCAAGTCCCCATTTCAACTCGAAGTCTGCGCTGAAGTGGTTCATGAACTCTGTCACATCGCCCATTTCCTCCATTGTCAGACCTGGGTTGTCCTTGTCGTCGGTGTTGAAGTTGATTGAGAGCAGAATCTTCTTAGACTTATAGACATCGTTATCGTTGAGCAATGGTGAGTTGAGTGCATCCTCAATAGCCTGCTTCACACGACCTTCACCCTCACCGTAACCGGTAGACATGATAGCTACACCGCCATCTTTGAGGACTGTCTTAACATCGTTGAAGTCGAGGTTCATAATACCATGAACGGTGATAATCTCTGCAATACTCTTAGCAGCCACGCTCAGGGTGTCGTCAGCCTTGCGGAAACCATTGAGCAAACTCAGTTCAGGATAAATCTCGCGGAGACGTTCGTTGTTGATAACGAGCAGCGCATCGACGTGCTTTGCCATCTCTTCAACGCCATCCAACGCCTGATCTATCTTCTTAGCTCCCTCGAAACGGAATGGAATTGTAACGATACCCACGGTGAGAATACCCAATTCCTTGCTGACACGTGCGATGACAGGTGCTGCACCAGTACCCGTACCACCACCCATACCAGCGGTGATAAATGCCATCTTCGTACCATCGTTGAGCATCTGCTTGATATCCTCGCTGGTCTCTTCTGCAGCCTGACGTGCACGTTCAGGACGGTTTCCAGCACCTAATCCTTCCTTACCTAATTGCAGATGAACAGGGACAGGAGAGTCGTTGAGTGCCTGCGCATCCGTGTTACAGAGTACGAAGGTCACATCGTGGATACCTTCTCTGTACATGTGGTTTACGGCGTTACCACCACCACCACCGACACCAATGACCTTGATGATGCTATCAGCTACATCGCCGTCACCGAAGTCTAATATATCCATTTTATTATTGTTGTCTGCCATAACAGTATGTTGTCTATGTTTATTTCCTATGTTCTTTTTTTCTGTGAGCTGTTGGATTATTCTTCATCCTCACTCATAATGATTTTTCCGAAATCTTTCACCTTACGTGAGAATTTGTTCCAGAAGCTATTGCGACGCTTCTCCTCTTCGAGTTCGCGCTCTCTTGCTTCCTCTTCCTCACGCAGCTTGCGTTCTTCCTCTTCACGCTTTGCGACGTTCAGCTTCAGCCTTCTTCTTCTCTTCAGGTGTTGGAACAATACCTTGTCCCTGTCTTGTTGTAGATGATGGTGTATAAGGTTGCTGCTGTTGATCAATAGGAGTTGCTACTGCAATGTCTTCGTTGTTGAAGAGATTGCTCTGTGCAGGGTTGTATTCTGGTCCAGCACAGTTCATTTCTCCCTTGATAAGCAAACCGAGAATTGTGTTCATGTCACCATTCTTAGCTGTGATATCAGCATTGCTTGAAGCGATGGTATGTGTGACGAAGTTTGCTTTGCGAATCTTGTCGATGTGTGTGGTATTACGAATACAGCGTTCAATGTTCTTCAGGTTCATACCGCCACCAGTGAGAATGATACCGCCAAGGAGTTTGTCGGCATAGTCAGATGGTACCTGACACCATACATTCTCAACGATTTCGCCAATACGTGCCTCAACGATTTCAATGAACTTACGGCTCTCTACGGTACGTTCTGAGTCGATAGAGTATTTCAATGTATTGTCGATATCGTTATTTTCAGTGAAAGCAGAACCATACTTAAGCTTCATCGCCTCAGCATCCTTTTCTTCCATCTGTAGGCTGGCAATGTCCTTTGTAATATTGTTACCACCCAATGGAATAACAGCCAAGTGACGGAGAATGTTCTTGTAGTATACAGAAATTGTTGTTGTGTCAGCACCGAAGTCAACCAATACACAACCTCCACGTTTCTCAGCCTCGCTCAATACGGCATCAGCCAAGGCCAAAGGTGCAAGGTACATCTCGGCAATAGAGATGCCAGACTTCTCAAAGCAGTTGTTGAGGTTATCATAGAAAGCCTTGCGCCAAAGGATATTAAGGAAGTTACCCTCAAGACGAGTAGCCTTGATACCTACTGGGTCAAGAACAAACTGGTTGTCAACCTTATACTCCTGTGTGGCAGCATCGAGAATCTCCTGGTCAGGATAAGTCATATTGCGGTTGGCATCCATTAACTCATTAATCATATCTGAGGTAATGATGGTATCAGTAGGCAGATCCTTTACGATAACGTTGCGAACGCTTCGTATAGACTGTCCTCCCACGCCTACATAGACCTGAGAAATCTCATACTTCAGTTGTTTTCTTAGTTTGTTGATGATGCCAGTGAGGCACTGTCCGGTCTTGTCGATGTTGTAAACGACACCCTTGCGAATACACTGTGTAGCGTCTTCCTTTACAACAGCAAGCACGGAGATACTGCCGTCAAGATTCTTTTTGCCAGCGATTCCCGTAATCTTTGATGAGCCTAATTCAATGGCTACTATGAACTCTGCCATATTCGTTAAGTATTATGTTCCTTATTTTATATTCTCTAAATTGATAGCTTTATTCCGTAAGTCCTGCTGAGGCATCTTCTTGCCGTTTCACTTCCTTACGGGCTTTATCTCTTTCCTCCTCTTCTGTACGTTGTACGTCTTCTACTTGTTCAGACTGAGCCTTCTTAAGCAATGCATCCTCTTCTTCTTTCTCGGCTTTCTCATCACGTTTCTTACAGATGATTTGGTTGTCGAATTCTATGTCGATGTAAGAGTATTTGTTCCAACCTGCTTGTGAAAGACCATATCGATAGAACTTCTCTAAGCGTGACAACTTCTTTTTAACGAAGATATTTATATCATGCTTACGCTTCCATGGACCATTGTTTTTAGGCAAGTAACCCATGAAGATGATATGATTACCGACACGTGGTACTAACTCGATGCCTCTGTCTGGTAGGACATTAATCTGCTCTATTTGGTTTAGCCATAGTGGTTCAGCACTGATAGCCTTGGCAAGAGGAGCAATATAAAGGCGTGCAAAGTTATTATCTATATTGCCAGTCGCAATGATCAAGTCACTGGTGTATTTAGAGTTCGGGAGTATTCCTCCATTATCATCAAGATAGTAATCAGCTCCATTGCTACTCTTAATGCGGATAATCGGCATACGTTGAGTAATATAGATGTTGACATGTCCGTCTTTAGTCTTGTAACACTGGGCTGTATTGATGAATGGTCCCACTTTTAATGCCTCCTCAATGTTGCGCGGATTGATGTCAGTTATCTTCTTATTGAGGGGATAGAGGTGTACCTTCTCTAATATTTGTTTGATTTCTGTAGCGGTAAGAAAGCCAGCATTATTAGAGTCAGATATGTTGATATTCACTTTGGTGCATAGCTGTTTGCTCTCATCAGGCTTGTTCCATGAGGTAACTGCCATGATGAGATAAATAGCCAGTACAATGTCCAGCGCGGTGATAATTATCTTTTTCCACTTAATGTGCATATCTTCTCTCTTTTACTTTAAGAGTTTTTGCTTTCTTTCTTCTTACTTCTCGTTGAGTATCTTTGCAATCTCTGGGACATAATTGTCGAGATTACCTGCACCCAAAACAACCAAAACGTCAAAGTCTCTTGACTTTACAAAGTCGAGAACATCGTCCTTTTTAATCATCTGTTTCTTAACATTAGGACTAAGGTTGTCATAGATGAGCTCGCTTGTTACACCTGGAATAGGTTCTTCACGAGCAGGATAAATCTCTGTCAATACCACTTCATCGAAATGACTGAGTGCCTCTGCAAACTCCTTATAGAAGTCGCGTGTGCGTGTGTAGAGGTGTGGTTGGAAGATTGCAGTAACCTTCTTGTCAGCATAGAGTTCCTTAAGACTCTTTGCACTCTGCAGAATCTCCTTTGGATGATGCGCATAGTCTGAGAGGAAGACGTGGCGACTATCCTTTATCTTGAAGTCGAAACGACGATCAACACCACCATATGTCTTCATTCCATTGCGCAATTCTTCTGCCGTACAGCCATTGAGTTGAGCCATAGCCATTGCAGAGATACCGTTTTCGATGTTGATAGGTATGGGTTGTCCAAGCTCAATATCCTTTATGTTCTCGATAGGAGAAACGAAGTCAAAGGTGATTGTTCCGTTTGCAATTCGTATGTTTTCAGCGTGGAAGTCGCCTTCGTCACGGCTGTATTCATAGATTCTAACACCTTCTTGTACGTTTGGTTTCATCTCTAATCCTTTGCGGATGATGAGTGCACCTCCCTTTTGAATGAGTTCTGTATAGTGACGGAAACTCTCAAGGTAAGCCTCTTTTGTACCATAGATATCCAAGTGGTCAGGGTCTGTTGAGGTGATAACGCTCATCCAAGGACGCAGCCAATGGAAAGAACGGTCGAACTCGTCTGCCTCAATCACAACAAAGTCGCTGTGGTCAGAGAGGATATAATTAGTGCCATAGTTCTTGGAAATACCACCAAGGAAGGCGTTACAGTCCCAAATGACTTTGGTGCATAAGGTGTGCACACATACTGGAAGTCGTTGTCTTTCCATGTGTTCCAGCAAAGCAAAGACCCTTATGTGTTCGGGTGAGTGTGCCGAGAACCTGTGCACGTTTCTGAATCTCAAAGCCATTCTCACGGAAGTAAACCAGCTCAGCATGGTTAGAAGGGATGGCAGGTGTGTAGATTACCAACGTTGATGCTGGTTCTTTGCACGCTGCAGGGATGAGTTGAACATTCTCCTCATAGTGAATGTCCATTCCTTCTTTCTCCAAAGTGTGGGTAAGTTCAGATGGAGTTTTATCGTAACCCGCTACTATCAATCCTTTATGAAGGAAATAACGAGCAATAGCACTCATACCGATGCCACCTGCACCTACGAAGTAAACTGATTTAATATCTTTGAGTTCCATGTGTTATATATTCTTTTTCTTTCTTTTGTTTGGGGATAGAACAGCGTTCTACGATGGTTTCTTTAAACCCTATCTATTGGAAGATAGCTTTATCCCTTAATGAGTTTGATAACCTCGTCAGCAATAATTTCTGCGGAGTTCTTCAGCCCCATCTTCTTAACATTCTCACTAAGACTTGCCAACTTCTCATCATTCGTGATGGTATCGAGTGCAAGTTTTATTAAAGTGTCAGGTGCATCAACATCCTTTACGCAGAGTGCAGCATCTTTATTGACTAATGCCATCGCATTCTTTGTCTGATGATCTTCTGCCACATTTGGACTTGGTACCAAGATAACAGGCTTTCCGATAAGCTGGAATTCACTGATAGAACTTGCGCCAGCACGACTGATAACAAGGTCAGCAGCCTTATATGCAGCACCCATATCACTGATAAAGTCCATTATCTTTAGGTTCGGAAGTTCCTTACCCTTCATCGAATCCAATATCTGTTGATGATAGAACTTACCCGTTTGCCATATGAATTGAACGTCTGATTGCTTGATGAGATTAAGGTGTTCAATGACTGAGCGATTGATAGTTCTTGCTCCAAGGCTACCACCAACGAGGAGGATCGTCTTCTTGTTAGGGTCAAGACCAAAGCTCTCACGTGACTCTTCAACAGAGAGTGGGGTAGAGAGAACGTTCTGACGAACAGGGTTACCCGTCATGATAATCTTATCCGCAGGGAAGAAACGGTCCATACCTTCGTAAGCAACACAAATCTTCTTCACACGCTTTGACAATAGTTTGTTGGTCACACCAGCATAAGAATTCTGCTCTTGGATAAGACATGGGATGCCCATCTTTGCACACTCATAGAGCGTTGCACCGCTGGCATAACCACCAACACCCACAGCAACCTGTGGTTTGAAGTCTTTATAATCTGGCGAGCCATACGAAGACTCTTCCAAAGTTTGCAAAGTACTTCAATGTTCTTTAGCTTATTAGCACGGTCGAAACCTTTGATAGGTAGGCCTTTTATCTCATAACCAGCAGCAGGAACACGTTGCATCTCCATACGTCCATCAGCACCCACAAAGAGAATCTTCGCCTCTGGGTGCTTTTGCCTTGATAGCATTAGCAATTGATACTGCAGGGAAGATATGTCCTCCCGTGCCGCCACCGCTGATGATAATTCTTAATTCTTCGTCCATTTGCATCTTCTTTATAACCTACAAAGGTAATCATTTTTTTTGTCTTCTTTCAACTTTCAGCTTCCTTTTTAGTCTTCTCTGTAAATTAGGCTGTTACGTGTGAAAGTTTCTCAGAAGGTATCTTATCTTCTTTCTTTTTCTTTGCTGAACGGCTCACGCTAAGTATTACGCCAATATAGACGCAATTAATGATAGTTGAAGTACCACCCTTACTGATAAGAGGGAGTGGTTGTCCAGTTACTGGTGCTAATCCTACAGCTACTAACATATTGAATAATGCCTGTGTAACCAAGAGGAAAGGCGATACCCATAGCGAGAAAAGCAGGGAAAGAGTTTTCGCATCTGTTGGCTATAATACCCGTTCTGAAAAGAAGGATAATATAAAGGAATGCCACAAAAATAGCTCCACCGATACCCATCTCCTCAATGATAATGGCATAGATAAAGTCGGAGAAGGCTTGCGAAAGGAAGTCTCTTTCATTAGAGTTTCCTGGTCCTTTACCAACGACGTCGGATGAAGCGATGGCAATGTTAGCATGTGCCACCTGTGCATCTTTATCTAAGTCATAGTCTTTTGGAGCAACGTATTCACTGTTAAAGAACTTCTTAATACGTGCCTTCCACGTGTCAGCACGATGAAGCGTTTTACTGAAGAACCCCGGTGACTCATCCTGCTTTACAGCAACAGTATGTTCTGTAAGGTTCTGTTTGGCAGAAACCTCTTCGTCAGCTTTCTTGTCATCACCTACCAGCATGACCATTGATATCGATGAAAAACTCCAAAGTAAGACAATGAAACCTATTAAGCGTCCTAACTGTTTGAGGGGAACTCTTCCCACAAACATCATCAGAATTACGGTCAAGCCAATGAGCATCGCAGTGGATAGGTTCTCTCCGAGAATCAGGAGAATAATACCACCAGATAGCCACATGATATATTTAAAGGCTTTTCGGTCTGCTCCATGTTCGGTCTGCATTGCGCTAAGTATCTGAGCAATAGCTAACACCAAAGCACCTTTTGCCAGCTCGGATGGTTGGAACTGAATACCTGCAAAGCTAATCCAGCGACTTGCTCCATTCGTACTTTGTCCTGCTGCAAGTACCCATGCCAGCAATAGTATGGACATGCCCAGTACGATAGGGGTTATGAGTTTGAAGTAGCGACATTTGATATTTAATACAACCACCATCAAAGCAATTCCTACAACGAGGATGCTGCAATGGTAGATAATAGGGCTCCAGTAGTTTCCTCCTTTGTACGACAGTGAACTTGAGGCTGAATATACCTCAATGATACTGATGATACATAGGAAGAAGAAGACCATCCAAATAACCTTGTCTCCTTTAAATATGTTACTGAGAGATTTATTCTTCATTGTTTTTTGTTACTTATGGGATTATTAGCCCAATTAGCCTTATTAGCCCAATTAGTCTTATTAGCCTAATTAGTCTTATTAGCCCTGATAAGCCTTTTTCCTACAACGCTCTTACATAGCTCTTGAACTGCTCACCCTCGGTCCTCCATATTCTTAAAATAGGTCGAAGCTTGCACAACATGGGCTTAGGAGAACAGTATCTCCAGGCTTCGCTAACTCTGCACAAGCAGCAACACAATCCTTCATCGAGTGAGTGTCGCGAACTGGGATACCAAGGTCGTCGAAGTTGTCATGAAGTTTCTTGTTGTCAGCACCAAGATAAACGATACCAGCACACTTCTGCTTTACTAAGTCCTTGATACTGCTGTAATCATTTCCCTTATCCTTTCCACCAATAATCAAGATAGTTGGTGTACGCATACTTTCAAGTGCATACCAGCAAGCGTCAACATTGGTAGCTTTTGAGTCGTTGATGTATTGTACACCAGCAACCTTGCATACCTTTTCCAATCTATGCTCAACACCAGGGAAGTCGCTGAGGCTCTTGCGGATGTTTTCTTTCTTAATACCGCTGATGTCAGAAGCAATACCTGCTGCTAAAGAGTTGTAAATGTTGTGACGTCCAGTAAGCGAAAGGTCTTCCTGCTCCATGTTGAATGGCTCAGGCTGTTCAATCGTATATTGTCCTTCTTCAATGTAACCAATACTGCCATTCTCCTTTAATTCAGAGAAAGGATAGCATACAGCGTGTACATCAAACTTCTCAAGCTCTTTCTTGATGACAGGGTCGTCGTTCCAGTAGATGAAACTATCCTCCTTTGTCTGGTTCTGAATGATACGCATCTTAGAGTCTGCGTAGTTCTCAAACTTGAAGTCATAGCGATCTAAGTGGTCTGGAGTGATGTTGAGAAGGATGGCAATGTTAGCACGGAAGTCATACATATTATCCAACTGGAAACTGCTCAACTCAATGATATAATACTCATGTGGGTCTTCTGCAACTTGTAGGGCAAGGCTGTTACCAATGTTACCTGCTAAACCAGCATCGTAACCAGCATTCTTGAAAATGTGATAGATGAGGCTTGTAGTAGTAGTCTTTCCGTTACTACCAGTGATACAAATCATCTTGGAATTAGTATATCGACCAGCAAACTCAATTTCGCTGATGATATGTGTTCCTTGTGCAATAAGTTTCTGAACCATTGGTGCTTCGTTAGGAATACCAGGGCTCTTGATGATTTCATCAGCATTGAGAATCTTCTCCTCTGTATGCTTACCCTCTTCCCATTCGATACCACGTTCATCGAGCATCTTCTTATACTTGTCCTTAATGGCTGACATATCAGAAACAAAGACATCGAAGCCTTCTTTCTTTGCCAGTACTGCTGCACCGGCACCACTCTCACCGGCACCAAGTATTACAATTCTTTTCATATATCTTTCCTTTCCTTACTCTTGCTTATGTAATGTTTTTGTTTGCTGGCTGCTTACCTCTCTTCGAGTAAACGGTTACTCGCCTCTTGGGTAGTGGTCAGCTGTGTGGTGTTTCGTATGAACACCAATTGTGCGAACGCCCCGCACATATCGTGCTAACGCCTCGCACGCCTCGTGCTTATCTTATCTTCAGTGTGATGATAGTCATTGCAGCGAGGATGATAGTCACGATGATGAAGCGTAGTGTAATCTTACTCTCATGCACTGCACTATGTGGTTTTTTCAAGAGATACTTACACTCTGGATCGAGTTGGCTATCTTGTGTACGGAAGTTGTCATGTATTGGTGTACGCTTAAAGATACGCTGTTTAACACCTTTACGCTTTCCTAACTTGTAGTACCATACTTGTACGATAACACTTAAGCTCTCAACAAAGAATACGCCACAGAGAATAGGGAGCATCAATTCCTTGTGAATGATTATTGCACCTACTGCTATGATTCCTCCGATGGTAAGACTTCCCGTGTCACCCATGAACACCTGTGCAGGATAAGCGTTGTACCAAAGGAAGCCTATCAGTGCTCCAATGAATGCCATGAAGAAAACAACTAACTCTTCCGAGCCCGGTATGTACATAATGTTCAGGTAGGCTGCATATTGTATATGGCTACTCACGTATGCTAATATACCTAAGACGACACCTATGATGGCGGAGTTTCCGGCACACATACCATCCATTCCGTCATTTAGGTTTGCACCATTAGAAACGGCTGTAACAACAAAGATGGTCATAAGGACAAATAGAATCCAGCCACCTGCATTTTTGTATTCGCCTAAAAAGCCCACAATCTCAGAATAATCCAGATTATGCAGCTTGACAAATGGGATGGTTGTTTTCAATGTCTTTTCGGCTTGTGCCTCATGTTTTATAACAATTTCTTTACCATTCTGGTTTGCTACCTCAAGGTTCATATTGGCTTTAACGTCAGGCGAAGCCCAAAGTACCAAACCAACAATAAGTCCGATGGTTACCTGTCCGATAATCTTATATTTACCCTTCAGTCCTTCCTTGTCATGTTTGAATATCTTAATGAAATCATCCATTCCACCGAGGAAGCCCAACCAAATAGTTGTGACAATCATCAGCAGAAGATAAATGTTACGCAATCTACCTAACAAGACAACTGGAATCAAGAGGGCAACAATAATGATGATACCACCCATTGATGGTACACCAATCTTGTTGACACCAAATGGGTCAATCTCTGCATCACGCTGAACCTCTGTAATCTGCTTCTTCTTGAGATACTTAATGAATCGTTCTCCGAACCATGCAGAGATAATCAATGCTAATATCATTGCTAAGATCGAACGGAAACTGATGTAGCCCCAGAGGTGGGAACCACTGATACCGAACTGGTCAAGCCAACGGAAGATATAGTATAACATGATATTTCGTTTTTTTAATTTGTTTCTTTATTATGGAGCGATAGAACTTCTATGTATATAGAATTACTTGATACCAAAGATTTCACGAATAACCTCATGGTCATCGAAATGATGCTTTCACACCATTTATCTCTTGGTAGTTCTCATGTCCCTTACCAGCCACAAGGATTACGTCACCCTTCTGTGCCATCATGGCTGCGGTGCGAATTGCTTCCTTACGATCAGTAATCGTGAGTACCTTCTTGCGCTGTGTTGTGTCGAGTCCAGCAAGCATATCGTCGATAATAGCTTGTGGCTCTTCGTCACGTGGGTTGTCACTTGTAAGGATAACAGTGTCGCTTTGTTTAACAGCTTCTTGTGCCATTAAAGGACGCTTACCCTTGTCACGATGTCCACCAGCCCGCAAACAGTTATTACACGACCGCCCTTGTTGTCAAGTACGTCGTGAATAGCACAGAGAACATTCTCTAAGGCGTCTGGTGTATGTGCGTAGTCAACAACGGCTGTGAAGCCATCTGGTGACTGGATAGGCTCCAATCGTCCGTTCACACTCTTCAACGTGCTTAATGCAATCAGAATTTCTTCAGGCTTCTTGCCTAACATAATTGCCGTGCCATAGACAGCAAGTAGGTTGCTAACATTAAACTTACCGATGAATTGTACGCCAACTTCTTGCCGTCAATCTCAAGATACATACCCTCGAAGTGACACTCCAGAATCTTTGCACGGAAGTCTGCCATACGCTTGATAGAGTAGGTCTTGACAGTCGCTTTGGTGTTCTGAACCATTACCATACCATTCTTATCATCGGCATTGGTAATAGCAAAGGCATTCTTTGGCAGTCCGTCGAAGAACATCTTCTTTGCATTGCGATAGTTCTCGAAGGTCTTATGGTAATCAAGGTGATCACGGGTAAGATTGGTAAAGATACCACCAACAAACTCTAAACCACCGATACGATGCTGCTGGATTGCATGGCTTGAACATTCCATGAAGGCATATTCGCAACCTGCTTCTACCATCTTAGCAAGAAGACAGTTCAGTTCTATTGGGTCTGGAGTGGTATGACTTGCAGGTACTTCCTCATCATTAATATAGTTACATACGGTAGAAAGTAAGCCTACCTTGTGCCCGAACTCACGGAACATTCTATATAATAAGGTGGCGATAGTTGTCTTACCGTTAGTTCCAGTTGCACCAACAAGTTTCAGTTTGCGTGATGGTTCTCCATAGAACATAGTGGCAACCTTGCCAGCCTCTTCCTCTGTTGAAGCTACCTGAACGTATGTTACCTTTTCATCCAGTACCTCAGGCATATCTTCAAGTAAGATAGCAACGGCTCCTAATTCAATAGCTTTACTAATGAATTTATGACCGTCTACCTGTGTTCCTTTCATTGCGATGAATAGATGGCCGTTCTCTATCTTACGACTATCGATGTTTACATCTTTAATCTCAATGTCTATATTACCTTGGTTGGCAATAACCTTGACATTTTTGAGTAATTCGCTTAACTTCATATCTTTGTTCTATTCTTGTTCTTTATTATTGAAATAGGATAGGGGTTGTGCTTGTAAGATGACTGCTTATCCCATTTTGAGTTCGCATTTCATTCCCCTCTTGACCTTTTCTCCCGGTGCAACACTTTGTTGAATAACACGACCTCTACCCGTAATGACTACTTTTATGCCGTGTTTCTCCATGAGATAGACGGCATCACGTGCGCCCATTCCATGAACGTTAGGAACGATGTCGGCTTTAGGTGCTTCTGCCTTTTGGAAGGTTAACGCCTTTCCACTTGTTGTTGTGGTTCCCCAAACAGGACTACCGAATGGGTAGGCACCATTCCAACCATTAGTAATATTGAACCCGAGGGCATTTAATACATAGTCTGTTGCAAGCAAGTTACCTGTCTTTGCGGTAGGAATTGCAAGGGATGAAGAATCACGTGCATCCGTTACGCTTAGCTTCAGACTCTGTGCCATAATGCCTTCTGCAATGTGATGGAACACAACTCCACTCATTCCTCCTCCTGATGCAGGGAGACCTGTCTTCTGAATGCAGACAATACAGCTGTAACGAGGGTTGTCAGCAGGGAAGAAGCCTGCAAAACTGAGTAGATAATTGATTCCTCCACTCTTATAACCTAAGGCTCCTTTTGACATCTGGGCAGTACCCGTCTTACCTGCAACAAGGAATTTGTCAGAGCCAGCCTTTTTACCCAAACCTTCTGAAACAACCTCTGTAAGAATACGTGTGATATCCTTTATGGTGCTTTCCTTTGCGATACGCTCTTTTAAAACCTTTGGTGGGTTGTCATAGATGACTTCACCGTTCTTTACAATCTGTTTTACAAAGCGTGGCTGCATTAACTTACCACCATTGGCAATCGCATTATAGAAGGCAAGTGTTGATATTGGTGGAATCTGTGTTTCGTATCCAATACTCATCCATGGAAGAGCTGTTGCACTCCAATTATCATACTGTCCACGGCTGTTCTTGTGTGGCATACGGATTCTTGCAGGTGAATATCCAACGATTGGGATGTGGAAATCGGTTGCAAGTCCTAAGTCGTAAATACCTTGAACGAACTTCTCTGGATTCTTATGATAGTGTATGTCAATGATACGACTGATACCAATATTTGAACTATACTTCAATGTCCAAGGCAGTGTCAGCGTACCATATCCACCGCGTGTCCAGTTATGATCTTTCATGTCTCGACCATACATGTTCCATACACCACCTCCTGTCTGAACAGTGTACATGGTGTCAACGAGTCCATCATCAAGGATAGTCATGAGCGAAGCAGTCTTAAACACGGAACCAGGTTCCAACAAGTCGCTTACAGCATGATTCTTAACCTCTCTATATTGACCATCAGTACATTTGTCTAAGTTGACAATAGCCTTCACATCACCAGTAGCAACCTCCATCACAACAGCAACACCTACGTTACCATTGATTTCTTTCAACTCATCAATCAAGGCACGTTCAGCTAAGTCTTGCATACTGACGTCAATGGTTGTTATGATATCGGCACCATCAATTGGTGGAGTGTCTGTGATGTCAAGGAACTTGTTTCGAACCTTACGGCGGTGAATAATACCGTTTGTACCACGAAGGATAGAGTCGTATGATAGCTCTAAGCCGCAGCGGGCTGTATCTTTTGCACCGAACATATCACCAATCGTGCGCTGAGCAAGTGAGCCAAACGGACGACGACGTGCATTGAATTCATCCCAGTGGAAACCACTCTTGTATTTAGAAAGGTGGAAAATAGGGAGCGACTGTATTTCTTTGAATGTGTTATAGTCAATACGTTCGTTCCATATAGCCCAGTGCTTGCTTTCCTTATGGTATCCTTCCATGAGGTGCTGCTTGAAGTAGGCAGCAGATTTCTCAGGGAAGATGTTGTTCAATCCTTTGCTTATATAGTTGATGCTATCAATGAAAGCTGTATCATTTCCTGCTGCTTTGAGAGCATTAAAGTCCATATATACCTTGAACTCAGGTAAAGAACTTGCCATGAGTTGACCATTGCTGCTGAGGATGTTACCTCTGGTAGGCTTAACAGTAACGCTGTCTTTCTTCTGTGATGCAGCGACCTCCATCCAGTAAGCTTTTCCTGCAGTCATGGTGTAGATAGTTTTTCCAATGACAGCAACAGCGGCAAGCGACATGATTATCGCTATAACGCTGTAACGAGGCATTATTTTGCTATTGTCAAACTTACTCATATTCTATTTCTCGGGTATGTCTATAATATAAGGTGGACGGTCAGACATCTTCAGTACACTGTCTTTTCTTGTTTTCAGTATTTCAAGTATATGACTCTCACGTGTCTTCTCGGTGAGTTGACTACTACTTGACAGTGCACGATATTTAGCGTCTTCCAATTCGTTTTGTAGTTTATCAACCTCGATAAGGTACTTCTGCACACTGTATCGATTTGATATGTAGATGATGGTGAAGATTACGATTGTAATAATCAACCAGATATTGTTGCGAAAGAATCTTGCCGAGAGAATATCACCACCCAGTATCTTTCTTAGGGTGAAGTTTGATGATTGTGGTTGCTCGTCTTCGCGTGCTTGTTCCTCAATGGCAGCTTTGATTTTTCTTACTTCTGCCTCTTCTTCTTGTTTTCTCTTTTCTTCTTCTTCCGTCAGTGGCGTTGCAACTTCATTGTCGACAGGTGCTTGTGGTATCTCTTCTACAGCCTCTGCCTTCATGAGTGGCTCTGTGACGTTTGTGCTTTCTTCTTTGAAAGCAGTCTGATCTTCTGTAAGAGGATGCTCCGTCAACAGTGGATTCTTCTTGTCGTTCTCGTCATTCATTTGCTTTCTTTTCTGCTATTCTAAGTTTTGCACTTCGGCTTCGTGGGTTGTGTTCTTGTTCGTCGTTACTTGCTGTGATAACTTTATTGTTGACCAATCGGAACGGTGTTTCTATTCGTCCAAAGAAGTCTTGTTTCACTTTTCCCTCTATATTCCCTGACTTCATAATGTTTTTCACCATTCTGTCTTCTAAGGAGTGATAGGTGATAACGGATAATCTTCCGCCAGGACGAAGTAGTTCAGTTGCTGCCATGAGCATTTCCTTTAAGGCATCCATCTCGTGGTTTACTTCGATGCGAAGTGCTTGAAACATTTTTGCCATGTCTTTCTTTTCGCGTGCTCGCTGAAAGAAAGGCTCAATGGTTGTCAGTAAGTCGTTTGTCGTTTTGTATGTCTTCTGTCCTCTTGCCTTAACAATAGCTGAGGCGATACGGCGCGACTGCTTTAGTTCTCCGTAGAGGTAGAGTATGTCTGCCAATCGTTCTTCATCGTAGTTGTTGAGAATGTCAGCAGCAGTCAAGCCTGCTCGCTTGTTCATTCTCATGTCGAGTGGAGCTTCGAAGCGGAAAGAGAAACCACGTGTCTCGTCATCAAAGTGATGGCTACTGACGCCAAGGTCGGCAAGTAGTCCGTCTAAATGCTCTATGCCGTAATACTGCATCCAGTTCTTCAAATATCTGAAGTTGGAGCGAACGAAGGTGAAACGATCCAACTGTTCTTCGCTTAAGCCCATGTTGTCAATGTTCTGCTCAGCATCGGCATCTTGGTCGAAGCTGTAGAGGTGACTGTTAGTTTCTAAGCGAGAAAGAATCTCTCGGCTATGACCTCCACCTCCGAAAGTTACATCCACGTAGACTCCGTTAGCATTTAGGTTCAAACCTTCAATGCTTTCGTTGAGGAGTACTGGGATATGATAACATTCTGCAGTCTTAATCATTGCTGTTGATTCTTTTGTGGTTGGTTATTCTTTGTTTTCTGATGAGTTGTCGAGCGAGAAGAGTTCTTCCGTTCCCATGGTTTCTTCCAGGGCTTTGCTGAATTCTTCAGCCGACATGAATGGTTCGTTGTTCTCACTGTTTGCCCATATCTCAATGCAGTCGTCCATTCCTGTAAATCTTATTTGCTGGTCAATATTTGCCATTTCTAGATATCGCTTTGGAATGAGAAAGCGACCGTTACCGTCCAGTGTAATCATCTCAACGTCGGTGACATACTGGCGATAAATCATCTGGTCTCGACGACTCCAGCGGCTCAGACGTTTGCGAAGTGCATCCATTCGTTCGTTCCATACCGATTCAGGGTAGAGAACCAGACATGGCTCGAAGATGTCTTTACGCAATACCAACGATTCTTCGCGCGATGCGTTGAGCACCTTGCGGAAGACTGCTGGCAGGAAAGCTCTTCCTTTTGCGTCTGTTTTTGCTTCGATGTTTCCTAAGAATCTCATGTCTATTTTTTATAAAGCTGTATTTGGCTTCAAAGTTACACATTTTTCCCCACATATCCCCACTATGCTCCACAATATTTTGTTAACGACTCCTGTTTTTAGAATATTAACACTTCTGGAGACGTTTCTACCCTTATGTCAACTGTTCAAGGCAGTACACTTGCTTCTTGATGTCTGTTGAGAGGATTAGATGGGTTGTTGGTATGTTTGAAATATCTTTACAGTTATATGATGTTAAAGTGCATATTTTGGTCTTAAAAAGTACTATTTTGAATGCTATTCTAAGTACCAGGGAGTCAGGTAGTTGAAGATACGCTTTTCAAAAGGTGCTTAATTGGACTTCAAAAAGGGCGTTAATAAGGCTTCAAAAGGGCATCTTTTGCAAGCCGAAAAGAGCCTTGATTGAACCGCAATTAAGCATCTTTTGATTTTAGGTTTATGAAATATTATTACAAAAGTAAGTTCTTTATGTAACCTTAATAATCATATTCTATTTTCTATTTTCTTCTCTTTTTCGTTGTTTTTTGGGAGCCTTATCTCTGTTTTAAGGCTTGTTTTTTGGCGTGTTTATGTAGAGTGGAGGATGTAAAAAAGAGTGGGGCGTAATGGGGAGTTGTATTTTAATATAAGCAGCCAACCATGTTGTTGGGTCGTTTTTTTTGTGTTTAGACATATATTTTTCGCAAAAAACGTGAGCTATTCCAATTGGTTTCGTTACTTTTGCATTTTGTTAGGAGAGAATTTGAGTACATGAGTATAGAAATAGAGAAAACGATAGATATTGACAAGATACTTCAAGATAAGATGGGGTCGAAGGCTAAATTCGTTCCTTCTTTTGCCGTCAATTGGCTGAAACGTATTCTTCATGAAGACGAGGTTAACAAGTTTCTTTGGGATAGTCGCGGTTTAACAGGAACCGAGTGGCTTACAGAATGTGTTCGATATCTTGACATGACGCTGCAAATCGAAGGTTTGGAGAATCTCCCTGATAAGGATGATGGTAAGCTCTATACGTTTGTTTCTAATCATCCTCTTGGTGGACAAGATGGTGTGGCATTGGGATCTATTATCGGTAAGCACTATGATGGTAGGTTTCGTTATTTGGTTAATGACCTATTACTCAATCTTCCAGGCTTAAAGCCAGTAAGTATTGGTATCAATAAAACTGGAAAACAGAGTCGTGATTTCCCTCGAATGGTTGAGGCTGGATTCAAAAGTGATAACCATATCTTGATGTTCCCTGCTGGACTGAACAGTCGTAAAATTGATGGAAAGATTCATGATTTAGAGTGGAAGAAAACGTTTATCGTTAAGAGTGTGGAGTATCAGCGTGATGTAGTTCCAATCTTCTTTGGTGGACGCAACTCTGATCGATTCTATCGTATAGCACATTTCAGTGATAAATACGTCAAGAAGGTGAACATAGCAATGCTATTTCTTGTTGACGAGATGTACAAAAATGTGGGTAAAACGTTCCGCGTTGCGATAGGAAAGCCAATCCCTTGGCAGACATTTGATAAGAGCCGTACATCGATGGAATGGGCGAAATATGTTGAAGATATGGTTTATGAGCTGTAATATCTCAGCCTCATTAAATGATAGAACAAAGGGACAAACCAAGCGATTAGATTTAGAGAAAGAAAAAGATTGATAGAATATATGGAAGAAGAAATCATCCAACCCATAAGCAAGGAACTGCTCAAGAGCGAGTTGACTCCTGAACGGATGCTTCGTATGACTAACAAGAGTCACAATGAAATTTATGTTGTGACTGCTAAGACTGCTCCTAATGTTATGAAGGAGATTGGTCGTCTGCGCGAGATAGCTTTCCGTTCGGCAGGGGGGGGTACGGGCAAAGCGATGGATGTCGATGAGTTCGATACGATGGAGAATTGTTGCAGACAGCTGATTGTTTGGAACCCTGATGCAGAGGAGATTATCGGTGGTTATCGTTATATCTTCGGTAGCGAGTGGGAGATAAGCAAAAACGGACAACCAAAAGTTGCTACAAGCCACATGTTCCATTTCTCTGATAAGTTCATGAAGGAGTATGCTCCTTATACTGTTGAGCTGGGACGTTCTTTTGTATCATTGGATTATCAGAATGTTCGTAAGAATTCTAAGAGCATCTTTGCGCTGGACAATCTTTGGGATGGACTTGGAGCGTTGACGGTGTTGTATCCTGAATGTAAGTATTTCTTCGGTAAGATGACAATGTATCCTTCTTATATCCGTCGTGGTAGGGATATGATTCTTTACTTTTTGGAGAAGTATTTTGATGATAAGGAAGACCTTATTATACCGATTAAACCGTTGAAAATTGATACTCCAACGACAGAGTTGGATGCACTTTTCCAAGGTAATGGCTTCAAAGAAGACTATCGAATCTTAAATCGTGAGATACGTGAGTTGGGTTATAACATTCCTCCTTTGGTGAATGCTTATATGAATCTTTCTCCAACGATGAAACTCTTTGGTACAGCTATCAACTATGGCTTTGGCGATGTTGAGGAAACCGGAATCCTCATTGCGGTTGATGAGATTTTCGAAGAGAAGCGTATTCGTCATATTGAGAGCTTTGTAGATGAGCATCCAGAGGCGCTGAAGATTACAAGTGGTGCTAATAATGTTATCTATAAAGAGAAAGAAGAACAGTAAGTTTTTATACAAAGAGATAAAAGAAAAGGCAGGTAATCCGTTGATGTTTGGATTACCTGCCCTTTTCTATAGCTTTCTTCCCTCTTTGTTCTGTCTAATATAGATGCGAAGAAAGTCTTTATTGTCGATGAAATCGCAATCTTTTATCTAATAAAGAGTAGTTCTCGATACTTAGGAAGTGTCCAAAGTTCGTCGCTGACAACTAACTCTAATTTATCAATCTGATAACGAATTTCTTCCATCTTAGGTGCTATCGTGTCATGATATGCGATTGCTCTTTCACGTTGACTTTCTATCTTGTTAGCTTGCTTACGTGCATTGACAAGTTCTTCAACGCCAGTCTCGATGATGTTTGTGCGTTCAGCAATCTCACGTATAATCTTAATGTTACGCTCGCTGAGTTGTTTTCCTTCTACATCTCCGAAGATATTGACCATATTCTGCACATTCTTCGCTAACTGGCTTTGGTAGTGTGTTGCCACAGGGATAATATGATTCATTGCTAAATCGCCCATTACACGTGCTTCTATTTGTATCTTCTTGGTGTAAGTCTCCCATTTTACTTCGTTACGTGCTTCCAACTCGTTACGTTTCATCACGTTCATCGACTCAAACATCTTGATAGCGTCCTCGTCAAGGTAGCGGTCAAAACACTTAGGGCAGTTCGATTCGCAATCGAGTCCACGCTTCATTGCTTCTTCTTTCCAGCTATCAGAATATCCGTTTCCATCGAAGTGGATAGGCTTACAAGTCTTAATATCTTCACGTATGATATCAATGATTGCTGATGTCAGGTCTTCTCCTTTCGCAACCAGAGCATCAACGCGCTCGCTGAAGTTCTGTAAAGCTTCTGCAACAGCGGTGTTGAGTACAATCATTGCTGATGCACAGTTGGCTTCAGAACCTACTGCACGGAACTCAAAGCGGTTACCTGTAAAGGCAAATGGAGATGTACGGTTACGGTCGGTATTATCGATTAGTAGCTCTGGAATCTCTGGGATATCCATCTGCATACCTGTCTTTCCACTGAGACTGAATATGTTTTCCTTATCAGCCTTCTCTATATGTTCAAGCAGGTCACTAATCTGTCTTCCGAGGAAAGACGAAATGATGGCAGGTGGCGCCTCGTTAGCCCCAAGGCGATGGTCATTGGTTGCACTCATTACCGATGCTTTCAGAAGTCCGTTGTGCTTGTAGACAGCCATCAAGGTTTCCACGATAAAGACAACGAAACGGAGGTTATCGTTGAGTGTTTTACCTGCTGCATGGAGGAGGATACCATTGTCTGTGCTTAGGCTCCAGTTGTTATGTTTACCAGAACCGTTGACTCCATCGAAAGGTTTCTCGTGTAGAAGTACGCGGAAACTATGCTTGTGTGCAACCTTCTTCATGAGTGACATCAGTAGCATATTATGGTCTACCGCAAGGTTACATTCCTCAAAGATAGGAGCCAACTCAAACTGACCTGGCGCAACCTCATTGTGACGTGTCTTGCAAGGAATACCCAATTCGAGTGCTTGTATCTCAAGATCCTTCATGAAAGCCTGTACACGCTCAGGGATGGTACCGAAGTAATGGTCGTCCATCTGCTGGTTCTTTGCAGAGTCATGTCCCATCAGTGTGCGGCCCGTAAGCATAAGGTCAGGACGTGCAAAGTATAAGTCTTCATCTACAAGGAAGTATTCTTGTTCCCAACCAAGATTGGTATGAACTTGCTTTACATCTTGATAAAAGTATTGGCAAACTTTAGTTGCTGTGACGTTCACAGCATGAAGTGATTTTAATAGTGGTGCTTTGTAGTCAAGTGATTCTCCTGTATAAGATATAAATATTGTAGGAATACAAAGTGTGTCTTCGATGATGAATACAGGACTTGTTGGGTCCCAGGCTGAATAGCCTCGTGCTTCAAAAGTATTGCGGATTCCTCCATTAGGGGAAAAGAACTGGCGTCAGGTTCCTGCTGAACAAGTAGTTTTACCAGAGAACTCTTCAATCATTCCTCCTTTGCCATCATGCTCGACGAAGGCGTCATGTTTCTCTGCTGTACCTTCCGTTAGTGGTTGGAACCAGTGGGTGTAGTGAGTTGCTCCATGCTCCTCTGCCCATTTCTTCATGCCTTGTGCTACTGCGTCAGCGATAGAACGGTCTAATCGTGTGCCGTTATCAATCACGTCTATCAGTTTCTGGTACACATCTACAGGGAGATACTTGTACATTCTTGTACGGTTGAAGACGTACTTGCCATAGAAATGTTCTGGACGTTCTTTTGGTGTTTTGACTTCTAAGGGGCGCTTCTTAAATGCTTCCTCGATAGCTCCAAATCTTAAATTTGCCATGTCTTTTATCTTATAATGAAAGTTCCGAGTGCAAAATTAAGTATTTCGGATTATTTGGCAAAGTATTTAATGATATTATTCTCTATTATTACTACCTATTAATTTTTACTCCAAATCGGACATTAGAGTTTGATAGTTATGCTCTTATTAATCCTTTTGTTTATGAGAACGGAAGGCTCTTAAGTAAATAAAGTTATTTTGTTTTGGGCTGTACAACTCTTAGCTAACACTAAAAATGCTTTCATCTTAGTCGTATATTATAAGGTGTTTAACGCTTCGCACGCATGGTGTTAGTGCTCCGCACGGTTGGTGTTCATGCTTCGCACAGTTGGTGTTTACTAAGAACACGACATCGGATAGGCTACAATGCAGCGAATAAAGATGGTGGGGAAGAGGTGTTTCATCCGTATTGTAGGTTATAAGGTAGGGTGACAAAGAATTATTTATGTGTGAAGTTTTAATGAAACCATGCGAATCGGCGGTACAAGCTATATGAAAAGAAAAAGTGTACATCTGCTCACGCAGACATACACTCAGCCACTTAACTAAATAACTCAAAAAAATTATTTGACTCAAAAATCATTAGGCTATCTTCTCACGAGGACCATCCTAATTAGTTTAATTTGACTATTAACTTACTAATAACTATTTAAACGTAATTTGATTGCTACTCAAGAAATATCTTTATTTGACTTTACAAAAGATAGTTATTTTCTATAAAAAAATATGCTTTTGCAAAATAATTTATATTTGTTATAAGCCTATTATAACTATACTTTTATAATGGTTTTAAATGCTAATTTTCACCCATTTCATCGATTATTCTTCCTCCTTAGAAAAATCCTCCTCTTGAGGGTCTTTGTCATTGCCAAGGGTCTTTCTGTAAACGGTTGGAGCCACTCCAAACCGCTTTTTGAAGGCTTTACTCATAGCTGCAAGGTCGCTATAACCGCACTCGTATGCTATCTCCGAGATATTCTTCTTATCGTCTTTAAGTAGCTCTCGGCAACGAATCATACGACACTCGCTTTGCCAAGAGAGGAATGTTTTGCCCGCAAACTCATAGATGTAATAGGAAAGGGCTACTGTTTGTATACCTATAGACGCTGCGGTCTTTTCCATTGTAAGCTCTGTGTCTGCCAATGGGAATGGGTCTTGGTGAAGCCACTTGTCTATCTTTTCTTTAATAGAGTTGCCTTTGTTGTAGTTGTTTGACTCTAAAATCATAATGTGTTTGTGTAGATTTACGTAGTAACGCGTGATTGTAATAACAGTAATAATAATACCTATCTTTAATAGAGCATGGTAGGTTACAGATGGAACGAGTTGTCCAATGGTTATCATTGTCAGGAGTAATCCCACGCTTAAATACATTGTATTTCGTCGTTCTACACCTCTAATATCACCCTTTTCTTCGATAATTTGCTGCTTATATTTACGCTGTTGCTTTGCGATTTCTATAATCATCAAGGCCTTACAGAACAGAATTCCTGAAGAAAAAGCAATACGCATCAATGCTTGTATTGGCATTGATTGCTGGAGTTCAGCTGCTAACTGATCGTAATTTTGGAAATGATGAATATCTCCTTTTAGTGTAAATATTACCTGTGGGATAAGTAATGATATGGGAACAAGGTTATAGAACAATAGCGCATACCTGTTTTGGTAAAGCTTTCCATTACTGAACGTAGTGCAAGTAATGAGGAAAGATTCCCAAAGAAGGTACAAAGCCATTATCGATGGAACACATAATATTTCGGTTTCATCGTTCTCACTCCGTATAAAATGACAGCAAAGATATAAAAGTAGTAAACTGTAGTCCAGTATAATTATTCTACGCTTAAATGTAAGCGGACCACTTGGTGACTTCAATACATCGATGCAATGATGGCAAAGCATATAGCCGTAGTAATTATAGCCGCCAATGAGGTTGCATAACTTAGTATCATGATATATTTGTGTTGTTGTCTAATACAAAGATAATAAAATAATCTCAGAAAACCTTGTTCTTATCTAATTAGTAAGGTCTATGCTGTGATTTTTATGTTGTATGACAACGTAGTAAAGATTGTTTTTATTTTTATGATGCCTTCTTTTTTTGAGGTTTTTTTGATAGTTTAATTATCTTAAAAACGCATCATGATACCTCTTTTATCAGATTGTGTAAGGTTAGGTCTTGCCTTTAAGTAACCATTGTTTTCATAATCAATCGTATGTCATTATAGGTTATATCAGAAGGGCACTGTTCTTTAATAGGATTCATTCCACTATCCATTCCGACTGCTTTGATTATTCGTTTGATGATGTTTATTTTCTTTTTCTTCAATCACATCCTCTATCTTTATCTCTCCATTTAGGATGTAAGGAACGAGATGACCTTGTATTGTTCCTTGTGTCAAACCTCGCTCTTTGGCAATTTCTTCAATGTTTTTTCCTGCTTTGAAGAGGTTATAAGTCTGTTCAGAAGTACTTATCTTCTTCTCTTTTGGCTTGTCTTTATCATCCTTCCTCTTTCTTCTTTTTCTCTCGGTTCCATCGGAGATACTGTTGAGAATAGCCTCTTGCTTTGCTGTGAGGTAGGTAGTAATAGAGAAACCATCTTCCATTATGCTCTCTAACAGGTCATGTTTTGCATGATATGTCTGTTTAAGTTCAGTGTAAGCGTTGTCAAAACGTTTAGCACCAATTTTATTGTTCGTCTGTACTTCCTTGGTTAACTCTATCATACGACTGAAGATTTCGGTCAACTCACTATGGAAGTAAAGTGCTCCTTTCTTTATTCTCTCTTTGAAGTTCTCTTCGTGAAGCTGCTCCGTTGTCATCTTTCTGATAAGATTCTCCCATTTCATCGATACTTGGATGATACGTGACTCTAAGTCAGTAAGAGCCATCTTATGCAGTGCATTTATCTTTGTAAACTTGAAGAAGAATTCTGTTAAACCCTAAAGAGAGCGGTTTCATAGGCTTTAATCTCGTTGAAATTGAACAATTCTATGAGAAGTTGACGATGGTATTCTTCTTTTAAGGCTGGTAAGGCGGAGATACTCTTTTCTGCTTCTTCTGTTTGATGAGAGATATATTCACTTACACGATTATCATTTATAATCGCAGTATTACCAATAGGTGATGCCAATACCAATCCTTCTAAGGTCTTACAACGGCTTAACGCTACATACACCTGTCCCGATGCAAAGGATGCTTGGGCGTCTATAATTGCATGTTCAAAGGTAAGTCCTTGGCTTTTATGTATAGTAATAGCCCATGCCAGACGCAGCGGATACTGCTTGAAAGTACCCTGCACCTCTGCTTCAATTTGTTTTGTCTTCTCGTTTAGGGTGTATTTAGTGTTCTCCCATGTCTCAACTTCAACCTCAAATTCTTCATTTTCTCCAGGGCAAAGAACGTATATCTTCTCGTTATCAACATGAGTAATGTGTCCGATACGTCCATTATAGTATCGTCCATTGTTATCATTACGAATGAACATTACCTGTGCCCCCGTCTTTAGAGTAAGGTTAAAGTCTGTCGGATAGTTGTATTCAGGGGAAGTTACCATCCGTTTCTGCGCTAAAAGTATAGGCTTTTGTGGGAAGTCTACGAAGTTGGTCTTCGTTATAACTTTCCGCCATCCTATTGTGTGTAGTTAATCGGATGTAATCGCTTCCCTCCTTTGGCTGGAAGGTTGGGTCATATCGTTCATTGAGTCGTTGAAGGTCATCAGCAGACACTTTCCCCTCTCTTATATTATTAAGTAAGGTGATAAAGGTTTCGTCTTGCTGTCGATAGACGTGCGTTAGCTCAATAGTTACGTAGCTAATGCTGCGTAAAGCTTTTGAGCCAAAGAAGTATGGAGTGTCATAATGCTGTCTCAAAAGTTCCTCTTCTTCGGGAGTTACAACGGGAGTCAGTTGTTGCAAGTCGCCAATCATCAGCAGTTGTACACCTCCAAAGGGTTTGTCTGGCTCACGAAAAACGACGGAGAACGGAGTCGATTGCATCGAGAACGTCAGCTCGTACCATACTAATTTCGTCAATGATGAGCAAGTCGAGAGTACGCATAATCTTGCGTTTCTCTTTGCTATAGTCAAATCGATTCTTGATATTAGTGTTTGGTACGAAAGGCGAGAGGGGCAACTGGAAGAAAGAATGGATTGTCATACCGCCAGCATTAATAGCAGCCACGCCAGTAGGAGCAACAATAATGTTTCTTTTATTGCTGCGCTCCTTAAGTGTGCGAAGGAAGGTGGTTTTACCTGTTCCGGCCTTTCCTGTGAGAAAAAAATACTTATTCCTGTGTGTTCAACAAAGTCCCACGCATTGCGTAATTCTTGGTTTTTCTCCATTCTTTTGTGCATTTTTGCTTGCGGCTGGCAAAAGTTAGTTTAAATATTTGAGAAAAGCAAGTGAAGTTTCGTTGATTTATATCAATCGACTTGATACAGAGTAATAAAAAGGTGTATTACTAACATTATCGGTGATATATGTTGTTCGATGTTTTTATTTATGGCTAACTTTGCACTCGTATTTAAAGGATAACATATTTATAAACAAGGGACAGTGGTTCCCCATTTAATTTAAAACGATTATGATTTCAGTAGTATTATCAGCTGTTGTAGTAGCAGCATTAGTAGCAAAAGGCAGTCAACTTAAATAAGCATATAGCTGCCTAATTTCAAAAAGTAATTTAGAAATTTGAGAGTAGTAACAAGTTCCCGACTTCGTTTATAACGAGGTTGGGATTTTTGTTTGTACTGGTTTTTATTCTTCTGTTTTGTTCGTTCGTAGACTGTTTATTTTGTTTTTATGTCCATTATTTGTGTGTGTTTGCTGTGAAATAAATTTACAAAAAGAATGTAGGATGTGTCTGTTTTTTCATTAAGAATAGCCTTCTTCGTTTACCTTTGTAACTATCTTATAATCAATTTGATATAAAGTCGTCTTTTAAAAGGTGCTTAGTTGGACTTTAAAAAGGTGCTTAGTTGGACTTTAAAAGGGCGTTAGTTAGACCTCAAAAGGGCATCTTTTGCAAGCCAATTAAGCCTTAGTTAGTCTACCCTTAAAAAGCCTAATATTCCTCTGATTCACAGTATATTATACTACAAATCATTTGCTTATATCTGCAAGTTTTTGTACCTTTACATTATAAATCTTGCAGATATTTATGCTTAAACGTACATCCAAACAATTCTCTATGTTCTCTTCTTTAGAGGACATGCTTAGTCATCAACATCCCCTTTTTCCAACTTAGTAATAAGATTAATTGGGAGTGTTTTTGAAAATGCTTTTTTCTCCATTGTATTGCAATACTAATGGTCGCCCCTGCTCATCCTATTCGCTTGATGTGTGGTCTTTTAATCTTAAAAACATTTGCGTAATGTTTCAGATGAAATGGTGGTTTCTCAATGGAGTGAGAATGCTTACTATCAATATTTTTTTGTGGTGGACTTGAATTTATGCCCAAACAACCCCTGTGACGCTTCCGAGTTAGTTCACTTCAGAAATCGTATAGGTGAGGAAGGTATGGAGTTAATATTAGCAGAGAGCATCCGTGTTAATACCGACCATGATGACGAAGATCGTTTTGATACGGCTTTCATTGATTCTACCGTGCAGGAGAAGAATATAACCTATCCTACAGATGCGAAGTTGCATAAAAAGATAATCAAAAAAACGTTCTGAAGATAGTTCATGACAAGTGTCTTCCTCTACGACAGAGTTACCGCGTACGTTGAAAGGGATTTACCGTTCCCAACGTTTTTCGTAATCATCCCAAGAATCGTAAGAAAGTCTCTTAAGGCAGATGAGACAACTAAGAACCATAGCAGGAAGATTGGTAAGAGAATTAGAGCGTAATCTTGAGGGAAAGAAAGGATATGAGAAGATGTTTGAACTATATTATAGAGTTCTTTTCTCAGAATCGAAAGTCAAAGAACAAAGTATATTCTCTGCACGAACCAGATGTGGTTTGCCTCAGCAAAGGTAAGGAACATAAGCAATATGAGTTTGGTAATAAAGTATCTATTCTTCGCTCATGGTCAGGACTTATTTTTGGGTGCATGTTCTTTTTAGGAATGAATATGATGGGCATACTATCGAAAAAGACGTTGGAACAAACCCAAAGGATGACAGGAAAGCAGGTTGATAAGTTAGCAGGAGATAGAGGGTATAGAGGTGTAAAGCAGATTGGGCAGACAAAGATACTCATTCCAGACACTCCTAAAAGCTAAAGATAGCTACTACCAAAAGAAAAAGAAACACAAACTATTTTTGTAAACGAGCAGGTATAGAGCCAACCATAGGACATCTTAAAGCAGACCATCGATTATCTCGCAACTTTTATAAAGGTGTGAAAGGAGATGCTATCAATGTATTATTAGTGGCGGCAGCATATAACTTCAAAAGAGCTATGAGAGTTCTTTTGGACCTTATAAAAAGAATCAGCATAGAGACTTTGTCAGTACAGGCTTTATGCTGAAATATAGTTTTTAAGGGATGACTAGTTAGAGGTCCAATTAAGCCTCTTTAATTTTTCGTGTCTTTGAATTTTTTTATTACAAAAAGATGAAAGATATATATTTTTGACTCTACCCTTTATGCCTGTTATTAAAGCGCGAAAATAATATTATTTCTGATTTACTCCATACCCAAAGAGAGCAAAATCAGCTTTTAGAGGGTCATTAGGAAATATCTCTAAAAGTTTATCTGTAAGTTTTCGAGCAACCGACATAGAAGCAGTTTTGCTTGTAATAAGCCCTAATTGAAGGGATTGTTGTATGACGTGGGTATCAAGAGGGATGATGAGCGAACGTTGGTCGATAAGGTCTGACCATATTCCAAGGTCTACTGGAGAGTCGGTTCGAACCATCCAGCGTAGGAACATACACACACGTTTACAGCTTGATTTTGTACTTTTAGGTACAATTCCGATTGCTTCATGCTTTAAGAAATAGTCGCAAATAGCTTCAATAGCGATAATTGCATCCGTCTGTGGCTTCTCTTTATTGAGCTTGGCATAGCAGCGAATGTAGTTTTCCATGTCTCCATACTCTTCATACATCGTTTGTAGTGCATGGAATAGGTCGTGCATCATAGTATTGGTATATAGGCGATAGAAGCATTGATCATCATTAGGAATATCCAATGTGTACCTTCCTGTTCTAATCCATTCGTAGGGTTCGCTACGTGAGCAATCGAGCAGATATTGTATGCGTGGTAAGAAAACTTGTCGTGAACCATAACTCAGACAAGAAGCAATGAAAGCAATAGTTTCTTGATTTCTTTTACCAATTACTTGGTGCATAAACCACGATGGGTCGCCATTGAGAAAGGAAGAGGTCTCGTATTTGTTGGCAAGAGTTAGGAGTCTGTTCTGCAATGACTTCGCTGCTGTACTTTTACAAGAAGACCTCACCATCCCTCCCTCTCCAAGTGAAGAGGGGAGTGATTGGTGAGGTTTCTTCATTTTTCGTAGACTTTTGTTGTCTGTATTTTTAGTCTTTGTCTTCTTACTGCTTGCGTCTTGCGTCTTTGGCATAGCTATTTCGCCTTTCTTTTATCATAGCTCTTTCAGTAGAGAGCGTTTTTTTTCTTTAATTATTGTCGTTCTCTTATTATATGAGTGTGTTTTCGACTTTCTTTTACTATGCCTTTATGCAGCAAGACTTAATCTTCAGCGAGAATCTGAGCAGCGTGATCCTTTGTCTTAATCTGCTTTGGACCGAGGATGCGCTCAATAATACCATCTTCGTTGATGATGAAAGTAGTACGGAAAGTACCCATGTAGGTACGGCCATACATCTTTTTCTCACCATAAACACCGAATGTCTCAACGAGTTTCAGGTCAGTATCGGCAATGATTGGGAAAGGAAGTTCATTCTTTTCAATAAACTTCTTGTGTGACTTCTCGTCCTGAATGCTTGCTCCGATAATAACATAACCTTTATCTCTCAGCTCCTTGTAGTTATCACGGAGGTTACAAGCCTGCGCTGTACAGCCTGAAGTTGAATCCTTTGGATAGAAGTAAAGAACAACCTTTTGTCCTTTATAATCACTCAACTTAATTTCTTTTCCATCCTGATCTGTGCCCAGAATCTCTGGTGCTTTATCTCCTACGTTCATATTCTTTATGTTTTTTTAATTGATGATTTATCTAAACGCAAAAGATACAGAAAAGAAATGAAAAGATTACAGTTGTAGGTGATAAAGATTCTATAAAATGGCTTTTCAATAGTTAGAAAGATGGAGAATATGATGAATTTAGCACTATAGTAGGGATGTATTGTACTGCTATAAAGAGGTGTGGGATCTCATCTCACGATGAAATCCCACTGGTAACTAAAAAAATATCCCATTAAAAATAGGATTTTTGGTAGTTATTTTTTTATTTATGCTAATCTGAAAAAGATTTTATATGTATGTTCTGTTTTTATTACATTCAGTTAGTCGGGGGTTAGACAAGACTTACGATGATTTGCTTTAATTCTATTTGTTTCTTTTTAGAACTATGGCTTAATCCCATATTCCTTTTAGAGGGATAGAATGTCGCTTTTATAAACTTGCCTCTTGCTGTTTGATATCTTAAACTTATATTCTTATTATGATGCTCCCACGATACTGTTTGTACTGAGTAATGCATATATCTTGCGCTATTATGCAAAAACTTTTTACTATTTTATCTACGATTAAAATTATTGTTGGATGCAAATATACAATATTTTATTGAATTAATAGATAAATAATACTATTTCTTATCAAGAATATGGAATTTAAGAAAATTATCATGTTTTCCCATATACTTGTTAATTTATTACAAAATGCCTTGTTGTTACACTTGCAGATGATGCTAAGGTGTCTGATTTTTAGGTTCTAAAGATAATTTTTCTTTGTTAAGTATTTATGCTGATTTTACGCTAAAATCGCTGTTTTTATAAAGCTTGTTCTAATACCATAAAATAAGTCTTGTTGTGTCTCTGTTTTTCTCTCCTTTTCCTTTATTCTACACTATGTAAGGACGTTTTTGGTTATTTATTCACTCTGTTCCAACTGTTGTTTTTTTAAGCGAAAAAGTCTTTGATTTTTGTTTAACAAAAATCTATTGCCTTCTTAGAAGGTACATCTTAAAAATAAGTGCAAAGCAGAAGAAAGGGAGTGTATCCTTTTTCTGGATACACTCCCCTTTATGTTGAATCGTTAATCCCCGTTGACTATCATCAATGGTTTGTAACAATATGGAGTTAATAAGCCCTATCAAAAAGATATGTGCATAATAAAAAGTTCTCTTACCAGATGTGTGCTCGGTTCTGCTGAGGAACAAAGAGTTTGTCACCTTCTTTGATATCGAATGCCTTATACCAGTTGTCAATCATAGGAAGGGCTGCATTCACGCGGCTGATACTTGGTGAGTGAACGTCAGAGTTGACAATGTAAGCAACGAACTGAGGAGCTACATTGCTTGCCCATACACGTCCCCATGCGAGGAAGAAACGCTGAGCAGGTGTGAAACCATCCATGTCGCCCAATGGCTTTGCCTTCATACTGTTTTCAAGTGCACGGAAGGCAATGTTCAAACCTCCGTTATCACCGATGTTCTCACCGAGTGTCTTTTCACCGTTAACATTCAAGCCAGGGATTACTTCCTGCTTGTTGAACCAGTCTACAAGAACCTTTGTACGAGCGTCATAGTTCTTCTTATCCTCTTCTGTCCACCAGTTCTTCATGTTACCATCTTTATCAAACTGGCAACCTTGATCGTCAAAGCCATGGCTCATCTCGTGTCCAATGACAGCACCAATAGCACCATAATTAGCTGCATCATCCACTGTTGGATCGAAGAAAGGAGGCTGGAGAATAGCTGCAGGGAAGTTAATACTGTTAGTTGTTGGGTCATAGTAAGCATTAACCGTCTGTGGAGTCATGTGCCATTCCTTCTTATCAACAGGCTTACCCCAGCGTTTAGCAATACGATACTTCATAGCTGCTTCTTGTACAGCTTTCACGTTTTCAATCAATGACTTATTGTCATCAATAACGAAAACGCTATCCATATTCTGCCATTTATCAGGATAACCAATCTTGATGTCGAATGCTTGTAGCTTCTCCAAAGCCTTCTGCTTTGTTGCAGCAGTCATCCATGTGTTTTCTTCGATACGCTGTGCAAAAGCATCTTGTAGGTTCTTTACCAACGTAATCATACGGTGCTTGCTACTTTCAGGGAAGTATTTCTGTACGTAGAGCTTACCTACAGCCTCACCCATAATACCCTGTACAAAAGACAAAGCACGCTTCCAACGTGGCTGTTGCTCCTGAACACCGTATGCCACCTTGGTATATTCAAAGTTACGGTCAGAGAAGTTATCAGACAACATACCTGCAGAAGATGTGATAACAGCAAGTTCCATGTAGGCTTTCAATGCGTCTAATGGAGCCGTAGCAAGTATCTTCTCCACCTCATGTACAGGCTCAGGTTGTCCAACATCAACCTTTCCTCCGTTATTTGGATAGCCGGCAGCCTTCAAAAGATAGTTCCAATCGACGCCAGGATAGTCCTTCAAGAGTTGTTCCCAAGTCATTGGATGGTAGTTAGCTTGTGGGTCGCGTGACTTTACTTGGTCATAGCTCACCTTCGCTATCTGGTTCTCAATCGAGAAAGCAGCCTCCATCTTCTTCTTAGCAGTTGCAGCATCGTTACCAACCATCTTGAACAAATCGTTGTTCAAGCTCTTGTAAGCTTCTACAACAGCCTTCTGCTGGTCGTTAGGCTGGGTATAATATTCTGGGTCAAGACCAAGACCGCCTTGTGAGATACCAATGATATAACGATCAGAGTTCATCGCATCTACTGTCATACCAAAGCCAACTGGGAAGGTGCCATAGCCCTTTACATCGAGGTCGTACATCAGTTTGATGAGATCCTTACGATTTTTTGCTGCACGAATCTTAGCCAACACAGGCTTAATAGGGGCATATCCCTCTCGATTACGGCGTACGCTATCCATATAAAGGTTGTAGATAGAAGCAATCTTCTGTGCTACAGTGCCCTTTGTCTGTGGCTTCTTAGCATAATCCTCAACCATTTCACGGATACGTTTGTTGTTTAATTCTTCCAAATCAACAAAGGCACCGTTCATTGGATGCTCCTTGTCAAGTGGATGGTTCTTCAACCAATTGCCTGCAGCATACTCATAGAAGTTCTCACCGGGCTTCACATTAAAGTCCATGTTGTTGCGGTCTACGCCCGACTTCAGTCCCTGTGCCATAGCTGTTGTAGCTATGAATGAGGCTGCAAAAAGTAGGAATTTTGCTTTCATGTGCTTATTATTTTATGTGTTAAATATATACTTTTCTGCATTTAATTTTACTCCTTTTCATCTTGAAAGATGATGTTAAGAAGCCACTTTTTCTTTGATATTATCTTATTACAAAAGGTAAATAAAAAGACTAATGTTATTCTATTAGTCGTTTTTGATGAAGAACTACGTTAGTAGCTTGATTTTTTTATTCTTTTAACATGCTTCGTCGGTAATTTTCGATGTCTTTAAACTTATAAAAGGACAGCTTTATGTGTTGTGACTATCTGTTACTGTAATAGTATTTTCTTGTATGTGAAACTTTTTTTAACTGCATATTGGTTTGTTTGTTTTGGTAGTATAGCTTGCTTCTATCAATAAGTTGAACTCATTTTGATAAGTTATTGTAATGTGTTTAGCACTCCGCACCAATGGTGCGGAGCCCCCAACACCATTGGTGCGAACCATCAGCACGACATGTGCGGAGTACTCGCACATGGGTTGAAGGTGGGAAGAATGGTGTTTAAAGGCTATTATAATAAAGATAATAAGAGGTTAATAGTTAACTAATATGTGGAAAAAGCTTCACTAAATAATCCTGTTTATGAGTATTTTTATATGGTATGTATAATTGAGATTGCACTACGTATAGTGCAGAGTTGATGGTAAAATGCACTGTGTGTAGTGCGATTTTTTAATATAAATTGCACTGCCGATAGTGCAATTTGTTAGTAAAATTGCACTATGGTTAGTGCATTTTTTGTATCTTTGTAGCAAAAAGCAGAGCTATGGATATTAGTTTAATACAATTTATGAAGGAAAGGATAGAGCACACCTCTACCACTTTTTCATCGTTATCTATATAATCGTTTAGACTGGGGAAGACAGATGTTAGGACTGGTTGGTCCACGTGGTGTCGGTAAGACAACGATGTTTCTACAATATATAAAGGAGCATCAGTCAGAGCAGAATATGCTTTATGTATCAGCTGATTATGTCTATTTCTCATCTCATACACTTATTGATTTAGCTGATGAGTTCAGTAGAGAAGGAGGAGAATATCTCTTTATTGATGAGATTCATAAGTACTCAGGTTGGGCACAAGAACTAAAGCAAATATATGATACTCATGTTGATTTGAAAGTTGCTTTTACAGGTTCGTCGGTTCTTGATATAATACAGGGAGAGGCCGACCTTAGCCGTCGTGCTCCAGTTTATCATTTACAGGGGCTTTCTTTCAGAGAGTATCTGGAAATGTTTAAGGGCATTGTTGTCCCAACTTATAGCTTAGAAGATATTCTTCATCATCGCGTGGAACTCCCAAAAGGTCTGGAGCGTCCATTACCTTTGTTTAAAGAATATTTGCGTCATGGGTATTATCCATTTGGAGATGACGTTGAGTTTATAATGCTATTAAACCAAAGTGTCAACCTTACGATGGAGGTTGATATTCCACAGTTTGCAAATATGACGCTTTCAACAAGTCGTAAGCTAAAGAAGTTGCTTGCTATAGTTTCTCGTAGTGTACCTTTTAAGCCTGTTATGGATTCTTTAGCAACAATGGTGGGAGTGAGCAGGAATGTCCTTCCTGATTACTTCTTATATATGGAAAAGGCTGGAATTATTAGTCAGCTACGAGATGCAACTGGTGGTATCAGAGGATTAGGTAAGGTGGATAAGGTTTATCTCGATAACCCTAATTTAGCCTATATCTTAGCTGGTAGTGAAGCTAATATTGGGAATATAAGAGAGACCTTCTTCTATAATCAGTTGAGAGTACATAATGATATTATAGTTTCTCGTATCTCAGACTTTGAGATTAATGGTGTAACCTTTGAAGTTGGAGGAAAGAGTAAGGGGCAAAAACAGTTAGTTGAAGCTAAAAAGGGTTATGTAGTAAAAGATGATATCGAGATTGGTACAAGTAATATCATACCTCTATGGATGTTTGGATTGAATTATTAAGGTCCGCATCTCTCCTAATATAAATAGGTAAGAAACACGAATACTATGCTAAATCTATCGCCCTCATCAGTCCAAGATAAAAATGAAGTTTGGACAGATGAGGGCGATAGTTGTTATGTTAATGTCTGATACTGAGGCTTATTCCTATTCTTGTTCTTTCTCATTGAAGAGAGCATCTTTAAGCTTCTGATAGAGGAATGAGAGGATAAGAAGAATGGCTCCAAGGCTGATGAAGACAATAATCTTACCGAGAGCAGGCATTGCCCATACGTCATTGAGAATGAGTTTACCAATGATAATACCGAATTCTGCTAAGCTCACAATACGAATCTCCTTACTGTGATAACGCATACCGATACACATCAAGATGAAGGCTGCAATACCTAACGACAGAGAGAAGGCTGTGCTGAAGTTTACTTCATTGAAAGTAATCAGCAATAGACGTGTCAAAGTAAGCCACGTCAGTGTTGATACGATAGCGTATTCTGTATGTAAGCTTCGCGGGTTAGAGGCTACAAGGAGTTGCCCACGCATACAGTATGCCATATAAGCGATTGTTACAAGTGCCATTAACCACCTCAGTAGGAGTCCGTCTGGAGCTGTGTCATTCCATACAGTCATAGCAAAAAGGATTCCTGCAAGATAGAGGCTAATCTCGTATGCTAACTTGTTTTCACTTATTTCGAAGCGTTTGCGCAGGATAAGTGCTCCTCCTAAGAGCATTATGTTTGCTGTAAGTAGAGAGGGCATACTCTGATATTGGTTGCTCAAGATGGAAGTGGAAGTTGTCTCTGAAGGCAAGGAACAGAATGCTGAAACCCAAAGCATAGGCAATAGCATTGCATGGAGTGTAAGCGATTAGACGTCTCTTATCACTGAATAAATCCTTGTTATATTGCATAATGACAGCTACAATAAAGTAGGCTATACTAACAAATGTAGTCACAAAGAAGGCACCATTGACGAACAAACTATCTCCTGTATCATGGATGAAAGTGTCAGTTGTTCTGTAATATGCCAATGCTCCCATCGTTAGGAACAATAATATTGCAGATGCCCATTCGTAGATTCTGTTTTTCTCCTTTGTGAAGAGCCACAAAAGAAGTACAGCTTTCAGCTGCCCATACCATAAGAACATTGGCTGTGCTGAACAGAATTGGAATACCCATAGATGCGAATGTGACCGCAAGTCCTAACATAAGGTTGCGCAATGTGTCTTGTCCTTCGACGCGGAATCGCAAATAAAGGTGTATTGCCAGATTGACACCAGCAATGAAGAAAGCTAAGTAAGCTGTTGTGTCAGATGATGCCTCGAAGTGTTGTAAGAGGAAATCGCCATAAATTAGATACATGAAGCTATTAGCTGTGATGATAGCCAATAGTCCAAGTCTGGTATTTTCACCATACTGTGTGCGCAGAATAAAGACAATAGGCAATAGGAAAATGACGTAGAATAGTGTTGCAAAAGCAAATAGGGTAGGATAAATAGTAACAGCTTCACTATCTGTGAATGAGCCTATTGCAGTCGTTCCCCATAATATTATATAGGTGAAACCGAAGGATACCATAGGTAATATAGCCCATCTCTTATACATTGCAAGGCAGAACATACCAATGTTCAGAATACCGATATAAATCTGTAGGCTAATGATACTACTTGAGTCTGTGCTAATAATAAAAGGTGCAATAAAGCCACCAACGAGTGCTGTGACTGCTAATTCCTTCCTATCGTATAGGACGGAGACTGCCGACATGAAGATAGTTGTGGCACATAGGATAACGAATGCCATTGTGTGAGAGAACAAGTCATAGTAATGGAAGGCGATGGCTGTAATCAAATAGTAGATACCAAAGGCACCACCTGCTAACAGTGAACTGAAAGTATGGTAGCGTTTGTGCAGTCGTTCTGCGAGTACTAACATACCTGCACCGACAGCATAGCCCATCAACGTACGTGCTGTCTCATTAATCCAGTTCTGGTCAATAGCATATTTTACGAAGAAACCGATACCAATAATAAAGATGAGAATACCAATCTTGCCAAAGAGATTCTCACCGATATATTTCTCAAAGTTGGTCTCAGAAGTGGTATATTCTTCTATTTTCTCCTCTTCCTCCATAGCCATTGCAGGCTCTTCCTGCTCTTCTTCTACAGGTTCTTCAATGTTTTCAGGAGTTTCCTCCTCAACTTCAAGAGCCTTATCTTCCGTTTCCTCAATAGGAATTTCAATGGTAGAAGGTCTGATATCCTCATGGTGTACAATAGGAATTTCTATAGTTTCTGGTGTCTCTTGTAGCTCAGGTAGTTCGTTTTCAACCGTACTCTCTGTTTCTTCAGCCTTTTCGGTTGTTGGTATTTCGTCCGTTATAGGCTGTTGCCACCAGTTAGGGTTAGGAGTAACAGTTTCGGACTGAACTTCCTTTGGAGTTTCTGTAATATTCTCCTGAGGTTGCTCAATATTCTCTTTTGGCTTTTGTTTCTGTTGCTAATTCAGTTGGTTTCTGATTTTCACGCTGCATCTTCTCAATGATAAGTTTCAGTGTGGAAATCTCAAAAACTGACGTTGTTTAGCGTATTACTTATGTTGTTAAGCTTGGATATAAGATAAAAGAAGCCCCATAGTGATACCGCAAATAAGACGAGAACAAAAAGGATAGAAATTCATATTCCATATTCTAAGGATTTATTTTTGGATGTAAAGATAATGATAATGTATGATAATGACGAATGTTAACCAACAATAATTCTTATTTCTTTTTGTTTTTAAGGGTGGAAGATTTTTGTTCTTTAAGGTTGCTTTTTGATATCGTTAAGTAATTCTTTTCATGAAAGAAAAAGAATTATTTTCACGAACATAAATATTTTTCTTCATGAAAAGAAATATTTCTTTCATGAAAATAATTCCCTCCTGATTACTCAAAGAAGTGTAAACGGAGGTAAATAGCCTTCTTTTGAGTGGTTGGGTTGAGGCTTGGTGCTTATGTGTTCCGACCTCAAACTTAATGATATAGGCGTATTAAGATAGCTTTATCTTAATGTAGAAGCTTAGTTTTTCTGTTTCCTTCATTGCATCAATTAAACGACTGAACATTTCTTTTAATCCATATTCAGCCTTCCAACCTAACTGGTTGATACGCTTTGTATCAAGTCGTAACTTTGTTGTTGGTGGATAGCCCATTCCTTCTTGCAGCTGTAGTGACAACTTTTTACGTGCTTAGGATTGAAGTTTTCTACTACAAATTCTGCCATGTTACGGATAGAAATATAGGTTTCGCTGTTGGCTACATTATATGCCTCACCATTCTCTCCACGTAGCAATAGATAGAGCATCGCACTGATCGCATCTATTGTGTAGCAATAGCTATGACAGCCCTCACCCTTGGTGTGTAGAATGATGTCGTTGTTATTAATGACACTTCGTGCAAACTGGGCAAAGACACGATTGTCGTTTTTACTGACTCCTGCACCGAATGTCTGTGCCAGTCGTGCTACCTTTACAGGTACTCCATATTCGTCAGCATAATTATGGCACAAACCTTCAGCCGCTCTTTGCCAAAGGATAACAGCTTCGTGTAGCCATTGGATCAATATATCCCTGCTTTTGCTCGGTAAGCGACTCCTTGTCGTCAGTAACAGAGCCATAAACCTCCATCGTTGAAGCAAAAACAAGTGATTCTACTTTTGCCTCCTGCGCATAGGTAAGGACGTTCTGCATACCAAAATATATCGTATTCATCGTTTCAACGGGCCTCTCGATAAAACCCTTTGAGGCTGTCGGAGCAGCAAAATGAACGATGTAATCGATGTTTTTTGAAGGTTTGAAAGCAGCCATTGAGGAAAAAGTCATAAGCATAATAGCTTAATGTTTCGCCTTCTTTGCCAAACATCTCTGTTGCCTTTTCGATGTTTCTTACAACTGCAATGACGTGCAGATTGATACCTTTCTCTGTTGATAAAGCCAAAAGGCAACGCACCATACAAGAGCCTAATAGCCCCGTTGCACCTGTTACGGCAATGGTCTTGTTTCTCAGTTCTTCTGTTAATGCAAACTTTTCAACAAAGTTCTTGATGTCTTCTTTTAGTATCTTACTGCTCATCATCTCAAAGTTATATAAACGACGCATCCTTTTAATTATTTTCTTTTCTGTAATAGGAAGGCTTCATCCTATTGGATGAAAGAACGAGACTTATAAACCAAATATTTGCTGATCTTCATGTACCTTCACCATGGCACGTAATACAAAGAAGTCCGTTGGGGTTGTAATCTTAATGTTTTTCCATTGGTCCAATGATGGTTCCAAGTTTATAACCATAATGGCTCATCATCGTACAAGAGTCGATGAAATCGGACTTTTCTTCCTCTAAGGAGCGTCGATGTGCACTGATAATATCCGATAAGCGGAAACTTTGTGGAGCACGAGCAATGAGTGAGTCTGCACGTGATGGAATCTCTAATGAGCCATCTGCTTGCTTCACAATAAGCGTTTCTGTTGCAGGAATACAGGTGATACAACTTCCCACCTCTTCTACTTTCTTGATGTTATCCGTAATCGTCTCCTCTGTGATAAGCGGTCGAACACCATCATGGATGAGGACAGTTGTGTTCTCATTGTTAATATGCTGACTTTGAGTATATGCCTCTGCCGCACATAGTCCTTTGTAGATAGACTCCTGTCCTGACTTTCCTCCCGGCACAATCCTTACTACTTTGTTAATTTCAAACTTGCGAAGTTGCTTTTCAAGGAACGGAATCCAACTCTCAATGCACGCTACAACGATAGCATCTATGTTCGGATGATTGTCGAACAACTCCAAGGTATAGATGATAATAGGTTTCCCATTAAGGTCAAGAAACTGTTTAGGACGCGACTTTGTGTGCATTCTTAATCCTGATCCGCCTGCAAAGATTACTGCTATGTTCATAATTTTAATTTGGGATTTAAAGGGGTTGAAGGGATTCCTCTTACTACTTAAAGACGACATCTACCTTATGTCTGTCACGCTTATCCCTTGGAGGTAGGTTCATATAGTTCCCGTAGGCGATGCGACAGAACTCATCAACGTCTGCAGGACCTTCAAAAGTATATCCCTCAAAAACGATATCTTTGTGTGGTATCATACAGCGACGTGGATGCTGTTCATAGAACCAAGCACCGTATGAGTGCATCCAGAGGTCTGGCTTTCAAAGATTTTGCCGAAAAAGCGGAACGTAGGAAAGACGATATTGTGCAAAAAGGTTATAAACTCGTCTGTGCTAAATGGGGTGCTGGACCTGCTAATTTTTGCATTCACATTCACCGATAGTTTTGCAGCAAAAACGTTGTAACCACGGAATCATATTACCTTCGTATGGAAAGATGTCAACATGTAGGCCTCTATATTTCTGTGCTTCGTGTATTCTTCGGTCAATACTGCCTTGGCTTTCGTGGCTACGATTTTCACTTTTCAAATCGCGTAAACATGCCCACTCTTTATAGAAACCAGGGTCGGTATCATTGTCTTGTAACACATATTGTGGGTGAGGATGTGCTTTCAGATAGTCGCATAAGCGTTTGAAATCCTTATGGCTAACTACCATATCTATGTCATCATCCCAAGGAATAAAGCCCCCATGACGTACAGCTCCTAACACATTACCGCCATCAAGACGGCAGGGAATGCCTATCTTTTTAGCAGTCTCCTGCAGGTAGATAGCCATGTCAAGCAGTCTCAACTGTGCTTTTCTGAGCACAGAACCGTCTGGGTTATATTCCTGTCGGAGACTTTCTTGTGTCTCTCCAGTGTTGAAAGTTTCAATCATTTTCCGTTAATATACTTGTTGCAAAGATAATAAAAGATTATGACTTCACCTTCTGTCTCTATAAAAACTTATGTTTTGATGTTATGAATCGAACTAATATACTTATCTTTGCGGAGGTAATTAGGTGCTTACTTGATTGCTGTTAGTATAGGTGCTTGCCCTCCGCACGAGTGGTGTTTATGCTTCGCACCAATGGTGTTTACCCTCCGCACCACATGTGCGGAGTAATTACACGCCAATTAAAAACAGTAAATGAGGTTGTTACTAATCGTATTAAACATAGAAAGAGATTACACTTATAAAGGGAATGTTGACTGGAAAGCATAAGATTTATTGGATAGTCAGAAAACTACTCAGTTGCTTATTGTGGCTTGAGGTAGTTTGGTTGGTACTCAATTGCGCATTACCTTGGAAGTTATGGAGTGATGTGGATATTATAGTTGTCTGCACTTTACCTTGGATATTGCTTTTCTTCCTTATCCGCTATATCAAGCGGAGGTGGAAGGAAGAGGGTAATGCCGCTATCGGTTGTTTGCATACTCTGTTATGGATGAGCATTCCTCTCATCATTATCGCACAACTACTCTTTGGATGGTTATGGAACTTAAGGAATGATTCAACCAAGATAACGTTTGAAGATGATAAGTATCGGGTAACGATTCTTAATGCACTATTCGCAACACAGGTGGATAAGATACAGATCATGGAACACTGTGGTCCATTCTATCATGAAGTCTATTTCAGTGAACTCTGTGATATTGATACGAATAAGTTAAAAAGTACAGCAGCTATTGAAGACTTTCTTAAGGAGCAAAAGGGCAAAAAATAGCTATCGGATAGGTTCTTTGCTATTCCAAAGTATGTGGGATTTGGCTTTTCCAAAGAAAAGCGTTACATTTGCATGTTAGATAGGTTTTGCCTAATATTGTGGGAAGGAGGAAATAATATCTTCTTTTTCTCCATCTGCGATAACAAGTACTTTCATGAAGGGAACCTTATATGTCAGAAGGTAACTGACCTCTTTTTAAGATAGAATATATTTTGAGAAGGATATAAAAAACAGCGTATCATAGTGATACAAAAGCTAATGGAAAAAGAAACACTCAAGGAGAAAACAGCCAAAGGACTCTTTTGGGGTGCATTGAACAATGGTACAATGCAGCTCTTGAATATTGTCATTGGAATCTTTTTGGCACGTCTGCTCACGCTAGCCGACTATGGATTGGTGGGTATGTTAGCTGTTTTTACAGCAATTGCAGGAGCATTGCAGGAAAGTGGATTTACTGCAGCACTTGCCAATATGGAGCGTCCAACGGATAATGATTATAACTCTGTCTTTTGGTTTAGTGCTATAATGGGTTGGATTTCATATACAACCCTCTTCTTTTCAGCCCCTTTGATTGCAGCTTTCTTTCATCATCCAGAGCTTATCAGTCTATCTCGTTTCGTCTTTGCATCATTGCTTTTCTCCTCATTAGGTACGGCTCCTGCGGCTTATCTTTTCAAGAATATGATGGTCAAAGAGACTGCTTTGCTGCGTATCACCCTGCCTTTTTATCTCGGGTGTGGTAGGAATTATCTTAGCTTTAAAGGGTTATGCTTATTGGAGTTTGGCTTGGCAGCAAGTACTTTATATCAGTCTTACGAGTCTGTGGCGTTTCTTTATCATTCCTTGGCGACCCTCTTTTTCGCATTGACTTTACCCTGTAAAGAAGATGTTTTCCTTTAGTTATAAGATTCTTGTGACAACGATTGTCAATACAATCAGTCAGAATATTCTAACCTTTATCTTCGGTCGTTTATATTCTGCAAATGTAGTGGGAAACTTCTCTCAAGCCTTCAAGTGGGATACAATGGCAAGCACCTTTGTGTCTGGAACGGTGTCGCAGGTAGCGCAACCCGTGCTTGTCGAGGTGAATAAAGACCCAGAAAGGCAGGTGAATGTGTTCCGTAAGATGCTTCGCTTTACGGCTTTCTTAGTCTTTCCTGCTATGTTTGGATTGGCGATGATATCGCACGAATTTATCATTCTTCTTATATCAGATAAGTGGATAGAGAGTATTCCTTTGCTACGAATCCTCTGTATTAGCGGTGCTTTTTTACCATTCTACACGATGTATCAGAATCTTATCCTTAGCCGTGGTAAGTCTGTTGTTTATACGTGGTGTACGATAGCTTTAATCATCGCACAGATAGTCTTTGTTGTTGGTTGCTATCAGCAGGGAGTTGTGTTTATGGTAAGTGCTTATACTATTGTAACCGTCTTATGGCTCTTCGTATGGCAGTTCTTTGCTGGAAGAGAGACTGGTTTGCGCCTTTTTGATGTTCTGAAAGATATCAGTCCTTACCTTTTAGCATCGGTAGCAGTCATGGTTGTCACTTATTTTGTAACCTCTTTCATTCATAATCTCCTCTTACTATTGATTGTCAGAATCCTTATGGCAGCTGTGCTTTACTTCTTTATTATGAAGTGGGCAGGCTCACAGATACTCGTGGAGTGTATGAACTGTCTGCGTCGTCGTAGATGATAGTAAGAAACGAGAAGTTGGTATATTAAGGAATAAGTTGTAAATTTGCATAAAAAAGAGAAGATGAACCCATTTGTTCAAGGCGTAATACTTACCGCGTCCTCCCTAAGGTTGATTCCACATATCCTACTATATAAGTTGAATAGTGGGAAGATTGATGACGACCTGCTACAAGTGCAGGACCGTAAACGCGGGGTATGTAACTTCGTGAAGGTAATGACACGTGAGCGTACCTTCCGTAATCTTTTCTATTATAGGATAGGTGAATATATGGCAACACCTATTAAATGGCTGTGTCCTGGCGAACGAACATTGAACATCTGGTGCCCCTCTATTGGCAAAGGTGCTCATTTTGAACATAACTATGCTACCTATCTAAATGCCGAAAGCATCGGTAAGAACTTTTATTGTCTTCAGTTAGTAACGCTGGGAACAGGACATCATGAGGGGCAAGAAGGTCGCCCTGTGATAGGTGATAATGTGAAGATAATGACAGGAGCAACGGTTTTTGGACCTATCCGAATTGGTAATAATGTGACGATAGGGGCTGGTGCTGTTGTCTTTAAGGACGTGCCTGATGGCTGTACTGTGGTCGGTAATCCTGCAAGAATAGTAAAACAAGCATAGTTGGAGCTTAAAATATAATGATGATGGAATATCCAAAGATAACAGTTGTAACACCGTCTTATAATCAAGGACAGTTCATAGAAGCAACGATTCAATCGGTCATCGGACAGCAATATCCTAACTTGGAGTATCTTGTTTGTGATGGTGGTTCTACCGATGAAACCGTAGAAATCTTGAAGAAATACACTGATAAGATTACTTGGTGGTGTAGCGAGAAGGACAAGGGGCAGAGCGATGCTATCAATAAGGGTATGCGTAGGGCAACAGGTGACATCGTCTGCTGGATTAATAGTGATGATGTACTATTGCCTGGAACACTACATACTGTAGCAAAGTTCTATCTTGATCATCCCGATACAGACTTTGCCAATGGCTATACGGTTGAGATTGACAAGGAAGGAAAGATTATCAACTTCACGCATATCGTAATGAACCACTTCTTCTTCCGCCACGGTTGTTATAATATATCGCAGCCGGGAATGTTCTGGAAGCGTGAGATATTCGATAAAATCGGCTATATTGATGAGTCTTTTCATGCTAAGATGGATGTGGAATGGCTGATAAGAGTATATGAAGCAGGACTGAAAGTAAGACGTATTAACCGCAACCTTGGTGCTATTCGTATCTATCCTGAAACTAAGACAGCACAAGGAGGAAACATTTGGACACGTGATACGGATGCACTTCGAGAGATGTATCATGGTAAGTATTTACCTGAAAATGGCAAATTATACCGTCCTTTCTTCAAACTCTACAAGATATTAGATGGCTGTATGTTCCGTAATGCCATAAGGAAATGGCAATATTGTGGTAAACCTGTTACAGCTTATAAAGAGAATCTTTAGTTTACACTCGCTTTTGAGTTTGTCAAGGGTGATTAAGAATACAAAAAACGACTTCCTTAATGATTAGGAAGTCGTTTTTTGCTTTATGTTGGGATGATATCTTTTTAATGCGGTGCAACGAAACCTCGTAGCATGAAAGGAATGATGAGGCTGAGGTTATATACCATTAAAGCAAGGCTCAGTGTGGCGATAAGTAGTCTTGCACCTATCAGCACACGTCTTGTCTGATGCACTTAAATAAGTAAGTAATTGCTATCGGAATAACGAACAACCAGTGTGCACCCATAATATAAACCTCGATGATACCGAAGCCAAGAATGATGTGCAAGACGATATCTGTGGCAAACCAAGCCATACATAACTGTAGGAACTTTTCCTTTCTTCCCACGATGATTCCGCCTAAAAACAATATTATTATCATGGCTTCAGCTATGTAATTGAGCACACTGCTGTATCTGATGATGATAGGGGCGCGACTTGTTTACATCCTCCAATACATGTTCTTGGTGCAGTTGTATGCTTTCTCCAAAGAGGTTCTCTATGATAGCATCAGTTCTTGAACTTGACAAGTCGGTCCATTCAAAGAAACGGTTGTTTACCACTTGCGTTCCAGTACGGCTCTTCATGAATTCATGTTGCTTCTCATACTTGGCTGCAAACTTCTGGTCTTTCTTTAGTTTCTTTTCCTTTACCCTTGCTTGTAGTTTGGCATCTGGCTCAACAAATGTTGTTTGTTGGTACGAATAGATGGCGAAAAGTGCCCCAAGAGGAAGGATAAAGGCTAAGAAGAAGTGTTTGATACGGAATGTATTTTTACCATTTACAAACAAATCAGCCAAGCCAATCTTAGCGATATTAGTAAAAGTAATACCTGTTGCAAAGAAGGATAAAAGCATTGTTTGCCATGCTTTCATGCGCCCATTCTCCCGTTTCATCGCTCTTCCAGCAATGTATAGCGTCATTGTCAGGAAGAAAAGCGAGAAGATGAAATGGTCAGGCACAAATGATGTCAGCAGGATAGAAGCAAAAGAAAAGAAGAAGAGCGTTAGTAAGAGGGCGTCTTTCTTTCTTAATTCTTGCACTTCTGTAAAGATTCGATAGATGAAAAGACAACTATAGGTAGCGGTCAATACATTGAAAAAAGCCACGATGAATATTGCATAATTTGTATGCGTAAGGTCCATCAGCCAGTGGTTGAGGAGATAGAAGGGATAGAAAAACGTTGGTAGCAAGGGATGACGATAGAGCTGATAATAAATCTTCCATCGTGATATGGTCATATAAGAGAGGTTATCATAGCCCGATACCGTGTAATGATCAAAGAATAATCCCCAGAAACCAAGGTTTCCTCCTCTGGTAAATAAGCCGTAGTTATAGGCTATCATCAGCCAGTTTAAGCCCACGAAAGCAAGGAATGCCACCAGGCATAGAAGCCTTTCACCACGTTTAATAGCAAAGATATTACGCATGACTCCCTATTATAAGTTTAGTAGATAGTTAACAGTTAGTCCTCCGTTGTATGCCCAGAGGAAGATGGTAATCACTAATAGCAGACCTCGCAGCATTTGGCGATATCTGTGTGATAGCCCTTTTATAAGATAACCATAGGCTATCGGTATGATGAAAGCCCATCCTGAAGCCATGATGTAAACCTCGGTTATACCAAAGCCAAGAATGAGATGCAGGGTTATATCGCAGGCAAACCACGCTAACAATATTTGGAAGAAACGTTTCCGATAACCGAAGATGATGCCTAAAACAAATAGTACGACCATTATCGCTTCTATCACGTAGTTTGTTATCCAGTTATAGGTTACGAAAACAGGGCGGTCCCATGCTACATCTTTCAGCAGGTAACGCTGGTGTAGCTGGATAGACTCGCCAAAGAAGTTCTCTACCAATGTCCTTGTACGTGGTGTTGAGGTGTCAAGCCAGTCAAGCATTGACTCCTTTGACATGGTCTGTCCTAAATGAGTTTTTTGCCAAGCATTACGCTTTTTATAGAATTCTTCCACGCCCTTAGGGTCTTTTTGGCGTTTTACTTTCTCAATATTGCTAATAACAGCCTTCTGAGGAACTTCCAAAAGGTAGTATTGTGATTGCTGAATTCAATCAACAAGAGGCATGGAAGGATGACCCAATGCTGATATATTTCCATGTAAAGAACTTTTTTCGGTTCGTAAATAGTCCTGCAAGGAATATTTTAGCACCATTGGAAGTAGCCATTCCGGCAGTGAAAAAGGTCAGAAGGAGTGACTGCCAAGCCGTTAAAAGCTCTCCTTTCTTCATCTTTTTACCGCAAACATACAATGCCATCAAAAAGGAACATCATTGACACAATGAAGTGATCGGGTACCATTGACGGTATGAGAATGTGTCCGAAAGAGAAGAGGAGTACGGTAAGGAGTGTTGAGTCAAATCTCCTCAATTCCATTACTTCACGGAAGATGCGATAGGCGAATACAGCAGCATAGAAGGCTGATAATACGATTATAGCTGCCATGAAGTACACGGCAAAGTTATGTCCGAAGACTTCTATGAGCCAGTGGTTTAATAAGTAAAGCGGGTAAAGGAAGGTGAGATATAGCGGATGGCGCGAAGTTATAAAATGAATACGCATCCCTGAAATGGTAATCCATGACCAGTTATCATAGCCTGACATACGGAAATTCTTGGTAAAGATGCTCCAAAAACCGCCATGTGCGCCCATAGTGTAGACGTGATAATGGCTGGTGATGAGTAATATGTTGAATGTGAGGAAGACTGCCAGCATAATGAATACCAGCCAGCGTTCCTCTTTCTTCACCTTGAATATGTTGAATATGTGCATTGAGTAGCTTTGATTAATCGTTGCAAAGGTACAAATTAAAGCAGATTAAACAAAGGAAATAAGGATAAGAACACGTTTTGCATGCAGCAATCAGTCTGCAATTGTCGAATTCTTTTCACGAAAAAGAATTTCTTTTTCATGAAAAATAAATATTTCCGTTCGTGAAGAAAAAAATATTTTTCATGAAAATAATTTGAAAGATGGGGCTTAACAAGGAGCAAAATCTTACTTTCATGTAAGAAAAAGCGCACTAAAAGGAAGTTGATTGGTACACAGATAGCGAACATAGGGAACAATGCTATCTGCTTGCTGAACCCTAACAAAAGGAAGAAATGTAGGCAGGCGCTCTGTAAAAGGTAATTGATGATATGCGAAAAGATAAAGCCTACGCCTCGTTTTGTCGTGGACTTTACGCGAAGGTGTAACGTGTAGATGCAATATAGTTGAATGTAAAGCTAACAAGGTAGGCTATAGTATTTGCAATGAGTGGCTGTAGCCAGCATATTAACAGCAGATATGTACCGTATTGTATGGCTGCAGCTGATGATCCAACGATGATAAAACGTATGATTTCACCGAGCTTTTCCTTGTTCTTTGTCTCATTCTTCAGCATCCTATTTCTTATTTCTAAAAGGTTTGTAAAAGCCTTTGTCTGCGAAGGCAAGTAGTTCTTTATCGCCTCTACTATCTCCGAAGGCAATTAAGTAGTAGGCTTTCACGATGTGGATAAAGTGCCGTAAGGCGGTTCACCTTTTCTTCTCCATAGCAGTTCTTGGTGGTAAATTGTCCTGTTAGGAGACCTTCTTTTGTTTCAATTTGAGTTCCTAATACTTGTATCTTTTTGTCGATTTCATCGAAAAAAGGCCGTACCCAGTTGTCGATACTTGCACTGATGATGAGTACAGTGTTATGTTCCTCGTCAATAGCCTGTCTTACTTTCTCTATTCCTGCAGGGCGAAGTAGGTGTTTGTTTCGTTCTGCAAAGCGAGTGCAAAGTGCGTTGAAATCGTCAATCTTCATCCCTTTGAAGAAATAAGAAAATATCTTCTGCTTTACCTTCCAGTTAGGGAAAAGGTGAAGTTTCATCAGTATGAGAAGGGGTGAAAAGAGTAGAAAACCACAGAACATTTGTCCGCTTCCTTTTGCAAAGCGGATAAACTCAAGGAGAGTGTCCTTGGTAGTCAGTGTGCCATCGAAGTCGAAAGCATATATCTTTCTCATGTCCTATTGGATATTCTTAAGTACGTAGATAATGAAGAGGAAAGCCAAACCAAAGGCTAAAACGATGAGTTGCATAAAACGGTCGTGTAGCATCACCTTTGTTGGGTCACCGCTCTTCTTGTCAACCACAGAAATCTGGATATAGCGCAGCAGTCCTAAGAGTACGAAGACACTGGTCAAATAGAGGTGATCCGTATGGAAATTCTGAATGGTTTCAGGACTCATGGTGTACATAATATAGCATACAAGAGTGACACTCGCAGTTATCGTAATGGCTTGGTTGATGAAGGTGAGATTATAACGAATAGTATTTTGGCGAGGTGCATGTCCTGTTTCATTCATTCTAACAACGTCATCACGGCGTTTCGCAAATGATAAAAAGAGCATTAAGAGGAAGGTCATTAGCACAATCCACTTACTCAACTGTATGTTTGTGGTATGTCCTCCAGCAAGAATGCGAAGTACAAAGCCGAAGGCAACGATACATACGTCAATGATTGCATATCGTTTTAGGCGGAGGCAATAAGCAATGTTTAGAAGCCAATAAAAGAGTATCACGCTGGCTGTTTCTACTTGGTGGGCAGGTAATAAAAAGGTCGAACTCATCGATAGAATGAACATCAATCCCATCAAGATATAGCCTTGTACAATACTGACAGCACCCGATGCCATCGGACGGTGACATTTTATAGGATGCTGGCGGTCGTCATTGATGTCTACAATATCATTTAGGCAGTAGATAGATGAGGCAGTCAAGCTAAATGCCAGTGCTGTTATTAGACCCGAATAGACCGCATTCCATTGTAGTAATGCTCCTCCAAAGAAGACAGGAAGAAGAACAATGAGATTTTTTATCCACTGATGTGGACGTATAAGTTGTATGAGGTATTTCATTTTTATCCTTTTTCTCATAGGGGTTATTATTTGTTCGATTGCTGTATGCAAAAAGCCATGCAAGTGGCAAGGTGATGGCTGTGGCAACAAGGAAGGTAGGCCAGTAAGCCCAATTGTTGCGCTCAAGATAATCCAATACGAAGTGGGCATGAATCAGATAAAAGTCTCTAGCTCAAAGTGCCGAACAGTGTAAGCGTCTTGTTGATATGCTTTGGCATATAGCTAAAGACATAAGTCAAAAGTATTATTGCTGTAATCGTAAGCGGAATATAGAGCATACGTTCGAGGAAAAGAGGGAACTGTCCGTGTTTTACTTGCTCAAGGAAGATACAAGAAGCAAGGGTCATAACGAAGGTTATTCCAATCATCCAAATCGACGAACCTTCTATTGTTTCTTTCCGTTTTACCGCTGCAGCGATGTTAATTCCAAGGAAGAAGATGGGAACTCGGCTCCAGAATATTTCCAAGTGGCCTACTACTTCATGGGTTGGGGTAACGTATTGTACGATTATACACCACATTATCATCAATACGGGCAGCCATCGATAAGTGGGATGCTTGATGATGAGGCGCATATAAAATGGACTGACAAGATAAAAGAACATGATTGCAGGGATATACCAAAAGGTAAGTTCATCATGTAGCCAGAAGTCCCAGTTGATTGTTATATCCCCGATGAAATCGATGATATTTGTGCTTTGTCCTCGATGTCCTGTGAGTTCAAGCTTGAGATAGTCTGGGATATAATACAAACAGGCTATAAGGAACCATGTTGGATAGATACGCAGGAAGCGGCGGAGATAGAATTGTCGTAGCGAAGGGTTCTTTGTCCAGGCAAACCATAAGCCCATACCACTCAAGAAAAGGAAAAAGTCTACACCGATATTACCCATTCTCTTCAATCCAAAGAAGGCATCCTCGCGTGGTAATCCCACATGGAAGAGGATGACGAAGAGTATGGCTGCTCCCATCAATTCACCGCGATAACGGCTTATGTTGGCTAATTCGATTTCTTTTATTTTCATTCTTTTTGCGATGAAATCGTATGTTTCTTGTAGCTTTTATTTTAACTTTGGACTTGGAATCTTCTTCATCAACTCCTTGAATAGCCATGCTAAACAGAGAGATGCAATGATATAAAGTAGGAGTCTGTCCAATAGTCACCTGCTTTTGAGATAGGTATAAATATCTTTCTTGTGATAGGATGACAAACAAAAAGGGCTGCTGAAATGCTGCCAACCCATGAAAGAATATTCATGAAGGATAGGCTTTTGCAGCCGATAGCTACTTCTAAGCGACTTATCAACTTCACAAATGTAATGGAAGCGATGCAAATAGCGAGGGGCACAAAATACCAAGTCAGATAGCTGAAACTCATCAGTAGAATAGCAAGCACGGAGAGAATGAAGGCTACAAGGTTGGTAGCTGTACTCCAAGGGCGTACATATCTCGCATAAAGTAAACCTGCTCCAAAAGGTAGCATTCCACCGATAAAGTTATATCTCCAGCGGTTTAAAGCATCACTCTCTGGGTCGCAAGCTAATTGAATAGCAAGGCAGAGAACTATTAAACCTACATTCCACAACCAATGTCGACGGTAGAGTAGTAGACGATAGACAATGTATAGCTGCAGCATGAGGCCAAAGAACCAATAAGGTCCCGGCCAAATAATGTCGTCAGGGTGGGGAAGAATGTTGTTGAAAAGTCCCATTTGACCGATAATATCCATTACCTTGTATAGGTGTGGACCTTTTGTAATGTTATCTACCATCGTGAACGCAACGAAGCCGACAATCATCATGCGGAAAAGTTTCAGCCAATGGTATTTGATGAAACCGAAAAGAGGAAGGGTAGCTTGTGTCTCTTGATTATTAGTAGGACCTGTTGGCAGTTTTTGTTCGTACTTCATTGTCAAGCCGTAAGCTGAAAGGAAAAGGAAGATTGGTACGCCATAATGCCCGAAGAACGAAAGGATATGGAAGAAGAAAAGTTCATCCCATGAACCTTGTAACACTTGATAAAGGTTGTCTACATTGCGTTGGATATACTGATATTCGTTCTCCTTTACCACTGGTCGCAACCAATGGCAGTAGTTGTGTAGGAAAATACCAATGATGGCAAGTCCTCTCAATGCATTACATTCTGTCCGAGTGAGTTTCTCGACGTCGTTCTCTGTCGATGAAAAGGACGAAAGTTTGCTATTTTCAGAGTTTATATATCTTATTAAACATTGTCTTTGTTATGATGTAATCTAAGCTTCTCTCTTGGGTGTTTCTGTCCAAATTCCTATGTAAAAGGTTCGTCTTGCTGATTGATTTCTACTTCTTTTTGAAGAGTGACTCTTGATCAGAAGGTCGGGAGAGTTTATCGTAATCGGTTGTATTCTTCAGTATTCTCGGTCTGTTTTCGTTGTATTGTGGACTAAGAATATTATACTCAGCATGATAATCTTTTGTATGAATACCACCTAAATAAAGTAGCATGTGTGGTAGTGCATCCGTCATAAAACGACGGTTCTTAGCTCCGATGATTTCTTTGAAAATGTCTGGATGCTTGGCAGCATACTTGTAAGTGCAGAAGATCCAGAAAGGTATTTCAAACTCATAACGTGCTAAGTCATAGTCGATAGCTGCAGAGTGGTTACGGCAGATGAACCCACGATTACCCTCATAGCATTCTTCTCCGTGGTCGGGCATGTATATAACGATAGCCTCCTTGTCCTCAAAACGACTGATAATGGCATCGACAATAGAGTCATTATATAGGATAGCATTGTCGTAGTCAGCCAATACCTTTCGCTGTTTTCCATCAAGATCAGCACGCTTCTTTGTATAGTCTTCATCTTTAAAGTGGCGACGATCGCTTGGAAAACGCTGATTGTATTTGACGTGTTGTCCGAGAAGGTGGAAGATAATGAGGTTGTGATCAGTATTGTGTTGTTGCTGATTTTTGTCGTAATCATCGAGCAAACCGCGATCAAATCGGTATAATTGTTCGTTGCGAGAATCGAACATTGCCTCTGAAAGTTCTGGATGGTTAAGGAAGAATCCACCACTGAAATCATATACAGCCTGCTTAGCCTTTTGGCAAGAACTGATTGGTGATGAAGGTTACATGATAGCCTGCCTTGCGGAAAAGTGAAGGAAAGAGTGGATAATCACACCAATTACCTTTCTGTCCAACAACGTGTAGAGAAAAGACATTCTTAAACACGAAACTGGTCAGATTCCATGGTGCTACGACATCATTGAAGGGTACAAGCAATCCCGATTTCTCACGTTTAATCTGCCGAGGGGTTGTTGGCATGAAGTAACCATACTGTTGTGAATGGAGCTTTCCGTAGCTTTCACCGATGATAAGGACAATATTTGGCGATTTGAACGAACAACTATCCACACTCATCTTGTCTTTTGCTTCGATGAGACGGTCGATTTGTTGCGATGCTAACTGATTGGAAAAGATGCTAAATGCAAGTCGATAAACGGGTAGATAGAACTGTGCACAATCTTCAGTTGTCAGTTCATGTTCTACAGAACCGATAGTGTCTAAAGAGAACATTTGCACCATTTCTTTCTTATTGTGGGCAGATGATTCAATCGCCCAACCAAGAAATACGAGGCAAATACCGCCAAGGATGTGGTGGCTATGGTCAATGATTTGTTTCGCCACTGTAATCTTGTAGCTGATTGCTGGTGGCAGCTTTATCCTCTTCCAAAATGCTGTTAGAATATGGATTAGCATAACGAGTAGTAGTAGTCCTATGCTTGAAAGGATAAGATCGGAGGTAAAATAGCTACTAAAAAACTCGCTTGCCTCACGTTCGTCGGTCTCTCCGACAAGCAGGAGCATTGATGGATTTAACGTTGATTGGAATTTAACCCAACAGAATAGGTCAGTAAGGCTTGTGCAGTATGCGATAATATACAAAAAGCACGAATCCATCGGCGAACTTTTAGAGGAATTAGTGTGAGAATGATGCATATAACGTATAGGTCGAGAAACAACTCTAACCATAGATTGCTGTATACGGCAGCGTTGGGGTTGTTGGTAGGCAACTCCGCGTATGATACTAATATACCGATAAGGTACATGAAGAAAAAGAATGAGGCGTTGTCCTAATGGGCTGATAAGCCTTATTCAGTAAGCTGACTGCATGTTTAATAAATTTCATGTAGACGTATGTATTTACTTGCAAAGTTAACACTATTTTTAGTATAAGTCAAAAGCTTAGGGATAAAATAATGGTTCTTCCTTTAAATGTGTGGTCATTTTTTTCGTATAGCTTCAACGAAAGAATCGGAGTTAGTCATTATGAAAAAAACATAGTCAAAGCTGTCTTGGCAGTCTATTTTATTCATCTTCCAATACAGAAAAAAACTTTCATGTAACCACTTCGAAAATTGTAGATATGGGGTTGAAAAATATGACATAATTTCATGCAAAACATCTACAAATAAAAAGAAAAATAATACGTCTCAAAAGTGAGTTTACAATTGTCAGTAAATCAGCTTGTTATAAAGTCGCATAACAAAAGGTGCTTAATAAGACTTCAAAAGGGCGTTAGTTAGACCTCAAAAGGGTATCTTTTGCAAGTCAATTAAGCGTCTTTTAGAAGGCAAAAGAGCATGTATAGGATTTGAGTTGTGTGAAAATAGTTTACAAATATCAGTTGACGGGGAATAAGTCGTTTGTAGAAGTGGATAGACATAGTAGCTATTTACATTTAGTAAAGTTGCATCACATCGTTTACTATTTCTGCAGGTACTAACTCGCTAATGTCTTCTTTGCATTGCACTCGATAGCGGATGTCGGTGCTACTGATGTCGATGAGCGGTGTCTGAAGTAGACTAACGTTTGTAGGCAAGGAGGTTATATCAACCTCTTGTCCGCGTCGAGGGTAAACAACGATGTTGTAATTAGCAAGAATATCATTAGCATGATACCATCGGTCAAAGGCTTCCCAGTTGTCGCCACCAACGAGAAGTGTGAAGCGATAAGAGGGGAAATCTTTACTGAGATGCTGTAAGGTATTCCATGTATAGGAAGGTTTCGGAAGTTGGAATTCATAGTCCGAAGCCTTAAAGTGTGGGTTATCAGCTGTCGCCTTACGCACTAATTCCAAGCGGAGATGGTCAGCTAAAAGCTGCTGGTTAACCTTGAATGGATTTTGAGGGGAAACCATAAACCATACCTCATCTAAGTTTTCTTCTTCAAGAAAAGCCTTTGCGAGAGCAATGTGTCCGTTATGGATAGGATTGAAGGAACCACCAAAGATGCCAATGGAAGCCTCCCCGATGAAGGAAAGCCTCCCCAACCCCTCCGAAGGGAGGGAGTGCTAATAGTGGTGAAGTGAGATGATGGTTTCATGACGGTGTTTTGCGGCTTTTAACTGTTCTGTTATGGGCTGATAGCTATGGTAGCTTATATGTCTGAACAACTATGGAGGATCTCAAATTATATAAAAATACCCCCTTCTTATTCTTCTTGTTGGATTGAGGCTCCCCTCCCTTCGGAGGGGTTGGGGAGAGGCTTCTTTATCCCTCTAAGAATGCTTTTACAACCTCGTAAGTTTCCTGCTTTGCTTTCTCAAGATCGTCATTTACGATTATCTTATCGAATTTTTTTCAGCAAAGGTAGCTCCTCTGAAGCCTTAGCAAGGCGGTTTTCAATAGCCCTCTGCACTATCAGTTTGTCTACCAACAAGGCGACGACGTAGTTCTTCTACTGATGGAGGTTGGATGAAAAGACTTAAAGCACGATCGCCATAGAATTTCTTAATATTACATCCACCCTTTACATCTACATCAAAGATAACGTTCTGTCCTGCTGCAGACTGGCTCTCTACTTGTGATTTCAGAGTGCCATAAAAGCGGTTCTCATAAACCTCTTCGTACTCGAGAAACTCTCCATTAGCAATTTTCTCTTTGAACTGTTCAGGTGAAAGGAAGATATATTCTACACCATCCTGCTCTGTACCACGTGGTGCGCGGGTGGTACAACTGATTGAGAAAGCTAACTTTAATTCTGGATGTTCCTTCATCAACCACTGTACGATGGTGCTTTTGCCAGCACCAGAAGGAGCAGAGAGGATGAGTAATCTGCCGCAGGCAGAATCTTGAAAATTTGATGTTGTGTTTTTTGTTGTTACCATATTGGGTGAATATAGGATAGTATGAGTGTTTTAAACTGTATGTATTATGTTGTTAGAGAAGCCTTTTTGTGTAGTTATAAATGACCTTTTCAAACGTTACAATGTCTTAATTTCAAATTATTATCATGAAAGAAAATATTTTTCATGAAAATAAATATTTTTCTTCGTGAAAATAAATAATTCTTTTCGTGAAGAAAATTTGATAGAAGTGACTGATAATGCTGTTTCAAATTAGTGCAATGTAGCTTATTACAGCATTATCAGTCACTTTAAAAAGGCTAGTTATCTTGCGTTTACAACGCATTCAAAACCTGTTCCTTAATCTGCTCCACTCGTCCTTCATCTTAACAACGATGTTCTGCATCTCTGCCTGATTGCTCTTAGAGCCAGTGGTATTGATTTCACGACCCATTTCTTGTGCGATGAAACCGAGACTTTTTGCCAACACCATGACCACTCTCTTTCATTGTTTCATGGAAGTATTTGAGGTGGTTTGTCAGTCGCTGCTTCTCCTCGTTGATGTCGAGTTTCTCGATGTAGTAAATTAGTTCCTGCTCAAGACGGTTCTTGTCGTAGTCTACCTCAGGAATCTGCTTGAGGCCATCGATAATCTTTTTCTCTAATCTTTGGTACACGACTCTTTTCGAAAGGCTCAATACTCTTCAGGAGGTTAGCGATATTGTCAATCTTCTCAGTAAACTTCTTTTTGCAAAGCAGCACCTTCCTGTTTTCGGAAATCGGTAAGTTTATCAATAGCCTCGTTGATAGCCTGCTGTGCTACTAACCATTCTTCTTCATCTAAAACCTCAACTTCTGTTTTTGCTGTTACGTCAGGAAGACGAAGAAGTGTAGTAAACCAATCCTCTGGCTCTGGGATGCCAGTAGACTCAGAGATTGCCTTAATTTGTTTATAATAATTCTCTATCAGAGTCGCGTTGATAGGAGTGGCGTCAACAGTAGACTCCTTTTTCAACCCATAGGGAGAAGTCAACCTTACCGCGCTCTAACTTCTGTGCAAGGAGACGACGGATTTCCATTTCCTTTTCTCTGTAGAGGGGTGCGATGCGTGCTGAGAGGTCGAGTGATTTACTATTAAGTGATTTCACCTCAACATTGATTTTCTTTTCCTTGTAGGCTACAACAGCTTTGCCATAGCCTGTCATTGATAGTATCATGAGCTTTTCGCGTTAATTTTTTGCAAATGTACAAAAAATGTGGAATAAAAAGAGTATATTTGCAAGTTATTTAGAACATAATTGATTTTTTTATGTCTTGTATATTAAATATTGATACGAGTACAAATGTGTGCTCTGTTGCAGTAAGTCAGGATGGAACTTGTATTTTCGATAAGCAAGATACGCTCGATCCTAAGCATAGAGAAAAGTTAGGAACATTTGTAGATGAGGCACTTGCCTTTATAGATGATAATGGCTTGCCACTCGATGCAGTGGCAGTTAGTAGTGGTCCAGGTTCATATACTGGTCTGCGTGTTGGTGTGTCTATGGCAAAGGGTATCTGCTATGGGCGTGGCGTAAAGCTGTTGGCAGTGCCTACGTTAGAGCTGTTGGCAGTACCAGTATTGCTTCATCATGAGGAAATAGAGGAGAACGCACTTCTCGTTCCAATGATTGATGCGCGCCGTATGGAGGTTTATTCTGCTGTATATGACCGTGCCTTGAAAGAGGTTCGTGGCATCCAGGCAGATGTAGTAGACGAGAATACCTACAAGGAATACCTTGATCGTGGTCCTGTTTACTTCTTTGGTAATGGTGCAGAGAAGTGTATGGAAACTATTAATCATCCTAATGCGCACCTAATCAAGGGTATTGATGCTTTGGCTAAGAATATGTTCCCGTTGGCGGAGAAGCGTATTGCACAAGAGAAGTTTGAGGATGTAGCTTACTTCGTCCCATTCTATCTCAAGGACTTTGTTGCTAAGCAGGCAAAGCCATTGCTGTAGATAAGGCTTTATAATAGGCCTGCCGTCATCACTTAACATGAAACATTCATCATTCAATGAATATAGAAGGATTAGATTATAACACACAGCGAGAGCGACTCATACTACCACAGTATGGGCGAGAGATACAAAACATGGTAGATTATGCCATTGGCCTCCCTACAAAGGAAGAGCGTCAGCGGTGTGCAGAAACCATTATTTCCATTATGGATAGGATGAATGCCCAGAACCGTAGTAACTTTGATCACATGGAGAAGTTATGGGATCATCTGGCATTGATGGCTAACTTTGAGTTGGATATTGACTATCCTTGCGATGTGTCAGAGGCTTTGAAAATTGCTACTAAGCCTGAGCCAATGAGCTATCCCATGTCAAATATTCCAGTAAGACATTATGGGCGATTACTCTTTGAAGCTTTTGAGGAATTGAAAACAATGGAGCCTGGGGCACGTCGTGATGCTTTCGTTCGATTTGTTGCTAATCAGATGAAACGTAGTCTGATGCAGTGGGGACATGGAACCAGTGATGATGAGAAGATAGCCTCTGACCTTGCCCGCTTTACAGACGGTAAGATTCAATTAGACCTTGATACATTCAAGTTTGAGAAAATTAATGCGAGAGAGTTTGCTCAGCCTCGTAATAAGAAGAAAAAGTAAAATAACGACACATGGAATCCTTTATCATAGAAGGTGGACATCGGCTGAGTGGCACGATTGCTCCACAAGGTGCAAAGAATGAAGCCTTGGAGGTGATTTGCGCAACATTATTGACATCAGAAGAGGTTATCATACGTAATGTTCCTGATATCCTCGATGTGAACAATCTTATCAAACTTTTACAGGATATTGGTGTAAAGGTTAAGAAGCTTGCTCCTAATGAGTTCTCTTTCCAAGCAGACGAGGTAAACCTCGATTATTTAGAGAGTAGCGACTTTGTAAAGAAGTGCTCTTCTCTGCGTGGAAGTGTTTTGATGATTGGTCCATTGTTGGGTCGTTTTGGTAAGGCTACGATAGCTAAGCCGGGTGGTGACAAGATTGGTCGTCGTCGTTTGGATACCCACTTCCTTGGATTCAAGAATCTTGGTGCACACTTTGGGCGTGTTGAAGACCGTGATGTATATGAGATACAGGCTGATAAACTTGTTGGAACCTATATGCTATTAGACGAAGCATCTATTACGGGTACTGCTAATATCATTATGGCAGCAGTGTTGGCAGAAGGAACAACAACAATTTACAACGCAGCTTGTGAGCCTTATATCCAGCAACTCTGTAAGATGCTAAATGCAATGGGTGCAAAGATTAGCGGTATTGGCAGTAACTTGATTACTATCGAGGGTGTGAAGGAATTGCATTCTGCTGACCATAGAATCCTGCCTGATATGATTGAGGTAGGCTCTTTCATTGGTATTGCTGCGATGATTGGTGATGGTGTTCGTATTAAGGATGTGTCCGTTCCTAACTTGGGATTGATACTCGACACCTTCCACCGTCTTGGTGTACAGATAATAGTAGATAATGACGACCTCATCATTCCACGTCAGGACCACTATGTGATAGACTCTTTCATTGATGGAACGATTATGACCATCAGTGATGCACCATGGCCAGGATTGACACCAGACCTTATCTCTGTGTTACTTGTTGTTGCTACACAGGCACAGGGTAGTGTACTTTTCCACCAGAAGATGTTTGAGAGTCGTTTGTTCTTCGTGGATAAACTCATTGACATGGGTGCACAGATAATCCTCTGTGACCCCCACCGTGCCGTAGTTGTTGGTCACGATAATGCCAAGAAACTTCGTGCGGGTCGTATGTCAAGTCCTGATATTCGTGCGGGTATTGCACTGCTTATCGCTGCATTGACAGCACAGGGAACAAGTCGTATTGATAATATAGTACAAATTGACCGAGGATATGAGAACATCGAAGGACGTCTCAATGCCCTTGGTGCAAAAATTCAGCGAGCTGAGGTTTGTTAGTCCCATCGTATCTAAAACCGCACTTTGAAAGAGTGTGTTGTGTATTTTTAGATAAATAGGGTTTGACCTATTCTCACAAAGGGGTTGACGTTTTCTTGCATAAAAGGTTGACCTTTTTCCTCAAAAAAAGGTAGACGGTTTTTGAGCAAAAAGGGTTGACCGTTTTACTGAAAAAAATAATTTGGAATTGAAATAAGCTGTAGTTTTTATCAGTACTACTGATATAAGATGAAAAAAGATGATAAAGAAGGAAGAAGTCTATAAGATTGGGCGTATCGGGAAGCCGCATGGCGTACACGGAGAGTTGCAGTTGCAGTTCTCCGATGACGTTTTTGATGTGGTAGATGCCGATTACCTGATATTGGATATTGACGGAATCCTTGTTCCTTTCTTTATAGAGGAATATCGGTTCCGTTCTGACGAGATAGCCCTGATGAAGTTTTGTGACATCAATAGCGATGCACAAGCACGCGAACTGACAGGATGTATTGTCTATTTCCCACGTAAGTTGGCTGAAGAAGGGACAGATGATGTGTCATTGGCGCAGGTTGTCGGTTATTCCTTGATAGATGAAGCAACGAATAATGTGATTGGCAAGATTGTTGCTGTAGATGAAACAACTGTCAATACGCTCTTTGAGGTGACTACACCTGAAGGCGAGGAAATACTCATTCCTGCCAGTGATGAACTTATTGTTGCGACAGACATAGCGTCAAAGACGATTACGATGCGGATTCCAGCAGGACTACTTGACCTCTGATTCGCAACATAAACTAAAAGAATTAATGAAACAACAAATCTGTATATTAGGTTCAACAGGTAGCATTGGTACGCAAGCCCTTGATGTTATCAGTCAGCATTCAGACCTCTACGAGGCTTATGCACTCACTGCTAATCATCGTTGGAAGGAACTTGCTGAACAGGCTCGTCGCTTTAATCCTGCTGCGGTTGTCATTGCTGATGAGGCTTATTATGAACCTTTGAAGCAAGAGTTGGCTGATATGCCTGACGTAAAGGTGTATGCAGGTAGCAAAGCTTTGGAGGATATCGTTGAGTCACCATCAATAGATATGGTACTTACAGCGATGGTTGGCTATTCGGGTCTTGCTCCAACAATCCACGCTATCAAAGCAAAGAAGAAGATATGTTTGGCGAATAAGGAGACACTTGTTGTAGCTGGTGAGTTGATTCTTCAGTTGGCTCAGCAGTATCATGTGCCTATCTTGCCTGTGGACAGTGAGCATAGTGCTATCTTCCAGAGTTTAGTTGGTGAGGACGAGAACGAGATTGAGAAGATTCTTCTCACTTGTTCTGGTGGACCATTCCGTACCTTTACCCATGAACAGTTGAAGCATGTCACTGCAGCTGATGCACTCAAACACCCTACATGGGATATGGGAGCGAAGATTACCATTGACTCTGCATCTTTGATGAACAAGGGTTTCGAGGTGATTGAGGCTAAGTGGCTCTTTGGTGTACCTGCTGATAAGATACAGGTGTTGGTTCATCCTCAGTCTATTGTTCACAGTGCGGTACAGTTCTGTGATGGTGGTGTGAAAGCACAGTTGGGTGTTCCTGATATGAGATTACCTATCCAATATGCCTTTTCATTCCCACAACGTCTATCGTTAGGCGGCGATAGGTTAGATTTCTTCCGTCAACCATTGGAATTCTTTGAACCTGATGTGGAGAAGTTTAAGTGTTTGGCAATGGCATACGAAGCTATTAACAAGGGTGGCAATATGCCTTGTATTGTCAATGCAGCCAACGAGATTGTCAATGAAGGCTTCCGTAAGGGTGCTTGTAGTTTCTTGGCAATGGGCGACATCATTGAGAAGGCAATGCAAACTGTTGCTTTTGATAGCAATCCAGATTATGATGTATATGTGCAGACGGATGCTGAGGCACGTCGTGTAGCACTTGAGATTATGAATAATAAATAATGAATAGATAAATAATGGAAACATTTCGATCAGATTGCTTCAGTTCATTCTGGCAACTCTCTGCTTGTCCTGCTGCATGAAGGCGGACACATGTTCTTTGCGAAGCTTTTCGGTGTTCGCGTTGAGAAGTTCTTCGTATTCTTCGATGTGGGCATCGGTAAGTGGAAAGGTAAACTCTTCAGTTGGAAACCTAAGAAAGACGATACGGAATATGGTATGGGTTGGTTGCCACTTGGTGGCTACTGCAAGATTTCTGGTATGATAGATGAAAGCTTCGATACCGACCAGATGAAGCAGGAACCACAGCCATGGGAGTTCCGTACAAAGCCAGCTTGGCAGCGTCTTTTGATTATGATAGGTGGTGTGTTGGTCAACTTTGTCCTCGCTCTCTTCATTTATTCAATGGTGATGTTCGTATGGGGAGACAGCTATTTCAAGGTGTCTGATATGAATATGGGTATGCGTTTCAATGCTGAGGCTAAAGCTTTGGGTTTCAAAGACCACGATGTGATGTTGGGAACAGATCAAGGAGCATTCCGTGAGTATGCCAATGTGAATGGCGATTTCTTCCGTCAGATAGCACAGGCTAAGCGTGTAGATGTTCTTCGTAATGGTAAGAAACATAGTATTACTCTGCCTGGTGATTTGGATATGCTCTCAATGATTAAGACGCGTCCTTTGTTTGCAGAGCCTTTCATTCCAGCACAGGTGGATAGCGTGTTGGGTGATACTCCTGCTGCAAAAGCAGGTATTAAGGCAGGCGACCTCATTAAGTCTATCAATGGAAAGCCAGTTGAGACGTGGACAGATATGAATTATCAGACAGGTGTCTTGAGTGATGTCTTGGCAGTGAAGAATACCCATAAGGATTCTCTTGCAGTTCGTTCTGTTGTGCTGACAGTTCAGCATAAGGGCGCAGCAAAACTCGATACATTGAAACTTATGTTGACACCTGATTTGAAGTTGGGTGTTCTGCAGTCAACATTGGCAAGTTATTATAAGCCTGTACAGGAGGAATACTCCTTCTTTGAGAGTTTTCCTGCAGGTATAAAGCATGGTTGGAACGTGCTGCGTGGCTATGTTGGTAACTTCCGTTACCTTGCTTCTGCAGACGGTGCCAAGAGCATTGGAGGCTTCGGAGCTATCGGTAGTCTTTTCCCTCCATTCTGGGACTGGTATATGTTCTGGTCAATGACAGCCTTCTTGAGTATTATGCTTGCCTTCATGAACATTCTTCCTATCCCTGCTTTGGATGGTGGTCATGTGGTATTCCTTCTCTATGAGATTATTACTCGTCGTAAACCGTCAGAGAAATTCATGGTACGTGCGGAGTATGTTGGTATAACCATTCTAATCCTCCTTATGATATTTGCCAACCTTAACGACATTCTTCGTTGGTTGCATCTTATGTAAGAACAAGTTTTTCTTTAACGGATCTAATCCTATTGAGAAGTCCGTTAATAGTATCTTAATAGAAGTCACGCAATACAAGCTATAGCAAGTATTGCGTGATTTTTGTTTATTCTTGTCGCTTATTCATAAGGTTTAGTCGTTTTCTCTCCCTTTCCTGCAGTTCTATGTAGTCATCCCTTAAAAACTATATTTCAGCATAAAGCCTGTACTGACAAGCTCTATGCTGATTCTTTTTATAAGGTCCAAAAGAACTCTCATAGCTCTTTTGAAGTTATATGCTGCCGCCGCTAATAATACATTGATAGCATCTCCTTTCACACCTTTATAAAAGTTGCGAGATAATCGATGGTCTGCTTTAAGATGTCCTATGGTTGGCTCTATACCTGCTCGTTTACAAAATAGTTTGTGTTTCTTTTTCTTTTGGTAGTAGCTATCTTTAGCTTTAGGAGTGTCTGGAATGAGTATCTTTGTCTGCCCAATCTGCTTTACACCTCTATACCCTCTATCTCCTGCTAACTTATCAACCTGCTTTCCTGTCATCCTTTGGGTTTGTTCCAACGTCTTTTCGATAGTATGCCCATCATATTCATTCCTAAAAGAACATGCACCCAAAATAAGTCCTGACCATGAGCGAAGAATAGATACTTTATTACCAAACTCATATTGCTTATGTTCCTTACCTTTGCTGAGGCAAACCACATCTGGTTCGTGCAGAGAATATACTTTGTTCTTTGACTTTCGATTCTGAGAAAGAACTCTATAATATAGTTCAAACATCTTCTCATATCCTTTCTTTCCCTCAAGATTACGCTCTAATTCTCTTACCAATCTTCCTGCTATGGTTCTTAGTTGTCTATCTGCCTTAAGAGCTTTCTTACGATTCTTGGGATGATTACGAAAACGTTGGGAACGGTAAATCCCTTTCAACGTACGCGTGTAACTCTGTCGTAGAGGAAGACACTTGTCATGAACTATCTTCAGAACGTTTTTTTGATTATCTTTTTATGCAACTTCGCATCTGTAGGATAGGTTATATTCTTCTCCTGCACGGTAGAATCAATGAAAGCCGTATCAAAAATGATCTTCGTCATCATGGTCGGTATTAACACGGATGCTCTCTGCTAATATTAACTCCATACCTTCCTCACCTATACGATTTCTGAAGTGAACTAACTCGGAAGCGTCACAGGGTTGTTTGGGCATAAATTCAAGTCCACCACAAAAAAATATTGATAGTAAGCATTCTCACTCCATTGAGAAACCACCATTTCATCTGAAACATTACGCAAATGTTTTTAAGATTAAAAGACCACACATCAAGCGAATAGGATGAGCAGGGGCGACCATTAGTATTGCAATACAATGGAGAAAAAGCATTTTCAAAACACTCCCAATTAATCTTATTACTAAGTTGGAAAAGGGATGTTGATGACTAAGCATGTCCTCTAAAGAAGAGAACATAGAGAGTCTGTTTGGATGTACGTTTAAGCATAAATATCTGCAAGATTTATAATGTAAAGGTACAAAAACTTGCAGATATAAGCAAATGATTTGTAGTATAATATACTGTGAATCAGAGGAATATTAGGCTTTTTAAGGGTAGACTATGTACAGTGGGATACTCGTTTCTATACTACATGTTGTTCATGTGCTAAGGCTCCGCACCAATGGTGCTAAGCCTGAACACCAATGGTGCGGAGCCTTAACACAATAATAAAAGATGGTTATAAAGCTCTATGACAAGCGTTATTAGATACGATATGCACTAATGTTTAACTGGTATAATGAGGTCTTATTCGATACTGCTGTGGTTTAATACGAAATTACGCAACACCTACCACGGTAGATATTGCGTAATTCTTTATTGTCACCATAATGTAGTATAGAAGAAGACATTTAGCAATAGCCCTTACAAATGTTGTGTTCTCACTCCTTCTCACATTATAGGATGGTTGTGGATGAGACTTTCTTAATAAAGTAAGACTAACCCGGCAACTCCTGCATAACATATCATGCGGATAGGATTTATCTTTAACCACATTGTACCAACAAAGGTTGCAGCAAAGAGGAATAAGCTAATCCAAAACTGCCACGGGTTAATACTTGGTGCAGAAAAGTTCTCTGTATTACATAATAATAAGGTGGCAGCTGCTAATAATCCCTACTACGACAGGGCGTAGACCAGCAAAAACAGACTGCACGATAGGTGTGTTCATGTATTTAAGGAACATCTTACTGATTAGAATCATCATTATCAACGATGGAAGTACAAGGGCTATGGTGGCGGTGAGACTACCCAATACTGCCATTCCTGCGCCAAAGCCTGCATTATGTACAGCTGTATAACCGCAATAGGTAGCAGAGTTGATACCAATAGGTCCAGGCGTCATCTGTGATACAGCAACGATGTTTGTGAATTCAGCAGAGCTAAGCCAATGATGGTTCACAACAGTTTCTGTTTGTATCAATGATAACATTCCATATCCTCCACCGAATCCAAAGAGTCCGATGATAAAGAAAGTGTAGAAAAGTTCTAAGTATATCATGTTGTTATTTCTGTTATTAGTCTGTTTTTAGTGTGCTGTTTTTTCCGAAATTATCCCATTTGTCTCTCTCTTCCTTCGGAACTTTCGTTTGCTATTTCTTTTGCAAAGTTATATCCCGTTAGGCTCTCCCCTCCTTCGGAGGGGTTGGGGGAGGTATCTCACTCCGTCGGTTTAATAAACTTCCCATAAAGGAATCCACCCAAGCCTGCAGCAAGAATGACGTAAACAGGATTGACTCTAACAGCCAAATGGCGATGGCGGTGACAATAGGAATCCAACAGTTTGCCAACGATATTTTAGCACTCTTAGCCAAGGTAAAGGTTGGTGCTGCAATCAAAGCAACCACTGCAGGGCGTATTCCACGGAACATTGCTGCTACCCATGGGATGTCCATAAACTGATGGAAGAAGAGTGCGATGCAGAGAATGATAAGGAAAGAGGGGAGGATTGTACCTAAACAAGTGACGAGTGCACCCGGTGTCTTTCGCATCTTATACCCTACAAACACACTGATGTTTGCAGCAAAGACACCCGGACAGCTTTGTGCAACAGCTATCAAATCAACGAATTGGTCCTCTGGAATCCACTTTTCTTTACTACGACTTCGTTTTGAATAATCGAAATCATAGCATAGCCACCGCCAAGTGTAAAGGCTCCAATCTTAAAGAAGGTTTTGAAGGCTTCCCAATAGAATCCTTTGGGTGTTGGATATTGGGTGTTGGGTGTTGATGAAATGTTATCTTTGTCCACTGTGTCTTGTTATTTATAGTGAAATCAATGTTTGAGAACTACGGACGCCCCCATCTGTTCACATATACCTATTAGGTAATATTACTCAGATGAGGGCGTTTCCCTGTGTAGTATATATATAAAGGTGTGCTAATCTATTACACCCTCAATAGGGGAGGGGCAAACTTTACAATTTGCTTTCAACCCACTTACGAGCATTTACAAATGCCTCAATCCATGGTGTAACCTCTTCCTGACGACGCTCACGTGGATAGTAAGCCTGCTGCCATGGGAAGATAGCACGCTCCAAGTGTGGCATCATTGCAAGGTGGCGACCGTCTGCAGAGCAGATACCTGCTACATTGTAGTCAGAGCCGTTAGGGTTACCAGGATATTCAGCGTAGTTGTATTTAGCGATGATATTGTACTTATCTTCTGCCTCTGGGAGGTAGAAACGACCCTCACCGTGTGCTACCCAGATACCGAGTTTGTTGCCACTCAAAGAACCGAACATTACACTATTGTTCTGTGGAATGGTCAAGTTCAAGAATGAACTCTCAAACTTCTTACTGGTATTGTGGCAGAGGTGAGCACGATGTTTGTGTTCTGGGTTGATAAGGTTCAACTCAACCATCAACTGACAACCGTTACAGATACCCAATGAAAGTGTATCTTCGCGTGCATAGAAGCGGTCGAGTGCCTGCTTAGCCTTTGGATTATAGAGGAAAGCACCAGCCCATCCCTTTGCAGAACCGAGTACGTCTGAGTTAGAGAAACCACCGCAGAAGACAATCATATTTACCTCTTCCAAAGTCTCACGACCAGTGATGAGGTCGGTCATCATGACGTCTTTCACCTCAAAGCCAGCCAAATAGAGTGCGTAAGCCATCTCACGCTCACCATTGGTTCCCTTCTCACGAATGATAGCTGCCTTTGGTGTTGGGTGCTGAGTGTTAGGTGTTGAAGTCTTCCAACGGTCTGCATCGAGTCCATATTGCTGAAGTGTACCGGTGAATTCAGTATTAAACTTCATCTCGATAGGCTGCTTCTTATAGTTCTGGCAACGCTTCTTAGCCATGCCGTTCATACTCTGCTTGCGGTCGAGTAAGTAGGAAGTCTTATACCATGTCTCACGCATTGCATCAATATCGAACTCTGTCTTCCAATCGCCATCAGCGATGCTGAGCGTACGTTTGTCAGGACTTGGTGTACCGATACGTGCAAAGCCGATACAGTTCTCAGTCAAGAATTCTTTGACTTCTTCCTTATGTTCATCAGCAACCTGAATAACAACACCCGGATTCTCTGCAAAAAGCTTCTTGATTACATCGTCACCCTTGATATCATGAAGGTTGATATGCAAACCACCTTCAGCATTAGCAAAGGTCATTTCAAGCAATGTTGTAATCAAACCACCTGCTGAAATGTCGTGTCCAGCGAGTATCCATCCACGGCGAATCATCTCCTGTACAGCATCGAAACAGTCGCAGAAGTACTGTGGCTCTTTCACGGTTGGAACGTCACTACCAATCTTGCCGAGGCTCTGTGCAAAGGCTGAACCACCAAGACGCTGCTCGTCAAAGCTGAAGTCGATATGATAGAGGCGTGTGTTCTTATCATTAACAAGTACTGGAGAAACCACCTGACGAACATCGCTTACCTCACCACCACTGGTCACGATGACGGTTCCTGGAGAGATAATCTTGTCTCCATTAGGATATTGCTGAGTCAGAGACAGTGAATCCTTACCTGTTGGAACGTTCACACCGATAGCGCAGCAGAAGTCTGACAAAGCCTTAACAGCACTGTAAAGACGAGCATCCTCACCCTTCTGTGAGCGACAAGGCCACATCCAGTTGGCTGAAAGACTCAAGCTGTCCATGCCGTCTGCCAATGGTGCCCATACGATATTGGTCAATGACTCGGCTACTGAAAGGACAGAGCCTGCCTCTGGTGAAGCGAGTCCTGCTTGTGGAGCGTGACCGAGTGCGGTAGCAATACCCTTATGACCACGATAGTCTAAGGCTACAACACCACAGTCTGAGAGTGGCAACTGAATCTCACCCTGACACTGCTGACGGGCTACCTTACCTGTAACAGAGCGGTCAACCTTGTTTGTCAACCAATCCTTACATGCCACAGCTTCCAACTGAAGCACACGCTGGAGGTATTCCTCCACCTTATTTATACTATAAGAAACATTCTCATATTTGCGTTCAACGGTCTCATCCTTCATAATTGTCTTTGGAGAATGACCGAACATCTGCGCTACGTCTAAGTCGAATGGTTTTACACCATCGCCCTGTACGAATGAGAAGTGAGCATCACCTGTAGTCTCACCAACAACATACATTGGTGCACGCTCACGCTCAGCAATCTTCTTCACGTGGTCGAGGTGCTTTTCGTCGATGAGCAAGCCCATGCGCTCCTGTGATTCGTTGGCGATGATTTCCTTGGCACTCAAAGTCTTGTCACCGATAGGCAACTGTGTCATATCAATCTTACCACCGCACTCTTCAACCAACTCGCTAAGACAATTTAGATGTCCTGCAGAACCGTGGTCGTGGATAGAAACAACAGGGTTGTTGTCTTCTTCTACCAATGCACGTACGAGGTTATAAGCACGTTTCTGCATCTCTGGATTAGCACGCTGTATGGCATTCAATTCAATACCATTTGAATAACGACCCGTATCAACTGATGATACTGAACCACCACCAAGTCCGATACGATAGTTATCACCACCAACGACAACCACCTTGTTGCCAGCTTGAGGCTCGCCCTTCAGACAATCGCGCTTGGTACCATAACCAACGCCACCTGCAAGCATAATTACCTTGTCGTAAGCATACTTCTCACCATTCTCTTGATGTTCAAATGTGAGTAGTGAACCGGTAATTAAAGGCTGACCAAACTTGTTACCGAAATCGCTCGCACCATTAGATGCCTTGATAAGAATCTGCTCTGGAGTCTGGTAGAGCCACTGACGGACAGGAAGGATATCTTCCCAATCACGTAGGACTGGAGTTGTACCGTCATCTTCTGTCAGACGAGGGTAAGCGGTCATATAGACTGCTGTTCCTGCGATTGGCCATGAACCAACGCCACCGCCCATACGGTCGCGAATCTCACCACCCGTACCTGTTGCTGCTCCATTGAATGGCTCAACGGTAGTTGGGAAGTTGTGGGTCTCGGCTTTCAGAGAGATAACACTCTCGATAGGCTTCACACGGAAAAAGTCAGATGTGCTCTGGTTTGCAGGCGCAAACTGCTCAATCTCTGGACCTTGTGCGAAAGCTACATTGTCTTTATAGGCTGAAAGAATCTTACCAGGATTCTCTTTTGTAGTCTTCTTGATGAGGCTGAAGAGGCTGCTCTCCATTACCTTACCATCAATGACAAACTCTCCACCGAAAATCTTATGGCGGCAATGCTCAGAGTTAATCTGTGCGAAACCGAAGATTTCAGAGTCGGTGAGTGGGCGGCCATTCTGCTTCTCAATCTTGTGGAGATATTCCATCTCCTCTGGTGAGAGTGCCAAACCTTCTTCTTCGTTGAACTTCTCTAAGTCCTCCACACGCTTGATAGGCTCTGGCTCGTGGTTGACAGTGAAGATAGTCTGGTCCAAACCATCATACATACGTTGCAACATCGGGTCATAATCAGCCTCTTTGCTGCTTACAGGGAAGTACTCCTCTATACGCAAAATGCCGTCAAGACTCATGTTTTGAGTAATCTCGACGGCATTCGTGCTCCATGGAGTAATCATCTCACGGCGTGGTCCCACATAGTAGCCCTGCAGTGTCTGTTCATTCTGCAAGTAGGTGGCATCGCCATAGAGCCAACAAAGTTCGTTGATTTCCGCGTCGGATAATGCATGATTGACTTCTGTAGCAATCACGCTTTTGGACTGAGTTCTGAAGAAAAGAATCATAGTCTGTATATAAAATTTGGTGTTACTTCTGTTTGCAAAGATACGATATTCTTTGGATATACTGCCTTTTTGTCTATTGTTTTTTAGTCTTCTTAGGTATTATAAATAATCAGACTCGTTTTTGTATGTCTTATCCTGCTAAAGTTGTATTTGTTGTCTTGAATTTCGTTTCATGAAAATAATTGGTTCTTCCGTTAAATGTATAGATTGAAAATAGAATAAGACTTATACACCTGCTTAGTATGACTATTCCAAATTAGATGGTCTTTCAATGGGGATAGGCTACAAGATAAATGCAAATTGATACTATATCTATCCGCCGCCTACAAGAAGTTTATGCTCTTTTTTTGACCGATGTTTGTAAACTATTTTTTAATCAGATCAAAAATCAATATATGCTCTTTTGTATTCTAAAAAAACGGCTAATTAACTTGTAAAAGATGCTCTTTTGAGGGCTAACTAACGCCTTTTGAAGTCCAATTAAGCACCTTTTTACTTTTTCTACTTTATAACCTATTGATTTCCTTATGGTTACAAACCTGCTCCGTGTATGTGTTTTTTTGCCGTTATTTATAGATGTCTTATTTGGAATTATGTAATAATTTTTTCAAATCTTTGTCTACGGATTTTTCGAAGTCTTAAAATGAAAAAGGTTTTTCAGTGTCAGAGGATGATAAAAAGAATAGATAGTTGACGGTCTTAGCTATATTTTTTTGTTTAATAAGTAACTTCGGTTCTTCCGTTAAAGCAATACGAAAAAGCATCCAAGCATTTAGTGGAAGAACCATATTTTTCTGGAAAGATATGGCCTTTGTTTGTACAATCCACTTATCCTTCTTAAAATTATTTAATCAAACATGAATCTTATCATTTTCTTTTTAATATCCACAGGGCATTTATCAAATGGTAGTATTCGTTTACGATATATATATCCGATAAATAAACTCTCATCATCAAAATAAACCCTGTACCAATCACTTCCCCAAATTGGGGTATATAAAAATATCTGGTTCCTATGAATCTTTGTCTTTACTTTTGACTTCGTTGTAGGTCTCTCTCTGGCATAGGTGAAACCATCTGGGTCATTAATCACAGCAGGAAATTTCATGTAATCCTCTTTATATAGAAGATTACATCCTTTACTATCATAGATGCAATTGATATCAGAATACCTGAAGCTACGAGGTGGTTCAGTAGTTACCATAAAATAGAGTGCTTTATCACCCAAATCAAGTTCTACAACGGAATCTAACGGGTTACCATAACTGAAAACATGAGCCTTGGTGATTGCTGCAAAAATAATACTATCACTTTTGTCTTGATAGAGCGACTTTACAGAATAAGTATTGTCCCCTATATCTATACATTTTGACTGGCATGTTTCTAACACTTTATAAAGATCATATATACAATCTTTGCAAGAGTGTTGTGCATGTGTGGATAAAAAGCATACACATGCTAAAAATTAACATGGTAATATATTTCTTCATAATCATAATTTATTAAAGTTTCCCACCCAAATAAATAGATAGAAACATAACAGTTTGTTGAATTTTCTTTGTAAATTAGTAATCGCTAAACAACTGATTTTAAAGACAAAACAGCAAAACTGTTATGGAAACAAAAATAGAGAAAATAAGTGAGTTATCCAAACTTTTGAATGTTAAAACTCGAATGAGTGATGATTTATTTCATCTTTTTGGCAAGTTTGGCATTGGCCACTTGTTATCTCGTCTTTCATTGGAGAGACAGGACGGAGTCTCGGCTTCGGAGTTGATCCTTTCTCTTTGCCTCTTCCGCATAGTGGGTGAAAGTATTCACAGTATATGCAAACATAAGATATATGAGCTTTCAAATCATGGTAAGAACTGTTTCTATCGGATGATGATTCTCCCGCAGATGGATTGGAGACGTTTGATGAACCACTTTGCACTGCATTATATGTGCCTTTTACGTAAGTATAGAGAAGCTCCTCAATCCAATACCACGACATGTTTCATTATAGATGACACAGTGCTTGAGAAGAGTGGCGTGAGGATGGAGGGTGTCAGTCGTGTTTTCGACCATGTAAAAGGTAGGTGCGTATTGGGCTACAAACTGCTACTTTGTGCATTCTTTGACGGCAAGACAACCATTCCCTTTGATTTTTCACTGCATCAGGAAAAAGGGAAACAAGGCGACTGTGGGTTGACAAAACAGCAATATAGAAAGGCATATCATATTAAGAGGAATACCGGCAACCCCGATTATAAGTGCTTTCAAGAGTGTAAGATGTCTAAGATGGAAGTTGCCATGGATATGCTTCGCCGTGGATGGAAGATGGGCTTGCATGCGAAGTATGTGATTACCGATAGTTGGTTCACCTGCGAGCAACTTATGACATGTGTTAGAAGCATAGGTAAAGGGGCAATGCACATTGTTGGACTTGCAAAAATGGGAAAGACAAAATACACCGTATCAGGCAGGAAGAAAAATGCGGCAGAACTCATTGCCACCTATGAACGCGAACGAGGAAAGAACTGTCGTAAGTATAAATGTCGATATATTCAACTCAACGGACACTTAGGAGATATACCTGTAAGAATCTTCCTTATCAACTATGGCAGGAACTCCCGCATGGAACGTCCTGCTATTCCACCTTTCAAATTTGCTTGTTCACTTTTACCTAAAGAAGTAATAACGTCTTTCTTTAGTACTAATTTCTGCAATTTTTTCATAAATTTAAGTTATTATGTTATTATCACCCTAATATTACGCTAGGGGCCACGTTTTGTTTTAAGTATAAATCTGATGACTCTAAAGTTGAATTTGTTCAGAATGTCAATATTAATAAGATTCACTAGTGTAGTAATGAACTGCTCTTTTTAAGTGCTAATTTCTGTAACTTCTCCAAAATCTTGTTTATTAATTAATTATTTGATTTTTTACCGAAGGGTATCTTTTATTTTTTTCCTTATAAATACAAAAAAATGAAATAATGATAAAGAATAGCACACAGGATATGTTTAAGTATTCGCCTTTCGAAAAGTCTATTATCCCACTATAAAAACCATAGTTTAATCTCCACACTGTACCATAGGGTATAAGATAGATATAATCTTTATTTTTGAGCAACAACCCCAAAAGATCGTCATGAAACCAGCAAACCCGATAGGTAAAACAAAAACTCTTAAAAGATCAAACTAAGATAATATTGCATAATTGAAACAGCAGAAAGTGCTATAAACAAATATGAGAAATAAAAAGCTGTTAGGTTATTAACATTATAACTGGAGAATTCATATCCAGGTAATAACTTATCCAGAGCAAAACCAGACAGAAGGAAAGCAAGATAACCTATGAGGAAAGAAATAAAGTTAATCTCTAAAAGGAAGACCATTTTTGCTCGAATAAATTGTCAGCTTGCTAATTGGTCTTGTAAAAAGAAGTCTAAATCCATAATTCTTATATTCTACATCGCATAAAGAATAACTCAAAATGGCTGCAAGAATTGGATAAAGCAGAGCATAGAAGTCGAAGATGTATCTACCCAATACCCATACCCAAGGATTATAATCAAAAGTTATTGTTGGATTATTGACAGCATCAGCATGTTTAAACAAAAACATATATATCAATGCATAAAGTCATGAACAAAGGAAATAACAAGAAGAGCCAAATGGCAATATTAAATCTTAATTTATAGTGTTCACTTTTAAGAATAGTAAAGAACGATATAGGTTTCATAAGTCGGTTTTTATTAGATGAAGGAATACAGACTCCAAATTTTCTTGGTATGTATCTGCAAATAAAATTTGAATGTGGTTTTGTTGCATTAATTTTTTAAAACTGTCAAAGGAACCATCTTGCTCTATTTCTATAATAAGCGTTCCATCAGAGATCCTTTTTGTGGGAATCAAGTGTTCTTTACATATCTTCATGCATCGTTCCGGTTGGTCCGTATGTATTAAATAAGATTGCTTTTTTTCTGATTGAGTAGACTATTAATTTCTCCTTGAAACAATAATCTTTTATTATTTAATATTCCGATGTGTGCATATTTTCTCCATTTCAGCTAAGATATGTCCTGAAATGAAAATAGTTTTTCCTTTACTTTTAAGTTTGAGCATTAGCTCTCTCATTTCAAAAACACCTTGAGGATCTAGTCCATTGAGTGGTTCGTCAAGAATGAGTAATTTAGGATTATGAAACATTGCCATCGCAATTCCCCAAGCGTTGTTTCATTCCTGTAGAATATTTTCTAACTTTTTGTCTTTATCTTTAGTCAAATTCATGGGCTCTAGAACCTCTTGAATGCGTTTTTGTCCACAATGATATAGTATATCCAAATAGTTTAGATTCTCATAGGCACTCAAATCTGCATAGAAGAATGGATGTTCAATCAAGCATCCTATATTTTTGAAGGATATGCAATCTGTTGGAATGAAATTCTTTTTTTATTGAAAAAAATACCGTATTTATTTTTAGTTTGCTCCAATCCTAAAAGTATCTTTATCGTTGTTGATTTACCCTCTCCATTCTTGCCTAAGTATCCATAAATGGAACCTTCTGGAATCTTCAAGTTAATGTCTTCTAATACAGAATGATTTCTGTAGTTAAAAGTGAGATGGTTAGTTTCAAGTATATTCATAATCAACACTTTCTTTTTAAAAATTATTCGTATTTAAATGATTTAACTAAAGTTTCCCACCCAAATAAATAGATAGAAAAAAATAACAGTTTGTCGAATTTTTCTTTGTAAATTAGTAATCGCTAAAGAACTGATTTTAAAGACAAGACAACAAAACTATTATGGAAGCAAAAATAGAGAAAATAAGTGAGTTATCCAAACTTTTGAGTGTTAAAACCCGAATGAGTGATGATTTATTTCATCTTTTTGGCAAGTTTGGCATCGGTCACCTGTTTTTCTCGCCTGTCATTGGAGAAACATGACGGAGTCTCGGCTTCGGAATTAATCCTTTCTTTTTGCCTCTTCCGCATTGTGGACGAGAGCATCCACCGTATATGCAAACCTTTTTCCTATGTTCCTATGTTCTTTCTTGCTCGAAGAACCTGTTTCTCGGTTATTGTATCTTCCAATTGTTTATTCTGTATAATTTCATCAAAAAGATCCATTAATTGTAGGTTTCAGGTTAAAAATGTCTAAACTCATTATACAACTCTTTGTTTTACACGTCTTTATAATATCTTTGCAATAGATATGCCGCATTCTGTGAAATGAGGTCAGTTTTTTGTGTCAGTTTACGTTGTCTTCATAAAAGTTGAATATCACGTTTGGCATAGTTATAAACTGATTTCTTTTTAATGTTTGTAGGATGAATCTATTACAAGTAGTATAATAACCAAAAATAAAATAGTAAATATGAAAAAGAGTCTTTTTATCGTAGCTTTGGCGTTGGGTACACTTGCATTTAGCAGTTGTGCCAGCAAGAAGGATTTGGAGAATTGTCGTACAGAGAATAATCAGTTGACGGCAGATTATCAGAATGCTAAGGGAAACGATTGCAGCCAATAACGCACGTATCAAGAGCTTTTGAGGATCAGTTGGCTCAGGCAAGAGAGAGTGCTGCTGCGTTGCAGGGTAGTCTTGATAACAGTTTGAGAAATGCCAATTCAAATAATATCAACATTTCTAAACTTGTTGATCAGATTAACGAGAGTAATCAGTATATCCGTCACTTGGTTGAGGTGAAGTCTAAGAGCGATTCTTTGAATATGGTGTTGACAAAACAATCTTACTCGTTCTTTGAGTCGCGAGGAGTTGAAGGAGGTTGATGTACAGGTTCTGAAGGGTGTTGTTTATATCTCTTTGGCTGACAATATGCTTTATAAGAGTGGTTCTTATGAGGTGAATGATCGTGCTGAGCAGACATTGAGCAAGATTGCTAAGATTATTACTGATTATAAGGATTATGATGTGCTGATTGAGGGTAACACTGATAATGTGCCTATCAACACTACTACAGACAAGATGAAGAATATCCGTAATAACTGGGATCTCTCTTGTCTCCGTGCAGCATCTGTTGCACAGTATCTGCAGGATCGCTTCGGTGTAAATCCTAAGCGTTTGACTGCTGGTGGTCGTGGTGAGTATAACCCACTTGCAACGAATGATACTGAGTTGGGTAAGCAGCGTAACCGTCGTACACAGATTATCATTACTCCAAAGCTTGATCAGTTTATGGATCTCATTGGTGAGGCTCCAGAGACTAAGTCGACAAAGTAATCTGATTATGAATAATGACGTTCTGTCCTTGATTCTCCAGCGATGTCCACGGAGGTATATGTGGATTTTGGCTGTATTTTCCGTATATATGATTTATTTCTGTGGAAAGTGTTTCGGAGAAGCATTGTGGTATTTACTGCATTGATAGAATAGAAAACGTTGATAAATATAAATCTGCATCTTGTCTATACCATATTGACAAGATGCAGATTTTTTCTTATATATAATATTAAGGTTTGTATATGGATGTTGCTTTTATGATTTTAGCTACATTGGTAGCAGTCGAACACATATATATAATGTGTCTTGAAACGATATTTACAAAATTGAGGACAACTGCGCGTACTTTTAATATGGATGTGGAGGAATTAAGTCGCCCAACTGTATCTACGTTATTTTAAAAATCAAGGTGTCTATAATCTTTTTATTGGCAGTGTTGATTTTAATAGCAGTTTGGGTTACGAATGATTTGTTTTGGACACGTTGTTTTTTGTCGTATGTAGCATTGGTGGCTATTTATGGCGGTATTACAAGTAGTCCAGCTATTATTTTAAAGCAAGGTACACCTGCTTTGGTGGCATTAATATATAGTTTTGTTTTCTTATAAACGTATATTGAATTTAGGGGGAAATGAAAACTTCCCTTATTTTCGATATTGCTCCTATGGGTTTGTTTTTCATTTTGGGTCTTTGTGGCGAGATTTTTGAGTTTTGAGGCTTTCTGAGTGATGGTAGGGGTGTTTTAGGTGTTGTTTTGGTTGATTTGTGTCAAGCCTGTGGGCGATTTTTTTAAGTTTTTTTGAAAAATAATCTTCAAAACATTTGGAGGGAATAAAAATTCTCTATACCTTTGCACTCGCTTTTGAAAACAAGCCACCTGGCAAGTTCTTGAGGGCAACAAAAGAAAGAGTTCTTTGAAAAGATTTACATAAACAGAGAAGTAGTACAAGAAGCGTCTGTTTGGTTTTTATATCAAATGGATGGGTAAAAGAAACGAACCGATCAATTCATTGTCCCTGCTTTTGAGGCACCGCCTCAAAATAATTAAGGAACAAGAGAAAAGGTGCTTTTTACTTGATACTTTATAGGATAAGCGTTCTGAAACAGAGATTACTCGGTGGAGTGTTTGAAGAATATTGGTATTTGTTATCATTCATTACTCATCACTTATCACCAACACATATTTTACAATGGAGAGTTTGATCCTGGCTCAGGATGAACGCTAGCTACAGGCTTAACACATGCAAGTCGAGGGGAAACGGCATTGAGTGCTTGCACTCTTTGGACGTCGACCGGCGCACGGGTGAGTAACGCGTATCCAACCTTCCCATTACTGTGGGATAACCTGCCGAAAGGCAGACTAATACCGCATAGTCTTCGATGACGGCATCAGATTTGAAGTAAAGATTTATCGGTAATGGATGGGGATGCGTCTGATTAGCTTGTTGGCGGGGTAACGGCCCACCAAGGCGACGATCAGTAGGGGTTCTGAGAGGAAGGTCCCCCACATTGGAACTGAGACACGGTCCAAACTCCTACGGGAGGCAGCAGTGAGGAATATTGGTCAATGGACGGAAGTCTGAACCAGCCAAGTAGCGTGCAGGATGACGGCCCCTATGGGTTGTAAACTGCTTTTGTATGGGGATAAAGTTAGGGACGTGTCCCTATTTGCAGGTACCATACGAATAAGGACCGGCTAATTCCGTGCCAGCAGCCGCGGTAATACGGAAGGTCCAGGCGTTATCCGGATTTATTGGGTTTAAAGGGAGCGTAGGCTGGAGATTAAGTGTGTTGTGAAATGTAGACGCTCAACGTCTGAATTGCAGCGCATACTGGTTTCCTTGAGTACGCACAACGTTGGCGGAATTCGTCGTGTAGCGGTGAAATGCTTAGATATGACGAAGAACTCCGATTGCGAAGGCAGCTGACGGGAGCGCAACTGACGCTTAGCTCGAAGGTGCGGGTATCGAACAGGATTAGATACCCTGGTAGTCCGCACAGTAAACGATGGATGCCCGCTGTTGGTACCTGGTATCAGCGGCTAAGCGAAAGCATTAAGCATCCCACCTGGGGAGTACGCCGGCAACGGTGAAACTCAAAGGAATTGACGGGGGCCCGCACAAGCGGAGGAACATGTGGTTTAATTCGATGATACGCGAGGAACCTTACCCGGGCTTGAATTGCAGAGGAAGGATTTAGAGATAATGACGCCCTTCAGGGGTCTCTGTGAAGGTGCTGCATGGTTGTCGTCAGCTCGTGCCGTGAGGTGTCGGCTTAAGTGCCATAACGAGCGCAACCCCTCTCTTCAGTTGCCATCAGGTCATGCTGGGCACTCTGGAGACACTGCCACCGTAAGGTGTGAGGAAGGTGGGGATGACGTCAAATCAGCACGGCCCTTACGTCCGGGGCTACACACGTGTTACAATGGCCGGTACAGAGGGATGGTGTAATGCAAATTGCATCAAATCTTGAAAGCCGGTCCCAGTTCGGACTGGGGTCTGCAACCCGACCCCACGAAGCTGGATTCGCTAGTAATCGCGCATCAGCCATGGCGCGGTGAATACGTTCCCGGGCCTTGTACACACCGCCCGTCAAGCCATGAAAGCCGGGGGTGCCTGAAGTCCGTGACCGCAAGGATCGGCCTAGGGCAAAACTGGTGATTGGGGCTAAGTCGTAACAAGGTAGCCGTACCGGAAGGTGCGGCTGGAACACCTCCTTTCTGGAGAGTTCGCTTATTATTAGCTGAATTGATACGTATCTAAGTATACGAGTTAATCAAGTTAATGGTATTCAAGATAAAGAAAAGAACCTTTGGTTCGTTTTTCTTCTTGTACTCACTGCACTCTGTTTTAGAATAAGAGAAAGGAAGTCTGGCAGGAAAAGCCGCAGTGCTTTCTTCCAACTCAGTCCTATAGCTCAGTTGGTTAGAGCGCCACACTGATAATGTGGAGGTCGGCAGTTCAAGTCTGCCTGGGACTACACATCGGCACTAAGCCAATGTGTCCAGGCAACAAGCAATGCTAGGACTACACATCGGCGCCAAGCCTATGTGTTATGGACTTAACTTCTTCTCTATCCCTTGGGGGATTAGCTCAGTTGGCTAGAGCACCTGCTTTGCAAGCAGGGGGTCAACGGTTCGAATCCGTTATTCTCCACTTTGCTGTCATCTGCTTCTGAGGCACTGCCTCAGAACACACAGAGCAACAGCACAAGATCTTTGACATATTGACACAAGCAAGACTGTAATGTAGAACTATTCTTTCTTTAAAAAGGAAGAATTAGAATTCTAATTATTGAAGAAACAACTTCAAATTCTTTAGAATCACACAACAGCTGAAAGTATGAGCTACATTCTTTGTAAGTAATTACAAAGAAGGCGAAGAAAGTAAGAAAGGGCGCATGGCGGATGCCTTGGCTCACGGAGGCGATGAAGGACGTGATAAGCTGCGATAAGCCTTGGGTAGGTGCAAATAACCTTTGATCCAGGGATTTCCGAATGGGACAACCCAGCAGGTTGAAGACCTGTTATCACTACAGAAGTAGTGAGGCGAACGGAGGGAACTGAAACATCTTAGTACCTCTAGGAAGAGAAAATAAATAATGATTCCCCTAGTAGTGGCGAGCGAACGGGGAATAGCCCAAACCTGCTTTGTGGCAACGCTTAGCAGGGGTTGTAGGACCACGCTGTCGTACTTAGATTGTGAGAAGAATGTTCTGGAAAGAACAATCATAGAGGGTGATAATCCCGTATTCGAAGCATGACGAGACGTAGTGGTATCCTGAGTAACGCGGAACACGTGTAATTCTGCGCGAATCTGCCGGGACCATCCGGTAAGGCTAAATACTCCCGTGAGACCGATAGTGAACGAGTACTGTGAAGGAAAGGTGAAAAGCACTCCGATGAGGAGAGTGAAATAGTTCCTGAAACCATGCGCCTACAAGCGGTCGGAGCCGCGTAAGCGGTGACGGCGTGCCTTTTGCATAATGAACCTACGAGTTACCATGTCTGGCAAGGATAAGCGTCATGAGACGCGCATCCGCAGTGAAAGCGAGCCTGAATAGGGCGTCGAGTCAGATGGGGTAGACGCGAAACCAAGTGATCTACACTTGCCCAGGTTGAAGTCCGGGTAACACCGGATGGAGGACCGCACGGATAAGCGTTGAAAAAGCTTCCCTGATGAGGTGAGTGTAGGAGTGAAAGGCCAATCAAACTTGGAGATACTCGTACTCCCCGAAAGGCATTTAGGTGCCGCGTGCGATGATTTCCATAAGAGGTAGAGCGACCGATAGGTCAAGAGGGCTTCACCGCCTATCGAGACCTGACGAACTCCGAATGCTTATGGACTGCAGTCGTGCAGTAAGGGGGCGGGTGCTAAGGTCCGTCCCCGAGAGGAGAAGAATCCAGACCGCCGTCTAAGGTCCCGAAATTCTGTCTTAGTTAGTCTAACGAAGTCTGATCCCCGTGACAGCTAGGATGTTGGCTTGGAAGCAGCCATTCATTCAAAGAGTGCGTAACAGCTCACTAGTCGAGGGTCCGGGCATGGATAATAATCGGGTATAAGTCAGATACCGAAGGCGCGGGATAGTAATGTATATTAAAAGTATCGGTAGGGGAGCATTCCATTAGCGTTGAATGGTGCAGGTAACTAATCCTGGAGCTTATGGAAAAGCAAATGTAGGTATAAGTAACGATAAAAAGGGTGAGATTCCCTTTCGCCGAAAGACCGAGGTTTCCCGGGCGATGCCAATCAGCCCGGGGTTAGTCGGGTCCTAAGTCTCAGCCGAATGGCGATGGCGATGGCAGATGCGGTTAATATTCCGCAACTCGCATATACAGTGATGTGGAGACGGAGCAGTGACACTGCCGCGCCCTGACGGAATAGGGCGTTTAAGTGCGTAGGCTATGAGGAAGGCAGGCAAATCCACCTTCCGAGCTGAACCATGAAAGTACAGGTAATCCTTCGGGATGACTTGAGTGCAGGTAATCATACTTCCGAGAAAATCCGCTAAACTTAATGTATCTGCGACCCGTACCGCAAACGGACACACGTGGTCGGGTAGAATATACTAAGGCGTTGAGAGATTCATGGTTAAGGAACTAGGCAAATTGACCCCGTAACTTCGGGATAAGGGGTCCTCATAGCAATATGAGGCGCAGAGAATCGGTCCAGGCAACTGTTTAACAAAAACACAGGGCTGTGCAAACTCGAAAGATGACGTATACAGCCTGACACCTGCCCGGTGCCGGAAGGTTAAGAGGAGATGTCACCAGCAATGGGAAGCATTGAATTGAAGCCCCGGTAAACGGCGGCCGTAACTATAACGGTCCTAAGGTAGCGAAATTCCTTGTCGGGTAAGTTCCGACCTGCACGAATGGTGTAATGATCTGGACGCTGTCTCAACCATGAGTCTCAGTGAAATTGTAGTATCGGTGAAGATGCCGATTACCCGCGATGGGACGAAAAAGACCCCGTGAACCTTTACTACAGCTTAGCATTGACCTTGGTCATCCGATGTGTAGGATAGGCCGGAGGCTTCGAAGCGGGTGCGCCAGCATTCGTGGAGCCATCCTTGAAATACGGCCCTTTGGCTGTCTGAGGTCTAACGCGCCTGTGGCGCGGACACTGCTTGGTGGGTAGTTTGACTGGGGTGGTCGCCTCCAAAAGCGTAACGGAGGCTTCCAAAGGTGCCCTCGGGCCGATTGGTAACCGGCCTTATAGAGTGCAATGGCATAAGGGCGCTTGACTGGGAGGCAGACATGCCGAGCAGGCAGGAAACTGGGGCATAGTGATCCGGCGGACGTGTATGGAAACTCCGTCGCTCAAAGGATAAAAGGTACTCCGGGGATAACAGGCTGATCCCCCAAGAGTCTCATATCGACGGGGTGGTTTGGCACCTCGATGTCGGCTCGTCACATCCTGGGGCTGGAGAAGGTCCCAAGGGTTGGGCTGTTCGCCCATTAAAGTGGCACGCGAGCTGGGTTCAGAACGTCGTGAGACAGTTCGGTCTCTATCTATCGTGGGCGTTGGAGTTTTGAGTGGTGCTGACACTAGTACGAGAGGACCGTGTTGGACAGACCTCCGGTTTACCAGTTGTGCCGCCAGGTGCACCGCTGGGTATCTGAGTCTGGATTGGATAAGCGCTGAAAGCATCTAAGTGCGAAGCCAGCCGCAAGATGAGAACTCCTCATAAGGGTCGTCATAGACGATGACGTTGATAGGGTGTAGGTGTAAAGACGGTGACGTCAAAGCCGAGCACTACTAATTGCCCGAAACTTTCTTCGGGTCTCCCGCCTGCAAAGTTTGGAGTGCGGGGACCAGTGACTCAGACTTTGAGCTGTGTATTCTTCTTTGAGGAAGAAGAAAAGTTCTATAATGTTTTGCTTGTGGAAATACGTCACCTTATACGGCTGACAGCTGAGTAGAGAAGTATACTCTTGTCTACTTGTAGGCTTAAGACTTAAAAACTTAAGACATTGTCAACTGAACGATTTATCAGGTGGTTATTGCGGCGGGGTCCCACCTCTTCCCATTCCGAACAGAGAAGTTAAGCCCGCCTGCGCCGATGGTACTGCAATGCAATGCGGGAGAGTAGGTGGCCGCCCCCTTTTACAAGAGCTCTGAAGAGAAATCTTCGGGGCTCTTTTTTTTGTTGTTGGTTGTTGAGTGATGGGTGATGGTGTTGATGAAGTGTTGGTAGGACAGAAACTGGGTCAGTAGAAAAATTGGCTCAGTAGAAAAAAGGTGGGGAACTTTTCTTAATTAATATATTTTTCTTTCCTTTGTATCATGGAAGAAAAATATCTATATCAGTTAGCCGAATTCGTTTTACCCAGTGATTTATTACATTATTTCGGCTTATGTGACAAAAAAATGTGCTTATTTTTAGCGTCGTTTTCTCTTATGTGACAAAAATGTGCTTAAAATCTCCCATTCCCCTTTTATTTCTTAGGAGAATGGGACTTTATAAAGTCTTGGATGAAGATCTTTCTTCTTTCCATACTGATCCCCTTGTGTAGGTTCAATTTTGTCTTTAAATCTGCATTGAGTGATTCAATAGCATTGTTTGTATTTGGCATCTTCAACTCAGGGTAATCATAGTATGTCCACAATGACGACATATTCCTTTTAAGGCTCAAAAAAGCACTACGTAGAGCTTTATGAGTATAATGTGATTTTCCATCTTCTGTTGTTGTCCGTTCCTTAAGAAAATCCTCCCACTTGGTGTACCATTCCTTTAAAGCCCCAATAAAGGACTCCTTGTCCGTATGACATAACATCTTGGATATTTCAAGCAGTTCTTTTGAAGCCTCAAGCTTGGGTCTTGAAGTTAGTTTTGTCTTTATAGTCATTACTTGATGGAACTGGCATAATTGGAATTTATAATTGGGAAAAGCTTGCCTAAGTCCCTTAAAACCATCGCATACAAGCCCTTGAATGGTATATCCAAGTGACTCCAAGTAGCTTATGCCCTCCTTATAGTCTTCAAGACGTTCATGCCTATTGATAAACTTAAACCAAAGTACATTACCAGACAATGAATCCTTCATGATGACAACACTAAAAATTACGTCCCCAATAGGTGGTATCCATTAAAAACCACTACAGGGCGAACAAGAAGATTGGGAAAGTTCTTCTTTATAAGATTTACTGAGTTTTCTATAAATTGTCCTGGTTGAAACTCCGTACTCCTCTGATAGATCTTTTGACAGTTAGATTACCCTTGGAATAACGATTATTGACAATGGTATTGGTAGAGCGATTATGTCCAACAAAAGCTCCTCTTACAGCACTTACAATACCAGCGTTGACTACCATTAAGATGACCACGTTTTATAGTCGATTTTGAGCCACAATAAAAGCAGATTTTTTGCCATAAAAATATAAATAGAACAAAAGATAATGATTATTAGATAGTTACAAGGATTTTAAGCACATTTTTGTCATATAGGCCATTATTTTCTATTATTAAGATTGAGTCTGATTCTTCATTGTTACGTATTTATCTTGATGAGAAGATGGAGAAAGAACTTTCCGATGATCTTCATTTTGAATCAAAAGGCTTTATGGAAGCTGTTGAGGTGACGGATTTTCCGATTCGTGACCATAAGGTTATTTTGGTTCTTCGTCGACGTCGCTGGATAGATATTCGTACAGGTAAGAGTTTCTCTCTTCCCTTGCAGATTGATATTACAGCCTCCGGCACTCGTTATTCCAAAGAGTTCGGAGCTTTTTTAAAAGAAACGTATGGAGACATCCCCAGTGCCCTGCCGTACGCTTGAGGAATTCTATCATATCAATGGACGTAGTTTTGAGAAACAATACAAGGAAACGTTAAGTGGTTACAGGTTCTGGAATCAGTTGTCTCATGCTCAGAAGTGGCTTCTCTTTGAGGATAATATTGGTAAGAACATAGCAATAGACGAAACATCCTTGTCCAATGGTGAACTCTATACGATTATCACTAATAGGGATAAACACGGCAAGCAAGGATGTCTTGTAGCCATTGTTGCTGGAACTAAATCCTTGGATGTCTGCAAGGTATTGGATAAGATAGATGAGAAGAAACGGGAAGACGTAGAAGAGGTCACCTTGGACTTGTCCGATAGTATGCGTAAGATTGTAAGGCATTGTTTTCCAAAGGCTAAACGAGTGATTGATCGCTTTCATATACAGAAACTTGCAAGTGATGCCGTGCAACAGATGAGAATAGAGTATCGCTGGGCAGCTTTACAGCAAGCAAATGACGAGAAAGAGAATGCGAAGTTAGAAAAGATAGCGTATCAACCACTGACTTTTGAAAATGGAGATACACGTAGTGAACTGCTGGTAAGAAGTAGGTACCTGTTGTTCAAATCATCAGAGAAATGGACTGATGAACAGAAGCTAAGAGCCAAAATACTGTTCAGAGAATATCCTGACATTAAGAAGGCTTATGGTTTATCACATTCGCTAAGAATGATTTTTGCTAAGAATACTATCAAAGATGCAGCCAGACTATCATTGGCAAAATGGTATAATAACGTCGCAGAAGCTGGCTTTCATTCCTTTAATGTCATTGCTGCAACTTTCTACGAGCATTACGAAGACATACTTAACTTTTATATTAACAGATCTACAAACGCTGCTGCGGAATCCTTCAATGCAAAAATAAAACTATTTAGGGCTAACTTAAGAGGAGTTGTAGATAAAAGTTTCTTTCTTTTTAGGCTTGCTAAAATATATGCATATCCCCACTAAATATCTACTGCCCCTTTATATAATGTGACAGTAGATATGTGACAGTTGATTTTTAGTGAGGATATGCATATATTTTAGCAAGTCTAAAAAGAAAGAAACTTTTATTTACTGAGCCATAAAGTTTATTGGGTTTATGAGGCTAATCGGCATAATAGCGCTAATTAGAGGAATATATTCTTTAATAGTATTTTTTCTAAAGTCTTTTATTTTCTTATTTGGTTTCTTGTCTGTTAAGGAAAGAATTATTTACTGTAGCCTGCTTTCTCGTTGTAGAGGTCGTCAAGATAATCATAGAAGCAGTATTTTTGCCATTTTTTATTTAGTTGTTCATAAGTAGGGTTGTGCTTCGTGCGGAGTGTGGTACCATTTGGCGCAAATGTTTCTTCGAGGAGGTAGATTCCTTTTGTATAGTCTTTTATGAGTTTGGAGTATAGAACAAACTTATTGTTGGTGTATTGATACATTTCCCATGTATAACAGTTTTGGTTATCATCACTTTGTTGAGTGACAATAAATTTTAAGTCTTGAACAATAATAGGATAGCTATTAATGCTATCAGACTTTGCTTTTATGTATTTACCTTGAGCAGTAGACCATAGATAGATATTTGGTTTAGAATCTTGCTGTGGATAGAAACAGATGTCACGTTGTCCGTCAAAGTTGTAATCTTTTTGTTCAATTGTGTATAATTGTGACTTTGTAAGCTGTACTGATTGGAGGTACTTATGATTAACATAGATGTTAGCAAAGTATTTTTTTCTTTTTACCGTTTTTGATTTCCCAAGTAACTACTTTCTCTTTATTTTTTTCTCCACCATTCCCGTTGTTCTTCTGCAGTAGCTCTCTGATAGACTTTTGTTATTTGGGATTCATTATGTTCATATAGGAATTCCCATCCAAGATGTTGTTTGGAAGGATCAACCCTAAACTCACTACTTCCAATATCTAATCCATTATCATTTGGAATACGCCCAATACCAAAATTTGCTTTTTTTATAGCATTAGTTTTATACGATTTCCACACTCCTTCATACTGATTATTATAATAGCCATCCACTCCACTATATATTTCATCCATATAGACAGAGTCTTTATATATGAAGAAGTCAGACTCTAACTGCCCAGAGAATAACCCTGCTCCATATTGTTTAGTATCTTCTTTAAATTCATACTTTGCAAACATTTTATAGCGTTTGATAGGATAGAATTCGGCATCAAGCTGCTTAAATCTGCTGATATGAATATTACCCGTAAAGAAGCATACGTTATCTTTTACACGGCTTTTGCCAATAACATGATAAAGTTCAGCTATCTTCTTATCCTTGTAAATGGTATCAAAGTGTATGTATAGCCGTTGCCCATTACCGATGCAGCCAATAGTATTGTTATTCAGCAACAAACGGCTGTAATCGTATCTCATACAATTGTCATCTTTTGCGTGAGTTAATTGGAAAGATGTAACTAATAGTAGGATGAGTATTAGGTTTTTCTTCTGCATTGTTATATTTCTTTGTTTCTGCAAATATAATCTTTATTTCTTTACTGAAGTCACTTTCTTTTTATATTTTTTTATTTGTTGAGACAGGGTATAGCTTTTATATGACAGAAGAAAATACATTTATTAATCAATTTGTATGTTTTGCATGATGATAAGGTAATGGTTTTATGTTTATTTCTTCTCTAATAAGGAAAAAAACTATTAACTTTGTCATCCACATTAATTCATTATGTTATACTTCATTAGGCGATTTATAGTTTGGCTAAGACGTGCGCGCTATTCCAGAGGGTTTGGCGTACAGTCGCCTTGGGCATATCGTTTTTATTCGATATGTGGTAAACGAGCATTATCCTTATTATAAGTATGAACAGCTTGATGAACAGGTAAATGGAATTGATAAGAGAACTCGCAAAATATGTAAACTCTATTTTCGTTTAGCCAATTATCAGCAACCCTACACATTTGTAGATTGTTACCCTGCATCTTCGTGTTATAAAATTTATGTAAATGCAGGTTGTCAAAAAATGCACTATCAGAAGATAACAAAGGAGACGACAGAAGAAGATTGTCTTCGTTTGTTTTCTAATGTAGGTGAATATAGTATGGTACGTATCCCACTTAGTGAGGATTATCGTTCACTCGTTGACAAGGCATTAGAGCATCTCCCCTCATCAAGTGTCATAATCATTGAGAATATTAAGCGCAATAAGGAAGCAGAAGCCTATTGGGCAGAACTTGTTTCAGATTCGCGTACTGGTATCAGTTTTGATTTATACTATTGTGGGGTGATATTCTTGAATAAAGATATGGTAAAACAATCATACGTGGTGAATTTCTGAAAGCACAAGACTTAAACTTTATAAATGTAATACTATTATGAAAATATATACAAGAGCAGGTGATGATGGTACGACATCTTTATGTGATGGCAGTCGCTTATCAAAAGACGATATACGAGTAGAAGCATACGGAACATTAGACGAACTGAATGCGCATATAGGTTTACTTATTTCATTATTACAAACAAGTAGTTTAAAAGAAGGAGTACAGCCTGCTGCTAACCTCACAGATTTCTTATCTGAAATTCAGGAAGAACTCTTTGTAATCGGTGGTGAACTTGCTCGTGCTGAGATAAAGACCGAAGAACCTGTTAGTACTCAAAAACTCATCACGAAGATAGAAACCATTATTGATGAGCTATCTTCCCAACTTCCTGTGCAGCACCATTTTGTTTTGCCAGGGGTGTCATTCCAGCATCTCAAAGTCATGTTTGCCGTACGATTTGTCGTCGTGCTGAGCGTCGTATCGTTACATTATCCCATGTGGCAACAGTTTCATCTAAAATCTTTATCTTTGTCAACAGATTATCAGATTATTTCTTCATTTTGTCACGTTATTTGAATAATGATAGTGGTATAAGTGAAAAAAATATGGAAAAATACTTGCAGATAAGAAAATAAATGTTACTTTTGCACGCACTAAGAATCATGTAAAAAAATAAGAATATGTATTGGACACTTGAATTGGCCTCTAAGCTGGAGGATGCTCCATGGCCTGCAACAAAAGATGAGCTGATTGACTATGCAATGCGATCAGGTGCACCACTTGAGGTTCTTGAGAATCTTCAAGAGATTGAAGATGAAGGGGATGTCTATGATAGTATCGAGGATATTTGGCCTGACTATCCTTCAAAGGACGATTTCTTGTGGAATGAAGACGAATATTAAAGAATAGAAAAGAGGTTGTATTATAGAGATACAACCTCTTTTTTGTTTTGAACTCAAATCGGTCATTAGACTATACTAAACATATATACGATCAGTTGATAGTATTTATATAAGGTGTATGTACCCTTTAGAATCTCAGAATTTAATTCTGTATAGATGGGAAATACGTAATTGCTTACTTGGAAAATTTATGACAAAATTATGGGCTTTATCGTTGGCTCCTTGTTGAAAAACTGCTGTTTTTGGCTCTTTTGTAACTGCCATGAAATCAAGAAGTTATAAGATTGGTTTGTAAGAGGTGCTTAATTGGACTTCAAAAGGGCGTTAGTAAGGTCTGAAAAGGGCATCTTTTGTAAGCCAATTGGGCGTCTTTTCAAAGCTAAAAGAGCATCTTTAAAATTGCAGTATGCGAAATTTGTTTACAACAACCACTTATGTGTACATTTCTTCTTTCGGCAAGTAGGATGTAGAAAGACAGATATGTGTCTGCTCTTTCTTATTAGAGTGTTTCCTTTCTATATATTCATGCGCTTTTTAATATTTATACGTAAGAAAGCAATAATTCAACCATGCATACGTTATAGAAACGTGTTTAAACGTTTAATACTCATATTTTCACTCACTTGTCTGATAGGGAACTCTGTCAAGGCACAGTACGATCCGTCTTATAGTCACTATTGGGCGATGGAGCCATCGTTCAATCCTGCTACGGTTGGAAAGGACAATAAACTGAATGTTGTGGGTGCATACGCCCTCGACTTTGCAGGCTATGAACACAATCCGAATACTTTCTATGTAGGAGCAGATATGCCAGTTTTTTTCATGAAGCAATATCATGGAGTGGGCATTTCTATTTTGAATGATAAGTTAGGAGCCTTTGTTCATCAGCGTGTTGCAGGACAATATGCCTTCCGTAAGGAACTTTTGGGTGGAATGCTATCTGCTGGTGTTCAGGCGGGTATGCTTTTTGAGAAATTAGATGGTTCTAAGTTAGACCCAGAGGAAGGCAGCGACCCAGCTTTAGCACAGGGAGAAGTCAATGGTCATGGACTTGATTTAGGCGTTGGAGTCTATTATACACATAAGAACTGGTATGTTGGTGCATCCGTTCAGCATCTCAATGCTCCCTTAGTAGATTTGGGTGAAACCAATGAGTTACAGATAAATCGTACATATTATTTGACGGGTGGATACAATATTAAATTGCGAAATCCGTTTCTTACAATACCGACTTCTGTTCTGGCACGTTATGATGGTGTGAACTATCGAGCTGATATCACCGCTCGATTGGTCTATACTCATGAGAAGAAAGTACTTTACGGAGGTGTCTCTTATAGTCCAACAAACTCTGTTACAGCCATGATTGGTGGAACTTTTCACGGAATCAATTTGGGTTATAGCTATGAGATGTACACGGGTACAGCAGCTTTCAAGAATGGTAGTCATGGGCTGTTTGTCAGCTATCAAACCGATATAAACCTGCAGAAGAAAGGCAGGAACAAACATAAAAGCGTAAGATTTCTATAGAAAGATATAATGAAAATGAAGAAAAGTATAGTTGCCATTTGTCTTGGTGCACTCGTCTTGGGAACATTGACAGGCTGTTTCGCTGGTAAGTCAACCGCTTCGTCAGGTCGTGGCGGAGAGGTTACTGGCGTTGGTGGAGGGCGTACCTTCCGCGAACCAGCACCTTACGGCATGACACTTGTCAAGCGTGGCTGGTTGAGAATGGGTTTGGAAAAGCAGGACTCCCTATGGGGTAAGAAGACTCCTGTAAAGGACATCTCTGTTGATGGTTTCTGGATGGATGAAACAGAGGTAACCAATTCCGAGTACAAACAGTTTGTTGAATGGGTTCGCGATTCAATTATTCGTACCCGTTTGGCAGACCCTGCATACGGTGGTGATGAGAGCTATATGATTACAGAAGACAAGAATGGCGATCCTGTCACACCGCATTTGGATTGGAACAAGCGACTTCCTCGTAAGCCTAATGAGGACGAGCAGCGTGCCTTTGAGAGCCTTTATGTAACCAATCCAGTAACAGGTGAGAAGAGCATTGATGGCAGACAGTTGAACTATCGTTATGAGATTTACGATTACACATCAGCCGCTCTTCGTCGCAACCGTTTGAATCCACAAGAGCGTAACTTGAATACTGATATCACTGTTGATCCTAATGAGGTGGTGATGATATCAAAGGATACAGCTTATGTCGATGAAAACGGCGTTATTCATAATGAGACAATCAATCGTCCGTTGACAGGCCCTTGGGACTTCCTCAATACTTATATTGTCAATATCTATCCAGATACGACTTGTTGGGTGAATGACTTCCGTAATTCAGATAACGAGGTTTATCTCCGTAATTACTTCAGTAATCCAACTTATAACAACTACCCAGTGGTAGGTGTAACATGGGAGCAGGCTAATGCTTTCTGTGCTTGGCGTACGGACTATCTGCTTAAAGGTTTGGGTAGAGAGGCACGCTACGTACAGCGTTATCGCCTACCGACTGAGGCAGAGTGGGAGTATGCCGCTCGCGGAAAGAATCAGGACGAGTTCCCTTGGGATAATCAAAACGTTAAGAGTGGCAATGGCTGTTTCTTTGCTAACTTTAAGCCAGACCGTGGAAACTATACGAAAGACGGTAACTTGATTACAAGTAAGGTAGGAATCTATGGTGCAAACTCTAATGGTTTGTTCGATATGGCTGGTAATGTTGCCGAGTGGACAAGTACCATTTATACAGAGGCTGGTGTTGATGCGATGAATGACCTCAATCCACAGTTGGACTATAAAGCAGCCAAGGAAGACCCTTATCGCCTGAAGAAGAAGAGTGTTCGTGGTGGTAGTTGGAAAGACCCAGAGAGCTATATCCGTAGTGCTTGGCGTACTTGGGAGTATCAGAACCAACCACGTAGTTACATCGGTTTCCGTTGTGTTCGCAGTCTTGCAAGTTCATCAAGTGAGGCAGCAAAAGAGAATAAGAAAAGCAGTAAGAAAAAGAGAAGATAAATGACACAGTACAGTAAATACAATTTTATATACCATCTGCAGAAGTGGATGGATAGTGTTCCTGGACAGACGTTTCTGAACTATGGTTATAGTTGGGGAGCTTCGGTGGTAATTCTTGGAGCTTTGTTTAAGTTGACTCACTTGCCGGGAGCAAATATCATGCTTTACTTCGGTATGGGTACAGAGGTTATCGTGTTCTTTCTCTCTGCGTTCGACCGTCCGTTTGATAAGACAGATGACGGTCGTGAACTCCCAACACATGTTACAGAGGAGTATCTTGAGGACAAAGAGAATGCAGTAGAACGTCCAGCTGCTGCTCAACAGCCACAATATGCTGCTGTGGAGAATATTGCACAGAGTGTTCAGCAGGCAATGCCTTCAGCTAATGATATCGCTGCAGCCGTTGTTGGTCAGCAGAGTAAGGCTATCGCTGATGCACAACAGCAGACGCCTGAGATGGTTGAGGCACAGACAAATTACGTATCTGCATTGCAGAATCTGACTGAGATGTTGGGCAAGGTGAACGACCAGAGCCAACGATTGACACGTGATAGCGAAGAGATGGAGAATCTTAATCGTACCCTCACAGGTATTGCTAAGGTTTATGAGATGCAGCTTAAGAGTGCCAGCCAGCAGATTGGTACCATTGACCAGATTAATGACCAGACTCGTAAGATGGCACAACAGATTGAGCAACTCAATAGTATCTACGCTCGAATGATTGAGGCAATGACTGTTAATATGCGTGTGGCAGCACCAGGTGCAGCTCCTCAGCAGTCTGCTCCTGAGAGCTTGTAATGATGAAATAAGGTAGGGAAGGTGTCTGTTTACAGCGTCTTCCCACTACAAATAATAAAATTAATGGCTATTAAGAAGAGAGAAAGATTTCCCCTCGCCAGAAGATGATTAACCTTATGTATATCGTCCTCATGGCAATGTTGGCATTGAATATCTCCACCGAGGTACTCAATGGCTTCTCTGTTGTTGAAGAGAGCTTGAACCGCACAACGGGAAATTCATCCAAGGAAAATGAAGCTATCTTTGGCGAACTCGACCAAATGATGCGCAAGAACCCACAGAAAGTAAAACAGTGGTTTGTGATGGCATCGACGGTCAGAGAGATGAGTGATTCTCTCTATAACTATGCACAATCGCTGAAAGTTGCTATCGTTCGTGAGGCTGATGGCGAGAAGGGTGACCCATTGAATATCGAAGGAAAGGATAATATTGAGGCTGCCAGCTATATTATGTTGAACCCAGCTAATGGGCAAGGACATAAACTTTACGAGGCTATCAATAATTATCGAGCACGTATTCTGCAGTTTGTAACAGACCCTCGACAGAAGAAACTTATCGAAAGTAATCTTTCTACAGCGGTTCCTAACCATTCTATGGGTAAGAACTGGGAAGAATATATGTTCGAGAATATGCCTGTTGCAGCGGCGGTAACGCTTCTTTCGAAGTTGCAGAGCGACGTTCGCTATGCAGAAGGTGAAGTGTTGCATACTTTGGTGGCTAATGTTGGTTTGAAAGACTTACGTGTTAACAAGTTGCAGGCATTCGTTGTACCAAGTCAGACACGCCTTTATCCGGGTGAGACAATGACGGCACAGATGTTTATGGGAGCTGTTGACTCTACACAGCAGCCACAGGTCTTTGTAAATGGACAGCTTATTAAGGGCAATCAGATAACTGTTAAGGCTGGTGCGCCTGGTAAACATACTTTGAATGGATATATCCTTATTAAGGATTTAACAGGTAACGTATTGCGTAGAAATTTCTCACAAGACTATTGGGTGACGGGTGGTCCACAGCCAAAAGAGTATATCAGTCCGCAAGGAATGCAGAAGGTTCCACCTTTCGATGGAATGGCTACAATTGCTGCAGACTTGATGAATGTGCTCTATGCAGGCTTTGATAACCCAATCACTATTAGTATTCCTAACACTTCTCAGAGTGACGTGCAAGCTACAATGTCTGGTGGTTCACTCGTTTCAAGGGGTGGTGGTCATTTCATTGCACGTCCTTCGGCGGTCGGTCAGCCTGTTACTATTTCCGTATCTGCGAAAGGTCGTAAGATTGGAGAATACCAGTTCCGTGTGAGAAAATTGCCGGATCCATCGCCATATATTGCTATGGGTGCTGATAGATTTAAGAGTGGAACGCTTTCTAAGGCAGCCCTTATGTCTGCACCAGGTATTCAGGCTGCTATTGATGACGGCTTACTTGATATTCCTTTCAGCGTAACCAGCTTCCGTGTTGTCTTCTTTGATAATATGGGTAATGCTGTACCGCTGGCAAGTAATGGTGCTTCCTTCTCTCCACAGCAGAGGGAACAGTTCCGTGAGTTGAGCCGCAACAAGCGATTCTACATTACTAATGTTGTCGTTCATGGACCTGATGGTACAACTCGAACGCTCAATGGAAGAAATATGGAGGTAATTGTAAGGTGATAGTTGACGAGTAGACAAGTTTACTGGTTGACAAGTTGATAGATAGTATTCATACTATTTCAACTCATAAAACACGATATCACAGTATCTCTTTTAGTAAAGAACAAACAAAACAATAATGAAAAAGATATTTCTCATAGTTTGCACAGCCTGCTTGGCACTTACTGTAAGTGCACAGCCTGCTGCACGTCGTAACCAGCAACAGCGTCAGTCGCCTGCTAATTCGATTACTACACGTGCGCAGATATCCTTCCCAACAACTGCTCCTTTGGAGGAAGATGTTGTTTGGCGACGTGATATCTATCGTGAACTCAAACTTACCGAGGATGCTAATGCGGGTTTGTACTATCCTACAGAGCCTGTAGGTTCACAGATGAATCTCTTTACTTACATCTTCAAGTTGATGATGAGTGGTCCTAATCGAGGTGGTATTGCTGCGTATAACTACCGTATGGATGGCAATGAGATTTTTACTGATTCAGCTCGAATCAAGCCTTTGCAGTTCCTTGATAACTATCACATCTTCTACGAACGTACTGATCATGGTATTCGCCTTGACAACAGTGATATCCCTTCTGGAGAGGTGAAAGGCTACTATCTTAAAGAGAGTGCCTATTATGATCAGGGAACAGCAACCTTCCATCGTAAGGTTGTTGCCCTCTGTCCGATTATGTATCGCGAAGATGATTTCGGAGATGGCGAAGTAAAATACCCTCTTTTCTGGGTTCGTTACGATGATTTGGCTCCTTTCCTTGCTAAGCAGACCATCATGACCAGTAACCTGAATAATGCGGCAACGATGAGTGTTGACGATTATTTCACGATGAATCTCTATAAGGGAAAGATTTATAAGACAACGAATATGTTGGGTAAGACCCTCGCACAATACTGTCCTACTGATTCTGCAATGGCTGCAGAGCAGAAGAAGATTGAGCGTGAGTTAATCGCTTTTGAGAAGACAATATATGGCGATCCAGCTCGTCGAGATAGTCTGGACAGCATCTCTGCTGCTAAAGAAGCTGAGAAAGCACCAAGAAAGGTAGGACGTTCTCGCCGCACAAGTCCATCGACAAGTAGCGTTAGTCGTACTCGTCGTTCATCTTCAAGTGGAAGTGCAGGAGTATCTCCAGCACGTGTTACCGTTCGCCGCGAGCGTCATTAATACTTTTTTGAGTATTCATAGATTTTTGTGTGATAGTCTAAAACTATTACATAGTAAGGCACACAGAGCAACTCTAAGTTTGTAGTAAGAAACTTGGAGTTGCTCTGTTTTATTTTTCTTAAAGTTCTAAATGTAAAAAGCAAACCTGATTACCCTAAATTACAGAACACCCCTTTTTGTCCCTAATTTTTTTCACATATCGATTTTGTAAAGACCACCAAGTAGCGTGCAGATAACGCCTAATTGGCTTGCAAAAGATGCCCTTTGAGCTCTTAATAACGCCCTTTTGAGGTCTTACTAAGGCTCTTTTAAAATCGCACTTTGCAACTATTTGAAAACAAGTTACTTACATAGGTGCTAAAATAATTCACTTTTTAAAAGCTATTTTCCTATCTTTTTTTAATATTTTTGTCAAGACATTTCTTTTTTCTTTTTGGGGTTAAATTTCACACGAAGTCACAGAACTTACGGAGATTATATTTAAAGAGATGTAGCGTACAGAGGCTCCTCTGCGTATCGCTTTTAGCTTTGTGTCTTCTGCTTTTCATGTGAAGTATTATGTAATAGGTTTACTTTATCAATTCATATTTAGGGCAAACCTAAAATTTTTCTTAAGGCTGGTTTTATAGATTTCACGATGGAATCTTTCTTTAATGAAAGATAGAGAAAACTTCATTAAAGGAATTTTATAGAACCAACCTTAATTAATTTTAATTGGGCAATAATCACCTTACGGATGTGGTTAATGTATAGAGACACTCGAATAGTATTCCTATTTTGAGTCAACTTTCAATCATGTGAACCTTTTGTGCTCACACTGTAGGAAGTGGTTTCAGTTCTTTTATCATTAACACTTACGGTTATGAAGAAAAATTGTTTCATTGGCTTTATTAGCCCTATCATTCCTTATTTCAGCTCCTGTCTATGCAGATGAACCATTAAAGTTCGGTGTAAAGGCTGGATTGAATGTGAGTGATTTCTACTTTGATAGTGATGTTTTTTTAATAAATCTAATCAGACAGGTTGGTTCATTGGTCCTACTGTGAAGTTCACCTTACCAGTAGTAGGCTTAGGCATGGATGCTTCTGTTCTCTATGACTATCGTTCGGCAAAGGTTGATTATGCTACTATGACGCAGACGGTAAAGCAGCAAGAACTTGCGATACCAGTAAATGTTCGCTATTCTATTGGCTTAGGTAGTTTGGCAAGTGTCTTTGTCTTTGGTGGTCCTCAAATTGCTTTTAATATAGGCGAAAAAGGAATATCAGTGGAATATGAAGAGTACTTATTCTTTGAAGAATAGTAACTTCAGTGTCAACCTTGGTTTCGGTGTAACGGCCTTCAAACATTTGCAGGTAAGTGCCAACTATAATATTGCTTGTGGTAAAACAGGTGATGCAACTTGGAAAACAGCAACAGATGCTGCAACGTCTGTTTTTTTGAAAAAGAAGGGTAGCCGTAACAGTTCATGGCAGTTAGGTTTAGCTTATTTCTTTTAAGAACAAAAACATTAAGTAATATATAATAATATCCCATTTCATCGAGAGAGAATGGGATATTATATGTGATAATACTTTATGTTAAGACTGATTCTGTGATAGGATAGTGTTATTGACGACTTTCATCATTGTGTATTTGCATCTTTCTTTGTAACTTTGTATTCAAACCAAAGGCTGCTTCATAGCACAGCAGTAAAGGCTGATAGGTAACAAACAATTTGTAATGACTTACGCTAATATTATCTTACCCCTTCCTCTTGAAGGCTATTTCACGTATGGTGTGCCCGATGCTTTGGCATCTCGGGTAAAAAGCTGGTGTACGTGTGTCTGTCCCTCTGGGAAAGAGTAAAAACTTATGTGGGAGCTGTTGCAGATTATCCTGTAAATATACCGAATCCATCGGAGAATGTTACTGCAGAAGGGAAAAAGATTATCTATAAGAACATTATAGATGTATTGGATAACACTCCTGTACTTCTCCCACAACAACTGAAGCTTTGGCATTGGATATCTGATTACTATATGTCGCCTATCGGTGATGTTTATAAAGCAGCACTACCATCGGGACTGAAAGAGGAGTATGGTTATCGTCCTCGAACAGAACTTTACATCCGATTAGCTGATAACCTACGCCATGAACGTACACTCACGCTTATGATAGATTCCATGAAGCGTGCAGCGAAACAAGTGGAAGTTCTTATGGCTTATTTACAATTGGCTGGTGTCGATGAAATGGCTGAAATTACGCCTGAAACAGTGCTGCATGAGGTGACAAGGGAAGAGTTGATGAATGTTACTCATGCTTCTGTTGGTGTTATTCGTGCCTTGCAAGATAGGAAAATCCTTGTTACTTACGAGAAGGAAGTCGGTAGATTGAATCGTGGGAAACCCACCGCATCCAGAGAATATAAAACCTCTGAATGAGGCACAGACTGAGGCTTACAATCAGATTCTCTTGCAGATGATGGGGCATCGAGTGACACTACTACATGGAGTGACCTCTTCTGGAAAGACGGAAATATACATCCATCTTATTCAGAAAGCACTTAATGAGCATAAGCAGGTGTTGTATTTGTTGCCAGAGATTGCACTAACGGTTCAGATTACAGAACGCTTAAAAGCAGTATTTGGTGATAGACTCGGAATATATCATAGTAAATATAGTGATGCCGAGCGTGTGGAGATATGGCATAAGCAGTTGTCTGATTCGCCATACGATGTAGTTTTAGGTGCAAGAAGTGCTATTTTTCTCCCATTTCATCGATTAGGTCTTGTTATTATAGATGAAGAGCATGAGCAGAGTTTTAAGCAACAAGACCCTGCTCCTCGTTATCATGCACGCTCAGCAGCGATTGTGTTGGCACAGATGTATCCTGAGGCAAAGACGCTTTTGGGAACGGCAACGCCTTCAATGGAGAGCTATTATAATGCTAAGCAGGGCAAGTATGGTCTTGTTGAGTTGACACGCCGTTATAAAGATATCCAGCTTCCTGAAATAGAAATTGTTGATATAAAGGATCTTTATCGTCGAAAGATGATGACTGGTGCCTTCTCTCCACGCCTTCTCTCTGCTGTTCGTGAGGCATTGGGGCGTGGCGAACAAGCAATATTATTTCAGAATCGACGTGGCTTTGCGCCGATGGTGGAGTGTAGACAGTGCGGATGGGTTCCAAAGTGTCCAGACTGTGACGTATCATTGACGCACCATAAGAATATGAACTACCTCTCTTGCCATTACTGTGGCTATACGATGAAGGTGCCAGATGTATGCCCTTGTTGTGAAAATGAGGATATCCGTGGACGAGGGTATGGAACAGAGAAGATAGAAGATGAAATCCGTTATATCTTCCCAGAGGCTCGTATTGCGCGAATGGACCTTGATACAACCCGCACACGTAATGCTTATGAGCGTTTGATTAATGATTTTTCTACGGGAAAGAGCAATCTTCTGATAGGTACGCAGATGATTTCAAAGGGGCTCGACTTTGATAAGGTTTCTGTCGTGGGAATCCTCAATGCAGACTCAATGTTGAATTATCCTGACTTCCGTGCATACGAGCAAGCGTTTATGATGATGAGTCAGGTGAGTGGACGAGCAGGAAGAAAAGGAAGGCAGGGGTTAGTAATTCTTCAGACAAAGAGTCCAGAGTTGCCAGTCATTCAGCAAGTAGTGCAAAATGATTATCAGTCATTTTATTCCGACTTACTGATTGAGAGACGTGACTTCCATTATCCTCCATTCCATCGACTTGTCTATGTTTATTTGAAACATAGGGATGAGAATACTGTGAACTCTGCAGGTTTAGAATTAGGTAGTAGACTCCGTGAAATCTTTGGTGAGCGCGTACTCGGTCCAGATAAACCTGCGGTAGCTCGTGTGAAGACGTTAAGTATCAGAAAAATTATGCTTAAGTTGGAGAATGGAATCGACTATCCACGTGTTCGCCAGTATCTTCGTGGAGCCTTAGATGCCATGTTGAAGGATAAGAGATATGGTGCTCTTCAAGTGTATTATGACGTTGATCCGCTATAGTATTAGTTATTTATCTCTTTTCTAAAGTCTTATTCTCCAAATTATTTTCATGAAGAAAAAAATATTTTTTTATCGTGAAAAATAAATATTTATTTTCATGAAAATAATTCTTTTTGTTCATGAAAATAAATGAGTGGAACTTGTTGTTAGGGCAGGTTGGAAATTGTGTTAGTCCTTTCTAAAACGATGTTTGACGACTTTTAAAGCATATCTTTCAAATGCGATAAGGTATGAAAAGCATCTTTTATTTCATGTGTTAATAGGTTTAAGATGGATGTTAGTCAAAAGTAGGGGTATAGTTCTTTGAAGCCATCAACGATGTCATTGATGAGGTTGGGATTGCTACGTAATTCCTTTTTGTTTAATAACAGGTAGGCACTCTTCCCTATATTGATCATGTGCTCATACTCATTAGGACCAAATAATGTAAGTGTATATCTTCTATATACACGGAATCTACTGGTGTTTTCTTCTGATTCCCCAATTCTATTGGCACCGATGAAGCCAAAGGAAGCTTGTGAATCTTTCTTTGCTACCTCGTTCATAATAGCCATGCAAGTGTAGATACATTCTCTTGCTTCATTAAGTCCGGTCATTACATTATACTTCTTATCACTATCTCTGTGTGCTTTCAAGTGAAATTTGACAGCATAGAAATGATGTTTGTAGACCTCAATCCAAACCCAATAAGTCTGATTAGATTTGGGAGATTTGAAGGAATATAACTCTTTGAATAGCATAAAGCCTTGGGGACCATCCCAAGGCTCTGTTACTTTCTTTACAAATCTATATGGATAATGTTTGATGTCCATTTCTTTTTATATTATAATATGAGATAAGGATAGGCATCTATCTTTTTCCCGCTTAGCCTCTTCGTCGGGAACACGTATGAATCCTTCCCCACTGTAGAGAATCTTTTTCTCTTCATCGGAGAGGTATTTAGCTATGCGTTGTTTATATTCCTTTGTCTTCTGTGCTTGATAAACTCTTCGTTTCGCTCTCAGCACCTGTACTTTATCTGTTGTTCCCATAAACTTATTCCTTTCTGCTGCAAATATATGAATATTAGTTGAAAACGACAAGTAATTGTGATGAAATTATAAAAATGTAGAGGCAGTCAGAATCACTCTGACTGCCTCTTAATGGTATTAGTTGTGGAAAACGGTAGATTTATTTGTGGCTTAGAAATCAATATCAAGTCCAACACCGAGTACCTTATTGGTACGAGTAAAGATATCGGTGTTCTTTGTTGCGAGGGTCTTAGGCTGCATAGTTACAGTACCATCTGGCTGTGTCACCTGCTCCTGACCTGCTTCGATAGTACCAGTGTACTCCTTCTTGAAGTTTGAGTAGTTGGTAAAGAAGTAAGCAACGTTGAGATGAGCGTTCTTTGCAACCTTAATCTTTGCACCGAAACCGAAGCTGTAACTGCTTGTTACGAAGCTAAGATCGGTCAAGTATTTACCATCGCCAAGACCGTAGAGCGTACGCTGACCACCTGCGCTGACTGTCACTGAAGGGTTGATATCCCACTCAACACCAGCAAGGAACTCTTGTGTGTTATGCTTAAGGAAGCGCTGCTTGTCATTGTCCATGCGTGCATCCTTATCGAAGTAGTGGTTATATCCTGCCATAACACGGAGGTTCTTCAGTACTTCATACTGTGCACCGAGTGCAAGGATACCAGGAATATCGTTTGGTGTGTTCACACCATTCTCATACTTTTTGGTGTCATCACGCTTTGTGTTGTTCTCAATATTGAACTTTGTGGTAAACTCATAGCGTGCAGCGAAGTTCCATTTGCCTGTGCGGTAGTCAATACCGAGGATTGGAGTGATACCCCATCCGCGCTGAGAAACCTCTAAATAGCGGTCTTTTACCTTTTCCTTGCTACTGTCCAACTTGTCTGCACCAGCGCGAACAAGCTTTGCACCTGCAGTTGCCTTCTGTGCACCAGCTGTGTATTGGTCTGCTGCAGCCTGTAACTGAGCCTTTGCTGTAGGGATCGGTAGCTTTATCAGCTTGTGCCTGATATGCTGCTGCCTGAGTCTGTGCAGCGACAGCCTGTGCCTGCAATGCGCTTGCCTTTTCGTTCAAAGCGTTAACCTTTGATTGGAAATAGTCGTAGAGATTCTGGTTGTTACCACCTACATTTGCAGAAATGTTGGTGATACTACCCTGGTATTTGTTATAGATATAATTGAAACGAGCACCACCAAATACAGAGAGATTCTCGTTAATCTTATAAGCAACACCGAGTTGGAGTCCGAAGTTATACTGCTGACCGCTCATATAGCTTTGAAGGCTATAGCTGGTTGCAGGCGTTTCCTGCTGTCCAAGTAGTGCCGCAAAGGTAGGCAACTGCTGGTTGATAAGTGCAGGGAGGAGCGATACTGGACGTTCAAATGTAGGAAGACCGTCGTTGAATGCAGCCTTACCACCGCCTCCGGTTAAACCAAATCCAGCTTGAAAACTCCATTTGTCTTTATTATATGCCACCTGGAAAGATGGGAGGATAGGCACAGAAGCCTTACCTTGATAGAACTTACTGCCATCAGTTGTATTGCCACCATTCAGCTTGAAAGGATACTCATAAGGAGTATTAGCGAATGCAGGCACACTGAAAGTAGATGTTATCTCACGTGTCTGATATACGTTCTGGAAGTTAAGAGAGAGATGAAAACCTTGGTCAAGGAAAGCTACACCAGCAGGGTTAAAGTAAACACCGTCAATACCAATTGCACCTACACGCGCAAAGTTACGGTTAAATGCGATGCTCTGATTGGTATTTGTAAGCAATCCTCCGGCTTGTGTTGTTGTTGCCATTGCGAGCAAAGCAGCTGCAAGGACAGTCTTCTGATACTTCATTTTTGTTTTGTAAGTGTATATAAAACTTATAGAATTTGGTTGCAAAGTTATGAATATTGTTCTAAACTTCCAAATTTTCGCTTGTTTTTTTCTCACTTTTAGTTAAAATGTGCAGCGTTGATTAGGAAGCAAATAGGGAAAAAAATAAGGTTCTTCCATTAAATGGATAGATTGAAAACAGACACTATGTCTATTTGTCTTTTTATAAACAACTTATCTCCTTGTTAAGCGATATTTGTAAACTATTTTTTATGCAGTTCAAAGCCTATATATGCTCTTTTTGGCTTCTAAAAGACGCCTAATTGACTTGCAAAAGATGCCCTTTAGAACTCTTATTAACGCCCTTTTGAAGTCTTATAAGGCAGCTTTTTGAAATGCAGTTTTATAAATAATTGATAGCGAGTCATTTACGAAGGTGTTATTGGTGCTTGTTTTTAGTCTTGTTCTCTGCCTATTTTGCGACTCGTTTTGTAAATAAAATTCTAACGATTTAAGTGCTAAAGTGTCAATGAGAATAGGTTAATAACCTCTGTTTTCTCTACACACTGACGGTGCCTTTGCGCCTTTTATCGTTTTTATAATCCTCAGTGTTCTTCTTTTTTTCTGTGTGGTATTAAGTCAAAGTTCTAAATTTAAAGGTAAACCTTATCATTTCAAATGACTGAAGCCTCTAAAATGAAACCCCACTATGTTACTATTGTTGTAACTTAGTGAGGTTTCTTAGTATTTATGCATCTCCCTTTTGGAAGGAGATAGGAGGGGAGTCTATATTGTGATTGGCCTCAACCTTTCTATGTTTTCAGCTGTGGGTACTGAATACGAGTATGATACATCGCTTTCAGACGTTCGATAAGAACGGTTTTGGCAGCGGTGATATCACGGAATGTGATAGGACAATCGGTGAAGTTACCATCAGCGACTTGTCCGTCAATAAGGCGGTTTACCAATCCGCTGATGCTCTCCTCTGTGTATTCTTGTAGCGAACGTGAAGCAGCTTCAACGGTATCGCTCATCATAAGAATAGCCTGTTCGCGGGTGAAAGGATTTGGTCCAGGGTAGCGGAACAAGTCTTCGTTAACCTCCTCATCAGGATGCTCATTCTTGTAATGTATGTAGAAATACTTTGCAAGTCCAGCCCCATGGTGTGTAGTAATAAACTCCTTAATCTCGCGTGGAAGGTTATATTTTTCTGCAAGTTTCAGTCCTTCCGTTACATGGCTAATGATGATACGTGCACTCTCGAGGTCGTTCAGCTTGTCATGTGGATTGATACCCGCCTGATTTTCGGTAAAGAACGCAGGGTTGAGCATCTTACCAATGTCATGATAGAGTGCGCCAGTACGTACCAATTGGCTCTTTGCACCAATTCTGCTGGCTATTTCTGTGGCAAGGTTACCAACTGTGATAGAGTGCTGGAAGGTACCAGGAGCAACCTCGCTGAGTCGGCGTAGCAGTTCGTTGTTTGTGTTTGATAACTCAAACATTGTTACAGTAGAAACGAAGCCGAAAGTCTTCTCGATGACCAACATCAGTGGATAGGTAAAGAGAAGGAAGAAACCGTTGACTGCAAAATGGTAATACATACTGCGGTCGAGCTTTGAAAGGTCGTCTGCCTGTATGAGTTGGATCGAGAAATACACCGCTGCTGAAGTAATTGTTACAAGGAGTGCGGTAAGGAAAATTTGACTTCTCTTTGATAATTCACGTAGGGAATAAATCGCGACAAGTCCTGCTACAAACTGTATGATAATAAATTCGTATTGATATTTGACCGCGACTGCACTGATGAGTACCATCGTTAAGTGTCCGATGAAGGCTGTTCGTGAGTCCATAAACACACGGAAGAATATCGGTGCCATGCTGAATGGTAGGATGTACACACTCAGAATGTTATGCTCCATCATCAAAGATGTGAGAATAGGATAGATGACTATCATCACATAGAGAAGTGAGATAGCACGTGGCTTATTGAAGTAATCCTTTCGGAAAAGTGCCAAGTAAAGTGTGAAAAGGCAGATGAAAATCAGCACGTAGATAGTCTGTCCGATGAAAGTAGAGGTAATCTCGTCCTCGGAAGCCTTACGTTTCTCCATCGCTTGTTCGAAGGAATTCAATACACGGAATGTCTTAGCATCGACGATGTCACCTCGGTCAATGATACGCTGTCCCTCCAATACCATTCCCGAAGCTTGTGGAATAAGACTGAGCATGTCGTTCATTTCCGTTTCACTACGGTCTTTATCATAGACAAGGTTTGCCTCAATATATTCATTCAGGTTACATTGCTGCAGCACAGAACGCTTTGGACCTAACAGAGGATCCATGAAAAGCTGCTCGTAAGCACCAAGGGTTGAGTAGGTCTTGTTGATAGGTACGCTCACAGCCTGTTTGCCCGTTACGACACGGATGAGGTTATTACTATCCTTGGCAAGTGTTGAGTACTGTTGTGGATCAATGACTCCCGCTTCATAGATTTCGTGCAATCGGTGTGCAATCGCATCAACATAGTCTTTTGATAAGCCTGGTATACCATCCTTGTATGCCTGCTTAAACTGTTCAATCTTCTTCTGTTCAATAGCTTGGTTGATGTTATAATAAGGCTGGAAATGCTTTGTGATAGAGTCTTTCTCAACCTTCAACGCAGCATCAGTCTTAAAGATAGGGAAGTCAAACTTCGCTATCAGCTGTCCATACATCCATGGTTTACCCTCGTCGTAGTGGAAAAGTTTACCTTTTGTACGGGGTAGAAAAAGTACGATTAGAACTACAGCCACAATGACCAATATGACTCTTGAAATCATATTTCGCCAATAGGGGTTGCTAAAGTTTTTGAATCTTATCATCTTATATCTTGTTTCGTAAATGTTATAATAACTTGTTTTGTCTTATTGCGTTAATCCTCTAACAACTTGCGAAAATACTAAAAAAATATAGCGTATAGTCAAAAAAACATTAATTTTGCAGGAAAAATATAATATTTAAAACAATGGCAGAAAGAAATGTGAGAGTACGTTTTGCCCCAAGTCCAACAGGTGCTTTGCATATTGGTGGTGTGCGTACTGCTTTGTATAACTACCTTTTCGCCCGTCAGCATGGCGGCAAACTTATCTTCCGTATTGAGGATACTGACTCTAACCGTTTTGTTCCTGGAGCAGAGGAGTATATCCTTGATTCTTTTGATTGGTTAGGTATTAAGTTTGACGAGGGTGTTAGCTTTGGTGGAGAGCATGGTCCTTACCGTCAGAGTGAGCGTCGTGATATTTATAAAAAGTACGTCAATCAGCTTTTAGAGGCTGGTAAGGCATACATTGCTTTCGATACACCAGAGGAGTTAGATGCGAAGCGTCAGGAAATTGAAAACTTCCAGTATGATGCGCAGACTCGTCTGCAGATGCGTAACTCCTTGACGATGTCGATGGAGGAGGTTGAAAGTCTGATAGAGGATGGACAGCAGTATGTTGTTCGTTTCAAGATAGAACCGGGTGAGGAAGTTCATATCAACGATATGATTCGTGGTGATGTTTGCATCAAGAGCGATATCCTTGATGATAAAGTTTTGTTTAAGAGTGCAGACGAATTACCAACTTATCACCTTGCAAACATCGTTGATGACCACTTGATGGAAATTTCTCACGTTATTCGTGGTGAGGAATGGTTGCCAAGTGCACCATTGCATGTGTTGCTTTATCGTGCTTTTGGCTGGGAAGATAGCATGCCACGCTTTGCCCATCTGCCACTGTTGTTGAAACCAGAAGGCAAGGGTAAGCTCAGTAAACGTGATGGTGATCGTCTTGGTTTCCCTGTATTCCCATTGGAGTGGCACGACCCTAAGACTGGTGAAGTAAGTTCGGGCTATCGTGAGAGTGGCTATTTCCCAGAGGCAGTAGTCAACTTCTTGGCACTCTTGGGCTGGAATCCAGGAACAGAGCAGGAACTCTTCTCGCTTGAGGAACTTGTAGAAGCATTCGATATCACGAAGTGTTCAAAGAGTGGAGCTAAGTTTGACTATCAGAAGGGTATGTGGTTTAACCACGAATACATCCTCCGTAAGTCAGATGATGAGATAGCACAACTCTTTGCTCCAATCGTTGCTAACAATGGTGTTGAGGCTACTATGGAACAGGTGACACAGGTTGTACACATGATGAAAGACCGTGTTAGCTTCGTGAAAGAACTTTGGGAACTCTGCTCTTTCTTCTTTATTGCACCAACAAGCTACGACGAGAAGACCGTTAAGAAGCGTTGGAAAGAGTATTCTGCACAGCAGATGAGCGAGCTTGCTGAGGTTTTGGAAGGTATTGAAGACTTCAGTATCGAAGGTCAGGAGCCTATCGTTTTGAAATGGGTAGAGGATAAGGGCTATAAGCTTGGTGATATTATGAATGCATTCCGACTCACCCTCGTTGGTATTGGTAAGGGTCCTGGAATGTTCGATATATCTGCCTTCCTTGGCAAAGAGGAAACCTTGAAGCGTATGCACAAGGCTATCGAGGTCTTAGGATAAGCACCTCGAAAGGCTAAATTAATTGAGCCGAGTATGTATAATATAATAATGTATGCTATCCAATTTGGCATCGCTGTGGGTAGTCTTTTCAATGAAAAGCTACGCAAGATGTGGCGAGGCGAACAGGAGGCAGTGCGGATTTTACGTGAGAAGGTGGAACCAAACGCTCAATACGTTTGGTTTCATGCTGCTTCATTGGGCGAGTTCGAACAAGGTCGCCCTTTGATAGAGCAGATACGGAAAGACTATCCGCAATACAAGATTCTGCTTACTTTCTTTTCTCCTTCCGGTTATGAAGTGAGGAAGAATTATGAGGGAGCAGACATCATTACCTATCTTCCTATTGACACGGTGGGCAATGCGCGCAGATTCTTACGTGCAGTTCGTCCTGTTATGGCATTCTTTATCAAGTATGAATTTTGGTATAACTACCTGCATGTTCTGCAGCATCGTGGTACACCAGCCTATAGTGTGTCAAGCATATTCCGTCCTGATCAAATCTTCTTTAAGTGGTATGGAAGTGGTTATGGTCGTGTCTTGAGATGTTTCAGCCGTTTCTTTGTACAGAATGAGGAGAGTAAGGATCTCTTGAGTAAGATAGGTATTTCAGATGCGGTGGTAGTGGGTGATACTCGTTTTCGACCGTGTTTTTGCAAATTAAGGAGGCAAGCAAGAAACTACCATTGGTAGAGAAGTTTGTCAATATAGATGCTACTGACAGAAAGAAAGTCTTTGTAGCTGGTTCATCATGGCAGCCTGATGAGGAAATCTTCCTTAAGTATTTTAACGAACACAAGGATTGGAAACTCATCATTGCACCCCACGTTATAGGAGAAGATCATCTAAAGACAATCCTCTCACTGATTAAGGATAAGAAGGTAGTACGCTACACACAGGCAACCGAAGAGAATGTTGTTGAGGCTGATGTGTTGATTATCGACTGTTTTGGTTTGCTGTCATCTATCTATCATTATGGCGATGTAGCCTACGTAGGTGGTGGCTTCGGAGTTGGAATCCACAATGTTCTTGAAGCAGCTGTATGGGATATGCCAGTTCTCTTTGGTCCGAACAACAAGCATTTTGCAGAGGCACAAGGGCTCTTGCGTGATGGTGGAGGCTTTGAAGTATTCGATCTTGATAGTTTCAGTTTGTTGATGAATCGCTTTGCCGAAGATGAAGAGTATCGCACTGCTTGTGGTGCTTTAGCAGGTGCTTATGTTGAGAGTCTGGCAGGTGCAACAAATAAGGTTCTAAGCAACGTAAAGTTATGAAATATCAGATAACATGTGATAACTGTGGAACACAGTTTATTGTTGAGGCTGAAGAAGGACAAACAATAGAGTGTACTTGTCCTCATTGTCAGGGCGTCATGGAGGTGACCTTACCTTTGGTAAGTGCTGGTCAGCAATATGAACAACCATCTGGGTTTGTTCCACAGTCGCAGCAGATGCAGGTAGAAACACCAAAGAAGGATAGTAATGCTATCTTGTGGGGCGTGCTTATTGGTCTACTCTTACTGGCAGGTGGTGTGGGGGCTTATTTCGCATTCCGCTCTTCAACGACAGAGATGCCAGTGACTGATTCTATTCCTAACGATACGATTCCGTACGAAACTCCTATTCAGGTAGAAGAGGCTCCATCTGTTGATACTGTGGCAACAGCCCCAGTAATGCCAGATCAAAGGATAGAAGAACAAGTTGAGGAAAACCCTGAAGAAGATGTAGATACTATTGCTACATCAGGACATGATGAATAGCTTCAACAGTACAAATAACGAATAAAACAGAAAAATATACATGGGAAAGATTATTTTAACTGGTGACCGCCCAACAGGTAAACTTCACTTAGGTCACTATGTTGGTTCGCTCCGCCGTCGTGTGGAACTTCAGAACCTCGGAGACTACGATAAGATGTTTGTCTTCATGGCAGACGTACAGGCGCTGACAGACAATGCTGATAATCCAGAGAAGATTCGTCAGAACATTATTGAGGTGGCGTTGGATTACCTTTCTGCTGGCTTGAGCCCAGAGAAATGTACACTCTATATACAGAGTCAGATTCCTGAGATTGCAGAACTGACAACTTTCTTGATGAATCTTGTTAGCGTAAGCCGTGTTCAGCGTAACCCAACGGTGAAGACTGAGATTAAGATGCGCAACTTTGAAGCTAATATCCCTATGGGCTTCTTTGCTTATCCTGTTTCTCAGGCAGCTGATATTGCAGCCTTTAAGGCTACAACCGTTCCTGCAGGTGAGGACCAAGAACCAATGTTGGAGTTGACACGCGAACTCGTACGTCGCTTCAATCAGATTTATGCACCAGTTCTCGTTGAGCCTGCTATTATGCTTCCAGAGAAGGTAACAGCACGTCGTCTGCCTGGTACAGATGGTAAGGAGAAGATGAGTAAGAGTCTTGGTAACTGTATCTATCTCTCTGACGATGCTGATACCGTATGGAAGAAAGTGAAGACAATGTATACCGATCCAACTCACTTGAATGTTTCTGATCCTGGTCATGTTGAGGGTAACGCAGTGTTTACTTACCTCGACGCCTTCTCAACCGATGAGGACTTTTGCTGAATTCTGGCCAGAGTTCCAGAATCTTGATGAGTTGAAAGCTGCTTACACTGCCGGTGGTATCGGTGATATGAAGTGTAAGAAGTTGCTCAATAGTGTGTTGAATAAGATGCTGGACCCAATCCGTGCACGTCGTCGTGAGTATGAACAGGACATTCCAGAGATCTATAACATCCTCAAGAAGGGCTCATTGGAAGCGCGTGAGGCTGCTGCTCAGACAATGGATGAGGTGCGTGCAGCTATGCAGATTAACTACTTTGAGGATACCGCGTTGATTCAAAGTCAGGCTGAGCGTTTCAGACAGAAGTAAGTCTTTAGCCCTACTTTAAATTCATATAGCAGTCTTATTCCACCTTTTTATAGAAGGAATAAGACTGTTTTTTGTGTCTAATAGTCTTGCAGTTAGTACCTTGGATTAAGTTTTCTTACCTATTCTAATATATGTGCGAACGCCCCGCACGTATGGTGCGGACGCCCTAACACCATTGGTGCGGAGGCTTAGCACGATACAAAAAGATGAAGGTGTTTGAGCATTTTGATGTCAATAAAGAGTTCTGTTACAAAAGATAAACAATTCTTTTATAGTCTAACTACTTGTTCGTATCAGTATAACGTGGGTAGATAAAGATTGCCTTTTTGTCTGATTGTCAGGATATTTTTCTTTTTCGGTTGACTAAAATTAATAATTATTTAGGAATTATTCCTTAGTATAATTTGTGTCAACTAAAAAAAGTCCCTACATTTGCCTAAGCCAACCTAAACAATATAACATAGGCAAATAGTATTCTGCGGTGAGGGATATAATCCTATTTTCCGTGATGAGCTATTAATATCGTGAACATAAATAGAATTTCATTAATAATTTTATATCCTTTCGTGCTGCTTTTAGGCATGACTCTCTTTGCCAATTGCTTTTGCGGAGGATACTAAACAATCTTTATCTATTAAAAAGTTAGATGCGTATGATTTTACACATCAAACCAATTGGTTTTACGTTATGTATGGGTGTATCTTTCTTGATGCCTACGCAAGGATTTGCAGTTTCAAAACTGCCTGTTCAGAGCGTACAGCAATCAGGGAAGTGCACAGGTATTATTCTTGACGAGCAAGGTGAACCTATCGTAGGTGCCACTGTTCAAGTGAAAGGTACAAGTAATGGAGCTGCTACTGATTTAGACGGTCGCTTTACTCTGTCGAATATCTCTCCTGGTAGCATTATTGTTATCAGCTACATTGGTATGGACACTAAGGAAGTGAAATGGGATGGTCAGGAAATTAAAGTAAAGTTAAAGGAGGAGCAGCATGCCCTTAACGAACTTATCGTGACGGGTTATGGTGGTCAGCAGAAGCGTGCTACGTTGACAACAGCTATCTCTAAGATGGATAATAAGGTGTTAGATGCGGCAGCTTTCTCAAATGTCGGTAGTGCATTGCAGGGTAGTGTGACTGGTCTTCAGGTTGTTAACAGTTCTGGTCAGCCAGGTACGGCACCTTCTATCACCTTGCGTGGTGGTGCTTCTATTACGGGAAGTGCCCCTGCTTTGATTATTGTTGATGGTGTTGAGCGTACTTTGTCAGAGATTAACCCATCTGATATCGAGTCTATTGAAGTCTTGAAGGATGCGGCTTCAACAGCTATTTATGGTGCGAGAGCAAATGGTGGTGTAATCCTTGTTACGACAAAGCGTGCTCAAGCAGGAAGTTCCAGCATCAACTATCGTTTGAAAGTGGGTGCTAACTTTAAGCGTAATGACTATAATTTCATGAACGCTCGCAACTATCTCTACTATAATAGAATGGGCTTTAAGCGTTATGCTGACGCTATGGAAGGACATGGAAGGGCTGCTAATGTCGATGCACAGAATGGTTATTCTGGTCGTGGATATACTGATTACACTCCACGTACGGATGTGATGTATTACGATGCAACCAATGCTGAACACCAGAGACTGCTAACTGAAGAAGGTTGGGAAGTTATGGACGACCCTTACTATGGCTCAATAAATGGTGCAAAGCTTATCTTTAAGGATTATGGTGGCCTTTTTAGAAGATGCAATCTACCATAATCAGACCCTTACACAGGACCATTATCTGAGCTTTAGTGGTGCTAATAACATGGGTTCTTTTGTAGCTTCATTAGGTTACTATAATGAGAATGGAGTTGTACGCAATACTTCTTTCCGTCGTTTCACTGGTAGTGTGAAGGGTGATTATCAGATTAAACCTTGGTTGAAGGTGCGTGCTGGTGCACAATACACCTGGTTTACGAAGCCAGATAGTTATTTTGGCTCATGGAGTTCTTTGTTCTATCGTACCCGTTCACAGCGTCCTACATGGAATCCTTACCTTGCTGACGGTTCTCCTGCACCAGGTTGGAGTAGCTCAGATGGTAACTATATGTATTGGAATGATAAACTCACGATGGAGAATGGTTCACGTTCAGAAACGTTCAACATTGGTTTCGACTTGACATTAATACCTAAGCATCTGAAGATGTCAGCCAATGGATCTATTTATCATGTGCTGAATCAGAATGAAAGCTTCAATAAGGCTTATTATACACAGAGCAATCCTAATAACATCAATACGACACGTCGTTCATACGCTTATATGATGAAGGATACACAGATACAGCTTAATACGATATTGAATTACTTCGATACGTTTGCTGAGCATCATAATGTAGACTTCATGGTGGGTGCGGAGTATTACGATTATAACTACTTCTGGATGAATGCTTCTACAAAGAATTCGCCTACAGATGATATCCCTACACTCAATGCTGGTGCTGATAAGGATAGTAATCCTAAGTCAGAGAAGTCTGGTAATCGTATTGAGTCTCTCTTTGGACGTTTCAACTATGATTACAAACAAAAGTATTTGCTTAGCTTTACCTTCCGTTATGATGGTAACTCTAAGTTAAAGGATAATCGTTGGGGCTTCTTCCCTGGCATCTCTTTGGGTTGGAACATGATGGAAGAGAACTTCTGGAAGGAGTCTAAGCTGTCAAACTTTGTTAGCAATATCAAACCACGTATCAGTTATGGTAGCAATGGTAATGTGAGCGGTATTGGTGATTTCTATATCTATGGAATCTATGACCAACTTACAAACTATCGTGGTAACACTGCTTTCTATGACCGTTCGCTTGTGAATACAGCCTTAAAATGGGAGCAGAGTCATACTTTCGAGGCTGGTCTTGACCTTGGTTTCTTTAAGAATCGTCTGTCATTGATTCTCGACTATTACGTTCGTAATACAAGTAATCTGCTTCAAAGCGTGAACCTTCCTTCTTATTTAGGTTTCACATCTATCCAGACTAACTTGGGTAAGTTACGTAATCAAGGATTTGAAATGGAAGTACGTGCAACCCCTGTTCACCTAAAGAACAGCTTCCGTTGGGACCTTTCTTTCAACCTCTCAACTGTAAAGAATACGATTGTTCAGCTTCCTAAGAGCGACCGTCCATTCAATCAACTTCAAGGAGTAGAGGTTGCTGCGGGCAAGGTTGGCGCTGATGGTAAGACTCCAACAAAGTGGATTGGTGGTTATCGTGAGGGTGGAACACTCGGAGAACTCTATGGTTATAGCCAAGATCATATCTTCAGGGATTGGGATGATGTAAAGGCTAATGCTAATAAGCGTATTGATAACATTGCAAAGTTGTATGGTCCAGGTCTTGCTGATGAGGTAAACCCACAGACAGGAGTGCTTTATAAGAACTCAACAGGTTGGAAGGCTATTGAACCTGGTGATGTTTGCTGGGAGGATATCAATGAAGATGGTATTATCAACTCACTCGATCGTAAGGTGTTGGGTAATTCAAGACCTTCTGTTACGGGTGGTTGGACAAGTACGTTAAGCTATAAGAATCTCTCGTTATTTGCTCGTTTTGACTATGCTTTAGGTCACATGATTTACAATGATCTCAAGGCTCGCTCTATGGGACAGTATCAAGGACAGTTCAATCTTATAGAGAATGTACAAGATATGTGGACGGAAACCAATCCTGGTGCAAGCTATCCAGCATTCAGTTATGCTGATCAGTTGAACAAGCAGAATATCTGGCGTGAAGGCTCTAAGTTCTTTGAGAAGGCAGGTTACATGGCATTGCGTGAGATTACATTGAGCTATAACTTGCCAAGAACATGGATAAAAGCAATGAAGATGGCGAATGCCAATGTTTATGTGACAGGCCAGAACCTCTTCTATCTCACCCCATACGATGGTGCTTCTCCTGAAGCAATCTTGGAGGGATATGACTACGGTCGTTATCCAACTCCTCGCACACTTATCTTTGGATTAAACGTTACATTTTAACTAAGCAATGTTACTTACAATGAAAAAGTTACTATCCTATATAACAGCTGCAGCCCTCAGCCTTTCGCTGACAGGCTGTATGGACATCGAGCCAGTTAGTACTATTACCGATGCAAACTATTGGAAGAATCCTGATCAGGTTCAGGCTTTCAATCAAGGACTGAGTTCTTGGATGCGAAGCTATGCCGATAAGTATATCGTCTGGGGTGAGATGCGAAGTAATATCTATAGTGGTACTTCTTTTAGTGGTGAAGCTCCACAGGGGTATGATCGTCTATGGAATAACACCCTTGAGAAGAGTAATGCGGTGGTAGGCAACTATGGAGGTCTTTATACTGGTATCAACCAAATCAACTTGATGATAGATAAGGTGAGCGAAGCCGGCTATCTGACAGATGCGGAGAAGACTAACTACCTTGCTGGTGCTTATGGTATGCGTGCCTTCTTATATTTCCAGTTGCTTCGTACCTATGGTGATGTAATTGTTTACTTACAGCATACAGAGGGTAAGACTATCAATTTGGATAAGGTTGCCCGTAAGCAGGATGCTGCTGCTGACGTAATGAAACAGATAAAGGCAGATATCTTGGCATCTGAGACGGCTTATAACAATAACTATAAGTTCACTAACGGTCGTACCTATTGGTCGCTTGCTGCAACGAAGATGCTCAAGGGTGAAGTCTATCTGTGGAGTGGAAAGCAGATGGGTGGTGGTACTGCAGACTATCAGACCGCTCTTGCTGCTTATCAGGATGTGCAGAACAATGCAGATGTAAGTCTACTTGATAATTTTGAGGACGTCTTCGCTTATGATAATAAGGAGAACAAAGAGATTATCTATGCTCTCCATAATCGTGAGAACGAAACTTCTTTGTGGGGAGGTCTTTATACCTCACTCGTAATGAATAAGCAGAATGTAGGTGCTTATCGTTTGCATAACGACGCAGGTCAGGCTATCCAATTCAGTGAGTCACCGAATCTAAACTTGCGTTTAGGTAGTGGTGTAATGCGTTTCCCACTTGACAAACGTTTGTGGACGAAGCTCTATACGAATGATAATGACAAGCGTAAGAAGGCTTCTTTGGCGGATGTTTATCAGGCTTCAGATGGTTCATACGTTGGTAATATCTGTAATAAGTTCCGTGGAACATTGATAGCTGGTAGCGCAGCTACATCATGGTATGATGATCAACTATCTATCGTTTTGCAGAGTGTTTGCTTGGTATTGCTGAGGCTAAGGCTTTCTTAGGTCAGGACCCATCAACAGAAATCAATCAAGTTCGTCGTCGTGCGTACGGTGCAACCTACTTCAATGCTCATACAGAGGTGCAATATCCAAATGATGTAAGTACTGGAGGAAGTACCGTACTGACCAACTTCTATACCGATAACCCATTTGTTGGTGGTGATGAGGACCCAATAGAAGCTATCCTTAAAGAGCGTATGCGTGAGTTCTTGTTTGAAGGAAAGCGTTGGCATGATATTCGTTTGGTTGATAAGGCTACAAAGTATTCAACTGCAAGTGCCGACCGCTTGTTGTGGCCTATTGATGAAACAACGAAGTCAACCAATGCAGAGTTGAAACAGACTCCAGGCTACGAAGATTAATTCACAAGACCATTAAGTTTTATTTTCATAGGGGAAAGTACGGGAAAGTGTTCTCGTCTTTCCCCCTTTCTTTTGTAGGTAATTAACAAGACGCTCTGTTCTTCAATTTGTAAAATGTGGTAATAATCTCTCGTATTGGTTATGTGTTTGTACCTTACTATCCGTTATAATGACTCTTGTATATCATCTTTAAGAGATGTGCTGAGGCTTAGCACATGTGGTGTTCATGCTTAACACTAATGGTGCGGAGTACCAATTAAACTCCATTCAAGCATTAGGTAACAATATGTTTAGCCTTACTATGATATGGTTTACTAACTTTTTAGGTATTGTACCACACTCTATTATTTTCTACCTTTGCATTGATAGTTGAATACATATTTTTTACTTAAGACTCTATTCGTTGTAACACGGAGTCTTTAAACTACAAGTTAGATGAAGAATAACAGAAGAACACTTATCTGCAAAGGGGTGTATAATACTTATTCGTTATATAGAAAGGCGATTTGTCTAACACTTTTTTCATGTTCTTTCATGCTTAGTGGAAATGCACAAGAGGTGAATAAGCGTGATACAACTGTTGAAATGAAAGAAGTTATGGTGACAGCACGTAGCGAGATTAGGAAGCTGAAGGAGTCGGCTATGCCTATATCTGTTATAGGACAGCGTCAGTTACAAGGTACAGCGACAAATATTAATGACGTACTTGCGCGTACAGTTGGTGTTACCGTACGAAACACAGGAGGCTTAGGTAGTGCCTCTCGCATCTCACTCCGTGGCTTAGAAGGTAAGCGTATGGGAATGTATGTGGATGAAGTTCCGATGTCGCAGTTGAGTAACTTTGTTGCCTTAAACGATATTCCTACGAATATGATAGAGCGTATTGAGGTATATAAAGGTATTGTCCCTTATAAGTTTGGTGGCTCAGCCTTAGGAGGAGCAGTCAATGTAGTAACAAAGGAATATCCACCTGTATATTTGACTTCTCATACGAACTGGGCTCATTTAACACACATCAAGTATCAACGGTGTTTAAACGTACCAATCATAAAACTGGTTTACAATTTGGTATTGGTGGAGCCTTCTCATTTTCAAAGAACAATTACAAGATGACATTGGCTAATTTGGACAATAGAATTGTGGAAAGAGACCATGATAAGTTCAATAAAGTCATGGCTGGAATGTCTGTTAAGGCTACGAAATGGTGGTTTGATGAAATGAAGTGGGAACTTATTTTCCTCAAGACACGTCAGGAAATACAAGGAATCGACCTCGATGTGCGTGAGGCTTATAACCATTCTGTTAGTGGATTGACGGCATTGACACTAAAGCGTAAGAATTTCTTTTTGGATGGTCTCGATTTTGATTTTGATATAGGATATATCATTGGCAGGTATGGTTTGAATGATAAGGCTTCAAATCGTTATGATTGGGACGGAAACAAGTTGCCTGCAGTCTCTCCATACGGAGGAGAGCAGAATAACTTCCCTTCAGATGGAAGAAACCGGTCGAACGAGTTGACGTCGAAGCTTAATTTGGGATATACCATAGATAAGCATCATGGCATTAATCTGAATGTTTACTTTGATAGGAATTCACTTCATCCGAATGACTCTTTAATGGATAAAGCCTTGGGATTTCAATCAAATTTCCCAAGTAAGATGAAAACCTTAACAACGGGTTTATCATACGATTTGACCCTCTTTGATGGTCGTTTCCAAAACGCTTTTACGTTTAAGAACTTTATATTCTCATCTCATTCTCGTAGTATTGATGTTTATTCGGTACGATCACCAGAGCCTGTAAAGGTGTTTAAATCTTATTTCGGTTTTAGTGATGCCTTTCGTTATAAGTTTACAGACGACTTGATGCTAAAGGGTTCTTTTAATTCAGAGGTGCGAATACCTACAAGTGAGGAGTTGATAGGTAATGGATATTCTATCCTCGCATCCCCAGCTTTGAAGCCTGAGCGTACATCTGGTGTCAATCTTGGTATGCTTTATCGTCACTTAAAACAAGATGGTGGACTTGTTGAGATAGAGTTGAATGGTTTTTATAATCAGTTGAAAGACATGATAAGGTTCACGCCTGATATGATTCCTACGATGGCTCGCTATCGTAACTTTGGTAGTGTACGTACGAGAGGTGTTGAACTTGATGTTAAGGGAGATGTCTGTCCAGTACTTTATCTTTATGCGAATGGTACTTATCAAGACCTTCGTGACGTCAGAAAGCTAACTCCTGGTACTACTGTCGAGAATCCCACCTATATGAAACGTATCCCAAACGTACCTTATCTATTAGCAAACTTTGGTGCAGAGTTCCATAAAGAAAATCTCTTTGGAGGAAAGGAACAGAACACACGTTTCCTCTTTGATGCTTCATACGTGCATACATATTACTATGATTTTGAAGTAAGTCGGTATCAAGATAAGAAGATTCCTTCTGCTTTGACGATGGATGCAGCAGTAGAACATAGTTTCAAGAATGACCAATGGGTCCTAACGTTTAAGGTAAAGAATCTCACTAATCGTCGTGTTGTATCAGAGTTTAATCGTCCTCTGCCAGGAAGATATATAGGAGTAAAAGTTAGATATCTTCTGAAGTAAGAGGCAATAAGACTTTATTTTGCAATATGAAAGAATAAAGTATGATTCATAAAGAAAGGGCATATTGTGTGTCTATAGAGATAATATTAATATTAAATAAAGAGAACAATGAAAAAGCTTTAAATCAATTCTTTCAGCCATTGTTGTGATGGCTATGTTTACCGCTTGTGGAAACAATGGTGACGACCCAACACCGGGTCCTAAACCTAATCCTGGTAATAAGGACTTCCATGGAGTTGTCTTCGCAACGGGAATTACCAATCCAGAGGGTAATAGTGGTAATGTATATTTGCAAGCATTGCCAAGTTTCTTACCAGGAACATACGACAATAAGAACGGTATTCCTTGCGGTTTTGGTTCTACGCCAATTGTTACAGAGTCGGGCAATGTCTACTCATTCCCTGATTATATGGGTAACACGAAGGCGGAGATAAATCGCTATAGAATTATGAACGATGGTACATGGAAGAAAGAAGGTGCATTGTCTATTCCTGCTGGTGCTGCAGCATGTAACATCGTAGAGGCAAGTAGTGAGAAGGCATACCTAAGTTTACAAGGTATTGGTGTTGTGATGGTATTCAACCCAACAACTATGACAAAGATTGCAGATATTGACCTTAATAATCTGAAACAGTCAGATACGAGGGTTGCACCTGCTGCAATGATTATTCGTGATGGTAAACTCTTTGTTGGACTGAACCAAATGAATGCTCAGTATATGCCAACACGTAATAACATTGAACTGGCTATGATTGATGTGAAGACTGATAAGGTTGAAAAGCATATCGTTAACACTACCTTGGGACTGTGCTTTGCCACACGCCCGATAGACCCGGGTTCCATTTTCATGGATGAGAACAAAGACATATATATCAACTGTATCGGTTCATTCGGTTTCATCCCAGGTCTCAATGGTGGTATTGTACGCATAAAGAACGGTTCGACAGACATCGATCCCGACTACTATATCCGGCTTGACAAAACAGAGGTTGTAGGTCTGACGACTAAGTATGCCAACTTCCTGTCAACGATATTCTACGCCGACAACGGGAAGGCTTACGCATATGCTAACTCATTCGGTCTTGATCCTGACGGACTGAAGAATCCTTATGTCAGCCTTACCAATATTCCAGTTGTTATCGACCTAAAGCAGAAGACGGTGGCTGTCATAAAGGGAATGGAAATTTCCAACCCGCAAGGAATAGCCATCGGCAGGCATAAAAACCTGATTGTCTTTGGAAGTGCCAATAAGAAAGCGAATGGATTTTACACATATAACCCTGACACGAAAGAAGTGGTTGGTCCAGTCGTACAGGTGAAAGGAAATCCAAGCTTCTTCCATAGTTTTGCGAAGTAATTTAGCTTTGTACAATAGAAAAGAGGGTGTGTCAAAATTGATACATCCTCTTTTTATTTTGCTTTGTAATCAGATAACGGGACAGTAGATATTTAGTGTGGATACACATTTAGTTTGTGGAGCTGCTTGGGCATTTGTCGAAATTCAATTTGCTGTCACTGCTGTCATTTGTTGTATGTACTTAACTTGTTAGTTTACAGAGGAATAAATAAAAGTGTTAAAAGTGACAGGAATTTTTAAATAAAAAAATATTCTTGTAAGATATGTGTATGTACGATGAAGTTAAGAATAGCACTATAATAAAATCTTTCCTGTCTGTTAAACCCCAATCGGTCATTAGACCACAATATGTATCATTCTTATTACTCTGGTATTAGATCCTAAACATAGATAACTTGTTAATTCGTCAACTAACTTAGCCTTGTACAATAAAAAGGCAACCAACGAAAAGTTGATTGCCTTTATATTTTGCTTTGTAATCAGATAACTCGTCAACTTGTCAACTTATCAACTTGTTAACTCGTCAACTATCTTACAAATTCGCGTTCTCTTTCTTCCAATCAGCAACAGCTGGGATGATGTTGAGACCGATGATCTCATCACGCATCTTGCAGAGGTGCTCGTAAGAAGCCTGAAGAGAAGCCATCTCCTCTGGAGTACCTGTTGGCTCTGTGTAGTGAACACCAGTAGCATCGATAGTTGTAGGCATAGCCATCATAACGTTCTTGAAGCCGAGCTTCTCGTCGTTAACGTAGCAACCTGCTGGCAAGGTGAACTTCTCACCACCCATAGCAGCCTCAATCATCTTAACAGCATTGTAAGCTGGGCTCTGGAATGAGCTACGGCCACGGAGCTTGATGATGTTTGAACCACCCTGTACTGTGTGGTGCTTAATCTCTTCCCAACGCTCTGCAGAAAGACCCATCTCAGACAATGGCTTGCCATCAATCTTAACCTTAGAAGCGAATACAGCCATCTGCTCACCGTGACCACCGTATGTGTGTGCACCAGTAACCTTGTCCTGCTGTACGCCAAACTCGTGAGCCAATGCCTGCTGCAAACGAGTAGAGTCAAGTGCAGCGAGTGATGTGAGCTGATTAGCCTTCAAACCAGAGTGGATGAGAGCTGTCAATGCAGTAACGTCAGCTGGGTTGAAGATAACAACAACGTGCTTAACGTCTGGGCAGTACTTCTTGATGTTCTCACCGAAGTCAGCTGCAATCTGGCAGTTACCCTTCAACAAGTCCTCACGTGTCATACCCTCCTTACGTGGCGCACCACCAGAAGAGATGATGTACTTAGCACCAGTGAATGCCTCTGCAGGGTCAACGGTGTAAGAGAGGTTAGCACCAGGGAAAGCACATTGCTCCATCTCGTCGAATACACCATGAACACCTGGCTCATAGATATCGTACAGACAGATGTTAGGAGTGAGACCCAGTGTGAGAACGGTCTGAACCATGTTAGAACCAATCATACCGCCTGCACCGACGATAACGAGTTTTTCGTTTGTTAAATAATTCATAATAGATATATAATTAAAAGTTAAATTCTCTTTTTATCGATACGGCAAAAGATACAAAAAAATGACCATGCGAGAAAGATATTTTTAGAATAAATGTGTTATTTATTATAAAAAGTAGAGGCTTTTGCAAAAGTCTGTCTATCAAATCGATTAATTCTTGCTTGGCTTGTCTTGGCAGTTCTGATTTATTTGTTTAACTTAGCAGCGAAATCGAAGGAACTTTTACAAAGGGTAGGAGGTCTTGTAGAAGATAGTCTTAGTGTAGATGAACCTTCTTATTATTGAACCTTAAAAAAACAACGATATGATACATACAATTAATGAGCGTGTTGCAAAAATTACGCTTGTGGATGAAAGAAAATGGATTTACAGCTTTTGTCTTTTCCAAGTAGTGACCCACATAATAGTGAATATGTAGCTGATTATTGGAAGAGTCGTGAATGGATTTCAGGCTTCAGTGGTTCGGCAGGAACAGCAGTCGTTACGTTAGAGCATGCTGCGCTATGGACGGATTCGCGCTATTTTATTGCAGCTGAAAAGGAACTGCAAGGGACTGATTTTAAGCTAATGAAACTTCGTGTGGAAGGAACTCCTTCTGTTTCTGAATGGCTTGCAAATGAACTATCTGGTTATGCTGCCGCTGTGGTTGGATTAGATGGAGACGTAAATTCTTTTGCAGAAGTTTCAGCGATGGAACAGGAGTTGGCGACAAAAGGGAATATTACTGTGCGAACGGATACTGACCCAATGATTGAACTTTGGACGGATAGACCTGTAATTCCTGATAATGAGGTGCACCTTCATCCGTTAGAATATTCAGGAGAGTCTACATCGAGTAAGATAAGTAGGGTTCGTAAGTACCTTTCAGAATGTGGAGCTGATGGATTATTGGTAACTGCACTCGATGAAATAGCATGGGTTTTAAACTTGCGTGGAAGTGATGTACATTGTAACCCTGTTTTTGTATCTTACCTCTTGATTTCTCCCGAGAAAGTTACCTTATATATAAATAATGTAAAACTTTCGGCAGAGGTTAATGCTTACCTTACTTCAGAAAAAGATAGATGTTGAAGCATACGAAGCAGTCGTGGAGGGACTCCGTTCTTATACGGGTAAATCACTGTTAGTAGATATGACTTCTGCAAACTATTCATTGGCTACAGCGGTTCCTTTCGAGAAAGTGTGTTCAGGGGTTTCACCAATTGTCAGTATGAAGGCCGTAAAGAATAAAGTAGAACAAGACGGTTTCCGTGCTGCAATGCTGCGTGATGGTATTGCTATGGTAAAATTCCTTGCGTGGCTGAAGCCTGCTGTTGAGGCTGGGGGACAGACGGAGATATCACTTGATGAGCGTTTAACGGCCCTACGTGCTGAACAACCAAAGTTTAAGGGTATCTCATTTGATACTATTGTGGGCTATGAAGCACATGGAGCTATCGTTCATTATGAAGCTACGCCAGAGACGGATATTCCTGTTCAGCCACATGGTTTAGTTCTCATAGATAGTGGTGCACAATATTTAGATGGTACGACAGATATTACACGTACCATTGCTTTGGGTGAATTATCAGAGGAACAGCGTCGGGTGTACACTTTGGTGTTGAAGGGGCATATTCAACTTGATATGTGCCGTTTCCCTGCAGGAGCGTGTGGTTCACAGATTGACGCTCTTGCACGTGCACCGATGTGGCGTGAAGGTTATAATTATATGCATGGAACAGGGCATGGAGTAGGGAGCTATCTAAATGTACATGAAGGTCCTCATCAAATACGTATGGAGTGGAGGCCTGCTCCGTTGCAGGCAGGAATGACCGTTACAAACGAACCAGGTATTTATTTGGAAGGAAAGTTTGGTGTACGTATAGAAAATACGTTGTTGATAGTTCCTGCTGAAACAACAGCCTTTGGCGATTTTCTTAAGTTTGAAACACTTACGCTTGCACCGATTGATATGGCTCCGATTGTGCTTGAGATGTTGAGTACTGAGGAACGTGAGTGGCTTAATACCTATCATCGTCGTGTTTATGAAAGCCTATCGCCTCATTTGACAGAGGGTGAAAAAGAGTGGCTAAGAGTGGCAACGTTACCAATTTAACGCTTGTGTAATACCGCTTAGAACATGATGTTAAGCAACCTTTGAAAAGAAGCGTGAAGGCTCTAAACAGCATGTTCTGAGCTGTAATAATGTCTTTTCTAAAGCCTTTTTAATCGATAAGAAAGTAGGAAAAAACCACAAATGTTTGGAAGTTAGGAGAATAAAGTGTAACTTTGCAGGCGCAAAAGTGGTGTCATGCCCTTTTGTACTATGTTTAATTAATAAATAATTTAAAACAAAAAGCATGATTATTGTACCAGTAAAGGACGGTGAGAACATCGAGCGCGCGCTCAAGAAGTTCAAGAGAAAGTTTGAGAAGACAGGTGTTGTTAAGGAGCTCCGTGCTCGTCAGCAGTTTGACAAGCCATCTGTTAAGAAGCGCCTGAAGATGGAACGTGCCGTTTACGTACAGCAGCTTCGCGACGCAGAAGAGTAAAATCTTCTTTAAAAATTTGGCGGTTTGGATTAATTTCCGTAAATTCGTTGCCATATAAATGATTTGACAATGTGCCGATGATAGAGAAGTTCTTAGATTACATAAAGTTTGAAAGGAATTATTCCCCGATGACGGTAATCAACTATCGTAAGGACTTGATAGAGTTTGAGCGATTTTACAAAGAACTTGATCTTCAGCTCTCTTGGGAGTCTGTAGACTCTGATATTGTCAGAAATTGGATGGAGTACATGATGGATAGAGGTAACTCTGCCTCGTCAGTCAATAGAAGACTCAGCGCGCTGAGGTCTTTTTATAGATTTGCACTCCGCCGTAAACTTATTGAGAAAGACCCTGCCCATGGTCTTCAAGGTCCTAAAAAGCAAAAGCCGCTCCCTCAATACCTTAAGGAGTCAGAGATGGAAAGGTTGTTGGATTCGAAGATGTGGGGAGATAGTTATAAGGATGTGCTTGAACGTACAATAATTATAACGTTCTACGTAACGGGTGTTCGTTTGTCAGAATTGATAGGTCTTGATGATAAAGATATTGACAATGTCACTTGTGAAATTAAAGTAACAGGTAAGAGAAATAAGCAACGAATTATTCCCTTTGGTAAGGAACTCGCTGAAGTGTTTGCTCAGTACCTGCAGGTACGTAACACAACAGTAAAAGGTGATTCCACAGCCTTCTTTCAAACAGAGAAGGGCAAAAGGATGACGACAGCACAGGTAAGAAGTTTGGTAAAGAAGAATCTATCGAAAGTGTCAACGTTGAAAAAACGTTCACCTCATGTTCTTCGCCATACATTTGCCACGGCAATGCTCAATCATGAGGCAGGACTGGAAAGTGTAAAAAAACTGCTTGGTCACGAGAGTCTGTCAACGACAGAGATTTATACTCATACGACCTTTGAACAGTTGAAGAAAGTCTATAAAAATGCCCATCCAAGGGCTTAACCTTTTAAAAACGGAGGTACCTATGAAATTAAGATCCAGTCGATACATTTCGACACAACCGAGAAGTTACAGGCCTTTATTACCAAGAAGGCTGAAAAATTAGAAAAGTCTTACGAAGACATTCAGAAAGTAGAGGTGCAATTGAAGGTTGAGAAGCCTGCTACAGCATTAAATAAAACCACAAGTTTATCAGTCGTAGTTCCTGGTAATACTCTGTATGTGGAAAAAAACATGCGATACTTTTTGAAGAAGGTATTGATCGGTGTTTAGATGCGATGAAGGTTCAAACTCACCAAGTTTAAGGAAAAACAAAGAAAGCATTAAAAATCTCTGAAATATTTTTGGAGATTAAAATAAAAAGTCTTACCTTTGCAGCCGTTTTTACGACAAGTAGCCTTCGGCTGCAAAAGTAATGCCTCTTTAGCTCAGTTGGCCCAGAGCACGTGATTTGTAATCTCGGGGTCGTTGGTTCGAATCCGACAAGAGGCTCTCCTTGAAAAGGGGGATACATTTGCTGACGGGTAGTTTCCAGAGTGGCCAAATGGGGCAGACTGTAAATCTGCTGCTTCTAGCTTCGGTGGTTCGAATCCATCACTACCCACTTCAGAAAATGTAATTTGCGGAAATAGCTCAGTTGATAGAGCACTAGCCTTCCAAGCTGGGGGTCGCGGGTTTTGAGCCCCGTTTTCCGCTCTCTATGGTTTTGCTGTAATAGCTCAGTGGTAGAGCACTTCCTTGGTAAGGAAGAGGTCCTGAGTTCAACTCTCAGTTACAGCTCTACTATTATTATTATTATTAATTAGTGTAACTAAAAGCACAGATTATTCATTTAATATTAAATAAGAAAAAGCTATGGCTAAAGAAGAATTCGTGCGCACCAAACCGCATGTAAACATTGGTACTATCGGTCACGTTGACCACGGTAAGACCACTCTTACTGCAGCAATCTCAAAGGTTCTTCATGAGAAGGGCTTCGGTTCAGAGGAAGTTAAGTCTTTCGATCAGATTGATAATGCTCCTGAGGAGAAAGAGCGTGGTATTACCATTAACTCTGCACACATCGAGTACGAAACAGCTAACCGTCACTACGCACACGTAGACTGTCCTGGTCACGCCGACTATGTAAAGAACATGGTAACTGGTGCTGCTCAGATGGATGGTGCTATCTTGGTTGTAGCTGCTACTGATGGTCCTATGCCTCAGACTCGTGAGCACGTATTGCTCGCTCGTCAGGTAAACGTACCACGCTTGGTTGTATTCTTGAACAAGTGTGATATGGTTGATGATGCTGAGATGCTTGATCTCGTTGAGATGGAGGTTCGTGAGATCCTCGAGCAGTACGGTTATGAGGAGGATACTCCTATCGTTCGTGGTTCTGCACTCGGTGCTTTGAACGGTGTTGAGAAGTGGGTAGATTCTGTAATGGAGCTCATGGATACTGTTGATACTTGGATTGAAGAGCCAGAGCGTGAGATTGACAAGCCATTCTTGATGCCTGTTGAGGACGTATTCTCTATCACAGGTCGTGGTACTGTAGCTACTGGTCGTATCGAGACTGGTATCTGTAAGGTAGGTGATGAGGTTCAGTTGCTCGGTCTCGGTGAGGACAAGAAGTCTGTTATCACTGGTGTTGAGATGTTCCGTAAGAACCTTCCAACAGGTCAGGCTGGTGACAATGTAGGTCTCCTCCTCCGTGGTATCGATAAGGCTGAGGTTAAGCGTGGTATGGTAGTTGTGCACCCAGGTGCTATTACTCCTCACGATCACTTCAAGGCATCTATCTATGTATTGAAGAAGGAAGAGGGTGGTCGTCATACTCCATTCGGTAACAAGTATCGTCCACAGTTCTACCTCCGTACAATGGACTGTACAGGTGAAATTCACCTCCCAGAGGGCGTTGAGATGGTTATGCCAGGTGACAACGTTGAGATTGAGGTTGAGTTGATTTACAAGGTTGCTCTGAACGAGGGTCTTCGTTTCGCTATCCGTGAGGGTGGTCGTACAGTAGGTTCTGGTCAGATCACAGAGATCCTTGAGGACGTTAAGTAATCGATAATTTAAGATTACAAAATATTAGTTCCCGACTCTTTTGGGAATCGGGAACTAATCTACGGGTTTAGCTCAGTTGGTAGAGCACTGGTCTCCAAAACCAGGTGTCGAGGGTTCGAGCCCTTCAACCCGTGCAAAAAGAGAAGATTTTATGTTTAATAAGATAGTTAATTATTGCAAGGCTTGCTACGACGAACTTGCGCATAAAACTACATGGCCATCACGTGCCCAGCTTACACATAGTGCAATGGTAGTTATTTCTGCTTCCGTTATCATTGCATTGGTTGTGTTCGCTATGGACTCTTTGTTCCAACGCGTAATGGAATTTGTATATCCAAGATAATTCATTAGGAAATGGCAGAAACAGAAAAGAAATGGTATGTTCTTCGTGCTGTCAGCGGCAAAGAGGCAAAGGTAAAAGAATATATCGATGCTCAATTACGTCTGAACGAAAAACTTGCTGAGCGTGTTTTTCGAGGTTTTATTACCTATGGAAAAAAACACGCAACTGTGCGTAAAGATGGGAAGCGTGTTGTCAAGGAGAAATTAAGTCTTCCTGGTTATGTGCTTGTCCAGGCCGATATGACACCTGACGTAGCTTCTACGTTGCGTTTCATGCCTAATGTTTTAGGATTCCTCGGAGGTATGTCTGATCCTTCACCTGTTCGCCAAGCAGATATTAATCGTCTGCTCGGTAATGTGGAAGATACTGAACTTGAAGAGGTTCAGAATGTACCATATATGGTAGGTGAAACGGTTCAAGTTACTGATGGTCCTTTCAGTGGTTTCCATGGTATCATCGAAGAGGTGAATGCAGAGAAGCATAAGTTGAAGGTGATGGTGATGATTTTTGGTCGCCAGAATCCATTGGGGCTAAGTTTTATGCAAGTCGCAAAAGAAGAATAGTGTTGTTACGGATACTATTCTACTATAGTTTAATTTTTAATATTAACAAAAGAAATGGCTAAAGAAGTAGCTGGATTAATCAAATTACAGATTAAAGGTGGCGCTGCAAATCCTTCCCCTCCAGTAGGCCCAGCATTGGGTTCTAAGGGTATTAATATTATGGGGTTCTGCAAGGAGTTCAACGCCCGTACCCAGGACAAGGCTGGTAAAGTTCTTCCAGTCGTAATTACCTACTACAACGATAAGTCTTTCAGCTTCATCATTAAGACTCCTCCTGCAGCTGTACAGCTTATGGAAGTAGCTAAGGTGAAAGGCGGATCTGGAGAGCCAAACCGCAAGAAGGTTGCATCCGTAACTTGGGAGCAGGTAAGGGCTATCGCAGAAGATAAAATGCCAGACCTCAACTGTTTCACAGTAGAGAGTGCAATGAAGCTTATTGCTGGTACTGCTCGTAGTATAGGTATCACTGTAAAAGGGGACTTCCCTGGTAAATAATTTTAAACTTCAAAAGTAAAAATGAGTAAACTGACAAAAAATCAGAAATCAGTAGCTGAGAAGGTTGAAGCAGGGAAGGCATATACATTGGAAGAGGCAGCACAGTTGGTAAAGGAAATTACCACTACCAAGTTTGATGCTTCTGTAGATGTTGATGTGCGTCTCGGTGTTGACCCACGTAAGGCTAACCAGATGGTTCGTGGCGTTGTGTCACTTCCACATGGTACTGGTAAGGTCACACGTGTGCTCTGTCTCTGTACACCTGATCAGGAGGCTGCCGCTAAGGAAGCTGGTGCTGATCACGTTGGTCTCGACGAATACGTTGAAAAGATCAAGGGCGGATGGACTGATATTGATGTTATCATCACTATGCCATCATGCATGGGTAAGTTAGGTCCTTTGGGTCGTGTACTCGGTCCTCGTGGCTTGATGCCAAACCCAAAGAGCGGTACTGTGACTATGGATGTTGCTAAGGCAGTAAAGGACGTTAAGCAGGGTAAGATTGACTTCAAGGTTGATAAGGCTGGTATTATCCATACTTCAATCGGTAAGGTTAGTATGTCTGCTGAGCAGATTTGTGGTAACGCTAAGGAGTTTATCTCTACTGTTATCAAGCTGAAGCCTGCTGCTGCTAAAGGTACATATATCAAGAGTATCTTTATTTCTAGCACAATGAGTAAGGGTGTCAAGATTGATCCTAAATCAGCTGAATAACTCTAAAAGTTTTGTACAATGAAGAAAGAAGTAAAAGATACAATTATCGCTGAACTCGGTGAGAAGTTAAAGAACTATCCTCATTTCTATTTGGTTGATGTAACTGGATTGAATGCAGAGGCAACAAGTTCACTTCGCCGTAAGTGTTTCAAGAGCGAAATCAATATGGTTGTTGTGAAGAATAACCTTCTTCACAAGGCTTTTGAGGCTTCAGATGTAGATTTTGAACCACTGTATGGTTCTTTGAAGGGTAATACAGCAGTTATGTTCACTCAGACTGCTAATGTGCCAGCAAAGTTGTTGAAGGAGTATAAGAAGGAAGGTATTCCATGCTCTTAAGGCAGCTTATGTAGAGGAATCTCTATTTGTTGGTGCTGACAAACTCGAAGAACTTGCAGCTCTCAAGAGCAAGAACGAACTCATCGCAGATGTTGTGGCATTGCTACAGTCTCCTGCAAAGAACGTTGTTTCTGCTCTCCAGTCAGGTGCTGGCACCATCCATGGTGTGCTTAAGACTTTAGGGCAGAGCGTCCTGAGTAAAAAAATCTAATAAAGTCAACAAGGTATATTATTTTTTTAGAACAAAAAAATTAAAAAAATTAGAATAAAATGGCAGACGTAAAAGCTATTGCAGAAGAGTTAGTAAATCTTACTGTTAAGGAAGTAAATGAGTTGGCAACTGTCCTCAAGGACGAGTATGGTATTGAGCCTGCAGCTGCAGCTGTTGCTGTTGCTGGTCCTGCTGCAGCTGCTGCAGGTGGCGCAGCTGAGGAGAAGACTGATTTTGACGTAGTTCTCGTTGACGCTGGTGCTAACAAACTCAAGGTTGTTAAGGCTGTTAAGGAGGCTTGTGGTCTCGGTTTGAAGGAAGCTAAGGACCTCGTAGACGGTGCACCTTCTACTTTGAAGGAGGGCATGGCTAAGGCTGAGGCAGAGAACCTGAAGACTGCTATCGAGGCTGAGGGTGCTAAGGTTGAGTTGAAGTAATTCTACTTCTTCCTTACATAAATAAAAAAAACATGGTTAGGATTTACCAAGTAGGTGAGTCCTAACCTTTTTGTGTCTTTTGACATATACAGGGAACTTTTCCCTCTTTTAGTCCGCCGCTGGACTTTAAACATTTGAATATTTAATTTCAGTTATGGCATTAGAAAATAAACCCAGAGTAAATTTCGCCAGCGTTAAGAATCCGTATCCATATCCGGATTTCCTCGATGTGCAGTTGAAGTCTTTCCGTGACTTCCTACAGCTGGATACTCCGCCTGAGGAACGCAAGAATGACGGTTTGTATAAGGTGTTCGCAGAGAACTTCCCTATCACCGATACGCGTAATAATTTCGTCCTTGAGTTCCTGGATTACTATGTTGACCCACCAAGATATTCTATTGACGAGTGCTTGGAGCGTGGTTTGACATATAGTGTACCTTTGAAGGCTAAAATGAAGCTGTATTGTACTGACCCAGATCACGAGGATTTCGGTACATTTATTCAGGATGTATTCTTGGGAACTATTCCTTACATGACAAGTAATGGTACTTTTGTTATCAATGGTGCTGAGCGTGTTGTAGTTTCTCAGTTGCATCGCTCTCCGGGTGTCTTCTTTGGCCAGGGTGTCCATGCAAATGGTACTGTTCTTTATAGTGCACGTATCATCCCATTCAAGGGTTCATGGATTGAGTTTGCTACAGACATTAATAATGTCATGTATGCTTATATTGACCGTAAAAAGAAGTTGCCTGTAACTACAATGCTTCGTGCTATTGGTTACGAGTCAGATCGTGATATTCTTCAGATTTTTGATCTCTGTGAGGAGGTTAAGGTTAACAAGAAGAATATGAAGGCAGCTATTGGTCGCAAGATCGCTGGTAACGTAATGAAATCTTGGGCAGAAGATTTTGTTGATGAGGATACAGGCGAGGTTGTATCTATTGAGCGCAATGAGGTTGTTGTTGAGCGTGAGACTATCATCACCGAAGAGATTGTAGATGTGATTCTTGACAGCTCTGTATCGACTATCTTGTTACATAAGGATGAAGATGCTGCAAGTAAGTATTCAATCATTTTCAATACACTTGCTAAGGATCCGAGCCACTCGGAGATTGAGGCAGTAAACTATATCTATCGTCAGTTGCGTAATGCTGATGCTGCTGATGATGCAAGTGCACGTGAAGTATTTCAGAACCTTTTCTTCTCAGACAAGCGTTATGACTTGGGAGAGGTAGGTCGTTACCGTATCAACAAGAAGTTGAATTTGGAAACGGATATGGATGTACGTGTACTGACAAAGGACGATATCATTGAGATTATCAAGTATCTTATTAGCTTGATTAACTCAAACGCTACTGTTGATGATATTGACCACTTGTCAAATCGTCGTGTTCGTACTGTAGGTGAACAGCTGGCTAACCAGTTCTCTATCGGTCTTGCACGTATGAATCGTACTATTCGTGAGCGCATGAACGTTCGTGATAGCGAAGTGTTCCAGCCAACGGATTTGATTAATGCAAAGACTATATCAAGTGTCATTAACTCATTCTTTGGTACTAATCCATTGAGTCAGTTTATGGACCAGACCAACCCATTGGCAGAGGTAACTCACAAGCGTCGTCTCTCGGCTCTTGGTCCTGGTGGTCTGTCACGTGAGCGTGCAGGTTTTGAGGTACGTGACGTTCACTATACGCACTATGGTCGTCTTTGTCCTATTGAGTCTCCTGAAGGTCCTAACATCGGTTTGATTTCATCACTCTGTATGTATGCTAAGATTAATGATCTTGGCTTTATCGTTACACCATATCGTCGTGTTGAAGACGCTAAGGTGGATATGGATAATAAGGATGTACTCTTCTTGACAGCAGAGGAGGAGGAAGAACAGATTATTGGACAGGGTAATGCACCATTGAATGCTGATGGTACATTTATTCGTGACTTTGTTAAGTGTCGTCAGGATGCTGACTATCCAGTTGTAGCTCCAGATTCTGTTGCTCTTATCGACGTATCTCCACAGCAGATTGCTTCTGTGTCAGCAGGTTTGATTCCTTTCTTGGAACATGATGATGGTCACCGTGCATTGATGGGATGTAACATGATGCGCCAGGCAGTTCCATTGCTTCATAATGATGCACCTATTGTTGGTACAGGTCTTGAGAAGCAGGTATGTGAGGATTCACGTACAATGGTTACAGCTGAAGGTGATGGCGTTATTGAGTACGTTGATGCTACAACTATCCGTATCCTCTATGATCGTACAGATGATGAGGAGTTTGTAAGCTTTGAGCCTGCTTTGAAAGAGTATCGTATTCCTAAGTTCCGTCGTACCAACCAGAATATGGTTGTAGACCTTCGTCCTATTTGTGATAAGGGTCAGCGCGTGAAGAAGGGTGATATCCTTACTGAGGGTTATGCTACAGAGAATGGAGAGTTGGCATTGGGTCGTAACCTTGTTGTGGCTTACATGCCTTGGAAGGGTTACAACTATGAGGATGCTATCGTTATTTCTGAACGTATGGTTCGTGAAGACGTATTGACCTCTGTTCATGTTGATGAGTATTCTCTTGAAGTTCGCGAAACTAAGCGTGGTGTAGAGGAATTTACAGCTGATATTCCTAACGTAAGTGAGGAAGCTACTAAGGATCTTGACGATAATGGTATTATCCGTATCGGTGCTCGTGTTGAGCCAGGTGATATCATGATTGGTAAGATTTCTCCTAAGGGTGAAAGTGATCCTTCTCCAGAAGAGAAACTTCTCCGTGCTATCTTTGGTGATAAGGCTGGTGATGTTAAGGATTCTTCTTTGAAGGCTAATCCATCATTGAGTGGTGTTGTTATTGATAAGAAACTCTTTAGCCGTGCTATTAAGACACGTGAGAGTAAGCGTCAAGATAAGAATATTCTTGCTAAGATTGATGAGGAGCAGGAAGCAAAGATTAATGACTTGAAGGACCTCTTGGTTGACAAGTTGCTCGAACTGACTGAGGAAAAGGTTTCAGAGGGTGTTAAGGACTACTCTGATGCTGAGATTATCACTAAGGGAAGCAAGTTCACTGTTGCTGCATTGAAGAATCTTGATTATGAGGGAATCCAATCAAATGGCTGGACTGATGATGAGCATACCAACCTTCTGATTCAGAAGTTGATTATGAACTTCATCCGTAAGTACAAGCAGATGGATGCTGAGATGAAGCGTAAGAAGTTTGCTATCACTATCGGTGATGAACTTCCTTCTGGTGTTCTGCAGATGGCTAAGGTTTACATCGCTAAGAAGCGTAAGATTCAGGTAGGTGATAAGCTTGCTGGTCGTCACGGTAACAAGGGTATCGTATCTAAGGTTGTACGTACAGAAGATATGCCATTCCTCGAGGATGGTAGTCCAGTAGACTTGGTATTGAACCCAATGGGTGTGCCTTCACGTATGAACCTTGGTCAGATTTTTGAGGCTATCCTCGGTGCTGCAGGTCGTAAGTTGGGTGTTAAGTTTGCTACTCCTATCTTCGATGGTGCTAAGCTCTCTGATTTGAAGGAGTGGACAGATAAGGCAGGTTTGCCAAATCTCTGTTCAACCTATATCTATGATGGTGAGACTGGTGAGAAGTTCGACCAGCCAGCAACAGTGGGTATCACTTACTTCTTGAAGCTGGGTCACATGGTTGAGGATAAGATGCACGCTCGTAGTATCGGTCCATACTCATTGATTACACAGCAGCCACTTGGTGGTAAGGCACAGTTTGGTGGTCAGCGTTTTGGAGAGATGGAGGTCTGGGCTATTGAGGCCTTTGGTGCATCTCATGTTCTCCAGGAAATCTTGACAATCAAGTCTGATGATGTTGTTGGTCGTTCAAAGGCTTACGAGGCTATCGTTAAGGGTGAACCAATGCCAACTCCAGGTATTCCAGAGTCACTGAACGTGTTGTTACACGAGCTTCGTGGTCTCGGTCTCAGTGTCAAACTTGATTAATACGTACACCCCATAATAGAAGTAAAACATGGCTTTTAAGAAAGATAATAAAGTAAAGAGTAATTTCAGCAAGATTACTATCGGACTGGCTTCACCTGAGGAGATTCTTGAGAACTCTTTTGGTGAGGTAACCAAGCCAGAGACTATCAACTATCGTACCTATAAACCAGAACGTGATGGTTTGTTCTGCGAGCGTATCTTCGGTCCAACAAAGGATTACGAGTGTGCCTGCGGTAAGTACAAGCGTATCCGTTATAAGGGTATTGTCTGCGATCGTTGTGGTGTTGAGGTAACTGAGAAGAAGGTACGTCGTGAGCGTGCCGGACATATTGAGATGGTTGTCCCTGTTGCTCATATCTGGTATTTCCGTAGTCTTCCTAACAAGATTGGTTACCTTCTTGGTATGCCAACTAAGAAACTTGATGCTGTTATTTACTATGAGAAATATGTTGTCATCCAGCCGGGTGTCGTAGAGGGTATGAAGAATGCCGATACTGAAGAGGATTTGAATGGTTCTCACAAGTTCGACCTTCTTTCAGAGGATGAGTATCTCGATATCCTTGACAATAAACTCCCAGAGGGTAATGATCGTTTGGATGATTCTGATCAAAAGCAAGTTCATTGCTAAGATGGGTGCAGAGGCTATTTGATGACCTCCTCACAGGTATTGACTTGGATCGTTTGGCAGGTGAGTTGCGTGACCGCGCAACGACTGACTCAAGTCAGCAGCGTAAGACAGATGCTTTGAAGCGTCTGCAGGTTGTTGAGGGCTTCCGTCAGTCTATCGGTGTGAATAATCCAGAGTGGATGATCATGAAGATTATCCCTGTTACTCCACCAGAACTTCGTCCATTGGTTCCATTGGATGGTGGTCGCTTTGCAACATCTGACCTTAACGACCTCTATCGTCGCGTTATCATCCGTAACAACCGTTTGAAGCGTTTGATGGAGATTAAGGCTCCTGAGGTTATTCTCCGTAATGAGAAACGTATGCTTCAGGAAGCAGTTGACTCACTCTTCGATAACAGTCGCAAGTCGTCAGCTGTTAAGAGCGAGAGTAATCGTCCTTTGAAGTCACTCTCAGACTCTTTGAAGGGTAAGCAGGGACGTTTCCGTCAGAACCTCCTCGGTAAGCGTGTTGACTATTCTGCGCGTTCAGTTATCGTCGTAGGTCCAGAGTTGAAGATGGGTGAGTGCGGTCTGCCTAAGTTGATGGCAGCAGAGCTTTACAAGCCATTCATTATCCGCAAGCTTATCGAGCGTGGTATCGTGAAGACTGTAAAGAGTGCTAAGAAGATTGTTGACCGTCGTGAGCCAGTTATTTGGGATATCCTTGAGAATGTAATGAAGGGTCACCCAGTATTGTTGAACCGTGCTCCAACACTTCACCGTCTTGGTATTCAGGCTTTCCAGCCAAAGCTTATTGAGGGTAAGGCTATTCAATTGCATCCATTGGCATGTACAGCGTTTAATGCTGACTTCGATGGTGACCAGATGGCTGTTCACCTCCCATTGAGCAATGAGGCTGTATTGGAGACTCAGGTTTTGATGCTCCAGAGCCATAACATTCTTAACCCTGCTAATGGTGCACCTATCACCGTTCCTTCACAGGATATGGTGCTTGGTCTTTATTATATCACAAAGATTCGTCCAGGTGCTAAGGGTGAAGGTCTTACATTCTACGGTTCAGAGGAAGCTATCATTGCTTACAATGAGAAGAAGTGTGACCTCCATGCACAGGTTAAGGTAATCGTTGATGACCTCGTTGATGGTAAACTCCAGAAGCGTATGGTTGAGACATCAGTTGGTCGTGTAATCGTTAATCAGATTATTCCAACTGAGGTTGGTTACTTCAATGGTATTATTTCAAAGAAGTCACTTCGTGGTCTTATTGCTGACGTTATTAAGGCAGTCGGTATGGCGCGTGCTTGTGAGTTCCTTGATGGTATCAAGAACCTTGGTTATCGTATGGCTTACGTTGCTGGTCTTTCCTTCAACCTCGATGATATCATCGTGCCAGTTGAGAAGACAGATATCGTAGGTAAGGGTCAGAATGAGGTTGACCAGGTGAAGGCTAACTATGAAATGGGTTTCATCACTGATAAGGAGCGTTATAATCAGGTAATTGATGCGTGGACACACGTAAACAATAATCTTAAGCAGGCTGTTATGAAGCACATGACAGAGGCTGACCAGGGTTTCAACGCTGTATACATGATGCTTGACTCTGGTGCCCGTGGTTCTGCTGACCAGATTGCACAGCTTGCTGGTATGCGTGGTCTTATGGCTAAGCCACAGAAGGCAGGTGCTGAGGGTGCTCAGATTATTGAGAACCCAATTATCTCTAACTTTAAGGAAGGTATGTCTGTGTTGGAGTACTTTATTGCTTCTCATGGTGCTCGTAAGGGTCTTGCCGATACTGCTATGAAGACTGCTGATGCTGGATACCTGACACGTCGTCTTGTTGACGTTTCTCATGATGTTATTATCAATGAGGAGGATTGTGGTTCACTCCGTGGTCTTGAGTGTCGTGCCTTGAAGAATGGTGATGAGACTATAGCAAGCCTTTATGAGCGTATCTTGGGACGTGTGTCTGTTCACGATGTTATCAATCCTACTACAGGTGATATTATCGTTGCTGCAGGTGAGGAAATCACTGAGGCTAAGGCATTGGCTATTGACAATTCACCAATTGAGATGGTTGAAATCCGTTCTGTACTCACTTGTGAGAGCAAGAAGGGTGTATGTAAGAAGTGTTACGGACGTAACCTTGCAACTGCACGTATGGTACAGATGGGTGAGGCTGTTGGTGTCATTGCGGCACAGGCTATTGGTGAGCCTGGTACACAGCTTACTCTTCGTACATTCCACGCTGGTGGTGTGGCTGGTAATGCTGCAGCTAATGCAGCAATTACAGCTAAGAATGATGCTAAGATTGAGTTCGATGAACTTCGTACCGTACCATTCGTTGACGATGAGGAGAAGGAATGTCAGATGGTTGTAAGCCGTTTGGCTGAAATTCGTTTCGTTGATCCTAATACAGGTATTGTGCTCCTTACAGATAACGTACCTTATGGTAGTTCTCTTTACTTCAAGTCAGGTGACACTGTAAAGAAGGGTGATTTGATTTGTAAGTGGGACCCATTCAACGCCGTTATTGTTAGTGAGTATGCTGGTATTCTCCGTCTGCATGATGTTATAGAGGGTGTTACTTATAAGGCAGAAACCGACGATGCTACAGGTCTCACAGAGCGTATCATTATTGATTCACGTGATAAGACAAAACTTCCTATTGTTGATATTGTTAAGGTTGGTGCTAAGAAGGGTGAAGATGGTCTTTATGCAGCATCTGATATCCTCGGTACATATAACCTCCCTGTAGGTGGTCACTTGGAGCAGGTACTTCTTGATGGTGCTGAGATTAAGACGGGTATGACACTCGTTAAGATTCCACGTTCTGTTGGTGGTGCTGGTGATATTACTGGTGGTCTTCCACGTGTTACTGAGCTCTTTGAGGCTCGCAACCCTTCTAACCCAGCTGTCGTATCTGAAATTGATGGTGAGATTACGATGGGCAAGGTGAAGCGTGGTAACCGCGAGATTATCGTGACTTCTAAGACTGGTGAGCAGCGTAAGTACCTTGTAAGTTTGTCTAAGCAGATTCTTGTACAGGAGCATGATGCTGTTCGTGCTGGTACACCATTGTCTGATGGTATCACTACTCCAGCTGATATCTTGTCTATCATGGGTCCAACAGCTGTTCAGGAGTATATTGTTAATGAGGTTCAGGACGTATATCGTTTGCAGGGTGTGAAGATTAATGACAAGCACTTTGAGATTATCGTTCGCCAGATGATGCGTAAGGTACGTATTGACGACCCAGGAGATACAACATTCCTCGAGCAGGAACTTATCGATAAGCTCGACTTCGCAGAGGAGAACGATCGTATTTGGGGTAAGAAGGTTGTTACCGACCCAGGTGATTCTGAGAATTGTTATAAGGGTCAGATTCTCTCTGTACGCAAGTTGCGTGATGAGAACTCAAGCCTTAAGCGTCGTGACCTCAAACTCGTTCAGGTGCGTGATGCTGTTCAGGCAACTGCTACCCAGATTCTCCAGGGTATCACACGTGCTGCCCTCGGTACGAAGAGCTTCATGAGTGCTGCTTCCTTCCAGGAAACAACTAAGGTCCTCAACGAGGCTGCTCTCCGTGGTAAGAGCGACAACCTTGAAGGTATGAAGGAGAATGTTATCTGTGGTCACCTTATTCCTGCCGGTACTGGTCTTCGCCAGTGGCAGAAACTCGTTGTTGGTTCGCAAGAAGAGCACGAGCGTATGGAGGCTAACAAGAAGAATGTTCTTGACTTCGCTAAGCAAGAAGCAGAGGCTACACAGGAGTAATCCTAATCTCTCAAACATAAGATAAAAAGGGACTTGCAGTATTACTGTAAGTCCCTTTTTGTTTGAGTACTGTCTATAAAAAGTGTGTAAATCCATATTTTTCTTATCTTTGTATTTGTAACATTAAAATAAAGAAACTTACACACTTTTTAAGGATAGTACCATAATATATTCATTATAATGCCATTATATCCCTTTCTCACTATCTTTAGTCGATGTGCTTACCCTCAACACATGTCGTGCTGAGGGTAAGCATCAATAATGTTGAGTGCTCTTTATGTTCTTATAGATGTTTTTTTCTTAAAGAATTTTTTTCTCTATTTCCATTGAGTTTCTTAATCGACTAATTTATAGAAAATATAGGTGTAATGGACATTTGGTAGGCTGAAAAAAACTCTCGGGTTTTAGTAATGGACATTTGGTAGGCTGATTATTCCAGCCTACTTTTTTTGTATTTATGAATCCATCTATAAACTTCTTCTTGTTAGCTTCATTCAATCCATTATGATTATGTAGTGCTCTTTTAAGTTGTGAGTTAAATCCTTCCAACAGGTTTGTTGTATTAGGTATTTGCATATCCGGATACTCCTCACACGTATAGATCCATGGCAGATGTGTCTTAATAGAACGTCTTGCCGTTCTCAGCCTTCTGTGTATAAGTTGTCTTACCCGAGATTAGGAGAGTTCGTTCGTTTAGGAACTCTTTCCATTTATCACACCATTTATTAAAAGCGGTTATAAACTCTTCTTTTCTCATAGAGAACATCCTTCTCATTAATGCCAACAGCTCAACGCCTGCAGGCAAATGTGGGTTGTTAGTAAGGAGTCTTCTAACTATCTGAAATTGGTGAAATTGACACATTTGTACGGGACAGAAACTTATAGCTTGTAAAAGTCCTACATGCCCATCACACACCACTGCTTTTATCATAGTTCCACGCTCCGCAATATACTGAAGTCCATCAAGATAATCTCTGTTAGTTTCGTTTTTGACAAACTTGCGATAGAGTATTTTGCCTGATGAAGCATCCTGAAACAGCATCACACCAAATGTCCTGGAAAAGTATGTTGTGTCCAATATTATTACTGCAGATTTGGGGTAAGTAGCAGTAAAGCTATCTACTACTAAGCTCAACCTACGTCGTATGGTTCGTTCTGAACATTTATAAAGAGTGGATAGATCAGATATCGTTCGATTTGCCGTCAGATAGTCGTTCCATGAGAAATATTATTTATACGCAGACCACCTTGAAATTGTCTACCACAATCCTTGCAGGAATACATCTGAACAGAACGTCGATGCCCATTCTTTTTTTAACATTTGAGCTATTACAGAAGATACAGTTTTTTTATTCATAGATTTTCAAATGCTGCAAAGGTAGTAAATAAAAAGAATTCGAGAGTTTTTTTCAGCCTACCAAATGTCCATTACACCAAAATATACATTAGTCTTGCTCTTGACAAGGAAATGTGTTGTTAGAGTAGAATATGACTTTATGATAAAGTTTTATAATAAGCATTGTTGTAGATACAATCTCGATTTACAACTCAAGTTAAGCGTTGCTTGTTTTAAAAACTTAAATATCTGTTATATATTGTTTTTAAATTTGTTGTAATGAAATTATATTTCTATTTTTGTCATTATTAAAAGACAACAGATTGTGAATCATCCTCTTCTTTCCAAGAGCAAGACTGTTCTACAGCCGTACAGAGGGACTTCAAGAAGTTGTTGAGGTTTTCTCTTTTTGTTTTCCTATAATATTAGGAGATGATAAGGGTACCTCGTTTATCATTTTTTTTCTAACAACTTAAAACTTTTTAATTATGAGTTCATTTAGAGCAACTTTGGAATTAGGTGGTAAGGAGTATGACGTACTCTACTCTAACTACGAGTTCAGCCGTACTACTGACAAGAAGGGTCAGCCTGCATCAAGCATCTCTGGCGGTCGTATCAGCGTAACTATCGAGTCTACTGATGACACTTCTACCATCGAGGCTATGCTTAACAGCCAGTTCAAGCCTGTTGAGGGTAAGATTATCTACAAGAAGAGTGAGGAAGATGCTAAGATGAAGGAGATTTCTTTCAAGAATGCTTACATCGTTCACTACAAGGAAACACTCGACGTTAACAACGAGGCTCCTATGACCATCGCTATGACTTTCTCTGCTGAGAATATCACAGTAGGTAATGCAGAGCTCGACAACCGTTGGCCTCGCACATAAGTTTAGGAAATATAAGGACTATGCAGAGCAAACTATGCTTAGCATGGTCCTTTTTGCTTTCAATATTTAAAGGGGGACTTAAGTCAACTTTGTATTGCACTTATATCTCCTTAGACTGGAAATATAATACCCTAACACACGCCTATTAGCTTTATTTTATCTCAAAACAAACAACCATGTCAATTCCTTTCAACCCCATCACTATCAGCGTAGGAAAGAAGTCTCTTTCTTCTTTTATTTCTCTACAAATCGAACAAAATATAGGTAAACATCACCGATTCCAAATGTCTGTTGAGTTGGAAACGGGTAGCAATAGATATGTACATAATATCAATAGCAGCAAGGACTGGCTCGGAGAAAGCATCGTTGTTAAGGCTGCAAACACTCCTATCTTTGTTGGTGTGGTGACAAATGTACAGTTACACCGAGAAGGAAGCGACTTTGGATGTATTATCGTTTCAGGTTATTCTGCTACTTACAGAATGGAAACCGCACATAGCTGCTTCTCATGGAATGATACAACCATTGGGGATGTAGTGAAAAAGCTATGTGAACAAGCGAAGGTGCAATTAGAGTTAAATCCTGAATACAAAGAGAATAAGGACTATATCTGTCAATACGAAGAGTCCGACTTCGACTTTATCCGTCGTCTTGCTCATCAGTATCAGGAGTGGATGTATTACGATGGAACTAAACTAATCTTCGGAAAACCAAAGAATTTGGCTGATCCCTATTAGACTGGAATATGGGAACGACGCTGTCGTCACTTGACATTGGTTTGCAGACCCTCGCACGTTCAGAGCAGGTATTCTCTTACCACTCTGGTTCGGACCGTGAGATGGAGAGAATGACACCAGATCAAGCCATTGGACATGATAAACTGTCGGGAGGTGCCTTCCGTGCATCATTAGGATTGTTCTCAAAGCCAGCAAGACAGCGTGCTTTGCCACGTATCAGCGATGAGTCGGAACTTATTAATTACATGGGTCGTAAGCAGGCGGCAGAGACTGCTGAGACACATTACATCACAGCAGAGAGTCAGGTGCCAACCCTACGTGTAGGCTCTGTGGTAAGCCTTTACAGCTCATTCTTAGAGCGTGTAGGAAATATATCAAAAGAGAGCTTGGGTAACTTTATCATTATTGAGATAACCCACGAGGTAAGTCAAGGCAGTTACTACAAAAACCGCTTTAAGGCTATCCCTGCAACGTTAAAAGCACTGCCAAGTCCAAAGGTGCGTATGCCGCTTGCTGAAACACAGATGGCAACTGTGCTCAGCAATGCTGACCCACAGGGTAAGGGTCGCGTGCGTGTACGTATGAACTGGCAGACGAATGGTATGCAGACAGGTTGGGTGCGTGTGATGACACCAGATGGTGGTAGCAGCGATGACGTAAAGAGCAACCGTGGATTTGTATTCATCCCAGAGGTAGGCGACCAAGTCCTCCTCGGTTTCCGCCATGGTGACCCAGCAAGACCATACGTTTTGGGTAGCCTCTTTAATGGAACAACTGGTGGTGGCGGTGGCCAGGGCAACAACTGCAAGAGCCTTACCACACGAAGCGGTAGCTCCCTTAAACTTGATGACTCTGCAGGTAGCGTAACATTGCACGATAAAGGGCGGTGTAAGCATGAACTTTTGATGGTGGAGGTAAATCAAACCTTAGCAACCAAAGCATCTGCTACAACAACCGTTGGTAAAGATGCCAGTGTCTTAAGAATGGATAAGGATGGTGTTATAAAGCTTAGTGGACATAAAAAAATAAAATTGAAGATTGATGAAAATACTTATATTGAGATGTCTACAGGAAAAAAATATCTCTTCATGCAGAGAACATAGAATGTGAAGGTACTAATATAACTATCACAGGTTCAACAAAGACTGAAATAAAAAAAGGTAAAGATAGTAAAAATATTAGTAGAAGATAATATAACATTATCAGGAGCTCCTGATATTATAATAAATTAATTACAAAAATACGTATAATATATAATGGACAATAATAATAATTTTACTAAATCAGAAGTATTACCTGATAATATCGTTCGGAGATATCAAGTTGAAACTACTTTCTAAGTATACGATTGCTGGCAGACCACTATTTGAAACAAAGCTCAAAGATAAAAAAATGAGTATTGTATGCTCAGAGATTGTAGGCAATCATTATTTGCTTGATATTAGAATACTAAGCCAAGCCAATAACTATGGTTTAGAATTTTTAGAGCAGAAATATCTAAACTTACTTGATAAAGTTAATAATATTCAGTCACACTTACTTGTATCAATGGATTTAGGTGGTAAACTGAAGGATATATTGAATTTTTCAGAACTACATGAAAAATGGGAAAGCATTAAAGCAGATATAACAGACCCATCGGCAGAAATTGCCAAAAATTATCTCAGATGGAGACCAGCAATATACTCATGGCTCGCAATCTTTTGCAGAGGAACTTAACAAAACGACATTGTATAAAACTCTTGGAATGGGGTTGTTGTCTTTTGATGGAATAAGAAAAGAAGACGATAAGACTTTCCCTTATAATACCTCCTCGCTTTTTATTTCCCTCAAATTAATAAAAAGTTTCTATCGCTTTAGATGACATTGTTTACTTTTAGTGATACACCATCATATCTACTAATCTTTAAAGAAACCAAACATAGTAGAGAAGATTCTGAGGTTAAGTCAGAATTTATTAAAAACTTTCCGTTCTTAAAGAAACAGATGGGAGAATATAAATATGATTTATTTTGTTCAGTAGAGAAAGATAATAAAAATCGTTGGCCAAACTCTATTGAACTAACCATAAGTGAGGTGTTAGAACCGATAGTCTCTGACGTAGCATGCAAGATTGAACTTATAAAAGAAGATTTATGAAAGCACTAGTACCCGCAGGAACATATGCAGTATGTACAAATGGGATGAAAATGGGGAAAATGATAGTTACATCTCAAACAACTGTCAAAAATAGCAAAGGTAGACTCATTGCGACACTGAAAGATAAGCCTACAAATTTTAGTTGTGTTTGGGCTGGTTTTATTGCTGCTGCTGTTGCAGCTATTGTATTGGCATTAGCAACAACATTAGGACCTTTAGCAGTTGTAATCATAGCAACTATAGTGGGTATGCTTGGGAGTTTTACTCTTGGTTCAATGTTATGCTATTTCTGTCTTAAAGAAGCATCATGGCTACCTGGCAGCAAGCATCCAAATGTTTTGATTTCTGGCAATATGGCTTTAGTACACACAGCTCAAATAACTTGTACTCCCTTAGGTTTTTTACCTTCCGGTAATATACAATTATTTTTTGATAAGTCAGTGGCTAGTAGAATAGCAACAGTATTCTTCTTTAAAAATAGTCTAGACATCTTAGAGGGTGCTGCTTTGGGTGCTGGAGTTGCTGGCTTAGGGCAAATTGCTGTTAAAGTTTTTACGGGAGTTGGTGGAGGTTTAATGGGCACTACTGCCGCAGGAATAGTTACTGCAGGACTAATAGGTAGTGGTTATGCGATAGGACATAGAATTGATATTATTCAAAAATAGTAGTTCAACGGCATTAGCAAATTGGATTACTGCTGGTGACTATGATAAATATGAAAGATCGAATAAAAAAAGATAATGATGAGAAAATTATAGGTAAAGTTGAAAAGGGAATTTCTAATCAACCAGGAGATAGTAAAGTAATACCTCCTTATACTAATCAGGCTGACATTAATACTAAGCTAAACATTGGTACTCAGGCGACAGGCGAGGTAATGAAAGTCTCATGGGGACGTGTAAAGGCAGACCCTGCTTATCATACGGGTATGCCCAAAAGTGAACTTAATAAGCTTCTGGGCAAATATATGAAAGAAGTTTCTACAGAAGTTAAATTGAGAAACGCTTCATTAAGTAAAAACATGGCTTTGAAGGAAAATGTACTAAAAAGCCTTAAAGATTTTCTTATAGTAAATGGAATATGTATAGGAGTTAACATAGCTGGTCAAACAGCATCTAAGGTCATAAAAACAGATGTAGATAAGGATATGAATAAAGAAATTAGTGCATTATCTAAAATCGGTATTTATGAAATTAAAAGTATAAATTTAAGATAGATTCGCCATTAGATTTTTTTGGGATATTCCTGCCAGAATATATTTTATGGCAGCGACTCTATTTTTTCTTGATACCCTTTCTATGTGATAGGTCTCCTCACGGTAAAGGATGATTTGCCATATAGAACAGGTGTTGTCAATGGGATACATATACTGCAGAAATCTCATAGTGGGTGGGAGGCTAATTTTACTTTGGAAGGTGATACCAGTCATACATATTGGCAAGGATATGAAAAATTCTTATCCGTTCTTTTTATTTCCTCCTAAATATAAACTTGACAACTACATAATCCACAAAGGAGATACTATAAGTTTCTTTATTGATAACGATAAAAATGGTAATTATATAAAGAGTGACCGTTTTTTCCCTGGAGAAGGCCATTCTTTTGAATCAGATGAAGTTATCTATACAGAAGGTTTGATAGTAAATGGGAAAGAAATAGCTTCTCCACTTGTTGCAGCATTTATACGTACTCCCCTTACATGGTTAGGAAATGTAGGAGTTATTTGTTTTTACCTCTGGATGTGTCTGTTTGTTATCGATTTTGGTATGTGGTATAATAAAAAAATATTGATAAAAATAAAGAAATACTTTTTATAATCAAAAATATGTTCATTCGATAATTTAAGTTTATATCAGAATCATTGACAAGCAAGGAATTGTAAAGACTATATGGAAATAAAATACATAAGGGTAAATATGGTATGTCTTATCTGCTTTATGCCGTAAGGGAGCATAGCTATGATATAACTAAATATCTTTTAGAAAATGAAGCAAACCCTAATATGGTTTCTCCACTGATAAGTACACCCGATGTAATAGAGCCTCATCCTCCTTTAGAAATTTCATGTTATGATGATTATGGCATGAACTACATGAAGTTATTACTCGAATATGGGGCTAATCCTAATGATACACAAGCGCAGTGTCCTCTATTTGCGGCTACATTATATGAAGTGACTTTGGATGTATCATCGTTTCTGGCTACTCCGCTACTTACAGAATGGAAACGGCACACAGCTGCTTCTCATGGAATGACACAACGATTGGAAATGTGGTTAAGAAACTATGTGAACAGGCTAAGGTGCAATTAGAGTTAAATCCTGAATACAAAGAGAACAAGGACTATATCTGTCAATATGAAGAGTCCGACTTTGACTTTATCCGTCGTCTTGCTCATCAGTATCAAGAGTGGATGTATTACGATGGAACTAAACTAATCTTCGGAAAACCAAAGAAATTGGCTGATCCAATTAGACTGGAATACGGAACGACGCTGTCGTCACTTGACATTGGTTTGCAGACCCTCGCACGTTCAGAGCAGGTGTTCTCTTACCACTCTGGTTCGGACCGTGAGATGGAGAGAATGACACCAGATCAAGCCATTGGACATGATAAACTGTCGGGAGGTGCCTTCCGTGCATCATTAGGATTGTTCTCAAAGCCAGCAAGACAGCGTGCATTGGCACGTATCAGCGATGAGTCGGAACTTATTAATTACATGGGTCGTAAGCAGGCGGCAGAGACTGCTGAGACACATTACATCACAGCAGAGAGTCAGGTGCCAACCCTGCGTGTAGGCTCTGTGGTAAGTCTTTACAGCTCTTTCTTAGAGCGTGTAGGAAACATATCTAAGGAGAGTTTGGGTAACTTTATCATTATCGAGATAACCCACGAGGTGAGCCAAGGAAGCTACTATAAGAACCGCTTTCAAGGCTATCCCTGCAACGATAAAGGCACTGCCAAGTCCAAAGGTGCGTATGCCGCTTGCAGAAACACAGATGGCAACTGTGCTCAGCAATGCTGACCCACAGGGCAAGGGTCGTGTTCGTGTACGTATGAACTGGCAGACGAATGGTATGCAGACAGGTTGGGTGCGTGTGATGACACCAGATGGTGGTAGCAGCGATGACGTAAAGAGCAACCGTGGTTTTGTATTTATCCCAGAGGTAGGCGACCAAGTCCTCCTCGGCTTCCGCCATGGTGACCCAGCAAGACCATACGTTTTGGGTAGCCTCTTTAATGGAACAACTGGTGGTGGCGGTGGCCAGGGCAACAACTGCAAGAGCCTCACCACACGAAGCGGTAGTTCCCTTAAACTTGACGACTCTGCAGGTAGCGTAACACTACACGATAAAGGCGGTGTAAGCATGAACTTTGATGGTGGAGGAAATCAAACCTTAGCTACCAAAGCGTCTGCAACAACAACTGTTGGTAAAGATGCAAGCCTTTTACAAATGGACAAGGATGGTAACATAGAATTGAAAGCTAACACGAAAATAACATTAACAATAGAGGGTAGTAAGATAATTATAACCAAGGATAAGATTACTCTTGAAAGTCCAGAAATAGAGGTGAATGGTACTACATCTGCGACAGTAAATAGTCCTTCAATAAATATGCAAGGTGGAACAACAAATATAACAAGTACGACTATTAATTTAAAGCCTGTACAACCAAAAGCACCAGATGATGGTAAAGCATATTTTTTACCAATAGCAGCCGTAAATATTGATAGTACAAAAGTAGATATAAATGGTGGTACTGTAGAAATTAACTAATAATAATTTAGTAAGAAAATGACTGGTTTACATAATAAATGGGAGGTCAAAGATCATCATTCCACTTTGGAGAAGAAGAATGCATTGGAACTTTTATCTGAGAATCATATAGAGTCTTTGGATAGTTCAGCACACTATCGTTTTTAAACAGATTAATGTTATCCGTTATGAAGATATTCCTATAAGTAATTCTACAATACACGCTCAATATCTTTTTGAACGTGCAAATCATAATGTCCATACTAAATGTGAAGAAAGTTATTATACTTTTTACACCACAACAAAAACAAAATTGGCGATTTTTCTGAGCCTTTCTGATCAAATTAGAAAAAGAGGTATATTGGCGTATAGATAAAAAAATGGAGAACCTCTACGTATTTTTGAATGAGGGAGAGTTGAAGGAAAGTTGGGAAAATGCTAAGAAAGAAACTCTTCCTAACAATGAGTTTATGAACTCTTTGGATAAAGAACAGTATCAAAAGATTATTCAAGCTGGAGATACGGAGTTTCCAAGATATGAGTTTATTTATACGTAATTATAGAACGAATCTTTTTTTAGAGAGTTATTTGGACAATACTTAATGAAATCACCAGAGAATTATGAATTTTGAGAAACTACAAACAATGTCTAACTTTTTTTAAAGATATTGTTATAGAAGCGGATCTCACATATTCAAAGTTGAAAGAGGACGAGAATTTTTATATTTATAGTGAAAAGAAAGCGAACTTGACCGTAATAAGCTTGATGAGATAGAGATGGTAAAACAATACAATAAATTATATAAACCAAAAATTAAATATGACTTTACAGAATATGATTATAAATATAGGGCAACTATGAAAGTTAAACAAAGAGGACGGATTGATTGAAAATCTAACTCTAAGTCTTACAGAAAAAAATTAAAAAAATAATCTAATTTGTGATATCAGTTTTGATTTAAAGCGTATAGAGTCATGAAAGGTTATATAGAAGAGGGAGGCTGGGTTTCTTGCACGATGGATAGTTTCGGGACTCCCAGACAGTTAGTAGCACGGCGTGATGCTCAGGTTAAACGGCATAATGGTAAAATCTTATTAACAAAAATAGACACAGCAATTGATAAACAATTTGTTTGTAATTCTCCTGTTAAATTTTGGACGGGTTTGGCTGCACTTGCTATAGGTATAGCAATTGCTTTATCTGGTCCTGTAGGCTGGATAGCCTTGGGAGCGTGTGCTGTAGCTGCTGTTGCGATTACCATTCAATCTGTAACGTCTCATGCTTGTAATGGGTGTTTAGAAGGTACAGAGTGGATTTCTTCATATGATAAGGTAAAATTAGGTGGACAAGATGTCATATTATACAATTATTCTCAGTTAAAATGTAGTAATGGAGGACTTCTCATTGCGAGTGAAACTTTTGATGAAGCTAATAGTATTTCTAATCAGATGGCTCTAAATAACTGGAAAGCAAATGCAATAAATATCGGACAACATCTCGCGAATGGAATTATTGATGGTCTTATGGGCTTTTCTTTCACAGCAGTAGATGTTACATTTGAGTTGGCTGGAGAGTACCTTGGAGAAAATAATATCGTAAGTGGAGAAACATGGTTTGGAGTTGGATTAGGCAAAGATGCAACTACTACTATATTAAAAGCTGCACCTGCTGAGCGAGCTCTATCAAAAGAGATAGTAAGTAGCATATTTACTGCAGAATTTTGGGCTGTCTTAATAAAAAGCCCAAGACTAACCCTTCAATTAATTAGCCCTACTTCGCTTATTAAAGATGTAGGCAAGGGACTACTAAAAGGTTCAGTCGTCGGCATTCCACAATTACTATTTAACAATTGGATTGATGAGCAAGAAGAAGAATTGAAAAAGAAAAAAATGAAAAAGCTATTATGCAACAAATAAATCCAAATAGTGATATTATAGCTAAGAAAATATAGTTAAATTAAAAATGGGTATTTTTATAAGAACGTTAAAAAGCTTAACTTTGTTGTAAGTTTATTATCAGTACCATACTTCTTAAATAGTTTTTACAAAGATATGATATTATAATCATTAAATATTAAAAGATGAAGACTTTCAAAATTAATGCACAAGGAATAGGGTCAGCCATCGGTTTTATTATTGGTATATGGAGTAGTCTACCTGATTTTTCCATCGCACACCAGCAAGCGAAGAAGAGATTAACGCATATATTCAGAACTCGGAAGTTGTGGAACTGACAGATTTTACTTTTTCGATGTGGAAGACATGGTAGTATATGCAAGACAGCCTTTTGAGACGCAACCATAGTACACTGTATAAAAGATATAGCAAAAGTTTATTCACCAGACAGTAAGAAAAAAATTTTGTTTTAGAGACTTATGGTGTCCCTGGCAGAATATCAGTAAATGCAGAACTTTTGCGAAGGAGTCCCAAAATCTATCTTGTTGTTAATAAGGATGATTTGCATAATCCAAAATTAGGAAGTAAGGAAAAGCCTGTTCCTGCATTATTATGGTACACAGATCCAAATTATAAATATTATGAAGTTTCTGAAGAGGATTATATACATAGTGTAAAGGAATACCTTACTTATTGCCGAACTGAATAAAGAAAGAGTATAAAAACTGGTTAATGGGTTAACTGAAGGGTTAGATAATATAGAAAAGCAAAGATATATTAAAGCAAAAGAGTTCTATCAACAAAATGAAGACTTTCAAAATTAATGCAGAAGGAATAGGTGCAGCCATAGGCTTATTGTTGGTAAATGGGATAGTCTATCTTTTCTTCCATCGCACACCAGCAAGCGAAGAAGAGGTTAATGCATATATTCAGAACTCTGAAGTTGTGGAACTGACAGATTTTACTTTTTTCGATGTGGAAGACATGGTAGTGTATGCAAGACAGCCTTTGAGACGCAACCATAGTACACTGTATAAAGATATAGCAAAAGTTTATTCGCCTGACAGTAAGAAAAATTTTGTTTTAGAGACTTACGATGTCCCTGGCAGAATATCAGTAAATGCAGAACTTTTGCGAAGGAGACCCAAAATCTATCTTGTTGTTAATAAGGATGATTTGCATAATCCAAAATTAGGAAGTAAGGAAAAGCCTGTTCCTGCATTATTGTGGTACACAAGTCCAGATAGTAAGTTTAATCACGTTCCTGAAATAAATTATATACATAGTGTAAAGGAATACCTTACCTATTGCCGAACTGAATAAAGAGAGTATAATAATTGGTTAATGGGAAAACTGAAAGGGTTAGATAATATAGAAAAGCAAAGATAGATTTAAGCAAAAGAGTTCTATCAAAAAGATGAAGACTTTCAAAATTAATGTACAAGGAATAGGTGCAGCCATAGGCTTATTGTTGGTAAACGGGATAGTCTATCTAATTTTTCATCGTACATCAGCAAGCGAAGAAGAGATTAACGCATATATTCAGAACTCGGAAGTTGTGGAACTGACAGATTTTACTTTTGAAAAATGATTACATAATTTCGAATAAAACATCTACAAATAACGGCAAAAACACATGTAAAAGATAAGTTTGTAACAAACGGTAAATCAGTCTGTTATAAGTTTGTGCAAGAAAAGATGCTTATTTGGACTTCAAAAGGGCGTTAGTAAGACCTCTAAAGGGCACCTTTTGCAAGTCAATTAGGCGTCTTTTAGAAGCCAAAAGAGCAAGTATTGGTTTTGAATTGCATGAAAATAGTTTGCAAACTTCAACTAATGAGGAACCTCTTATATGGCACACTTATTGTATTAATGTTTATGCCTATAGATGTAGTCTTCTAGATATGAGTTCTCTTGATAAGATATTTAATGTGATATAAAGTTCAGATTGTATCTATTGGTTACATTTGTTACCAAATGTGAATTACGTAAAGGTAACAAGTGTTACCTAATGAAGAGTTTTCTCTTTCTTTGATTATGTTTACAAACTTATGGCATATCTATTGTTGTTCATTGCTGTAAGAGGAGGGCATGGTATGCCCTAATTTATTATAAGGTCTTAAAATATAAATAAACATTAATCAGAATTAAAAAAAATGACACCAAAGAAATTATGGTTGACTTTGGCAGCGGTCATTATAGGGTCGTTTGCCGTTTTATGCTTCTATGGCGTTGAGATTTTCAGAGAGATGCCACCTTTCCCTAACAAAGTGGTAACAGAGAGTGGTGAAACATTGTTTGAAGGACAAGACATAAAGGATGGACAGAACGTCTGGCAGTCTATTGGAGGTCAGACAGTAGGTAGTGTTTGGGGCCATGGTGCATACGTGAGCTCCTGATTGGACAGCCGACTATTTGCATCGTGAGTCAGAATTGATGTTAGCCGAATTAGCTAAAAAAGATGGTAAGGTATATAACCAGTTGGACGAGGCAGACAAGGCTAAGTATAAGGTATTGTTGCAAAAAGAGCTCCGTAAGAATACCTATGACGCACAGACTGGTATTATCACCTTTAGTAAGATGCGAGCTAAAGTGGCTAAGCAATTGCATAATTATTATGCCAAACTATTTTTAAACGACCCATCTATAGCTAAGTTGCGCAATGCGTACGCTATGCGCGAAAAATCTGTAGAAGCAGTAGGCGGTCTTTCTGCTGAGAAGCGTTTTGATAAGATGGATGCTTTCTTTGCATGGTCAAGCTGGGTGTGTGTGACCAATAGACCTAATAGCGACGTTAGTTATACCAATAACTGGCCACATGACCCTGTCATAGGCAATGTTGCCCCTGCTTCGTTACATCTTTGGTCAGGCTTCAGTGTGTTAATGTTACTCTTCTGTGTAGGAATTTTAGTTTACTATTATGCACAGCATAAAGAAGAACATGTGTCAAAGGTGCCAGAATCAGATCCGATGAGAGATCTTAAGCCTACAGCCTCAATGCGTGCCGTACTGAAATACATTTGGGTCGTAGGTGCATTGATGCTGGTTCAGATGCTTTCCGGTGTGATAACAGCCCATTATGGTGTAGAGGGAGATGCTTTCTTTGGGCTACCTATACAAAACATTTTCCCTTATGCCGTATCGCGTAGCTGGCATGTCCAGTTAGCTATTCTTTGGATTGCAACCTCATGGTTGGCTACAGGTTTATATATAGCACCAGCAGTTTCGGGAGTTGAGCCAAAATATCAAGCCTTAGGCGTAAACATTCTCTTTGGAGCCTTGGTTTTCGTAGTTGCAGGTTCATTAGCTGGTCAATGGTTCGGAGTAATGCAAAAGCTTGGTTTAGTAGAGAACTTCTGGTTTGGTCATCAAGGATATGAGTATGTTGAGCTGGGACGTCTATGGCAGATACTATTGCTTACGGGCTTAGTTCTTTGGTTGTTCTTAATGATTCGTGCACTTATTCCTGCACTCAAGCGAAAGGAGGAAAACCGCCATTTACTTACTCTCTTTGTTATTGCTTCATTAGCTATTGCATTCTTTTATGCAGCAGGTTTGATGTATGGACGCCAAACCCATATGGCTGTTGCTGAATACTGGCGTTGGTGGGTTGTTCACCTTTGGGTTGAGGGCTTCTTTGAGGTATTTGCTACGGTGGTTGCATCGTTCTTGTTCTGTCGTTTGGGATTACTTAAGATTAAGAGTGCCACAGTTTCTGTGTTGTTCTCTACTATCGTCTTCCTTGCAGGTGGTATTTTTAGGAACATTCCATCACTTGTATTTCAGTGCAACCCCAACAGCTGTATTAGCACTTGGAGCTACATTCAGTGCAATGGAGCTTGTTCCGCTCGTACTGATAGGAATGGAAGCATACCATAATTATCAGCTGAGCCGTTCTGCAGACTGGATAAAATCCTATAAGTGGCCGATATATTGCTTTATTGCAATGTGTTTTTGGAACTTCTTGGGTGCTGGTATTTTTGGTTTCTCCATTAATCCACCAATCGCCTTGTATTATCTGCAGGGATTGAATACTACAGCCGTTCACGGACATGCAGCTCTTTTCGGAGTCTATGGTATCTTAGGAATTGGCTTAATGTTATTTGTTTTGCGCGGTCTTTATCCAAATAACGAGTGGAATGATAAGCTTATAGGATCTGCTTTCTGGTGTATGAACATTGGTTTACTGCTAATGACGGTGGTAAGTATTTTACCTATTGGTATCCTACAAGCTAACGAAAGCATCACCAATGCTTACTGGTCGGCAAGGTCGGCTGAATTTATGCAACAAGATTTCATGCAAACATTAAGATGGCTACGTATACCTGGAGATATGTTTGTAGCTTTGGGTGAAGTTCTATTTGTCTTGTTTGTCATCGGTTTACAGTTTGGCTGGTCGAAGAAAGGTAAACGTTAAAAGGCTGATTCATCTGTTTGCGTTATAGATGTTGATTTGGTGTGTTTCAAGGGCTCCAACTGTGTGTTTTAGCCCTTGAAACTATTTTCGAAAGGATGTATAACCTATTAGTCCCTATCTCAACTGATTCTTTTTTTATAAAATAATGCTTCTTCCTTCCATATCTATCTCTTTTGTTATTCTATTGGTTAGAGGTAAAAACTTTTTGTAGTTAGATTTGGGCAAATGATTTTAATGTATTATCTTTGCATAAGAGAAATAAAGTATTATCTAAATCATATTAACAAAATGGACAATAACAATCAGAATCAAGAGGGACAGCAGTTGCAGATTGATCTCTCACCAGAAATCGCTAAATGGTGTTTATACAAACTTTCAGATAATCTCTCATTCAAGTTCAGAGTTTGTACTCGATTTTGCTACACTTCTTCCAGGTGTACCAAAGGCAACAGTGACAAGCCGTGTTATTATTGCACCTGAGCACGCATTGCGTCTTCTTGCAGCTTTGCAGGACAATGTAGTTCGTTACGAGAAAGAGTTTGGTAAGATTGACCGTCATGAGCCAGAGCAGGAGCCACGTACGATTGCTCCATTTGGTCCTGGTAAGGTTGATGCATAAACAGCCTTTTAAGGAGATATAATGAAGCCGTCCAAGGATTTGGGCGGCTTTGTTGTTTTTTATAATCTCGATAGATATAGGATGTTCTGTTATCGAATTACTTGTATCAATAGCAATCGTGGGGAAACTGTTCGTTGACTATTCGGGTTTAACCTCGAAAAGCAAATTTATAAATAAAGATACCAACAAGAGGTGTAAAAGCAAGGCTTAGTCCTATAAATATGAAGCACGATAGCCAACCCCAATCTCTCCACTTAATGATAAAGGGCATAAGTATTAGTGTAATAATAAAACTCTATAAATGTCCACATAATAAGATGTTCTTTTGAATGACAAAGATAAATAAAAATGCTGTAAAAACAAAGCGATGATGTTTTATTTCTGTTCAACCGCAATTGAAAGGTTGCTCTAACCCTGAGAATATACCTTGTCGTTGGTCCAATTATGTAGTTCTGGAAAAGACAACGGACGCACAAATTGTGCGTCCGTTATAAACCATATAGTTAATTGATATGCTTTATAGCCCTTGGCTTTGCAATTCTTTCTCAGGCATTGGTAACCATTTGATTTTACGGCTTGCCCAAGTTGTTGCGAGCAGAACCTTGCTCCAATCCACGACGGATATCTGCTGAACGTTCACCACGGAAAGCAAGGAAGATACGGCGCAGTTCGGCTATTTGTGTAAGGGTAGGGGCTGTTGATATTTGACTTGCAGTGTCATACTTGCCAATGACCTTATTAACCTCTGTCATGGCATCACCAGCCATAATACCTCTTACAATGAGTTCAGCCTTGATGAGATGGATATCATCATCGTTTGAGAGTATCATAGAACCCTTTCTTGTTAGCGCTGACGCATAGATATTATAGCGATTAGGATTCTTCTTGTCTACACCTGCGTGCGCCAGTGGTAAAGCTTTCTTTTCAGCATCTGTGGTTCTTGCAGCTTCAAGAGAAGGGCTTACTTGGATATCGCGGCTGTTTGGACCTATTGCACTATAAAGTGGGATTATCAGCACCATCATTGTTGTAGATTACTTCTACAGTTTCTCCATCCTTCAATGCTTCTTCAACGAATGTCTTTTGCATCTACATACTGTCCACGATGCAGAGCCAGTTTTGAGTTCGTAGGTTTTTTTACCTGTCGGATTGCTGCATCTTGATCAAAACCTTTGAAGGTCTTTAGAGCATCTGACTTTTGCTGCTTTTTTTCAGCAGCTTCATATTGCTCCTTAGCTTGGTTTAAAAATAGATTCATGAGAAACAACAGCCTTGTTGAGGATAACAGAACCTCCTTCTGCAGCAGGAGTTGTAGAGAAAGTCTCTGCAAGCAACTGAAGAGCATAGCCAGCATGAACGTGCCCCACATAGTTACCGTATGCCTTTACAATCTCAGTCTGCTCAGCATTTGTTCCTGTTATCTGTCCTGCAATCTCAGTTAATTCGATGCTTCGTGCATAATAATTGTGGATTTTATTCCAAAGATCGTTTTGTGTGCCCGAAGTAGGAGTGAGGTTATCTGTTGCTATCTGACGATAAAGGAGTGCATTAGGAATCGTTCCTTCAGCCAGTTCGTCAACTGTTGTACCCAAAGCAAGAAAAGCAGCTGCTGCAGCATCGCCTTGAAGTGTCTTTACGTAGGCAACCAACGGACCATCAGTGATAGTATTTGTCTGAATATTAGCAACCATTGCCGATTTATTCAGTTGGTCTCTTGTAAGTGTATTACTTGGTGTCTCAGCATTTTCTACCCACGAATCACAACTTGCGAACAGCATAGATAGGGCGAGAATGGCATATATTGATTTTTTCATTGTAGCGTCTTCTTTTATAATGTGAAACTTAATGTTGCTGTGTATGTGCGTGGATGCGGTGTATTGGTGATATCACGTGATAGACTTCCAATACCTCTCTGCTTACGGTTTCCGCCGTTGCCTTCTACTTGTGGGTCAGCACCAGAGTAGTTGGTAATGACGAATACATTTTGTACTGCAAACGAGAAACGCATACCGTTGATCACGTTGTTTGTCCACTTACGTGAGAGTGATGAGAGATCATAACCTAAGTAGAGGGTTGATAAGCGCAAGAAGTTAGCTTTCTCAATGTAGTTAGCTCTGAAACGTGCGCTGTGAGCCAGTTCCTCTGCAATCTGGTTATATTCTGCAGTGCCAACAGTTGCATTAGCAAGTGCCTGCAGTTGGTCGTTGCGTTTCTTGAGATTGTCGCCTAATCCAGCTACGTTATAGAAACTCTGATTATAGACAGATGCCCCCAAAGCATAATTCCACTTTCGTACCAAAAGGTGAAAGTGGCTGAATAACTTGAGGTCGAAAACCAAACGAACCATTGACTAGATGGGAATGGCTTGCCAAGATACTGATAGTCTTTACTCTCTATGGCACCTAGCTTTTCTGGTTATATGTACCATCAGCATTGAAAGGCTGGTTTCTCTACAGTATGATAATAGAACGCATAGACAGGTTGCCCCTCTTTTACAACGTTAGGATAGTTGTTGATATCCTTTCCACCTGTATCAGTTACTTTGTTTGCCTGATAGTTAAGGTTGGCATATACATCAAGAGAATGGCGATTTGCCTGCTTCCAGAGATTACCATTATAGCTGAATTCAAGACCATGTCCCTTTACACGTCCTACGTTACGTGGAACGCTACCAATCCATCCATCACTTGAAAGGAGGTCGTCGTAGATGATGGCATCAGAGGTGTATTGTGCATATAGTGTAAGTGCCAATGTATGTCTGTTACGGATAGTCCAGTCTGTACCCAATTCAATCTCTCTCATTCGCTCTGGCTTGATATCAGGATTACCTTTGTACTGAGGTTTAACAATTGGACCATAAGCACTGATTCCGTCCATGACGTATGATGTACGGGCGTCTGTAGGGTAGGGAAGACGTCCACTCTCACCATATGCAATACGGAACTTCTGATTCTTGAGGTTGTATGATGCGCTCAAAGATGGATAATAAATACTTGCTACATTGCTACCGATGAGGTTCGATGCATCACGTCTTAGTCCTGCATTGATAAACAATCGATTGTCATAGTTAAGGAAAGCCTCACCATAAAGACCCCATGTGCGCTGTTCGAAGGTAGACTCCGAAACTGTACGCTCTGTAGCAGCCGAGATGTTGTCGATGTCACTTCTAAAGCGAGAAGCAGAAATACTATTCAATGTCTCATACTGGCGTGCAATCTGTGAGAGAAGGGTTGCTGTGAGATCCCATTTGTCTGCAAGATGGAACTTACGAGAAGCTTTAATGTCCCAGTTGAAGTTAGAGTTTCTACGATTACTAATATTTTTAGCACCCTCAGTATTGTTTCCTAACTTATAGCCGAAAGGTAGACGATAGATTCCTTCTGTATGGTTTACGTCTGCGCCAACGATAGTCTCAATCTTTACGTCTGCTGGAAGCATATAGCTCAGACGGAGGTTACCGATGAAACGGTCATTTCCGTAGGTCCAACTCTGTGCTCGCCATGTACTCTCGTCGACATATGGCCATGGCGTCTGGTTAATCATTAAGTTCCATATCGCATCATATCTACCCATTGCAGTCTGTGGAAGACTGATGTTACCATGTATGTAGGAAGCAGTAGCACCGAGTGAGAAGCGACCAGAGCGAAGGTCATAAGCCATCTTCGCACTATGTCGTTTGTCCTTATTGCCTGGTACGATACCTGCAATGTCATTCATATTATAGGAGAAGAAGATATTCTGATTTCCCTTGAATGCTTTTGAAACAGAGGTGTAGAGTGTTTTCTGCCAACCAGTTTGGAAGAAGTTATTGATAGGATCATTATTTACAAACTGATCATATTTTTCTTGCCAATGTAGCTGCACCTAACGACATCTTTACTTGTATGTCAGCCTTTCTGTTTTTCTGGATTGTTATTCTTTTACCTCTTTTTGGTTGTGATAACGATAACACCATTAGCAGCTTCTGCTCCATAGCTGGCTGCAGCAGAAGGACCCTTTATGACATCGATAGTTGCGATGTCATCAATAGTCAAGTCGTTGAGTGCACTGAGTGCATCTTGCGAACTGTTGATATCAGAGATATGTGAGCTATTGTATTTCACACCATCAACATAGATAATTGGATCACGCTCCATGCTCATTGTAGCACCACTACGCATGTTAAAACGGATTGGCATACCAACTTTACCATTGCTTTGGTACATCTGTACACCACCAATCTTACCATCAAGCATGTCGCTGAGAGAATTTGTATGCGCATTCTTACTCAGATTAGCAACGTCGATATGGTCAACCTTGCTTCCAAGGGCTTTCTGACTACGTGCACTGGAGATACTGGCTGTAACCTGTACCTCCTGCAGATCGATACCAGGAATAAGACTGATAGTAGGCTGTCCCTTTTTAGTGCTTGTGCCTTTTATGTTTCTGTTCCTTGAAAACCAATATAGCTGATGTGGAGTGTCTGGTCATCATTTGTGTTCAGTGAGAAGAAACCGTCTTCGTTGGTTACAGCTTCTACACCTTTATTTCCCTCTGACCACAGCACCAATAATAGGCTCTCCTGTATCTTGGTTAATAACTCGTGCCTTTGTAGGTTGTTTGCGCACTTTAAATTGATAGCAGAGGCTACCGATAGCATGGCAATACCTCTCTTAATGTTTTAGTATCATGAAATGTTCTGTTGTTATCCTCCTAAGGAGTAATATTCAGTAATGACTACATTATATAAGGTGTAGTCTAACTTTTGTGGTGCAAAAGTTACCTTATTAATAATAATACTACAATACCTAAAAAAATTGTGATTTTTATGTGACTAGTACTCTGATTTATACTAATGGAAAAGAGTAATTTGATGGGTGAAATGATGTACAAAAACCCTTTTGGAAGAAGTGCATTTCATGATAGCTATTATTGTTTTTCTATTGATCAGGTTGCTTTTCTTTTGAAGTAGGTTGCTGCTTCAGTTTTAACGAAAGTAGATGCTATAGTAAAATAAAAGCTTTAGCACATACATCGTAAGTGTGTTGTTGGTTCAATGCACTATGTGGTGCTGTATGCTCGCACCATATGTTTTGCTAAGCTGTTTGATTTACACAGTGTGTGATGGTTACTAATGAGTGTTGATTAACTTGTTGTATGTTGTCAGAGGGAGTTGTCTTATTGTCAAGAAGTGTTGGTTCTACTATTAATCGTAAAAACGCTATTATGTAGAATGTATGCATTTTTAGGCTCTGCTGAGTTATCACTTGTCTTGTAAAGATGTTTAGTGTGAGTGATATAGGCATAGTGGGACTGTTGTAGTAAGTAGTTGTTTTATAGCATGCAGAAAATTAATCATACTATCGATTGAGTATAATAGTTTTTTGAACTGCTTTCACAGTGTTTTTATCGTTTTTAAGAGTCTATAAGAAGGAACTTTCATTTTTAGTGTTCTTTGAGTCTTGAAATGAGTGCAAAACAGCTTTTTTAAGTGTTAAATAATAAAGTAAAAAGTTATTTATTGTTAATGATGAGCGTTTGAAAGATTATTCTTTTTCTTATTATTAGGTCATTTAAGGGAATATTCGTACCTTTGCAACCCGAAACGACAGAGTGAATTATAGCGTTTTTAGGTGTATCACTTGTGTTTGTAATGGATTTGAAAAATAAACAAAATAAATATATAACAATAAAAAAAGTAAAATTATGCCTACTATTTCACAATTAGTAAGAAAAGGCAGAAAGGACATCGTAGACAAGAGCAAGTCTCCGGCTTTGGACAACTGTCCACAGCGTCGTGGTGTTTGTGTTCGTGTTTACACTACAACTCCTAAGAAGCCTAATTCGGCAATGCGTAAGGTTGCCCGTGTTCGTTTGACCAACCAGAAGGAAGTTAACTCTTACATCCCAGGAGAGGGTCACAACTTGCAGGAGCACAGTATTGTTCTCGTTCGTGGTGGTCGTGTTAAGGACCTTCCTGGTGTACGTTATCACATCGTTCGTGGTACTCTTGATACCGCTGGTGTTGCCAATCGTACACAGCGTCGTTCTAAGTACGGTGCTAAGCGTCCAAAGGCAGCTAAGAAGTAATATCTGCGTTGCCTAAAAGGCAGCAAAGAAACTTCAATCCATAAAGCCGAGGTGCAACGGCCGGTGATGGTCGATGCTCCAAGGCTCTTTCAAAAAGAACAAACTAAAAACAAACAGTTTTGCTGGAGATTTGTAATCACAAAGGTTGAGTAAATGCCCAAGAGAGGGTGTTGAAGAACGAAAGACGACAGCCTCCGCAGAATTAAAGTTTAAAATAAAAAAATGAGAAAAAGCAAAACCAAAAGAAGCGTGTAATCCTTCCAGATCCAAAAGTTCAATGATCAGAAGGTATCAAAGTTCGTAAATCACTTTGATGTATGATGGTAAGAAGAATACCTCATACGAAATCTTCTATGCAGCCCTCGATATCGTAGGCGGTAAGATGAAGGATGAAGAGAAGTCTCCACTTGAGGTGTGGAAGCAGGCTCTCGATAACATCACTCCACAGGTAGAGGTAAAGAGCCGCCGTATTGGTGGTGCTACTTTCCAGGTACCAACAGAGATTCGTCCTGATCGTAAGGAGAGTGTGTCAATGAAGAATATGATTGCCTTTGCACGTAAGCGTGGTGGTAAGAGCATGGCTGATAAGCTTGCATCTGAGATTATGGATGCTTTCAATAACCAAGGTGGTGCTTACAAGCGTAAGGAAGATATGCACCGCATGGCTGAGGCTAACCGTGCATTTGCTCACTTCAGATTCTAATCAAGTTTTTATAATAAGGTAAAAAGAAATGGCAAATCACGATTTACATTTGACTCGTAATATCGGTATTATGGCACACATCGATGCCGGTAAGACGACAACATCTGAACGTATTCTTTTTTATACAGGTAAGACTCACAAGATTGGTGAGGTTCATGATGGTGCTGCTACCATGGACTGGATGGCACAGGAGCAGGAGCGTGGTATCACAATTACATCTGCTGCTACAACATGTAACTGGAACTACCTTGGCAAGTCTTATAAGATTAACTTGATTGATACTCCGGGACACGTTGACTTTACTGCTGAGGTAGAGCGTTCACTCCGTGTTCTTGATGGTGCAGTTGCTACTTATTCTGCAGCTGATGGTGTACAGCCACAGTCAGAGACTGTATGGCGCCAGGCTGATAAGTACAATGTTCCACGTATTGGTTATGTAAACAAGATGGACCGCTCTGGTGCTGACTTCTACGAGACAGTACAGCAGATGAAGGATATTCTTGGTGCTAATCCCAATCGCTATTCAGATTCCTATCGGTGCAGAGGAGAACTTTCAAGGGTGTAGTAGACCTCATCAAGATGAAGGCTATCTTGTGGCACGATGAGACTATGGGTGCTGAATACGATATCGAGGAAATTCCCAGCTGATCTTGCTGATGAGGCTGCTGAGTGGCGTGAGAAGTTGCTCGAGGGTGCAGCTAACTACGACGATGAGTTGATGGAGATGTATCTTGAAGGTCAGGATATTCCAGAGGATAAAACTTATTGCTGCTATTCGCAAGGGTTGTATCTCAATGGAATGCTGCCCAATGCTCCTCGGTTCTTCTTACAAGAACAAGGGTGTACAGCCTCTTCTCGACTACGTTTGTGCTTTCTTGCCTTCTCCATTGGATACACCAGCTATTGTAGGTGTTAATCCAGATACAGAGGAAGAAGAGTCTCGTAAGCCAAGTGAGAACGAGCCTACTGCAGCGTTTGGCATTTAAGATTGCTACTGATCCCATTCATGGGTCGCTTTGGTATTCTTCCGTGTTTACTCAGGTAAGGTTTCTGCTGGATCTTATGTATTCAATACACGTTCTGGTAAGAAGGAGCGTATCAGCCGTCTGTTCCAGATGAACTCTAATAAGGAAATCCCTATGGAGTCAATCGACGCAGGTGATATCGGTGCTGGTGTAGGTTTCAAGGATATTCGTACTGGTGATACCCTCTGTGATGAGAATGCACCAATCATCCTCGAGTCTATCACATTCCCTGATACTGTAATCTCTATTGCAGTTGAGCCAAAGAGCCAGGCAGATGTTGCTAAGCTCGATAATGGTCTTGCTAAGCTTGCAGAGGAGGATCCAACATTCACCGTTCGTACTGACGAGCAGAGTGGTCAGACTATTATCTCTGGTATGGGTGAGCTTCACCTTGATATTATCATCGACCGTTTGAAGCGTGAGTTTAAGGTAGAGTGTAACCAGGGTAAGCCACAGGTTAACTACAAAGAGGCTATTACAAAGGCTGCACAGAGCCGTGAGACTTATAAGAAGCAGTCTGGTGGTCGTGGTAAGTTTGCTTGTATCGATGTAACAATCGAGCCAAAAGATGAGGATTACGAAGAGGGCGACTTGCAGTTTATCAACGTTGTTAAGGGTGGTAACGTACCTAAGGAGTTCATTCCATCAGTAGAGAAGGGTTTCAAAGACTGTCTCAATAGTGGTGTACTCGGTGGTTTCCCATTGACAGGTCTTAAGGTTACTTTGACTGATGGTTCTTTCCACCCAGTTGACTCTGACCAGTTGTCATTCGAGCTTGTAGCTCACCAGGCATTCAAGGTTCTTTGTCCTAAGGCTGGTCCTGTTCTTATGGAGCCTATCATGAAGGTAGAGGTTGTTACTCCAGAGGAGAACATGGGTGATGTTATTGGTGACTTGAACAAGCGTCGTGGTCTTGTACAGGGTATGGAAGAAGCTCGTAGCGGTGCTCGTATCGTTAAGGCTATGGTTCCATTGGCAGAGATGTTCGGTTACGTAACTGCTCTCCGTACAATTACCTCTGGTCGTGCTACTTCTTCTATGGAGTATGATCACCACTCACCAGTATCAAGCTCTCTTGCAAAGGAGATTCTTGATGAGTTGAAGGGTAACTCAGACCTTGTTAAGTAAAGAATATAAGGAAGTGCTCTCTCATAGCGAATGACTCTTATGAGGGAGCAACCTTTATGTATATTAATAATAAATAATAAATTACACATGAGTCAGAAGATTCGTATTAAGCTGAAGTCTTACGACCACCAGTTGGTTGACAAGTCAGCAGAGAAGATTGTGAAGGCTGTAAAGGCAACAGGTGCTATTGTTAGCGGTCCTATTCCATTGCCAACACACAAGCGTATTTACACTGTAAACCGCTCTACATTCGTTAACAAGAAGTCACGCGAGCAGTTCCAGCTCTCAGATTTCAAGCGTCTCATCGATATTTACAGCTCTACAGCAAAGACTGTTGATGCTTTGATGAAGCTTGAGTTGCCTTCAGGTGTTGAGGTTGAAATCAAGGTGTAGTCATCTGTTGACAAATAAGAAACAAATTAATACAAAAAGCATTTACATTCATTTTAAAATCATTAATTGAAATGCCAGGATTATTAGGAAAGAAAATCGGAATGACATCCGTTTTCAGTGCCGACGGTAAGAATGTTCCGTGCACTGTTATCGAAGCTGGTCCTTGTGTTGTAACCCAGGTTAAAACCGTAGAAAAGGATGGTTACAAGGCTGTTCAGTTAGGTTTCGGCGAGGCTAAAGAGAAGAGAACTTCTAAGCCACAGCAGGGACACTTTAAGAAAGCCGGCACAACACCAAAGAAGCACTTGGCCGAGTTCAAGTTTGACGAGGAATATAACCTCGGTGACACTATTACTGTTGAATTGTTCAATGACGTTAAGTTTGTAGACGTTGTAGGTACATCTAAGGGTAAAGGTTTCCAAGGTGTTGTAAAGCGTCACGGATTCGGTGGTGTAGGTCAGTCTACTCACGGTCAGGATGACCGCGCTCGTAAGCCGGGTTCTATTGGTGCTTGTTCTTACCCAGCTAAGGTCTTCAAGGGCATGCGCATGGGTGGCCAGATGGGAGGCGACAGAGTAACTACTCAGAACCTTCAGGTGTTAAAGGTTATTCCAGAGCACAATCTTATCCTTGTTAAGGGTAGTGTTGCTGGATGTAATGGTTCAACCGTAATAATTAAGAAGTAATGGATATTAACGTATTAGATATCAAAGGTCAGGAGACCGGCCGTAAGGTAACTCTTAACGAGAATATCTTCGGAATTGAGCCTAACGATCACGTCCTCTATCTCGCAGTTAAGCAGTATCTCGCTGATCAGCGTCAGGGTACAGCTAAGTCAAAGGAAAGAAGTGAGCACGCTGGTTCTACTCGTAAGTTGGGTCGTCAGAAGGGCGGCGGCGGTGCTCGTCGTGGTGATATCAATTCTCCAGTCCTCGTAGGTGGTGGTCGTGTATTCGGTCCTAAGCCACGCGATTACAGCTTCAAGCTGAATAAGAAGGTAAAGGTTCTTGCTCGTAAGTCTGCATTGGCTTATAAGGCACAGGATAATGCTATTGTTGTAGTAGAAGATTTCAATCTTGATGCTCCAAAAGACTAAAGATTTTCGTAAATATTGCAAAAAATCTTAAAGTTGATAGCAAGAAAGTCCTTCTTGTTTTGCCAGAAGTAGAGAAAAACGTATATTTGTCAGCTCGTAATCTGCAGAAGGCTGAGGTTATGACTGCTTCACAGGTAAATTCATACAAAGTTTTGAATGCTGATGTAGTAGTTATTACAGAAAACTCTCTGAAGGTTATTGACGAAATCTTAACCAAGTAATAATTAGGAGACAAGAAGAATTATGGGATTTATCATTAAACCAGTGGTCACTGAAAAGATGACCAAGTTGACAGACAAGTCTTCTGAGGATAAGGTTGTAAAGCACAAGGGTGAGAAGAGAACTATTTTGGCGCAGCCAAAGTATGGTTTCATCGTTAAGCCTGAGGCCAACAAGCTTGAGATTAAGAAAGAAGTTGAGGCTTTGTACAACGTTACAGTAGTAGATGTGAATACCGTTCGTTACGCAGGTAAGCGTCAGGCACGTTATACCAAGGCAGGGTCTCGTGAAAGGACAGAAGAACGCATTCAAGAAGGCTATCGTCACTTTGAAGAATGGCGATTCAATCGATTTTTATAGCAATATTTAAATAAAAAATGGCAGTACGTAAATTAAACCCGGTTACACCGGGACAAAGACACAAGGTTATTGGCACGTTCGAGGATATTACTGCATCCGTGCCAGAGAAGTCTCTCGTTTACGGTAAACGTTCTACCGGTGGTCGAAACAACACCGGTAAGATGACTGTCCGCTATATGGGCGGTGGTCACAAGAAGAAGTATCGTCTTATCGACTTCAAGCGAGAGAAAGATGGTGTTCCAGCTGTAGTGAAAACAATCGAGTATGATCCTAACAGATCAGCTCGTATTGCGCTGTTATACTATGCTGATGGTGAAAAACGTTACATTATTGCTCCTAACGGACTGCAGGTTGGTGCAACACTGATGTCTGGTGCTGAGGCAGCACCTGAGGTTGGTAACGCACTTCCTTTGGCTAACATTCCTGTTGGTACTGTAATTCATAATATTGAGTTACGTCCAGGTCAGGGTGCATTGCTCGTTCGTTCGGCTGGTAACTTTTGCTCAGCTTACTTCTCGTGAAGGCAGTTATTGTGTTATCAAGCTCCCTTCTGGTGAAACACGCCAGATTTTGTCAGCTTGTAAGGCAACTGTAGGTAGTGTAGGTAACTCTGACCACGCTCTTGAGCAGTCTGGTAAGGCTGGTCGCTCTCGTTGGTTGGGTCGTCGTCCTCACAACCGTGGTGTTGTTATGAACCCTGTTGATCACCCAATGGGTGGTGGTGAAGGTCGCCAGTCTGGTGGTCATCCACGTTCACGTAAGGGCTTGTACGCTAAGGGTCTTAAGACTCGTGCACCTAAGAAGCTTTCAAACAAGTACATTATTGAGAGAGCTAACAAGAAGTAATCAAAGTAATTAAGAGTAAATTATGAGTCGTTCATTAAAAAAAGGTCCATACATCAACGTATCACTCGAGAAGAAGATTCTTGCTATGAATGAGAGTGGTAAGCAGAATGTAGTTAAGACATGGGCCAGAGCATCAATGATTTCCCCTGATTTTGTGGGTCACACTGTTGCAGTTCATAACGGAAATAAATTTATCCCTGTTTACATTACTGAGAATATGGTAGGTCACAAGCTCGGAGAGTTCAGCCCTACACGCCGTTTCGGTGGTCACTCTGGTAATAATAAGAGGTAAGCAGGTCATAATCCATTTAGAAAATAGAAAAATATAATGGGAGCAAGAAAACATATAAAGGCTGAAGCTCGTAAAGAAGCTTTGAAAAGCCAGTATTTTGCAAAGCTCAAGGACTGTCCTTCTTCTCCACGTAAGATGCGCTATGTAGTAGACATGGTTCGTGGTATGGAGGTCAATCGTGCCCTTGGCGTGCTGAGATTCTCCAAGAAGGCAGCTGCTCAGAACGTTGAGAAACTTCTGCGTTCAGCTATCAACAACTGGGAGACAAAGAATGACCGCAAGGCTGAAGACGGTGAACTTTATATCTCTAAGATCTTCGTTGATGAAGGCGTTACAATGAAGCGCATGCGTCCTGCACCACAGGGCCGTGGCTACAGAATCCGCAAACGTTCTAACCACGTCACTCTTTTCGTTGATTCAAAGAATGACGCTAATAATGATGATAAATAAATAGTAGAATGGGACAGAAAGTTAATCCAATTAGCAACCGTCTTGGTATCATCCGCGGTTGGGAGTCAAATTGGTTCGGTGGCAAGAATTTCGGGGATAATCTCGTAGAGGATCGCAAGATTCGTACTTACCTGAACAAGCGTTTGGAAAAAAAGCAAGCGTTTCCCGTATTGTCATTGAGCGCACATTGAAGCTCGTCACCATTACTATTTGCACCGCTCGTCCGGGTATCGTTATCGGTAAAGGTGGTCAGGATGTTGATAAGCTTAAAGAAGAGTTGAAGAACCTTTTTCAAGAAGGAGATTCAGATTAATATCTTCGAGGTTAAGAAACCTGAACTTGATGCAAACATCGTTGGTAACAATATCGCTCGCCAGGTAGAGGGTAAGATTGCTTACCGTCGTGCTATCAAGATGGCAGTTGCTAACACTATGCGTGCTGGTGCTGAGGGTATCAAAGTTCAAATTACAGGTCGTCTGAACGGTGCCGAAATGGCTCGTAAGGAAATGTTTCAAAGAGGGTCGTACTCCTCTGCATACATTCCGTGCAGACATCGATTATTGTCAGACAGAAGCCCTTACAAAGGTTGGTCTGCTGGGTATTAAGGTATGGATTTGCCGTGGTGAAGTTTACAACAAGGTAGATCTTACTCCTAACTTTACTCAGGAGAAGAGCAATGGCCGTTCTAACAATGGTGGCCGTTCTGGAAGAGGTAATCGTAGAAGAAACAATAACCGTTAAAAGAAGAAGCTATCATGTTACAGCCAAAAAGAGTAAAATATAGAAGACCTCAAGACGGACGTGGCAATAAAGGCAACGCCCACAGAGGTACACAGCTGGCTTTCGGCTCATTCGGCATCAAGACACTTGAGGCTAAGTGGATCGACAGCCGTCAGATTGAGGCCGCTCGTATAGCAGTAAACCGCTATATGAACCGTCAGGGCCAGGTCTGGATTCGCATCTTCCCTGATAAACCAATCACTCGTAAGCCTGCCGATGTTCGTATGGGTAAAGGTAAGGGTGATCCAGCAGGATGGGTTGCACCAGTTACTCCAGGTCGTGTTCTCTTTGAAGTAGAGGGCGTAAGCTTTGATATTGCAAAGGAGGCACTTCGTCTCGCTGCACAGAAGCTGCCTGTTAAGACAAAGTTTATTGTTAGACGTGATTTCGATAAAAACGCTTAAGAAAGATGAAGATTAAAGAAGTAAAAGAACTCGAGACCAAGGATTTGGTTGAGAAGATTGAGAATGCTGAGACAGCTCTTGCAAAAATGAAGCTGAATCATCAGATTACTCCACTTGAGAATCCATCTCAGATTAAGGCCGCTCGTCGTGATATTGCACGTATGAAAACAGAACTTTCTCAGAGAGAACTTAATAAATAACAATGGTCCAGATGGAAACAAGAAATTTAAGAAAAGTAAGACAGGGTGTCGTTATCAGCAACAAAATGGATAAAACCATCGTTATTGCAGCTAAGTTCAAGGAGAAGCACCCTATTTATGGTAAGTTTGTCCAGAAGACAAAGAAGTACCATGCTCATGACGAGAAGAATGAGGCAAATGTAGGTGATACAGTACTCATTATGGAGACTCGTCCTCTTTCTAAGACAAAGAGATGGAGATTAGTTCAAATCGTAGAAAAAGCTAAGTAATTATGATACAGACAGAATCAAAACTTACAGTATGTGATAACAGCGGTGCTCGTGAAGCTAAGTGCATTCGTGTACTCGGTGGTACTGGCCGTCGTTACGCAAGTGTTGGTGACGTTATCGTAGTTGCTGTACAAAACGTCATCCCATCAAGTGAATTGAAAAAGGGTGCAGTATCAAAGGCTTTGATCGTTCGCACAAAGAAGGAGATTCGTCGTGCTGATGGTTCATATATCCGCTTCGATGATAATGCATGTGTATTACTGAATAACGCAGGCGAAATTCGTGGTAGCCGTATCTTCGGTCCTGTTGCTCGTGAGCTGCGTGCAGTGAATATGAAGGTCGTTTCTTTGGCACCTGAGGTTCTTTAATTATTAAATAGAATAATAAAATGGCAAAATTCCATATAAAGAAAGACGATCAGGTCATTGTTCTTGCTGGTGCAGATAAGGGCAAGACTGGAAAGGTGCTTAAGGTCATCGCAGATAAGGAACGTGCTATTGTAGAGGGCTTGAATATGGTCTCTAAAAGCACAAAACCTTCTGCTGCTAACCCACAGGGTGGTATCATTAAGCAGGAGGCTGCAATTCATATCTCAAATTTAAGTCTCATCGATCCGAAGAGCGGTAAGGCTACACGTATCAAGATTGAACGTGAAGGCAAGACTGTTAAGCGTATCGCTAAAAAGTCAGGGGAGGAAATTAAGTAATGAATACAGCTCAGTTAAAGAAACAGTATAAGGAGCAGATTGCTCCTGCTTTGCAGAAGCAGTTTAACTATTCTTCAGCTATGCAGGTTCCTGTTTTGAAGAAGATTGTTATCAATCAGGGTCTTGGTGATGCAACTCAGGATAAGAAACTTATTGAAGTTGCTGTTAACGAGATTTCTTCTATTACAGGTCAGAAGGCTGTTGCAACTTATTCAAAGAAGGATATTGCAAACTTCAAACTGCGTAAGAAGATGCCTATCGGCGTAATGGTAACTCTGCGTCGTGAGCGTATGTATGAGTTCCTCGAGAAACTCGTTCGCGTATCTTTGCCACGTATCCGTGACTTCAAGGGTATCGAGAGCAAGTTCGATGGTCGTGGAAATTATACTCTCGGTATCACCGAGCAGATTATTTTCCCAGAGATTAATATCGATCAGGTTGACCGCATCCAGGGTATGAACATTACCTTTGTAACATCAGCTAAGACTGATGAAGAAGGGTTATGCTTTGCTGAAGGGCTTCGGACTTCCATTCAAGAATGCTAAAAACGATTAATTGATATGGCAAAAGAATCAATGAAAGCTCGCGAGGTAAAGCGTGCAAAGCTTGTAGCTCGTTATGCTGAGAAACGCGCAGCTCTGAAAAAGATTATCGCTACTTCAAATGATCCTGAAGAGGCTTATGAGGCTGCTCGTAAGTTGCAGTCTATTCCAAAGAATGCTAATCCCATTCGTCTACACAATCGTTGTAAGATTACTGGACGTCCAAAGGGATACATTCGTCAGTTCGGTCTCTCTCGTATTCAGTTCCGTGAGATGGCATCTCAGGGACTCATTCCAGGTGTAAAGAAGGCAAGCTGGTAAACAAATATATCGACGCGGATAGTGAATTGTGAAAAAGATTTTGTATCTTTGCAGCTCATTATCCGCTTTCAAGCGATTTTTTAATATTGTCGGGGTAGTCCCGATTAATTAAACATTTATATTTTATGACAGATCCAATAGCAGATTATCTGACAAGACTCAGAAACGCAATCATGGCTCATCACCGTGTTGTTGAGGTTCCTGCGTCTAACTTGAAGAAGTCTATTACAAAGATTCTCTTCGAGAAGGGTTACATCTTGAACTACAAGTTCATCGAGGATGGTCCCCTAAAGGTTCAATCAAGGTCGCATTGAAGTACGACCCTGTAACAAAGCAGAGCGCTATCAAGAAATTGAAGCGTGTTTCTACCCCAGGTCTTCGCCAGTATACTGGTTACAAAGACATGCCGAGAGTAATTAACGGACTTGGAATTGCTATCCTTTCCACGTCTAAAGGTGTAATGACAGACAAGGAAGCTGCTGCAGAGAAGATCGGTGGTGAGGTTCTTTGCTATGTTTATTAATTGGAGGATTGAATATGTCAAGAATAGGAAAATTGCCAATTAGTGTTCCAGCTGGCGTTACAGTTGCTCTTAACAATGGTGTTGTTACAGTAAAGGGTCCTAAGGGTGAACTTTCTCAGAAGGTAGATTCTTCTATTAAGACTATCATCGAGGACGGTCAGGTAACATTCGAAATTGATGAGAATAGCCCAGTAAACTACAAGCAGAAGCAGGCTTTCCACGGTCTTTATCGTTCACTTGTTAACAATATGGTTGTTGGTGTAAGTGAGGGTTACAAAAAGACATTGGAACTTGTTGGTGTAGGTTATCGTGTTTCTAACCAGGGCAACTTGGTAGAGTTCTCTCTTGGTTATACTCACCCAATCTTTATTCAGCTTCCTTCAGAAGTTAAGGTTGAGACAAAGAGTGAGCGTAACCAGAATCCAATCATCACTCTTGAATCAGCTGACAAGCAGCTGCTTGGTCTCATCTGTGCAAAGATTCGTTCTTTCCGTAAGCCTGAGCCTTACAAGGGTAAGGGTGTCCTGTTCCAGGGTGAGGTTATTCGCAGAAAGTCTGGTAAGACAGCTGCAGCTAAGTAACTTTAATTCATCATTACGATTATGACAACAAAGAAAGAACAAAGAAGAATTAAGATAAAGTTCCGCATTCGTAAGAGTGTGAACGGTACTGCTGAGCGCCCACGTTTGAGCGTTTTCCGCAGTAATAAGCAGATTTATGCACAGGTTATTAACGATCTGACAGGAACAACCCTCGCTTCTGCTTCTTCACTTGGCCTTGAAAAGATGGCTAAGATTGATCAGGCTAAGAAGGTAGGGTGCACTTGTTGCTGAGCATGCTAAGGCTGCTGGCGTAGAGCAGGTTGTTTTTTTGACCGTAACGGTTATCTCTATCACGGACGTGTACAGGCTTTGGCTGATGCTGCACGTGAGGGAGGACTTAAATTCTAAACGATTATGGCAATGAATAGAGTAAAAGTAAATAGTGATGTAGAACTGAAAGATCGCTTGGTTGCTATCAACCGTGTAACTAAGGTTACAAAGGGTGGTCGTACTTTCACATTCGCAGCTATCGTCGTTGTAGGTGACGGTAAGGGCGTTATTGGCTGGGGTCTTGGTAAGGCTGGTGAGGTTACTGCTGCTATCCAGAAGGGTACAGATTCAGCAAAGAAGAACCTTGTTAAGGTTCCTGTTTTGAAGGGTACTGTTCCTCATGAGGCAGAAGCTCGCTTTCAGCGGTGCTCATGTTCTCCTTAAGCCAGCTGCAGCCGGTACTGGTTTGAAGGCCGGTGGTGCTATGCGTGCTGTTCTTGAGAGCGCAGGTGTTACTGACGTGATTGCAAAGTCAAAGGGTTCTTCTAACCCTCATAACCTTGTAAAGGCTACTATCGCTGCCCTCGCTGATATGCGTGACGCATATACAATCGCTGGTGAGCGTGGTATCAGCATGGATAAAGTATTTAACGGTTAATTTTAGGAGGTATTAAATTATGGCAACAATTAAGATTAAGCAGATTAAGAGCCGTATTGGTGCTCCTAAGGACCAGAAGGAAACTTTGCAGGCATTGGGACTTCGTAAGATTTCTCAGGTTGTTGAGGTAGAGGATACTCCAAGCTGCCGCGGTATGATCCGTAAGGTGCATCACCTGGTATCAGTAATTGATTAATTAATCTTTTAAAGAAAAACAGTAATTATGAAATTAAATAATTTGAAACCAGCTGTTGGCTCTACACATTCACGTCGTCGTATTGGTCGTGGTCCAGGTTCTGGACCTGGTGGTACTTCTACTCGTGGTCACAAGGGTGCAAAAGTCACGTTCTGGTTATAAGAAGAAGATTGGCTTTTGAGGGTGGTCAGATGCCTCTCCAGCGTCGTGTACCGAAGGCTGGTTTCAAGAACATCAACCACAAGGAATATTTCGCTGTAAATCTTTCTACTCTTCAGGCACTTGCTGAGAAGAACAATCTTACTAAGATTGGTGTTGAGGAGCTTATAGGCTGCTGGACTTACCAATGGTAAGGAACTTGTTAAGGTTCTCGGTAATGGTGAATTGAAGGCTAGTTGGAAGTTTCAGCAAATGCTTTCTAAGACTGCTGAAGAAGCTATTAAGGCAGTAGGTGGTAACACAACTATAATCTAAGTTAATGAAAAAGTTTATTGAGACACTGAAGAACTGTTGGAAAAGTTGAAGACCTACGTCAGAGACTTCTAATAACGATTCTGTTTACAGCTATTTATCGATTCGGGCTCGTTTGTAGTACTCCCTGGCATCAATCCCAGCCTTATTAGAGAAAATTGCAGTCGCAGACAGCCGGCGGTCTTATGTCGCTTTTGGACATGTTCTCCGGTGGTGCATTCTCCCATGCGTCAATCTTCGCATTAGGAATTATGCCATATATCTCAGCTTCTATTGTTATGCAGCTCCTAGCTGTTGCTGTTCCTTATTTCCAAAAGATGCAGCGTGAAGGCGAGAGTGGTCATAAGAAAATTAATTGGTATACGCGTGTCCTGACAGTAGTTATTCTATTGTTTCAGGCACCGTCTTACCTAATGAACTTAAAGATGCAGGCCTCTGGAGCACTTGCTACAGGTGTTGATTGGACTACATTTATGATTCTGCGACTGTAATACTAGCAGCAGGGTCTATGTTCATATTATGGCTTGGTGAGCGCATCACAGACAAGGGAGTTGGAAATGGTATCTCTCTTATTATTATGATTGGTATCATTGCTCGTCTACCACAAGCTTTTATACAAGAAGTTAGTAGTAGATTTACAGCAATTACAAGTGGTGGTTTAGTTATGTTTATCGTCGAACTGATTATCTTGTATGCTGTTGTATGTGCATCTATTCTACTAGTGCAAGGTACACGTAAGGTTCCTGTACAATATGCTAAACGTGTTGTGGGAAATAAACAATATGGTGGAGCACGTCAGTATATCCCATTGAAACTATTTGCAGCCAATGTAATGCCCATTATTTTTGCTCAGGCTTTAATGTTTATTCCTTTGGCTATAGTTCAATATTCAACGGACAATGGTAGTTCTGTACTCCAGTCTCTTATGGATACAAAGAGTTTGGCTTACAATATTGTTTATGTAGTCCTTATCATTTTGTTTACTTATTTCTATACAGCTATTACATTGAATCCGACTCAAATGGCTGAGGATATGAAGCGAAACAATGGATTTATTCCAGGAGTTAAACCTGGTAAGGATACTGCTGACTATATTGACACTGTTATGTCACGTATAACAGGGCCTGGTTCTTTATTCATAGCTTTTATTGCTATTATGCCTGCATTAGTTGGTTTCTTGAATGTTCAGAGTGCTTTTGGTCAGTTCTTTGGTGGTACGTCATTGTTGATTCTTGTTGGTGTAGTTATAGATACACTTCAGCAGATTGAGTCACATTTAATGATGCGCCATTATGATGGACTGCTTAATTCTGGGCATACACGTAGCAATACTGGAGTTGCGGCTTATTAAATCTTTATCTTAGGGAATGAATATATTTCTAAAGACAGAAGATGAAATAGAACTTATGCGTGAGGCCAACCTGCTGGTAGGTAAAACTCTGGCAGAAGTTGGTCGTCATGTTAAGCCAGGTGTCTCAACTCTCCAGTTAGATAAATAGCTGAAGAGTTTATTTGTGACAATGGTGCCATACCTACATTCAAAGGTTTTCCAAGTTCTTATGGTACACCTTTCCCTGGAAGTATATGTGCGTCTGTTAATGATGTCGTCGTACATGGTGTTCCTAGTGAAGATGTTGTACTGAAGGATGGAGATATAATTTCAATTGATTGTGGGGCTTTGCTTAATGGCTTCAATGGTGATAGTTGTTATACTTTCTGTGTTGGAGAAGTAAGTGAAGATATAATGAATTTGCTTCGAGTAACGAAGGAATCACTTTATAAGGGTATCGAAGTAGCAGAAGCTGGTCATCATGTTGGAGACATTGGTCATGTTATTCAGGACTACTGTCAAGCACAAGGTTATGGTATTGTTCGCGAGTTAACGGGACATGGTATTGGACGAGAGATACATGAAGATCCTTCAATTCCTAATTACGGGAAGAGGGGAGCTGGCGTTTTACTCAAAGCAGGAATGTGTATTGCGATAGAACCGATGGTTACAATGGGTAATCGAGAAATTGGATTATTGCCAGATCGTTGGAGTATTGTTACACGTGATCATCGTCCAGCAGCACACTTTGAGCATACTATTGCCATAAGGGCTGGCAAGGCTGATATTTTATCTTCGTTTGAGGAAGTTGAACATTTAGAAGGACAAAATTTTAATTAGTTTATGGCAAAGCAAACTGCGATAGAGCAGGATGGAACAATTCTCGAAGCGCTTTCAAATGCGATGTTTCGCGTAGAATTAGAGAATGGTGTAGATATCACTGCTCATATTTCCGGTAAGATGAGAATGCACTACATCAAAATTCTTCCTGGTGATAAGGTGAAGGTTGAGATGAGTCCATATGACCTAACTAAGGGTCGAATCGTTTTCAGATACAAATAAACAACATAGAGATATGAAAACAAGAGCATCATTAAAGAAGCGTACAGCTGACTGTAAGATAGTTCGTCGTAAGGGTCGTCTGTTCGTTATTAACAAGAAAAACCCTAAGTTTAAAATGCGTCAGGGTTAAGTTAAAAAAGCGTAAAGAGGTAAGCTCTCTCGTAAATTATGCTTACCTTTGCGTGCTTTTTAGCGCAAAATGACATTAATTTTTTAATTATCAAACAATGGCAATAAGAATTGTTGGAGTAGATTTGCCCCAGAATAAGCGTGGCGAAATCGCATTGACCTATATCTATGGTATTGGTCGAAGTAGTTCAGCAAAGATATTGGATAAGGCTGGTATTAGCCGTGACCTGAAGGTCAGCGAGTGGTCTGATGACCAGGCAGCCAAGATCCGTGAAATTATCGGTGCTGAATTCAAAGTTGAAGGTGATCTCCGTTCTGAGATCCAGATGAACATCAAGCGCCCTCATGGATATAGGTTGCTATCGTGGTGTTAGACATCGTAATGGTCTTCCTGTTCGCGGTCAGAGTACTAAGAACAATGCTCGTACCCGTAAGGGAAAGAAGAAGACTGTTGCTAATAAGAAGAAGGCTACTAAGTAATTCTAAGGAGGAAATTAATTATGGCAAAGAAATCAGCAACATCTAAGAAAAAGAAATGTAAGAGTTGACGCGTTGGGACAGCTCCACGTGCACAGCTCATTTCAATAACATCATTGTATCTTTGGCTAACAACGAGGGTCAGGTTATCTCTTGGTCTTCGGCTGGTAAGATGGGATTCCGTGGATCAAAGAAGAATACTCCTTACGCTGCTCAGATGGCAGCAGAAGATTGTTCAAAAGGTAGCTTTTGATCTCGGTCTTCGTAAGGTTAAGGCATTCGTTAAAGGTCCAGGTAACGGTCGTGAGAGCGCAATCCGTGCGGTGAACGCAGCAGGTATTCAAGTAACTGAAATCGTAGACGTTACTCCGTTGCCACACAATGGCTGTCGTCCTCCAAAGCGTCGTCGTGTATAATCACATCTTATAACAATTAAAGAATTCATATTAATTATGGCAAGATACATAGGTCCAAAATCACGAATTGCACGCCGTTTTGGTGAGCCAATTTTCGGCGCAGATAAGGTATTAGCTAAGAGAAACTTCCCTCCAGGGCAGCACGGCAATAATCGTCGTCGCAAGGTATCTGAGTATGGTGCTCAGCTTGCAGAGAAGCAGAAGGCTAAATACACTTATGGCGTTTTGGAGCGTCAGTTCCGTAATCTTTTCGACAAGGCTGCTAAGGCAGACGGTATCACTGGTGAGGTTCTTCTTCAGAGCCTTGAGAGTCGTTTGGATAACGTAGTGTTCCGTCTTGGTATCGCTCCTACTCGTGCAGCAGCACGTCAGCTCGTTAGCCACAAGCATATTGTTGTTAACGGTAATGTCGTAAATATTGCTTCTTATCAGGTAAAGGCTGGTGATGTTGTTGGCGTTCGCGAGAAGGCTAAGTCACTTGAGGTTATTGAGGCTGCTTTGGCAGGCTTTAACCACAGCAAGTATCCTTGGCTTGAGTGGGATGATAACGCTAAGTGCGGTAAGTTCCTTCATCGTCCAGATCGTGCTGACATCCCAGAGAACATTAAGGAGCAGTTAATCGTTGAGTTGTACTCTAAACAATAAAATCATTAAATTAATGGCGATATTAGCATTTCAAAAACCTGATAAAGTAGTGATGCTGGAGGCCAATGACCATTTCGGCAAGTTCGAATTTCGTCCACTTGAGCCTGGCTTCGGTGTTACCATTGGTAACGCTCTTCGTCGCATCCTCCTTTCATCGCTGGAAGGCTTCGCAATCAATACCATTCGTATAGCTGGTGTTGAGCACGAGTTCTCTTCAGTTCCAGGTGTAAAGGAAGATGTTACCAACATCATCTTGAATCTCAAGCAAGTTCGATTCAAGCAAGTAGTAGAAGAATTCGAGAATGAGAAAGTTAGTATCACCGTAGAGAATTCCACCGAATTCAAAGCAGGTGATATCGGTAAGTATCTGACTGGATTTGAAGTGTTAAACCCTGATTTGGTGATTTGTCATTTAGACTCCAAGGCTTCTATGCAGATTGATTTGACCATCAACAAGGGACGTGGTTACGTTCCTGCTGAGGAAAATCGTGAATACTGCACTGATGTAAACGTACTCCCAATCGATTCCATCTACACCCCAATTCGTAACGTAAAATATGCCGTTGAGCCATATCGTGTTGAACAGAAGACCGACTATGACAAATTGGTTGTTGAAGTTACGACCGATGGTTCCATCCACCCAAAGGATGCACTGAAAGAGGCTGCAAAGATTCTTATTTATCACTTCATGTTGTTCTCTGATGAGAAGATTACTCTTGAGAATCCTGATCAGGAGGGCAACCAGGAGTTTGATGAGGAGGTTCTGCACATGCGCCAGCTCTTGAAGACCAAGTTGACCGACGCAAGTCTCAACTTGAGTGTTCGTGCACTCAACTGCTTGAAGGCAGCTGATGTAGAGACACTGGGCGACCTCGTACAGTACAACAAGACGGATCTCTTGAAGTTCCGTAACTTTGGTAAGAAATCGCTTTCTGAGCTTGATGATTTGCTCGAGAGTCTGAATCTGTCGTTTGGAACCGACATTACAAAGTATAAATTGGATAAAGAATAGTTGACGTATTGTCTAAAGACAAGTTGACGGGTTTATCCACAACAAGTTAAAAACAAAATGAGACATAATAAGAAATTCAACCATTTGGGTCGTACTGCTGACCACCGCGCTGCGTTGCTTTCAAACTTGGCAGTTGCTTTGATTCAGCACAAAAGAATCACTACGACTCTTGCTAAGGCAAAGGCTCTTAAGAAGTATGTTGAGCCGCTGATCACACGTTCTAAGAATGATACAACTAACTCACGTCGTGTTGTATTCCGTTATCTTCAGAACAAAGAGGCTGTTACTGAGCTCTTCAAGGAGATTTCAGTTAAGGTAGCTGATCGTCCAGGCGGTTATACACGTGTTATTAAGCTCGGTACTCGTCAGGGTGACGCTGCTCAGATTGCATTTATTGAGTTGGTTGACTACAATGAGAATATGGCTAAGTCTCCAAAGGCTGAAGCTAAGAAGACTCGTCGTAGCCGTCGTTCTACAAAGAAGGCTGATGCACCTGCAGAGGCTGCTGAGAACGTTGCTGAAGAAGCAAAGGCTGAATAATCCGATAGATTTTATCTCTATAATAAAGAACTCCCGGTACTTAATGTATCGGGAGTTTTTATTTTATGGTAGTTGATGTGTTTTTTTATTTTTAACATCCTTGACACATACCCATTGTGGCGGAACCATTTATGTGCCCAGTTAGGGTACCATAAAGATATAGCCAGAGATGTCTTCGTGAGGAGCGCAGTCAAGTTGGTTTCCAATGATGTCTGCAGCTTCCTGTACTGTTGTGCCGTATAGCCGTGCTAATTCTTCGCGTATGAGCGTATATGTGATGTTACGGATAGAGGCTGCGTTGATGGGTTGATTACCCTAACAGAGCTAATAATTCATCTTTAGAAGGGATTTTTACTTTTGGTCCTACTCGTAGTCCCTTCAAAGCAGTATTCTACGTCTACCTTTATACATTGTAAATCCCATCTCTACGGTTGCGTTTCATTACAATCCTCTGCCATTTGACGTGCAATAGGGTGGGTGATACGTTGTAGTATCTCTGTAATAATCGGGTTGATGGCGTAATTGTCCGTACGTATATCCTTCACTGTTGATTCCACCAGAACCCGATGGGATATCAGAGTCGGAGATTATGCATAACTCTTTTCTTTCCATTTCTTCTTGTTTAAGTATTCTGATTAAATTTTAGTTCAAACTTTGTGTAGAAGTCCCTAACATAAATGAAATCGAAGATGCTGAAGCTTGTATGGTCGTATAGGTTATGAAAGTGCTGATGAAGGTGTAAGTTGTGACTCCATTCTCTGTCTAATCCTTCATTCCAACAATCATCAGCATCTTGCATTCCCATGAGTTCCATTTCTGTCTTGTTGTCTTCCTCTCCATGATATCCGCTAAAACTCATACAGCAACCATATTTGCAATAGATGTCGTTGTAACCTTCATCATTGAGAATCTCCCATATCATTTCTGATTCTTCTCCTTGAAAAGGATTACTTTTCGAGTATTGTCTGTCTTTTCCTAAGAAGATTTTACATTCTACACCCTCAAACTGCAAGCTACTTCCACTATCTGCCAACATTTTCTTTGTGTTGTAATACAACTCTTTACTTTGTTGATAGTTTTTAATTACTACTTCTTTAAGTGTTTCGTTGAATTTCTTTAACAGCTGATAGTTTTCATCTGTTGGTTTGAATAGTTGGTTAAGGAGCATTCGGCGATTAAAGATGAGAGTTTCCATCTTCTCGTCACGTGCTTTTTAATTGTGGATTCTCGTAATAAGTCAAAAGTGAGGACTCTGTCTTGTTGATTCTTTCTTTTAAAGTTTCCTTTATTTTCATCTTAAAATATAATTCAGCGAAAGTTAATGCATATTGAAAGATTATGATTATTTCTGTGGAATATCTTGTATTAGAGTCTGTTAATAATGAGAAGCAAAAACTACTTTTTTTGCATTTAATCTTATTTTTTTGAAAAAGCCTTACAAAGTCTCAAGTTCTGCTCCGAAGGCATTATAGAGTCTTTCAAATTTTTTTCTTGTACTTCTTTATTAATCCTATTATTTTTCAACTACGAGAGGTTTATATTTAAAGAAATAGTCTCCTATTATTTTTAAGTGTAATCAGAATACTACTGCAAACTAAATAAACTATTGCATAAATGGATGCTTTGGTGAGTGCCCAATTTAAGCAACTTTCAAAAATTTCAACTTCTCCTCCAAATATTTTTCCATATACACCAAAGTAACCCTCGCACAATTAAGGTTAATGGGTATATTAGTATTGTTAACCCTACATTAATAGATAACGAATCTATAAAATCGCTTTTTTTATACCAGAATGTACTCTTCTTACTTTTTCCTTCTCTTGAAGATTTACTGGGATCCAGTTTATCAAATATTTCTTTTTTTATAACTTGTTATTATTCCAGCAATCAAAGTACTATTCCCAATGTATTTATGATAACTGTATAATTTGATAGGGAGTTCACCCATGATTTTTGTCAAATTCAAGTTGTAAAGCTTTTACTTTTTTTGATAATTCTGTTTCTGTATTTCTTTTCTATTGAGCCAATCAAAGAAACGGTCTATAAGACCCTTCTCTTCCATGTATCTGGATATTTCAGTAATATCTATTTTTGATATTTCCTATCCATTTATTTCCTGACATTGCTAAGGTCCCTTCGAAACATTTAACTAATCCTTTTTGTTGCATCTCTCATTAAAGCATACTTTTTCTCATTAGAATTTCATTTTTCTTTCTCTAACGCTGAACGAATAAAGACTAATTTTGCTTTCATAAAGAAAAATATAGTTCTGTATGAGTAAAATGCTGTTCTTACGAAAGACTTCTTTAAAAAGAGTCTGATTCAGAGGAGGATAGAACTTCTTTGATATTTGTAAGCATTATGTCAAAAGAACTTCCTACGAGTTCTGGTGATGATATTTGTGTCAATACCTGCAATTGAGCAGAAAGAATTTGTTGACCGATGTAATTTGTCGAATTCTGTAGATTTCCTATTAGGTCTTTTGCTTGATCAATTGTTGTAATAGAATTATTATTTTGTTCCATTATTTACTGTTTGAAAAAAATATACAATAAAAGATTCTTATTATAATTTTCAATAGTTATTCTCCCTTATATCACAAAAATATTTTTTTGATATAAAGGAGAATATACTAACAGCGTATGACGTATACTTCAATGTTTTTATTGCAGATTTTTTCCTCTTTCAAATTAATAATTATTTTCTGTGTAGTCCGATGTTTATCGTTTATTGGGCATGATATCCAAGCACAGAAACAATTTAATGATATTGAATGGAAGACGATAGTAAAGTTCTTATCTTTGTCAGCATCGTAGTCTGTTTTCGGTAGTTTGTCTTTACTGTCATGCTTGTTTTCTTCACTGAGTAAATGTTTAGTTATTGTATTAGGATTCGTATACGAGTCAGTAAACCAAATAGGTTTATTATTATCTATATCTTTGATAGCATTTTTGTAAAAAAAGTATTTTTATTAGGCATGATATATTTTTTTATTAGTCACTCCAGTCCAAACCATCACCATTATTTTTCACTCACTTCATTGGCGTAATCCTCATTCCAATATTTAATTTCTTTCTTTCTGTCGTATACTTCGTCTGCGGTAAACCAATTATCCCAATCATCAATAAAATACTCTTTCTCGTCATACTCATTATACCTTGTATCTGAGTATTCCATACCTTTAATTTTTTTCCCATAGTTGTCTATTTTTTTATTATTAATAATAACTCTATTATTGAAATAGAGCTTCGTTTGTTCTTATCATTTGTTTGTATATACTCTGCTTATATTCTGCTGTACATTTTCTGCGTGGATGGTTGACTATCTTGAAAGCTTCCTCTTGCTGAAAGTCTTTAAAATATTGTATTCTACATCCTCCACCGCAGATGTATCGCAAATCGCAATTTCTACAAGGTATCAAGTTATCTACACATGAAATTCTACTTGCTTCTTTTTGAGAAAGAGAGTATCTCTTCAAAAGAATTTCTTCTTATGTTCAAAGAAGTTGGGAGCATAGATAATGAAGGACAGAAATATACGTTTCCATTTGACTCTATTGTCAGGTTGCCAAATTCACAATTGTTTTCTAACAAAAAGTGTGTATGGAAATCAATGAAAGCTAAGTCTAAAACGTCCTCACCCATACAAGATTTGTATATGGATTCTGTAATAGTCTCATATTCTTGTTTTTCTTGTGAAGAAAATTTTATCTCTCGCCCATCTAATAAACTTGTTGTGAAACGGATTCCGAAAGGCTTATCTTTATATTTTTCTATAAGTTCCTTTCCAAAGGTTGCATACCCTTGTATCTTATTTTTTAGAGTTTTGTCAAACCAAGGGGTGATACCAATATCTGTTGGCACACCGTAAGATAGAAATGTATCAACAGTATTGAGTGCCTTCTCGAAGTTGTCTTTACCCCTGATTTTAGAGTTTTCTTCTTCGTTAATCCCATCAATACTTATCTGAACACGTGATAGATATGGACTAACAGCTTTAATGTCTTCTTCTTTCCATAAAGTTCCGTTGGTCAGAACTTCTACATTTAGTCCTGAACTATGCGTGTGTTTGATGATATCAAGAAGATCTGTTCTCATACAAACCTCTCCCCCTGTGAATGTTATTTGCTCACCTCCACTCTCTTTAAATAGATCTATTACTTTATAGATTTCTTCTGTAGTTAACTCCTTTTCTTTCTTCTTTCCTGCATACATATAGCAGTGGGGACAGCTCATATTGCATGCATTGGTTAAATGAAATTGCATAACCCCACTATAGTTTGCAGGTCTTACATCTTTCTTCTCAAACTGCTTAGCTTCTATTTGAATTACTACGGTATGTGCATTCTTTTGGTTGCCTTTAAAAGACTTTAAGGCTGTCTCAAGATTGTTAGTTTGTAAGAGTTTGAAAAAGTCTATTTGTTCTTCATTCTCAAGTACAATCCAATTAGCAGTAAGAGGTGAAACTATCACATAGAGCCCTAAAATAGACTCTATGTGTAGTTGTTCGGGAAAACTATAAACCTTTAGTGGGCTTATGCTTTTTCTTTTCTCCATATTTGAGATGTTACAGAATACCTTTGGAGCCTGTGTGAGTCTTTTTGCAACATACAGCATAGCAGCCGTAGAAAAGTCTTTTGTCTTTTTTCTTCTCGACGTAATAGATAATTTCCATAATTTCTAATTATTAAAATGTTAGTAATGATGCAGAGAGGATAAAAGAAGAAAGGGGACACGGCCCGCTTTATCTTTATTTATCCGGTTCGGTTCTGGAAACACCTTGGAGTCAAAATAAAGTAAAGACAGTCCATGCCCCCATATAGGATAGGGGCACAGAACCTGCCTAAACTCGATTAGTGACGACTCCTTAGTTGAATTTTCCAGATTTAACCGGGTCGAATAACCTCGTTTGCAAGTTTTGTGCAATGAATGGCGAGGGGTTTGTAAAGTACCCACCAAACATGGCACAAATGTAGGGAATTTATTGGAAATAGCAAAATAATAATGAAATAAAGTAAAGAAAACACAATGAAAAGTATATATTAATACTACTCTAAAGAATATAATTACGATATATTTGCTTGGTAAAATATGTTCAGTAGAAAGCTTGTTTACTGGTTTAGCTAATGGAAGCTATCACATTTTAGCCTATTGGCTATCAAACTTGTTTTCCTCTTTATCCATTCTTTTCCAGATTCTTTTATAAAGATCATGGTTGTTGCCGAAAGGATAAAAGCCGAGAATACGCCAGTTAGGAGGGTAAGTGTGGCGGCTGTTGCAATTTGGGCAGGGCATTGGAACTGACATAGCAGTTGCTCCATACTCAATGTCTAATGCACGGAAAGTGTTGTTGCAGTTGTCGCATCTGAAAGTCATATAACCTCTGATCATAAGTTTGATGATTTAAATTATAATTCTCTGTCTTGTTGTGAAGGAAGCAACTTCTTTGTAGGGAATGAGTTGTACTATCACAAGTTAATAAAACATAGTTGAAAAGTAGGAACTATTTACTCCTCTATGAACAGAAGACTCAATTTTACTGGTAGTTGTGAGTAGGGTAGTGCTACAGAGTAATGTAATACTAATCGTTAAGATAAATGTTGTTTTGTTCATAATTTATTAGGTTTGTTTCTGTTTGCAAAATAAATATTTAATTGTGAGAGGCACAAAGGAATTAATTTGTATTTTTGCGGAAGAGTAGCTTAAGTGCTGCGTTTAGTAATATATGAAGAAAGGGGAACTCAAAATTGTAGGAAAGAACTTCGGAATCTTCTTTACAGATTGAGGGTGAAAAGTGGTGTTAATAACAGAAAACGTTTGACAGGACTTGTATCTGTGTAGTATTTGTAGGCAGATAGAAGATGACAAAGCTAAGAATGAGAGATATGAATATAGACGATAAGACTATCAACTTAAGTACTGAGGAGGCTAAGACGTGTGAAAAGTTTGTCAAGACTGATACCGAAGACGAGGCAATAAAGGCAAAGCTGAATGCTGTGTATCGCCTTAGACTATTATATAATAGTGGTGAAGAGCTGTGGAAACATATAGGAAAATCGGGCAGTGGAAATAATTCCTTTGGTCGTATTGGAGGAAAAGATGCTTTTTTACGCAGAGCCGTATTTCACGAGTTGGAGCGTGAGTGGTATGACGAAACGGGCATTATCCTTAAAGGGTTGTTAGATGCTTATGCACAAGCAGCAAAGCTTATGGAGAGGTTTAAGCCTTTGCATGAGGATGAAGAAGAGGGTGTGAGGATAGAATGTTGTGAGCAAATCATCAATGTTTGTGTTTTTGATGATGAGATAACAGATAAGCAAGATGCGAAGATGAGGGAACTTCTTCTGCGTTTGCAGGAAGAAGATACTTATTGCCTTGCGGTTTTGTTGTTGATGTTGCTTGGCACATTGCCTTTGTCTTTTGATACTCGACAAGGGGATGCGAAGGAGATGAAGGTAAAATACGAGCAGGTTTATAACTTCTTTCTACGTGTATGTCATCGGAATATTCTTTTTGTACAAACGCCAAGGATGACACTCTTTCATAAGGCTTTAAAAGACTCGGAAGAGAAACTGACACGTATTCGGTTGGTAAAACTTACGGCTGACATACTTTGCAATCTGTCAATTCTTGCAAGTGCAGAGCAGATTGCAGAGAATGGTCGGCGTGTTCAGTGGGACCAGTTGTATCCTGATCTTGATGGTTATTGGTTGAGTGAGCAGCATAGTGAGCAATGTCCAGACTACTGGCAAGTAGAAGAATTAGCGACAAACTATCTATTTAGTCATTATTTTCAGAAGGAAGGTGAGGTTGGTAAACTGCATCAGCAAGAGTTTACGGTAAGTTTCTATAGTAATGGCGAGGATTATGCCTGTGTGCAGCATCCCCGTTCTGTCTTGCAGTGGTTGAACAATGAAAAGCTGTCAAAGGATGATATTACTTATCCACACTTTGTTTTTTGGGGAGGAGAAAAACCAACGAAGATAGCTTTTGAGTCGTTTATGATGGATGTGTCGTGGTTTCGTCCGATGCAATTGACACGTGCAAAAAGATGATTGGAATCTCCAACAGAAAAAGGAATGGAGGTAACAAAATGACTTTTGAAGCTTATTCCTATACTTTCTATCTTGGTCTGGAAGCTATTACACCAGATTTTTATCTCTGTAAAAGATGAGGAAGGAAAGTCGTATAAAGTCTCTGTTTCTGAGCACGAAGAGTTGAGAAACTGTACGTTGAACGATGCTATTGGTATTATCACTTGGGCTGGTAAACGTTATATTGCGTTTGATCATCTGATGCTATATCTTCCAATAGAATCATAATAAAAAATGTATCTCTTATGTTTTGACAATCAGAAGGATGGATAAACTATTTAGAATTTTTAGGGTTTTTCCCCTCATCAAGTA